>OGYC01001635.1_pt1 | contig 18175 bp, 14 predicted proteins | sample 1576461 | NCBI WGS metagenome assembly OGYC01 (sample SAMEA3541569, study PRJEB24748) | human gut metagenome | biome: human gut; feature: human-associated habitat; material: faeces | place: China | collected 2012 | reverse complement strand
AACACCACGGTAGCTTTCCGCATGAATAACCTGTCCGGCAGCACCTCCGGTCTGACCCTCTACGCCTATGGCGTGGACGGCAAGCTGGCAAAGGTCGATCCTGCACTGTGGTCGATCACAGACGAGGACGGCAAGGCTGTAACGGAACTTACCGCCGGTACGCTCTATGAGCTGCATGTGACCGTCGCCGATGGCGGCGCTCTTGACCTGAGCGAGACGGAAAAGGAGATCAGGCTCTCCGTTGTACTCGGAAAATAAACATAAAACGCCCGCCCACCGTGTCCAAATCTCCACGGTGAGCGGGCGTTCCGCTTCCTTTTGAAGGCAGACCGCAAAGCCGATCAAGATCAAAAGCAGGTTCAAAAGCTGGGAAACCAGCGTGGCGATGGCAGCACCGGTAACGCCCATAGCGGGAGCACCCAGCTTTCCGAAGATGAGCAGATAGTTCAGCCCAGTGTTCGCCGCTACCGCGCCGAGGCTTGCCCAAAAGGGAACAGCGGCGTGTTCCTTGCAGCGCAGCCATGCGGACAGAACAATGCCGGCATCGCAGGGGGTGCCGTCCCGCAGGGCTTCAAGGCGGGGAAGGTTCTCACTGTAAAACGCCATTCTCTCCCTTGCCGCAGCAGGTACCTGCCAGAACAAAGTCTCCCCCGGTGCAAAGGCGCTGCGGAAACCGTCTATCCGATCCTTGTCCATTATACCGTTTTTTATCAGTACATTCCACCGCTTTATGCAGTCACATGGGTGGCATTCTCTTTCACGGAATTGATCGTATCCATCAGCTCACTGCCTGTTTTGCCATCAAACAGGCGGGTAAACAGAATGGGCTGGTCAAAGGGTGGTTTCATCAGAACCGCTTTGCTTTCCACATAACCGTTCTGCTCGATGTAATGAATAACCTTCTGCACAAACGCGATCTGCTTTGCATTCAGCGATTCGTCATTGATAAATTTTGAAAATGCCTGCATGGCAGCATCGTGGTCCAGCTTTGCCACTTTACGCACCAGCAGACCAAAGGGCGTATCCCGAAACTCCCGTGCATAGTCCTCTTTGCTGCCCAGCTCACAGGTAAAGATATGTTCCAGCTCGGTATAGTCGCCCCGGGAAAGCGGAATGTTCTGGGTCAGCTTGTGGATGGCCAGCGTATCGCTGCGGTGCTCCATGATGTAGCGGTTCACACGTTCCCGGTACTCGCCGAAATCATAGCCGGAATCCAGCGTTTTGCCCTCGGTCTGTTCCAGTACCGGGTCAGCAAGGGCCGTGTAGACAGGCTTTTGCCCCTCGCCGCCCTCCACCAGAAACTTGATAAGCTCCCGCAGTTCCTGCCGCATTTCCTCAAAGCGGAGCAGATCATGCGAGGTCAAAAATTCGTCTGTCTGCACCTCCCGAATGAGGGACAGCTTTGCCTGCACCTGCGGGATGGTAGCCTTCCCTTCCAGCATTGCCGCTGTATTGCGCAGCTGTTTCTGGGCGCGGGTCAGCCCCGGCAGACCTTCCAGTTCACAGAGCAGCAAGCCATACACAAAGTTATCGAACCGCTTGGCGGCCTCGTCCTTATCGTCCAGCGAGATGAGCGGCGCAACCTCTTTTATCAGAGTACCCTTGTCCGTTTCGGTCAGGCTGACAAAGGCTTCCGGCTTCTGGTAGCGCTCCACAGCCTGTCGGTGCAGCCGCACGGATACCAGCTCCGGGTTCAACGCTCCCACTTCGGCACGGCAGGTTTCTGTTAAAATTTTGCGCCAGTTCTGGTATTTTTCGTCCCCATAGGCTCCATCCTGCAACGCGGCGGCAATCCGCACCTGCTTGCAGAAAATGCTCTCGGACAGGCTCTTGGTGTCCGTGCCCTCATAGCCGTTGGGCTTCTGACGGAAAAACTCAAAGTTGCCGCAGTAGTCGAAGATCAGAAAACGCCGTTTGCCCGTATACTCGCCGTCGATGGCATCCACGCAGGCAAGGGATGGGCAGAGCCGCGTGCCACGGCCGATCATCTGCCAGAACTTCGTTTTGCTGCGCACTTTTTTGAAAAACACCAGATTCACGCACTCCGGCACATCAATGCCCGTGTCCATCATATCCACCGAGACCGCAATAAACGGCGGCTTGTCCGGCTGCTTGAAGTCGTCAATGATGGACTGTGCATAGGCGTCGTCGCAGACCACCCGCTGGATGAACCCCGGGTGCTGGGTCTCCAGCTGCGGGTAGAGCTTGCCGAAGCGTTCCCGGATAAACTCCGCGTGGCGCTTGTTCTGGGCAAAGATGATGGTTTTGCCGATGCGGTCGCCGCCTGCCGTCTGGATGCCCCGTTCCATCAGGTCTTGCAGCACCGTGTCCACGGTGTTGGCGTTGAAGATGAACTTATTCAGCTTTTCGGATGGGATAAAGGTGGGCAGGGTGTCGTCCTCGGCAAAATCGTCCTCGTAGCGAGCCTTATCCTCCGGTGAAAGCTGGTCGTAGTGGATGCCCTCTTCTGTGAATTTCGTCTTGACCTCGTAGTTGTAGTAAGGCACCAGCACATGGTCGGTGTAGACCGCCGTATCGTAATCGTAGGCGTAGGTGGGGATGCCGTGTTCCATCTCGAAAAAGTCGTAGGTGTTGCGGTCCACGTCGGTTTTCGGGGTGGCGGTCAGACCCACCAGAACCGCATCGAAATAATCAAAAATGGCGCGGTATTTCTTGAAAATGCTGCGGTGGCTCTCGTCCACGATGATAAGGTCAAAGTGGGCGGGCGAAAACAGCGGCACACCGTCCTTGGTCTTGGCGTTGTCGATGGCGTTGAGCATGGTGGGATAGGTGGAAAACACAATGCGCGCCGCCTTGTCGTCCTTGGAGGAGCACAGGTTGCACAGGGACTGGTCGGGCAGATACTTTTTGAAGTCGTCCTTTGCCTGCTTGACCAGCGCGGTGCGGTCGGCCAGAAAAAGCACGTTGGTCACGTGACCGCCCCGGCTCAGCACATCGGTCAGGCTGGATGCGGTGCGGGTCTTGCCCGTGCCAGTAGCCATGACCAGCAGATTGCGCCGGAAGCCCTGCGCGATGTGGGCACAGACAGCCCGGATGGCGTTTTTCTGATAGTAGCGGTCGGTGATTTTATCGTCAATTTCAATGGTGTCCAGCGGCTTTTTCTCGGTGCGGCGGTTCATCAGCTTCTGTAAATCGTCCTTGCAGAACACCCCGCTCACGGCACGCTGCGGGCCGCTCTGCTCATCCCAGAAATAGGTGGTGTAGCCGTTGGTGGTAAACAGCATCGGACGGCGGCCAAACTTCTGCTCCAGACAGTTTGCATAAAGCTGAGCCTGCTTGCGCCCGATGTTGGGGTCTTTGGTGCTGCGCTTGGCTTCAATGACCGCCAGCGGCAAGCCGTCCTTGCCCATCAGCACATAGTCCGCATAGCCCTTCTGCCCCAGCACGCCGTTCATGTTGTCCACTTCGTACTCGGTGCGCACATCGGCGTCCGGCCCGGTGAATTTCCAGCCCATGGCCTTGAGGTCGATGTCGATGATCTTCCGCCGCGTCTCGGCCTCGGTCAGGTCGGCGGCGGTGAAACTGCGGCTCTGCTGGTTCTGCTGTTTGCTGGCTGTGTACGCCGCCGAAAGGCTCTCCACCTGCTTGCGCAAGGCTTCCAGTTCGGCATCTTTTTCTTCCAGCAGGCTTTCCTGCTCCCGGATCTTCCGGGTGTCCAGCTCTACCTTCTCGCCGGGGATGGCGGTTTCATCAAAGGAGCGCTCCACATAGTCCGTGCCGTAGCAGTAATCCACCCATTGGATGAAGTCGAACAGCCCCCGCAGGCTGAACACTGCATCCGCCGCCGACACACTATGCCCCGTATGTACCGCCAGATTGCCCGCCTTCACGATGCTGGGCAGCACGCTCCACACATTGCGGTCCACCGCGAACCGGAAGCTCGGCTCATGCAGCAGGGATTGCAGGTTGTCCTTGTAGGGCATCGTGATGGTCTTGTCTGCCGCATACACCCACTTCACCGCCAGCTCCAACGCCTTCCGGCATCCCACCGCGCACATCGCCGGGGAGGTGGAGAACACTTTCTCGGCCTCGATGGCGGAATTAGCGAAGAGGGAATATTCGGATTTTGTGGAGAGATAGGAGAAGTTGGACATGGTGGAGGCTCCTTTCTGACTTATATCAATGTAACAGTTACGGTGTCATTAACTTCACAGCACGCCTTGCAAAATGCTTTTCCAAAATTTGTGAGTTGGGCATAACTTTCAGAAATTTGAGGGAGATTAAGCTCTGGCCATTTCTCTATTTCCTGCATTTGGCTTATGATATACGGATGTTTTCTTAATGGCTCATATAATTTTTTATCCGTGAGAGAGCCCAAGTCGCCCATATTTTTTATTAGTCCAAGTCGTTCCAAATTGTCTAAATATTCGTCTACCCGATTTGGCATTTCACAACCAATCTTTTCTCCCAGACTTGTAAAATTACTAACCACTGTAATTCCCGACATTTCTTTATTTTGGGCTCTTAATGAAATTGTCGGGATGCTCGTGTTATCTTGCATATAGCTCAGAAACTTTGCTTCATCGGGTGTAAGCTGTGCAATAATATTCGAAAAAGAAGGATGAATACCATTCTTCTCTTTTTTATTCATTGAATTCGCCAAAAGTGTTGCGTAAAGTTCTCTAATGTCACGCTCTTCGGTAATGCTTGCATTCTGCAATGTTGGAATTGCGATCCTTGCTGCAGGAGGCACAATATTTTCTGACGGAATCCTTCTCAACTTTTCTTCAAGCATCCGATGAACTTCTTCTAATGCCTCTTTTTGCAACTGCGGAAAATATTGATGAAACAATCTAAATGTCGCATCTATTATCATTCCAGGCATTTGTTCAACTGGAACACCATAATTATTAATTTGCTGTGCGATGAAGCTGTTGTCATGCGAACCCCATTGTGCATTTTGAGTAGTGTTTACATTATCGCACATTTTTATTTCTCCGTTCTATCATTTTTGATTCCAACAATCGTATTATGACTTCCGTTAACATTAAATGTCTGATTGACTTGTGATTCGCTTTTTGATTCAGAACTATCTTTTTTCTTGAAAATTCCAACAACTGCCGAAATAATTCCACCAATCGCGTTGATAATAGCTGTCAAAATTCCCTCAGTCATTGTTTTACCTCCAAACTTTTCTCGCGTTTATTATTATTGATTCCATCCCAACTCAGCGGCCAATACCGCCAAACACGCATAAAATGCCTGCTGTTGGTGCTGCACATCCATCTTATTCACTGCCTCGCACAAGTCACGCGTTGCTTTCACAGCCTTTTGAACCTCAGCATTTTGGTCTTGCTGATACTGCCACATTGTCTGCGATGGAATCGATTGATAAAAGCTCTGATTCACATAGGTCGGATTAAACATCTGATTATAAAACTGGTTCATAGCTGTGCTCCTCTCTGGTTTGAATTCGTGTGGTTAATCTTCCGAATTTTCCTTATTATACCATAAAAACCCAAAGAATTCGCCATTTGCACGAAATATTTTCTGAATCCGTTTCTTTTTGAGCACTTGTGCTTAATGAGAACTGCTTTCTAACCCCACTCCTTCCGTCACGGCTTACGCCGTGCCACCTCCCTCAAGGAGGGAGGCTTTTGCCTTGCGGCGGCGTTAAGGCTCCCTCTCTGAGGGGGCTGTCGCCGTCAGGCGACTGGGGGAGTTACCCAAAATATTCCTGCATCAGCGCTTTTTTCATCAATTCCAGCTTTTCAAGGCTCTGCTGTACGGTCTGCTTCTGCTGGTCAACACGTTCCACAAAGGTGGAAAACTGATTTTGCAATTCAATCGGAGGAATCATAACAGAATAACTCTTTATATCCTTTGGCGATATATGAGGTACAAGCGACCCTGTAATATTACAATGTTTATCGAATCTTCCGAGAAGAAGGGATTGCATAAGGTAGTGCTGGTTTATATCAACAGCTCTAATTCTGGCAGTCCGCTGAATTAATAACGCAGGTAGATGTTCTCTATCAACCATGGCAATTTTGAAACCATTAGAAATCCATGGACGATCAAGTGCTATAACAATGTCATTAGGACGCAAAATGTAATCTTCATATCCAGTAATTTGGGGCCAGTGTTTACAGGCGCTCCAATCGATTTTTTGGGGCATAATAATCAATCCGCCACAAATATTAACACCCTTTGAAACATAACCAGAACTATCAAACGGAAAACCTGTAAGCAAATCAATATGATTTTCTATAGTTTCAACCGGCCACCTTTTAGAATTAACAACCGGGTCACCAAACATCTCCACAAACCGTACCTTTACCAGCTCGTCCAGTTTAGCAAGCTGCTGCTTGCGGAGAGAAATCAAACTCGTTACTTTATCAAGGACTTCTGCAATTTCGCACTGCTTTTCATACGGTGGCAAGTAAAATGGCAACGCGTCAAAAACGGGCTTGGTCAAATGCTTCATTGTTGCGCCATGTGCATCGGATGCCGCGTTTTCCAGAATCAAACCTACCTGATGTACGAAAAAATCTTTTGAGATTCTTTCTTTATCAAAAACGACCTTGAAAATATGCTGATTTAATACTGCCTTTTCTCCATGCCAAATGTATACGCCAAGACTGGCAGACCATGAAATCAAAACATCTCCATCGTTTACTTCATATTTGGATGCGTATTCACCATTATAACGGTTTGCCTGATACGAATTTCCGGTCAAGTCCTGAATCCGAATAATTGGAATACCTTCGTCTGACCAATCTTGTGGTTTGAAGGCATATCCATTTATGTATGTTGCAATATCTCCCAACTTCGCCATCACACCATCTCCTCCAACTCTGCCAGACCCTTGGTGATCTCCATTTCCAGCTCATGCAGGTCGGCAAGGATTTCCGTGGTCGAGGGGTACTCCACCGGCACATACTCGGTCTCTTTGTACTTATTGATGGATAAATCGTACCCATTGGCGGCAATTTCTTCTTTGGGCACAAAGAAACTCTGCTCGGTGCGCTTGCGGTCAGTTTCGGCATCGAGGTTGTGGAACCGGGCGATGATGTCCGGGATGTCGTTTTCCTTCACCTCGGTGCGCTTGTCGTCCAGCGAGAAGCCATCGGCTTTCATATCGTAGAACCACACCTTATCGGTGCCACCCGCGCCGGTCTTGGTAAACACCAGCACCGCTGTGGACACGCCTGCGTAGGGCTTGAACACGCCGGAGGGCATGGAAATGACCGCCCGCAGCTGATGATTTTCAATCAGTTCTTTTCGGATGCTCTGGTGCGCCTTGCTGGAACCGAACAAAACGCCGTCCGGCACGATGCAGGTGCAGCGTCCGCCGGTTTTGAGCATCCGCAGGAAGAGTGCAAGGAACAGAAGCTCCGTCTTTTTGGTGTTGGTGACGGCCTTCAGGTCGTCGTTGATGCTCTCGGCATCCACAGTGCCCTTGAACGGCGGGTTCGCAAGGCAGACGGTGTACTTGCTGCAAATGGAGTTTTGCTTCGACACGCTGTCCTTGTAGTCGATTTCCGGGTTCGTGATGGAGTGGAGCATCAGGTTCATGGCCGAAATGCGCAGCATGGTGCGGTCCGTGTCAAAGCCGGTGAACATCGGGCCGGCAAAATGCTGCCACTGCTCCGGGGTCATGCTGTCCTCGTAGTGGGCGCGGAGGTACTGTGCGCTGGACACCAGAAAGCCCGCCGTGCCGCAGGCGGGGTCGCAGATAAAGTCGTCCGGCGTGGGCTGCACCAGCTCCACCATCATGTCGCGGATGTGTTTGGGCGTGCGGAACTGGCCGTTCTGCCCTGCTGTTGCCAGCTTGCCCAGCATATACTCGTACAGGTCGCCCTGCATATCAAGGTCGGCAATGTCGTGGGTGTAGAGATCCTCCAGCCCGGTGATGATCTTTTGCAGCACCTGCGGCGTGGGGATCAGGAACATGGCATCGTCCATGTACCGCGCAAAGGCGGTGTTCTGTTCCTTTTCATCCTTTGCCCGCAAAACATCTTTTTCTTTTTCCGACAAGCTCTTGCCCAGCTTTTCTGCCTCCTGCTGTGCCTGTTCCAGCTTGCTGAGTACCTCTACCAGTTCGCCTTTTTCGTTGAAATCCGGCAGACGGCCATACTTCATCTTTTTGATGGCAGGGAACACCCGCTGCTGCATGGTCAGGAAAATTTCGCGGGAGTCCTTGTCCTTGAAGCGGCTCCACCGCATAGACTGTCCTGCCGCGCTGGCCGGAAAGATGTGCTCCATCTTTTCGCCCGCCATGTTCTCAAAATCTTCGGTGGCAAGCTCTTTCTCGTCCAGTGACCGAATGAACATGAGATAGGTCAGCTGTTCAATGACGGTCAGCGGATTGGTAATGCCGCCTGCCCAGATGTCTGTCCAGATTTTGTCTACCTTATTTTTAATGGCTCCTGTTACCATGCGTTCCTCCTGAATGTTTGCTAATCGCAAACGTTTTACATCTTGAATTTTTGGTGATAATATCACAATTTTATTATAGCAGTGTACGGTTGTATTTTCAATGTAGAGTGTTTAGCAGAAGTGCTTTCTTGATCGCAAGTCGAGAAATCAGTGAAACGTTAAAACAGCAATTTGCGATATACAATTCAACGCTGTTGCTGTTGCATGAAGAAGTTGAATTGCTATAAAACGGTAAAGTGGATCTGCATTTCACAGACTGTTGCTTCTCGTGCTGCTGTTCCCAAAATAAAGTTGATGATAGCCCAACTGCGCCAGACAACAAAGCTGTCCTCACGTTTCGGCGGCTGAATCAGCGCACAAAGTTCTTCCTGCGTGTAAACGTCCTTGATGGTTTCTTGTGCCTTTACCATCTTGATTTTGAACGGTGCTATTTCGTCCTGCTCCATACACCAGTAAAGGAACACTTTCACCGAACGGATATAGTGGTTGACGCTGTTTGCGGTCATTCCGCTATCCGTCAAGTGGATAGCATACCGCTTGAATCCTGCCTCATTCACGGCTAACTGCTCATCTGAAAGGAACTTCAAGAACCGTGTAATATCATACCGATAGCCGTTCAACGTGGCTTCTGCTGTGCCAGAATACTTCTTATCGTCCAAAAAATCTTGCTTTAGATTATCAAACCGGGCTGCACTTTTCTGAATCTTCTTCATTTTTTCTGTACCTCTGACCTCTAAAATTTTTGAAAAAATCATAGGTACAAGCCCAAAAAGCCTATATAAAACAAAAAAGACGACAAACCGTTTCTTTCAACGATTTATCGTCCTTTTGGTGCGCTCGAGGGAACTCGAATCCCTGGCCATCTGATTAAAAGAATCTGAGGTGCATCATTCGTCAAATCCAAAAAGCACGAAGAAGTGCAAATTCATTCGTATTATCGTAAGATTCATATTTGCACACACCGCATTATTTGCATACAGTGGAATGCTTTGCAACCGTTGTCCAGCCGTTCGGGTGTGCAAAAAGTGTGCAAAACTGTGCAGACGGGCAAAACAAAGCCCAATGGACAAATCAATCACCGGTTTTATGGCAGAGTTTAGGACATCCGAACAGACACCGTTTTACATAGAAATGAGGTTCACCATGAATAAACTGCTTTCCTACCGCCATTGAGAAAAAGCAATCCCCACAGCCACAAAAAGGACTGTGGGGATTGCTTTTATGATGAAGGAGAAAATGAAGATAGCAAATTAACCCTTGTCCGCGCCGGAGGTGATGCCCTCGACGTAGAACTTCTGCATGATGACAAACAGAATGGAGATGGGGATAGACACCAGCACACCGCCTGCACAGAAAAGCGCAAAGTAATTGTTGATCAGGGTCTTTTGCAGCATATTATACAGACCGATAGCCACTGTCCAGTCGGCAGAGACGCCCGAATTCAGGATCATTTTTGCCATCACGAAATCGGTCCATGGAACCATGAAAGAGCTGATGATGGTATAGACCAGGATCGGCTTGGACATGGGCAGAACGACCTGAAAGAACACACGGGCGTCGGATGCGCCGTCCAGCTTGGCGGCTTCCCGCAGGGAGATGGGGATGGTATCAAAGAAGCCCTTGCAGATCAGATAGCCCAGACCGGACGAACCGGCATAGACCATGATAAGACCGGCATAGGAGTTGGTCAGATTCAGATATTTCAGGACGAAATAGACGGCGATCATTGCCAGCACGCCGGGGAACAGGTTGACGCTGACAGAAAGGTTCTGGATCAGCTTGCGCCCCTTGAAGCGGCAGCAGCTCAGCGCGTAGGCTACCATCAGCACAAAGCAGGTGGAGATAACGCAGTTGAAACAGGCCACCACAAGGGTGTTGGTAAACCAGCGCGGGAACTGCGCCACAGAGTCCGGGTGGAACAGAATGTTGACATAGTTGCGCAGTGTGTAACTGGCCGGGAAGAACTGTCGCACATTGATGCCCCGGTCTGTGGAGAAAGAAGTGACCAGAAGCCACAGAATGGGTACCAGCCAGATAGCTGCCAGCAGGGCCAGCAGCAGATGCCGCAGGATGCTGCGGACTGTGCGGAGGATACGCCCGCGGCGCAGCTGCGCTGCGGTCTCTGCCCGGCGTGCCGGAGAAACAGTTGTCTGTGTCAAGAGAACGTCGCCTCCTTTTTATTGAGGAACCGGAAGCATACCAGCGTGAACACGGCACAGATGATGAACACCATAATGCCAATGACGGCGGCCATCTTGTAGTTGTACTGCTCCTGCGTCAGGCGGAACAGCCATGTGACCAGCAGGTCCACCTCTTTTGCGCTGGAGGAAGCCAGTGCCTGATCCTTGGTGATATAAACGTCCTGCGTGAGCAGATAGATGACGTTGAAGTTGTTGACGTTGCGCACAAAGTCCGTTACCAGCGCCGGCCCCTGCACACTGAACAGATAGGGCAGCTTGATGTGGATGAAGCTCTGCCACGGCGATGCACCGTCGATGGTGGAGGCCTCCAGCATATCGGTGGGAATATTCATCAGCACACCGGTGGCAATGAGCATCTGGTAGGGCACGCCCACCCAGATGTTGATGAGGATGATCATGAACTTTGCCCAGTGCTGGTCGGTCAGGAAGGGAATGTGGTTCATGTTCTGCCCCAGCAGACCGATGGCCTTTAAAAAATCGGTCACGCCTGCATTGGCCATCATGGTGTTGAAGATGCCGGCGTCCGAGAAGAAGTTGCGCACCAGCAGCAGGGTGACGAACTGCGGCACCGCAATGGTGATGATGAACAGGGTGCGCCAGAGCTTTTGGCACTTGGTCTTTTTGTTGTTGATGAGCATGGCCAGAAATACGCCGCCGAAGAAGTTGGTGAAGGTGGCAAAGAACGCCCACACCAGCGTCCAGCTGAGCACCCGGCCAAAGGCGTAGCTGAAGGTCAGGCTCAGCGACTGCCCGCCAAACAGAGAAGCAAAGTTAGCCAGCCCCACCCATGTAAACAGGGCGGCGGGAGGCATATGCTGCTGATCGTAGTTGGTAAAGGCGACAGCGATCAAAATGAACAGCGGGATGATGGTGAACACCACCACACCCAGCACCGGAAGGGTGAGCAGGGTAACGTAGAACTTTTCGTTCAGGTACAAGGTGATATCCTGCCGGAAATTGTTGGGCTTTTTGCCAGCGGCCTTCTGCGCCTGTAACGCGTAATTGCTCTGCACCACCAGCATGGCAGCAGCGATCAGCGTTACAATGACCACCAGTGCGATCACGCTGAGCAGCAGGATGGCAAACGAGTTGTCGTAGTTGTTGACCTCGTTCTTTAAGGTAAGGGGGTTGAACTGCATCTCCATCTGCACCGTGCCCAGCGTGCCGAATTTTTTCAGCGCAGGAATGCCGGAGGTGCCCAGAAAATACAGTCCCAGCCCCTGCACCAGCGTTACCAGCAGTGCCTTGATAAGCTGGCCGTGGCCAATGTAGCCCAGACCCCAGACAAAGAGGGACAGCTTTGTAAAAATATCTCCGTGAACAAATGCGTGACCGAACTTCTGAAGGAAATTCGGCTCCCGGCCATCTGCCCGCAAGGGTGGTGTAAGGACCATTTCTGCCACAGAAGTCAACTCCTTTCTTGGTATGCAGAGGGGGTTATAGCAAACAGGATGTTAGGTTGACGCCGATTTCTTGTATTGCGATAAAAAGCGGGCACACCGCATTCTGCTGCGTGCCCGCCGGGAAAAACCGGAACTTACTGTGCCACAGGTGCGGTGATGCCGGCCACAGCGTCATCCACCAGCTGCTGGGTGGTCTTGCCCTGCGTGTCGCCGGAGGCGAGGATCTCGCCCAGACTTGCGGCGGAGCTCCAGTAGTTTGCGCCTACCCGCTGCAGGGTAGCGTAGGAGCTCTGCTCAGCCAGTGCGGCAATGGCGGGTGCAGACTGCACAGCCTCGGAAGCATTGGCATTGATGTTGGAGGGACCCAGCTTGCGGTCGTTGAAGCGCTTGCTCTGGTTGTCCTCGTTGGTGATGAAGTCGGCCAGCATCATGGCAACGCCCACGTTGGCGCTGTGGGGGTTGACGCCCACCAGCTTGTAGCCGGAGAAGGAGCCCATCTGGACCTGCTCGCCGTTCAGGGTGTAGGTCGGCAGCTTGGTGGCGGCGTAGCCCTCGCCCCAAGCCTCCTCGGCGGTGCTGGCGTTCCAAGTACCGGAGATGGCGGCGCAGCAGCTGCCGTCCTTGATGGCGGAAACAATGTCGGCATCCGCACCGGACTTGAAGCCGGGGTTTACGGCGATATCCAGAATGGCCTGCGTTACGTCTGCGCCGGGAGCCTCGTTCCAGTTGCAGACGGTGTTGATACCGTCATCTGCCAGCGTAGCCACCAGACCGGCACCGGCGTAGAAGCTGTAAATGTACCATGCGTCGTTCACGCTCATCATGAACTTTTTGCCGGCAGCTGCAGCCTTTTCCAGCATGGTGTCCATGCTCTGCACGTCCTCGGCGCTCAGAATGCTTGCATCATAGTACAGGAAGTAGCCGTTGTCGGCGGTCATGGGGTAGGCGTAAAGCTTGTCGTTCATGGTGGCAGCGCCCACAGAGCCGGGCAGGTTGCGGCTCTTCACGTCATCCGGGTTCAGCAGCACTTCCTGCAGCGCACCGGCGTTCACCAGCTCGTTCAGCTGGTCGTCTGCAAAGGCAAAAACGTCTGCGGCAGACTCCGGGTCAGCCAGAACGGTATCCTTTGCGCTGGACTCAGACTGCACGCCGATCTCGATGGTCACGTTGCCCTTGTCCGCATTCTGCTCGATAAAGGCATCTGCCATCTCGCGCAGCATGGTCTGATCCTCTTCGGCACCCCACATGGTCAGCTTCACATCGCCCCAGCTCTCCGCAGCAGAGGCAGCCGTACTGGAAGCGGCAGCAGAGGAAGCGGTGCTGCTGGAAGAACCGCCGCAGGCGGTCAGCACACCGGCAGCAGCCACAGTGCCCATGGCTGCAAGGAAGTTACGGCGGGAAATCAGCTTTTTCATGATCCAGTTCTCCTTCGTTCTCAATCTGAAATCTTCGGGCGCTCTTTGTTGCGCTCACAAGTTGCGCACATCCGAGCAACTGTTTTTCTGTACTCATAGGATACCGCATTCTTTTGCTCACGTCAATGGACGAAATTCACGGTATTGTTGAGTCGAAACTGGAAAAAGTGACGGTAAAATTAGGATACATGGGCAAAAGTGCGCAACTTTAGCGCAACCTTTGCCATGCAAAGAGCAAAAATGCCCGCTCCGGGAAAGGAGCAGGCACAAAAAGCGCGTTATTTGATGCTGTGGGAGCGTTCCCTCCACTTGGTAGAATCCCGCAGGATGACCTGATGGCCTTCCAGCTGCCGCATGACGATCTCTTTTCCGGCCAGCCGGTCCAGCAGCATCCGGCAGGCGGTCTTACCCAGCTGCTCTGCATCGTACTGTACCGCCGAGACTGAGGGCGTAATGCTGGCAAGCATGGAGCTGTCGTACAGGCTGGCCACTCGCAGATCGTTGGGCACGAGGATATGCCGCGTCCGCAGCTCCCGCATGACCTCAAAGGCGATCTCATCATCGCCGCAAAGGATGCAATCTGCCTTCTGCTCCAGCGCAGCCTCCAGTGCATCGAGCGTCTGCCCGGCAGATTCCACACCGGAATGAACGAGCCGCTGGTCTACTGGCACACCAAATTCCGCGAATCCACGCAGATAACCGCGTATGCGGTCGGTGTTGACGGCGTAGATGGTACTGCCCACCAGCAGCGCGATCCGCTTGGCGCCCAGCTGCAAAAGGATGCGTGTCATCTCGCAGGCAGCCGCGACCTGATCGTTGTCTGCCTGCGGGATGGTCTTGTCCTCGCTGCGTCCGATGAGCACAAAAGGTGTCTCGTATTGCCGCAAAAGTTCGATGCAGGGATCATCCGCCATGGCGTAGGTCAGGATCACGCCGTCCACCTTGTGGTTGGCCAGCTGCCGCTGCAGCTGCGAATACTCGGTGTTGGAGGCGTAGCAAAGCATCAGGTCATAGCCGCGCTGGTCTGCCATGGTGCAGATGCCGCCCATGCACTTGCGCAAAAAGGGCAGATCCAGCGCAATAAACCGCTGCGGTACGACCATGGCAATATTGTTGGTGCGCAGTTTTTCGCCGCTCTGTGCAGAAACAGGCTCGGAGCGGGTACGCCCCATATAGGCGTACACCTTGGTGCGGGTCTCCTCGCTGATGCGTCCCTTGCCGGAAAGTGCACGCGATACCGTTGTTTTAGAAAGGCCAAGCGCATCAGCCACCTGCTCGATCGTCATTTTTTCGGTTTCCTTTGCAGCCACAGGATATCCTCTCCTTTTCACAGAACTGCGCAACAGTGCGCCACCCCAGCATACCGGGATAAGCCCGCTTTGTCAAGTACGAAAGCAAACAAAAAGCGTTCTGCTTTTTCGGCAGAACGCTGAAAGTTGATGCTTTTGCGCCTTACAGGATCTGCTCGCCGTTTTTCCAGACGGCCGTTCCGTAACGGTTCAGCGCAACACCGCCTACTTCGACCGGATGTTCATTGCAGTTCTGTACAAAGACGAACGTACCGCGCCGCGCCGCCAGAACGCCGTCCGGCAGTGCCTCCGGCCATGCCGGGTTCAGGCCGACTTCCTTTACAGCGGCACGATAAAATGCGCGATAGAGCGCTTCATCGAACCGACTTGCCAGATAATAGGCACGGCCTTTTCCGTAAGGATGGACGGCGACCGCAGGGCAGTTTGCATAATAGTCCTCGGCATAAACGCTCAGCGGTGTGGCAGGGTCGGTGTCGTTCAGACTTGCGACCTCGCATAGGACCGAAGCCTGCGTTTCCGGCAAAGTGGAATCGTCCATCGGGGTGCAGCGGCAGGTTTCGCCGTCATACATTCCGTCGATCTCAGTGCGGCGCAGGCCCAGCAGGTCGGTCAAGCCGTAGGGCGTGTCACCCAGACGGCACAAATCGCTTTCATCCACCACACCGGTCCAGTATGTAACCACGACCGTACCACCATTCCGGGCAAAATCACAGAGTTTTTGGGCAAAGGCATCGGTCAGCAGATAAACCATCGGAACAACGACCAAACCATAACCCGTCAGGTCGGATTCCTGATTCACGAACTCCACCGCAATGCCTTCCCGCGCAAGAGCATTGTAGTGCAGCTTCAGCTCGTCCCAGTAGCCCATCCCTGCATTTCGCGGGCCGCAGGAACCTTCCAATGCCCACTTGTTTTCCCAATCGTGGACGATCGCCGCCTGCTTCTCGCGGCAGACTGTTGCAATCTCCGAGAGCACTTCCAGCTTTTGGCCCACACCGACTGTTTCCCGGAAGGGACGGGCATCCTCCCGGCCATCATGGCCGACGACTGCACCATGGAACTTTTCTTCCGCGCCGCGGCTGGCTCGCCACTGGAAGTAAAGCACACTGTCCGAACCATGTGCAACCGTCTGCAGAGCCGCAAGCTCCGCAATGCCGGGGCGCTTCTGTTTGGAGATCGGCTGCCAGTTGGTAAAGCTGGGGCTGGATTCCATCAGCAGGAAGGGCCTGCCCTTCATGGAGTAATACAGGTCGTGCATCAGGGCCGTATCCAACGCCGTTTCTTCCACCGTTTCGCTGGGCTTGTGCCATGTGGGGTAGTTGTCCCAGCTGGCCACGTCGATCTCCTTGGACATTTTGAAATAGTCGATGCCATCAAACCGGTACATCATATTCACGGTGAACTTTGCAACCGGCGCAAATTCTTTCACGGTATCACGCTCAAATTTCAAAAAATCAATATGCCGGTCACTGACAAAGCGCTTCCAGTCCAGCGCAAGACCCTGCACGGCATTTTCCCCCTGCGGGGCAGGGCTTTCGATTTGTTCCCAAGCGGTATAGTCGTGACTCCAGAACCGGGCGTTCCACGCCTTGTTCAAGGCTTCCAAAGAGTTGTACCGTGCCTTGAGCCAGCGGCGGAACGCAGCCTGACACAGCTCGCAATGGCAGTCGCCGCTCATCTCGTTGGAGATATGCCAGAGCAGGACAGCCGGGTCATTGCCGAACCGCTGCGCCAGCATCTGGTCGATGATGCGGACTTTTTCCCGGTAAACCGGCGATGTGTAGCAGTAATTCTGCCGCCGGTTGTACAGCTCCCGGACCCGGTCTGCCCGGACTCGGCGCACCTCGGGGTATTTGTGTGCCATCCAAGCAGGGCGGGCCGCACTGGGCGTTGCAAGGATCGTATAGATTCCATTGGCATACAGGTTATGGATGATGTCTGCCAGCCAATCCAGCTCAAATACCCCCTCCTGCGGTTCCAACGTGGACCATGAGAACACGCCCAGCGTCACAGTATTAACGTGTGCCTTTTTCATCAGTTCGATGTCCTGCGCCAGAATATCGGGCCGGTCCAGCCACTGTTCCGGGTTGTAGTCTCCGCCATGAAGTAATCTGAGCTGCTGCATGATAGCGGCCTCCTTTGGTTGCGCAAATTGCGCAACATTTTTATCGGATAGGGTTGCGTTCGATACAAAGTATAGCAAGAACCTCCGCAAGATGCAATGCAGCTATATGGAATTTCGTTGCAATAAGTTGAACGTTTGATGCGGCACAAGAAACCATCCATGGATGCTTTGGAAGATTCCACAACGTTCATGTGGGATTTATAGGCAGGTTGTCAAAATGCAGAAATACATTGATTGAACGGGAAAGCACTTGAACGCCATGCTATAAGTCCTACGATCACCGCTTTATCACAATAAAATTTGCAAAACCATCTTGACGCTCGCCGCAATCCACGATATGGCAAGAATGGCGGGCGGGAGGACGTAAAGACCCATCATACACGAGATGCTCCTATCAGCGTTGATTCTAAAGTTTATTTTGAGAGTTATACTGTCACACGTTCTAAAATATCTACGGTCATTCGTTTTGGTAAGGGAATCTATGATTTTAACTATGTACCACTGATATATCGCGAGTTTGACAAAAATGATAAAGAGTATCTACCACATCTTCCCCGACCAGCGTGAGGGCAGCAGCTCCGCACTGGTGCTGAAGAAGCCGAAAACCAAGAAATCCAGCCGCACCCTTTATCTGACGAGACCCTTGAAAGAGGAACTGCTGGCTTGGCTGGAAAAGCTCCGTCAGGACGAGCTTGCCATGGATGGCAGATATCGCAACTGTGGCCAGCTCTTCCGCCTGCCCAACGGCATGCCTGTTGCCCCGGAAGCCCTTTCTAAATGGTACCGCACTTGGCGTGCAGAGCACCCGGAGTTTGAGAAGATCGTGTTCCACGGTCTGCGCCACTCCAGTGCCACCTACCAGCTGCTGCAATCTGGCGGTGACTTCAAGTCGGTGCAGGGCAACACCGGCCATGCAACCGCCACCGTCCTGATGGACACCTACGCCCACACGCAGGACAAGCCCCGGTTGGAGTTGACCGAGAAGATCGAAGCCGACTTCTACACGCAGGATGTGGCAGGTGCGAAGCCGCAGGAACCCCCGGAAAACAAAACGCCGGTGGCAACAAAAATCACAGGTAAAATGATCCTTGAAGCCATCCGGCAGATGGACGCAGAGGAACGCCGCGAGCTGACGCGGGTGCTCTTCGCGTAAAAGATTCTTTTTTGTGCAGCGAAATACACGCTGTGCAAGCGATGCAAAGAGTTCATGGCTTTTTTGTAAAGTGTGCAGGAGATGTGCAAAAGTGTGCAGACTCTGCCAGAAAAACAAAAAAGCCATGAAATCTTTCGATTTCACGGCATTTTCTGGTGCGATGGA
>OGYC01001634.1_pt1 | contig 18180 bp, 17 predicted proteins | sample 1576461 | NCBI WGS metagenome assembly OGYC01 (sample SAMEA3541569, study PRJEB24748) | human gut metagenome | biome: human gut; feature: human-associated habitat; material: faeces | place: China | collected 2012 | reverse complement strand
TCAGAACGTCGTGAGACAGTTCGGTCCCTATCTGTCGTGGGCGCAGGATATTTGATGGGAGCTGTTCCTAGTACGAGAGGACCGGAGCGGACGTACCTCTGGCGCACCAGTTGTTCTGCCAAGGGCATAGCTGGGCAACTATGTACGGATCGGATAAACGCTGAAAGCATCTAAGCGTGAAGCCGACCCAAAGATAAGATATCCCATTGTTTCAAACAAGTAAGACCCCTTGAAGACTACAAGGTTGATAGGCACGATGTGTAAGTGGAGTGATCCATTCAGCAAGCGTGTACTAATAGGTCGAGGGCTTGACCACAATTCGCTTGAGACTTTTAAGTCAACGAAAAAATGTTAGCAGTGATTATTCAGTTTTGAAGGCACGTCCTTCTAAGAAACACTGGACAAAGTACAACAAACATGTTATACTAGGCCAGTCAGATCGGTCGGTGTCGATGACGGTGAGGTTCCACCTGTTCCCATTCCGAACACAGAAGTTAAGCTCACTTGTGCCGAAGATAGTTCGCTGGAAACGGCGCGTGAAAATAGGTAGTCGCCGACTTGAATCAAACGTCTTGAGAGAAATCTCAGGGCGTTTTTCTTTTGCAAAAGCTCTGGGAAAGTTCCCGGGGCTTGCTGCTGTATACATGGGACTATTTTACTACGCTGGAAGAAACAGAAAAATAGTGATAGCAACATGTTCAACAGAGCGGATACCGGTCGGGAATATCCGTCTGGCAAAGAAGATAATCAATGCTTACCGTATAGAGTTGTGCCAGCGGCACCAGAAGTTCTGCGGTCAGCTGCTGGGTTCCGGTTTCCACATAGCTGTATTTGCGCTGGGTGATGCCGATTTTATCGGCCACCATCTGCTGGGTAAAATCATGATCTTCACGTAGGTCTTTCAGTCGATTTTTCATAATATCAACCCTCCCTGCGTAATAGGATAGGTTAGATGGAATCCGTCTATTGACTTTTAGATAAATATTATCTATACTAAAGACAATAAATGGGCATCCTGATGGATGTCCATAAAAAGGACAGAATAAAAAGGAGGAAAATTATGATGAAGAAAGTTGACCGCCGTAAATTTTTGAAAGTAATGGGTGCTGTGGGTGCTGTATGCACAATGACTGCGCTGACTGGCTGCAGTGGTGGGGGCGGAAGCGCGCCGAGTTCAGATGGTTCGGTTCCGCTGTCATATTTGGAACCGTTTAATGGGAGTGTTGTATGGAATAACCTTACGCCGACAGATCCGTTTGGTTGCACATATGCAAATGGCGTCAACTATATGGTATTCAGGCGGTATGAGTGCTATTGGACGAACACTCGTCATAATGCAGCGCTTACAATCTTTTATGGGGAAGTAGAGTACCTGCTTGATAAAAAATATAAGAAGTTAACAATGAACCTGAATGCCTATAAAGAGGCTGGGGAATACGGCTGGGGAAAGATAAATGTCTATGCAGATGGCAATCTGGTAAAAACTTCGCCGGAGATTGTAAAGAAAACCAAAGACACCGTAAAGTTTGAAGTGGATGTTTCAAATGTAAATTATCTTAAAATTGTTCCCGAGGTCAGTACGGGTGGCAGTAACTATTATGGTGAGATGATTCTGTGGGATGTTAAGCTCTGGAAATAACATAACTTAAAAAACAAAAAAGCGGTCCCGCTGTGCTGAGCGTTCAGCATGCCGGGACCGCTTTATTTCAATAAAGTCTTGACTCTACAACCGTTATAGGGTTTACTATCTATGACGGAAAGGAGTGCCCGCTGGGAGTGCCCTGCGAAAGGTTGGCAGGGGAGGGGACCGGCGGGCGGACAAACGCAAATGGAAAAGAATCTCACCAGCGGAAGTGTGCTGAAAAGCATCCTGTATTTCTCGCTGCCGTATCTGCTTTCGTATTTTCTGCAGACGCTGTACGGCATGGCCGACCTGTTCATTATCGGGCAGTTCGAGGGTGTGGCCAGCACCACAGCAGTGTCCATCGGCAGTCAGGTGATGCATATGATCACCGTGATGATCGTGGGCCTTGCCATGGGCACGACGGTCACCATCGGGCGGGCCGTCGGTGCGGGGAACCGTTCCCACGCGGCAAAGCTCATCGGCAACACGGTCACCCTGTTTCTGACGGGGTCGGTGGTGCTGGCAGCGGTGCTGGTGGGCTTTGTGGACCCCATCATCCGGCTGGTGTCGGTGCCCGAAGAAGCCGTGGCGGGCGCAAAAGCGTACCTCATCATCTGCTTTATCGGCATCCCATGCATCACGGCTTATAACATTCTGGCGTCTATTTTTCGCGGGCTGGGCGATTCCAAAAGCCCGATGTATTTCATTGCGATCGCCTGCGTGAGCAACATCGCGCTGGACTACCTCTTTATGGGCGCACTGCATCTCGGCCCGGCCGGTGCAGCCCTGGGCACGACCCTTTCCCAGCTGGTCAGCGTGGTAGTGTCGCTGCTGGTCATTCGGAAGCGGCACAGCATCCGCGTGACGGGTACAGACCTCAAACCGAAGAAGGATGTGCTGGGCGAGCTGCTTGGCATCGGTGTGCCGGTGATGCTGCAGGATGGCTTCATCCAGGTGTCCTTCATGATCATCACCATCATTGCAAATCATCGCGGTCTGACTGATGCGGCCGCTGTGGGCATCGTGGAAAAGATCATCAGCTTTTTGCTCCTCGTGCCCAGCTCCATGCTGTCCACCGTGTCGGCGCTGGGTGCCCAGAATATCGGCGCCGGCAAGCACGACCGTGCCGACGCCATCCTGCGCTATGCTATCGGCATCGGCGTGGCCTTTGGTACGGTGATGGCCGTGCTGATGCAGTTCATTGCGCCGTCGGTGGTGCGGCCTTTCACCTCGGACGAAGCCGTGGTGCTGGCGGGCGCATCCTACATCCGGGGTTACGTCTTTGACTGTCTGTTTGCGGGCATCCAGTTCAGTTTCAGCGGTTATTTCTGCGCTTACGGCAAGTCGGGGCTGTCCTTTTTGCACAACAGCCTGTCCATCCTTCTGGTGCGCGTGCCGGGGGCATATCTGGCGTCCCGGTTCTTCCCGCAGACGCTGCTGCCCATGGGTCTGGCGTCGGCGTGCGGCTCGCTGTTTTCCAGTGTGGTGTGTGTCATTGCCTATTGCTGGCTCAAGCGGCAGCTGAACCGGACAAACGAGGTGCTCCATGGCTGAGCGTGAGCTGTTCCAGATCGGCGAGGTGGCAAAGATGTACCATCTGAGCGTGGGCACCCTGCGCCACTACGAGCAGGTGGGTCTGCTGAAGCCGGAATACACCGACCCGGCCACCGGCTACCGCTACTACAGCGTCCGGCAGTTCGAGCAGCTGACCAACATCCGCTACCTGCGGGCGCTGGGCCTGCCGCTGGATGAGATCGCGGCCACCCTGCACGACCGGGATGTGGACAACATCGCGGAGGCCCTGCGCCGCCAGAAAGAGCTGATCGCCCGCAAAAAGCAGGAGCTTGAGATCATGGAACGCAAGATCGACCACCGTCTGGCTCAGCTGGAGGACGCCCGCCGCTCGGAGCTGGACTGCATCCGTCTGGTGGAGCAGCCCGCCCTGCGGCTGGTGCTGCTGCGGGACAGCGTGAAGTTCAACAGTTACCTCTGGCTGGAGCGCTCCATCCGAAAGATCGAGCAGGACCAGAAGCTGCCGCTGAGCTACATCGGCAAGGTGGGCGTGGGCATCTCGGAAGAAAATCTGAAAAGCGCAGAGTTTGGGCATTACGACCTTGTGTTTCTGGTGCTGGAAGAAGACGATGTCTACGAAGGCCGCGTGGAGACTCTGCCGCCCTGCCGCTGCGCTGCGGTGCAGTTCCGGGGCGACCACAGCCGGGCACCGCAGTACTACGAACAGCTGGCGCAGTTCCTTGCGGCAAACGGCCTGCAGATCGCCGGTTTCTCCCGTGAGATCACACTGATCGACAACTGCATCTCGGATGACCCGGCGCAGTATGTGACGGAGATTCGGATACCTGTCGCACGGGGATAGATGCAGCTTTCCCGGGCAGGACGGCGGGGAGTTTCTCTGGCGAATGACCGGGAAGTGGGGCCCCGGCGCAAAGCGTCGGGGCGGAACCGTGGGTTCCGGGCTGTTCGCGGAGAAAGCTCCCCGCTGGCCTGCCCATCGAAGGAATTGAATCTTCACAAAAAGGTGGTACAATAAAATTATCACCAGTGAAACACTAGGAATTCACGCAAAAGGAGTGTTTTGTATGCGCAAAGATTTTGGCTCTAACCCTTGGTTTTACCCGCTGCCGGTGCTCATCATCGGCACCTACGATGAAAATGGCAAGCCGGATGCCATGAATGCAGCCTGGGGCGGCCTGTATGACACGAACCTTGTGGAGCTGTGCCTGAGCGCCGACCATAAGACCACCAAGAATATCCTGCAGAAAAGGGCATTCACCGTCAGCTTTGCCGACGCCGAGAATGTGGCCGCCTGCGATTATGTGGGCATCGTCTCCGGCAACAACACCCCGGATAAGATGGAAAAGTCCGGCCTGACCGCTGAAAAGAGCGCCGTGGTGGATGCACCGCTGTTCACCCAGCTGCCGCTGACGCTGGAGTGCAAGTATGTGCACAGCACCGAGGAAGGCAACATCATCGGCGAGATCGTGAACATCAGCGCCGATGAGCGCATTCTGGGCGCGGACGGCAAAATTGATATGACAAAGTTCCGCCCCATTTCCTACGAGCCGGTGCACAACGGCTATCATGTGCTGGGCGAGCGGGTCGGCACGGCCTTCAGTGACGGCATGAAGCTGAAATAAGTTTCGTCCCAAACCCCGAAAATCTGCCCGGAGATTGCATCCAGAAGCGCTTTTGTCTCGTTATAAGAGGTGAAAGCGCTTTTATGTTTTTGAAAAGGATGCGATCAAGATGAAAAAATTCCACCGCCGCCGCGCACACGGCAGGCGTATTTTGCTGTGTCTACTGGCCCTTGCGCTGCTGTTTGTGGTGCTGGCCCTGCGGCAGAACATTCTGCTGGACACCACCAGCCGCCATGCCCTTCTGATGGACGCCCAGACCGGGCAGGTGCTGGCGCAGAAACGTGCCAACGAAAAAGTGGCCCCGGCGTCCCTGACCAAGATGATGACCGTGCTGCTGGCCATCGAAGCCCAGCCGGACATCGACCAGCCTGTGACGCTGCCGGAGGATGTGTTCCCAGAACTGACGGCCGAAAATGCGTCCATGGCGGGCTTTGCGCCCGGCGAGACGGTCACGGTGCGGGACGTGCTGTATGGTGCCATGCTGCCTTCCGGGGCCGAGTGCTGCGAAGCGCTGGCTCGGCTGGTGAGCGGCAGCGAGAGCGCCTTTGTGGCGTTGATGAACCAGAAAGCCGCAGAGCTGGGCATGAAGAACACCCACTTCTGCAACCCCATCGGCCTGACCGAGACCGAGCATTACTCCACCGCCGCCGACCTTGCCAAGCTGCTGCAGGCGGCGCTGCAGAACGAGACCTTCCGCACCATCTTCACCACCGGGCACTACACCAGCATCCCCACGGCCCAGCACCCGGAAGGCGTTTCCTTTGCCAGCACCCTGCTGAGCAAACTGAACGGCAGCGAGCTTTCCGACGGGCAGGATAAAATTCTGGGTGGCAAGACCGGCTACACCGCAGCGGCCGGGCTGTGCCTGGCAAGCCTTGCAACGGTGCAGGGACGCGAGTACATTCTGGTCACGCTGGGCGCGCCCGGCAGCCACATCACCGAGCAGTTCAACATTCAGGATGCCATCAGCGTTTACCGGAAACTGGAAACAAAAATGTCCGCAAAACGTTGATTCTACTGCCGGTCGGTTGCGCAAAGCGGGTTTGCCCGGTACAATGGAGCCACGAACAGAGCCGCAGGCTCACAAGGAGGACAACATGTACGAACTGGACAAAGCCGCATTCGGCAGCTTTCTGGCGCAGCTGCGCAGGGAAAAGGGCATGACCCAGCGGGAGCTGGCTGCAGACCTGTATGTATCGGATAAGGCCGTGAGCAAATGGGAGCGGGGCCTGAGCGTGCCGGATATCTCGCTGCTGGTGCCGCTGGCAGAAATTCTGAACGTGACGGTGGCCGAGCTTTTGCAGGGCCGCCGCGTCGAAGAAGAACAGCGCTTTACCCGCGAGGAGACGGAAGAACTCATCCGCAAGGCGCTGACCTTCTCGGCAGAGCCGCCGGAGCGCCGTCAGGCCCGGACCCGGAAGTTCCTGCCGCTGTATGCAGTCTATGTGCTGCTGGGCCTTGTGGGCACTGCCGTCGTCTGTGCGGCGGGGCTGGCAGGCACCGAGGGCGCAAAGGCGCTGCTCATCATGAATGCGATCTTCGGCGTCGTGTATGGAGCCTACACCTTGTTCTGGATGCCGGAGACCCTGCCGCGCTACTACGATGAGAACCGCATCTGCAACTTTGCGCAGGGCGGGTTCCACATCCACATCCCGGGCGTGTACTACAACAACCGCAACTGGCTGCATGTGCTCAAGTGGATGCGGGTGTGGTGCGTGGTGTCTATGGCCCTGATGCCGCCCTGCACGGCTGCGGCGGTGCTGTTCGAGCGCGCCACCGGCTGGCGGGTGTGGGGTGCAGTGCTCATCGTGTACATTCTCTCGCTGTTCGGGGCCATCGTCATCCCGGCGAAAAAATATGAGTAAGCCAAAATGAAAGGGAGCGATTTGCTCCCTTTTGTTTTGGTTGGTGGTGTGATACACTAGAACTATTCTGAAAGAGATGGAGCGAATAGTATGCGAGACCACCACATCGACCTGTGCGGGCAGATCGACTTCACCCGCACCGAGGCCATGCCGCTGCTGGCGCGGGAGGCACATTTCAGCTTTGCGTGCAATGGCTGCGGCGACTGCTGCCGCGGGCGGGAGGATATCGTGTTGTCCGGCTTTGACCTGTGGCGCATCGCGGCCCGGCTGCACCTGCCGCCGCAGATCGTGGCGCGGGGCTTCTGCCGGGCCAGCATCGGCACGGTGAGCCACCTGCCGGTGCTGCGGCTGGCCCCGGTGAAGGAGAACCGCAATAACTGCCCCTTTCTCACCGAAAATCACTGCGCCATCCATGACGCGGAACCGCTGGTGTGTGCTCTGTACCCGCTGGCGCAGGAGATCAGCCGGGACGGGCAGGTGAGCTACTTTTTGCAGCCCACCGGCTGCGGCGGGCAGGTGATCGAAGCGCGGGTGCAGGATTACCTTGCCCGCTATGATGTCCCCGCGCGGGAAGCGACGGATGTGCGCTGGGCGCAGACCTGCATGGCGCTGGAAGACACTGTGGAACAGCTGGAAGCGGCCCTCGGCCCGGTGCTGGTGCGCCGGATGCAGGCAAAGCTCTGGCAGGCGCTGTACTTTGACTACAATTTTGCGCAGCCATTCCTGCCACAGCTGGAGCGCAACCTCGGCTGGCTGCAGGGGGAAATGGCAAAACTGACCGCTTATCAGGCAAAATTGAAGCATATATCAAAATAATTGATTGATATGTTTTAAATGATTGATAATTAAGGCCGTTTTCGGGCAAAAGTGAGTTGTTTTACTGCAGAATGTGTGCTATACTTCACGAGTGTAAAGCAAAACTGTACGACACACGCTTACAATCATTGCTTTCCGGCGCGGCACCTGTAGGCTGCGCAAGCGAAAAATAGAGGAGATAGATCATTATGCGTAAAATCACTCGTCGTTCCTTCCTGGCTGCTGCCGTTGCCTGCGGCGCTGCTGCTGCCCTGACTGCCTGCGGCGGTTCTTCTGCATCCACTGCAGCTTCCTCCACCGCATCTTCCGCTGCTGCTTCTGCGGCAGCCGCTGACGGCCAGACCTATACCATCGGTATCTGCCAGCTGGTGCAGCATGCCGCTCTGGACGCTGCTACCCAGGGTTTCCAGGATGTCCTGACCGAGGAGTTTGGCGATAACGTCACCTTCGACCTGCAGAACGCACAGGGCGATTCCGCCACCTGCGCCACCATCACCAACGGCTTCGTTTCCGCAGGTGTGGACCTGATCATGGCAAACGCCACCCCCGCCCTGCAGGCTGCACAGGCTGCCACCGACACCATCCCCATCCTGGGCACCTCCGTCACCGAGTACGGCGTGGCCCTGGGCCTGGACAACTACGACGGCACTGTGGGCGGCAACGTCTCCGGCACTTCCGACCTGGCTCCCCTGGGCGAGCAGGCCGATATGATCGTGGAGTGGCTGCCCGATGTGAAGAATGTCGGCCTGCTGTACTGCTCTGCTGAGGCAAACAGCCAGTACCAGGTGGACGAGGTCCAGAAGTATCTGGAAGCCAGGGGCGTCACCGCTACCCAGTACGCTTTCTCGGATTCCAACGATCTGTCCTCCGTCTGCCAGCAGGCTGCGAACGAGAACGACGCACTGTACGTCCCCACCGATAACACCGTTGCTGCCAACACCGGCATCGTGGACGGCATCTGCCGCCCGGCCAAGAAGCCCGTGTTCACAGGCGAGGAGGGCATCTGCTCCGGCTGCGGCGTGGCTACCCTGTCCATCAGCTACTACGATCTGGGCCGCACCACCGGTGAGATGGCAGTGAAGATCCTGAAGGGCGAGGCCGACATCTCCACCATGCCCATTGAGAACACCAACGTGACCAAGAAGTACAACAAGGCCATCTGCGATGATCTGGGCCTGACCGTTCCCGAAGGCTACGAGGAGATCGAGGGCTAAGGCACTCCCGGGAAAACAAACATAAAAATCAGCGGAGAAGGGCGAAAAATGGCCTTTCTCCGCTTTCCCGTATCCGACGGGAGATGAAAAAAGTGTATCAGAAACAGGAGGAATTGTTTTGGACATCATTGCAAGACTGGCAAACCTGCCGGGCGCTCTGCCGGGTGCCTGTGCACAGGGCCTTATCTGGGGCATCATGGCCATCGGCGTTTATCTCACCTACCGCATCCTGGATGTGGCCGACCTGACCGTGGACGGCTCCTTCGGCACCGGCGGCGCTGTGTGCGTCATGTGCCTGCTCTCGGGCCAGAACGTCTGGGTCTCGCTGCTCATGGCGCTGCTGGCGGGCCTTCTGGCAGGCCTTGTCACCGGCCTGTTGCACACCTTCATGGGCATCCCGGCCATTCTGGCCGGCATCCTGACCCAGCTGGCTCTCTACTCCATCAACCTGAAGATCATGGGCAAAGCCAACCAGTCCATCAACGTGGATAAGTACGGTCTGCTCATCTCCCTGCGCTGGGTCAAGGAGTTCGCGCTGCACAACCCCATCATCATGGTCATCATTGCCACGGCGGTGGTCATCGCGGTGCTGTACTGGTTCTTCGGCACCGAGCTGGGCTGCGCCATCCGCGCTACCGGCTCCAATCCCGCCATGTCCCGCGCACAGGGCATCAACACCAACTTCAACATCGTGCTGGGTCTGGCCGTCTCCAACGCTCTGGTGGCGCTGTCCGGCGCTCTGCTGAGCCAGTATCAGGGCTTTGCGGATGTCGGCATGGGCCGCGGCGCCATCGTCATCGGTCTGGCAGCTGTCATCATCGGTGAGGCTGTGTTTGGCCGCATCTTCCACAACTTCGCCCTCAAGATGGTGTCTGTCTCTCTGGGTGCCATCATCTACTACGTCGTCATCCAGCTGGTGCTGACCCTCGGCTTTGACGCAAACCTGTTAAAGCTGCTGAGCGCATCCGTTGTGGCTGTCTTCCTCGCCGTGCCGTACTGGAAGGGCAGATATTTCGCAAAGCCTGCGGCCAAAAAGGCAAACAAGGAGGGCGCAAACAATGCTTGAGATACAAAATGTTTCCAAGACCTTCAACGCAGGCACCGTCAACGAGAAGACGGCCCTGAACGGCCTGAACCTGAAGCTGAATGAGGGCGACTTCGTCACCGTCATCGGCGGCAACGGTGCAGGCAAGTCCACCATGCTGAACGCCGTCGCCGGCGTCTGGCCCGTGGACTGCGGCAAGATCATCATCGACGGCGTGGACGTCACCCGTCTGGGCGAGCATCAGCGCGCCGCCTACATTGGCCGCGTCTTTCAGGACCCCATGACCGGCACTGCCGCCACCATGCAGATCGAAGAGAACCTCGCCCTCGCCGCCCGCCGCGGCAAGCCCCGTACCCTCCGCATCGGCATCACCAGGGCGGAGCGGGAGCAGTACCGTGAACTGCTCAAGAGCCTCGATCTGGGCCTCGAGAACCGGCTGACCGCCCGTGTGGGCCTGCTGTCCGGCGGCCAGCGTCAGGCGCTGACCCTCCTGATGGCCACCATGAACAAGCCCAAGCTCCTGCTGCTGGACGAGCACACCGCCGCCCTTGACCCCAAGACCGCCCTCAAGGTGCTGACCCTCTCGGCCAAGATCGTGGAGGAGAACCACCTGACCACCATGATGATCACCCACAACATGAAGGACGCCATCAAGTACGGCAACCGCCTCATCATGATGCACGAGGGTCACATCATCTACGACGTCTCCGGCGAGGAGAAGAAGAACCTGCAGGTCTCCGACCTGCTGGCAAAGTTCCAGATCGCCAGCGGCGGTGAGTTTGCAAATGACAGAATGATCTTGTCCTGATAAACCGCACTTCAAGCTCCTCCGAAAGGGGGAGCTTTTTGCTTTTCTTTCCTGAACTTCACTTTCCTGATTTACAAAACAGGCCGAATCGTCTATAATAAAGGACGACGGCCTGTTTTTGTGCAAAAACGGCCAAATCCAAGCACTGGGAGGAAATGCTGTGCTCATTCAAATCATCGAGGGGGTCTACCGTCTGTTGTGGGGCGACCTGCTCACCCTGCATCTGGGAAACGTGACCCTCAGTCTTTCGTTTATGGTCATCTTACTGCTGACGGCGGGGGTGTTCTTCACCCTGCGCACGAGGCTTCTGCCGGTGCGGCTGTTCCGGGATATGCTGGCGGCGGTCTGCGAGAAGAACGACAAGGGCAGCGGCCTCTCGTCCTTCCAGACGCTGGTGGTGTCCACGGCCACCCGGGTGGGCATGGGCAATCTGGTGGGCGTCGTGGCGGCGCTGTCTGTGGGCGGTGCAGGCGCGGTGTTCTGGATGTGGGTGACGGCTCTGCTGGGCGCATCCACCTCCTTTGTGGAGTCCACGCTGGCCCAGAAATACAAGCAGCCCGACCACCTTTACGGCGGCTGGCGGGGCGGCCCGGCCTACTATCTCCACACCCTCGCGGAGCGCAAACGGGGCAGGAAGCTCCGCCGCTCGGTGGTGGCCGGCCTGTTCGCCGTGTCGGGCCTCATCTGCTGGTGCGGCATCAGTCAGGTGGTCAGCAACTCGGTGAGCGAGGCGTTCCAGAATGCGTTCTCCATCCCGCCGCTGGTCACGACGCTGGTGCTGACGGCGCTTGCGGCGGTCATCGTCCTGCAGAAGGAAGCCACCGTCAAGAGTCTCGACGTCATGGTCCCCATCATGGCGGGCTGCTACTTCGTCATGACCCTCTGGATCATCCTCACCCATCTGCCCCAGCTGCCCGATGTCTTCGCCCGCATTTTCTCGGAGGCGCTGGGCCTGCGTCAGGCCGTGGGCGGCGGCTTTGGCGCGGTGGTGATGAACGGCATCAAGCGGGGCCTCTTCTCCAACGAGGCCGGTTCCGGTTCGGCCCCCTGCGCTGCTGCTGCTGCCGAGTGCGACGACCCCGTGAAGATGGGCCTCGTGCAGGCGCTGGGCGTCCTCATCGACACCATCGTCATCTGCAGCTGCACGGCCTTCGTGATGCTGCTGGCTCCCGGGAGCGTCACCGGCGGGCGGCAGGGCATGGACCTTCTGCAGGCGGCGATGCAGTACCATCTGGGCAGTTTCGGCGTCGTCTTCATCGCAGTGACGCTGGCATTGTTCAGCTTCTCTACTTTTATCGGCATCCTCTACTACGCCCGCTGCAACGTGGCCTATCTCTTCGGCGACAGCTGGTTCTGGCAGACGGCCTACAAGGTGCTGGCGCTGGTGATGCTGATCGTCGGCGGTATGCAGGCCTACACCGTGGTGTGGGACCTTGGCGATGTGGGCATCGGCCTGATGACCATATTCAATATGCTGGCCCTCTACCCGCTGTCGGGCGAGGCGCTGACCGCCCTGCGGGAGTACGAAGCCAAAAAGAAACTCAAGTAAACAAAAAAGCCATCGGCCCAGACAGCCGATGGCTTTCGTTTTATGCGCGGTGACCCAGCCGCATTTTGAAGTCGTTGTAGCCGAAGCGGACCAGCTCCCGGCAGGTGCCGTCCTCAGCCAGCGCCCAGATGGGCGGCAGGGGCATTCCGTTGAAGGTGTTGTTCTTGCAGGTGGTGTAGATGGCCATATCGCCGAAGAGGAGCCGGTCGCCCTCGGCAAGCGGGGCGTCGAAGCTGTAGTCTCCCACGACATCGCCCGCGAGGCAGGTCGGCCCGCCGAGGCGGATGGTGCAGGGCTTTTCGCCCGGCTCGCCCGCGTCCAGCAGGGGAGGGCGGTAGGGCATCTCGATGACGTCCGGGGTGTGGCAGGCCGCAGACATATCGAGGATGGCGAGGCTGGTGTCACCGTTCTGCAGGGTGTCCAGCACTGTGGTGACGAGATAGCCCGCGTTCAGCGCCCACGCCTCGCCCGGCTCCAGGTAGACCTGTACGCCGTACTTCTCCTGCATCCGGGCGATGCAGGCTTCCAGCGTGGCAAGGTCATAGTCCGGGCGGGTGATGTGGTGTCCGCCGCCGAAATTGAGCCATTTCAGCCCCGGCAGCAGGTCGCCGAATTTCTCTTCCACAGCGTCCAGCGTCACGGCCAGCGCGTCGGCGTCCTGCTCACAGAGGGTGTGGAAGTGCAGGCCGTCCAGCAGGGCGGCGAGGCCCGGCTGTCTTGCCAGAGCCGCGTCCCACTGGGCGCGGGTGGTGCCGAGACGGCTGCCCGGGGCGCAGGGGTCATAGATGGCGTGGCCCTCCTGGGTGGAGCGCTCCGGGTTGATGCGCAGACCGACGCTCTTGCCCGCCGCCTTGGCCGCAGGGCCGAACTTTGCCAGCTGGGCCGGGGAGTTGAACACGATGTGGTCGGCGTAATCCAGAAGCTCGTTGAACTCGTCCACCCGGTAGGCGGCGCAGAAGACGTGGTTCTCCTTCTCGGGCAGCTCTTCCTTGCCCAGACGGCTCTCGTAGAGGCCGCTGGCCTCAGTGCCTGCGAGGCAGGGCGCGAGAAGCGGGTAGAGGTCGAAGTTGGAGAAAGCTTTCTGCGCCAGCAGGATCTTGCAGCCCGTCCGCTGCTGGACCCCCAGCAGAATTTCGCCGTTGCGGCGCAGCTGGGCTTCGTCCAGCAGATAGCAGGGGGTGGGCAGGGAAGCGAGTGCGCCCTCCGAGAGGTCTGCCAGCCCCGCGAAGGGCGGGCGCGTATCGACCAGCCGCATCAGTCCACCAGAGCCGGGCTGTGGCTCTCAGAGCGGGGCAGGCCGTACTTGTCCAGTGCGTCCAGATAGGGGTCCGGGTCGAACTCTTCCACGGTGTGGACGCCCTTGGTGGTCCACTTGCCGGTCAGCAGCATCAGTGCGCCGCACATGGCCGGAACGCCGGTGGTGTAGCTGATGGCCTGAGAGCCGACTTCCTTGTAGCACTCCTGGTGGTCACAGACATTGTAAATGTAGTAGGTCTTTTCCTTGCCGTCCTTTTTGCCCGTGAAGATGCAGCCGATGTTGGTCTTGCCCTTGGTGCGGGGGCCGAGGCTGGCGGGGTCGGGCAGCAGGGCCTTGAGGAACTGGATGGGCACGATCTCCTGACCGTTGAAGTTGACCGGGGTTGTGGACAGCATGCCCACGTCCTCCAGACAGCGCATGTGGTCGAGGTAGCTCTGGCCGAAGGTCATAAAGAAGCGGATGCGCTTTGCCTCGGGGATGTTCTTGGCCAGAGACTCGATCTCCTCGTGGTGGAGCAGGTACATATCCTTCTGGCCCACCTGATCAAAGTTGTACTCCCGCTTGATGCTCATGGCCGGGATCTCCACCCAGTGGCCGTTCTCCCAGTAGCTGCCGGGGGCAGAGACCTCGCGCAGGTTGATCTCGGGGTTGAAGTTGGTGGCAAAAGCATAGCCGTGGTCGCCGCCGTTGCAGTCCAGAATGTCGATGGTGTCGATGGTGTCGAACTCGTGCTTCTTGGCGTAAGCACAGTAAGCCTGGGTCACGCCCGGGTCAAAGCCGCTGCCCAGCAGGGCAGTCAGGCCGGCCTCCTCAAACTTCTTGGCGTAGGCCCACTGCCAGCTGTAATCAAAGTAGGCGGAGAAGCCGGCCTCCTTGCAGCGCTTCTCGTAAATGGCGCGCCACTCCGGGTCATCGGTGTTCTCAGGCTCGTAGTTGGCGGTGTCCATGTAGTTCACGCCGCAGGCCAGGCAGGCATCCATGATGGTCAGATCCTGATAGGGCAGGGCGATGTTCATCACCAGATCGGGCTGGTAGCTCTTGATGAGGGCGATGACCTCATCCACATGGTCGGCATCCACCTGTGCGGTGGTGATCTTGGTGGTGGTCTTGGGGGCCAGCTCGGCGGCCAGCTTGTCGCACTTTGCCTTGGTGCGGCTGGCGATGCAGATCTCGGTGAACACCTCGGGGACCTGGCAGCACTTGTGGATGGCAACGGAGGCCACGCCGCCGCAGCCGATGATCAGAACTTTGCTCATGTCGGTTACTCCTTTATCTGTAAAGTTGTCTTTTTACGGTCTGTCCTTATACCTGAAAGCCCGGCCAGCCCTTGTCCAGTGCAATCAGCAGCTCCCGCAGGACCTTGCAGGCTGTGGCCGTGGAAACGCCGGTGGTGTCCAGCGTGGGGGCCAGCTCGTTGAGGTCCGCACCCACGATGTTGGCCTTGGTCACGGTGCGGATGGCTTCCAGCAGCTGCAAAAAGCTCACGCCGCCGGCCTCCGGGGTGCCGGTGCCGGGGAAGCAGGAGGGGTCCAGGCAGTCGAGGTCGATGGTCAGGTAAACGGGTACCTTGCTGGCACAGAGCTGCTCAGTGAGCTGGGCAAGGCCCGTGAAATCGAACTTGTGCATCTCGGTGTGGGCAGCCGCGAACTCAAACTCGGTGCGGTCACCGCTGCGGATGCAGAACTGGTGGATGCGCCCGTCGCCGATGAGGTCATGGCAGCGGCGCAGGACACAGGCGTGGCTGAGCTTTGCGCCCAGATAGTCGTCCCGCAGGTCGGCGTGGGCATCAAAGTGGACGATGTGGAGGTCGGGGTACTTTTCCACCATGGCCCGCACGGCACCCAGCGTGACCAGATGCTCGCCGCCCAGCAGGAGTGGGAACTTGCCGTCGTGCAGGATCTCTGCCGCGCGGCTCTGGATGTCGGCCAGTGCGCTCTCGCTGGAGCCGAAGCAGAGCTCCAGATCGCCGCTGTCAAAGATGTCAAAATCGGTCAGGTCGGCGTTCTGGTAGGGGCTGTAGGTCTCCAGACCGTAGCTCTCGTGCCGGATGGCAGCCGGGCCGAACCGGGCCCCCGGGCGGTAGCTGGTGGTGGAATCGTAGGGGGCACCGTACAGCACGATGCTGGCGGCACGGTAGCTGCTGTCGCAGCCGATAAAGGTCTCAACGTTGGGGTGCATCAGTGTTCCTCCACTTCCCGCAGCATCTCCTCCAGAAAAGCCGGCAGGTAGAATGCTCCGATATGCAGTTTGGTGGTGTAGTACCGGGTGCGCATGTTCAGGGCCTTCCAGGCGTCTGCATCCAGATCATCGATGGGGTGGTACTTCTTGCTGGCAAAGCCGAACAGCCAGTAGCCCGCTGCAAAGGTGGGGATGTGGGCCTGATACACCCGGCTGATGGGGAAGGTGGAAGCAATGCGCTTGTGGCTGCGCTGCATGGCGCTGGCATCCTCGGCGTAGAAGGGGCTGCCCTGCTGGTTGACCATGATGCCGTCCTCTTTCAGGGCGTTGAAGCAGCTGCCGTAGAACTCGCGGGTGAACAGACCCTCGGAAGGGCCGAAGGGGTCAGAGGAGTCCACGATGATGAGGTCGTATTCTTCCTCGCAGCGGCGGATATACTTCAGGGCGTTCTCAAAGTAGATATGCACCCGGCGGTCATCCATACGGCAGGCATTGCCGGGCAGGTAGGCGCGGCAGGCTTCCACCACCTGCGGGTCCATCTCCACAAGGTCGATGCGCTCCACGCGGTCGTAGCGGGTCAGCTCCCGCACCACGCCGCCGTCTCCGGCACCGATGACCAGAATATCCTTGGCCTCCTTGTGCACCGCCATGGGCACATGGACGATCATTTCATCGTAGATAAATTCGTCCCGCTCGGTCAGCATCACGTTGCCGTCCAGCGTGAGCACCCGTCCGAACTCCGGGGTCTCAAAGATATCGATGCGCTGGTAATCGCTCTGCTTGGAGTAGAGCTGCTTGTTCACACGGATGCTGTGCTTCACATCCGGGGTGTGAAACTCTGAAAACCAAAATTCCATCTTTTTCCCTCCTTATGCCAGAACATTCAGGTGCAAAATTTCGGGGTCCTCCGGGCCGGTCATGCTGCAGCCCTTGGCCTTGGCGTACTCGATGTAGTTCAGGATCTCCTTGGTGATGCGCTCGCCGGGTGCGAGGATGGGGATGCCCGGGGGATAGCACATGACGAACTCGCTGCACACCATGCCCTCGGTCTCCCGCAGGGGCAGGCTCTTTTTGGGGGCATAGAAGGCCTCCTGCGGGCTGGCAGCCACCACGGGGTCGATGTATTCCTGACTCAGCAGACCCGAGCCATCGGTGCGGTAGCGGCGCTTGATCTCAGCCAGTGCACTGACCAGACGCTCCACCTCCTGCGGGCGGTCGCCGATGGACAGGTAGGCAAGGATGTTGCCGATATCGCCGAACTCGATCTGAATATCGTACTCATCGCGCAGGATATCGTAGACCTCAATGCCGGCAAGACCGATATCCAGCGTATGGACGCTGAGCTTGGTGGTGTCAAAGTCAAAGACGGAATCGCCGTTGCACAGCTCCTTGCCAAAGGCGTAGTAACCACCTACGGCGTTGATCTCCTCGCGGGCATACTCGGCAATGTCTGCCACCTGATGGAACACCTGCCGTCCCCGCAGCGCCAGATTGCGGCGGGAGATGTCCAGACTGGACATCAGCAGGTAGCTGCCGGAGGTGGTCTGGGTCAGGTTGATGATCTGACGCACATAGCCCGGGTGCACGTTGGGACCGATGAGCAGCAGGCTGGACTGGGTCAGGCTGCCGCCGCTCTTGTGCATGGACACCGAGGCCATATCTGCACCTGCCGCCATGGCAGACACCGGCAGGCCGCCGCCAAAGTAGAAGTGGGTGCCGTGGGCTTCATCCGCAAGGCAGAGCATTCCGGCGTCGTGCGCCATTTTTACGATGGCACGCAGATCGGAGCAGATGCCGTAGTAGGTGGGGTTATTCACCAGCACGGCCACGGCGTTGGGGTGCTCCTTGATGGCCTTTGCCACCTGCTCCCGCTTCATGCCCAGCGAGATGCCCAGACGCTTATCCACCTCCGGGTTCACATACACCGGCACAGCGCCGCACAGCACCAGCGCGTTCAGCACGCTGCGGTGCACATTGCGGGGCAGAATGATCTCATCGCCCCGCTTGCAGGCGGTAAGTACCATGCTCTGCACGCTGCTGGTGGTGCCGCCCACCATTAAAAAGGCGTGTGCCGCGCCAAAGGCATCGGCGGCAAGCTCCTCAGCTTCCCGGATGACCGACACCGGGTGGCAAAGGTTATCCAGCGGCTTCATACTGTTCACGTCCACGCCCACGCACTGCTGACCCAGAAAAGCGGTCAGCTCCGGGTTGCCGCGGCCCCGCTTGTGACCGGGCACGTCAAAGGGCACCACCCGCATCTGCCGGAACCGCTCCAGCGCCTCGTAGATGGGCGCACGGCGCTGGTCCAGCCGGGAACGTGCTTTGTTCTCGTTCATCTTATCCTCCGTCCCTGTTTCCCTTTTTGCACAACAAAAAAGCGCAGACACTGCACAAATGTGCAGACCTGCGCTTGGAGCAGCTTTTTCCACGCTGATAAAGCACCCAGCCGTAAGTGCCGGTGCTGCGCGTTATTCGCGATCCAAAAAGACGGGGTGATGAGAGTCTATATAGCAACTACACTTTTACTACTCTTATTGACCGTTTCACAAGTCTGCGCATAGGCTGCGCAATTTCATGGTTGTAAAGGAACCAACTTATAAAATTTGAGCTTCAAACTCAATCAATAATGGCAGCTTGCGCCGCCGGTCGGCAGTGGACCCGGCTGTCC
>OGYC01001632.1_pt1 | contig 18211 bp, 10 predicted proteins | sample 1576461 | NCBI WGS metagenome assembly OGYC01 (sample SAMEA3541569, study PRJEB24748) | human gut metagenome | biome: human gut; feature: human-associated habitat; material: faeces | place: China | collected 2012 | reverse complement strand
CCATGCTGAACGACGTTCAAGGACCGGAGACCTGTAATACTTACAACATGCTCCGTCTTACCAAAATGCTTTATCAGAATTCTCACAATCCCAACAATACACAAGAGCCTGATCCCAACTACGTAAACTATTACGAACGTGCGCTTTACAATCACATTCTTGCATCGCAGGAGCCGGACAAAGGTGGTTTTGTATACTTCACTCCCATGCGTCCGGGACATTACCGCGTTTACTCACAACCGGAAACATCTATGTGGTGTTGTGTCGGTTCAGGTTTGGAGAATCATACCAAATACGGTGAATTTATCTATGCACATCAGAAAGATACGCTCTATGTCAATCTCTTCATTCCCTCACAACTGACCTGGAAAGAGCAAGGCATTATTTTGACACAGGAAACCCGTTTCCCTGATGACGACAAGGTAACTTTACGAATAGATGAAGCCCCTAAGAAAAAACGTACTTTAATGATACGTATTCCGGAATGGGCGAACCAATCCAAAGGATATAGCGTCAGCATCAATGGAAAAAGAAAAATGTTCGTTATGGCAAAAGGTAACCAGTATCTTCCTCTCTCCCGCAAATGGAAAAAAGGGGATGTCATTACTTTCCACTTGCCTATGAAAGTCAGCGTGGAACAGATTCCCGACAAGAAAGATTATTATGCTTTCTTATATGGTCCGATCGTTCTTGCAGCTTCCACAGGCACTGAACATCTTGATGGTTTATATGCCGATGACAGCCGTGGCGGACATATCGCTAATGGCAAACAAATTCCTTTGCAAGAAGTCCCGATGCTGATAGGAAATCCTGATTCAATCTGCAAATCTCTTCAGAAAGAACAGAATAGCCGGATTACTTTCAGCTACAACGGAGAGGTGTATCCTGCACAAGGCAAAGTATTGAAACTCGTTCCGTTCTTCCGCCTGCATAATTCCCGTTATGCCGTTTATTTCCGGCAGGCAAGCGAAGAGCAGTTTAAAGCGATTCAGGAAGAGATGGCAACGGCTGAACGAAAAGCAACGGAATTGGCTAATCAAACCATTGACCTTATCTTCCCTGGCGAACAGCAGCCGGAGTCTGACCATGGCATCCAGTATGAACAGGCAGAAACAGGGACGAATAAAGACCGGCATTTCCGACGTGCCAAAGGTTGGTTCGGCTATCAATTGAAGGTAAAAGAGGAAGCAAGCCGCCTCCTGATTACGGTACGGAAAGATGACCGCAATAAAGTGGCTATTCTTTTGAATAACGAAAAGTTGGCTGTTCATCCGACTATCAGTGAAGCGGATAAAGACGGTTTCATTACTCTTTCATACGTTCTGCCTCAAAAACTGAATACGGGTAGTTGTCCGATACGTTTTATCCCTGACGGGACGGAATGGACCTCTGCCGTTTATGAAGTTCGTTTACTAAAATAGAAGTCACCACAGATTACACGGATTAACACAGATTATTTATTGATAGTAGTCAGAATAAAATCAATCTGTGATAATCTGCGTAATCTGTGGTAAAAAATAATCATTAAACAAATACCATTTATGAAAGCAAAACTATTAGTCAGCACGGCTTTTCTGGCAGCATCCGTATCTCTTTCTGCACAAAAGAGTGCTACCATAACCGTACATGCCGATCAAGGCAAAGAAATCATACCGAAGGAAATTTACGGCCAGTTTGCCGAACACCTGGGTTCATGTATCTACGGCGGTCTTTGGGTAGGCGAAAACTCGGATATTCCTAATATCAAGGGATACCGCACAGATGTATTCAATGCACTGAAAGACTTGTCCGTTCCCGTCCTTCGCTGGCCGGGCGGATGCTTTGCCGATGAATACCACTGGATGGACGGCATTGGTCCGAAAGAGAACCGTCCGAAGATGGTGAACAACAACTGGGGCGGAACCATTGAAGATAACAGTTTCGGAACACACGAGTTTTTGAATCTTTGCGAAATGCTGGGTTGCGAACCATACGTGAGTGGAAATGTAGGTAGCGGTACAGTAGAAGAGCTTGCTAAATGGGTGGAATATATGACTTCTGACGGAGACTCGCCTATGGCTAACCTTCGCCGTAAGAATGGTCGCGACAAAGCATGGAAATTGAAATATCTCGGCGTAGGAAATGAAAGCTGGGGGTGCGGTGGCAGCATGCGTCCGGAATATTACGCAGACTTATATCGTCGTTATTCTACTTATTGCCGCAATTATGACGGCAACCGTCTGTTCAAGATTGCCAGTGGCGCAAGTGACTATGATTACAAATGGACAGATGTATTGATGAATCGTGTAGGACACCGAATGGACGGTCTTTCTCTGCACTATTATACCGTAACCGGATGGAGTGGTAGCAAAGGATCAGCCACTCAATTCAACAAGGATGATTATTACTGGACGATGGGCAAATGTCTGGAAGTGGAAGATGTACTCAAGAAACATTGTACCATCATGGACAAATATGACAAGGACAAGAAAATCGCTCTCTTACTGGACGAATGGGGAACCTGGTGGGATGAGGAACCGGGAACCATCAAAGGACATCTGTATCAGCAAAACACGTTGCGTGATGCTTTCGTGGCTTCTTTAAGTCTTGATGTATTCCACAAATATACAGACCGCTTGAAGATGGCAAATATCGCACAGATTGTCAACGTACTTCAATCGATGATTCTGACAAAAGACAAAGAAATGGTGCTCACTCCTACTTATTATGTCTTCAAGATGTATAAAGTACATCAGGATGCCACTTATCTTCCTATCGACCTGACTTGCGAAAAGATAAATGTACGTGATAACCGCACCGTTCCGATGGTAAGCGCCACAGCTTCCAAAAACAAAGATGGAGTGATCCACATTTCTCTGTCCAATGTAGATGCTGACGAAGCACAGGAAATCACCATCAATCTGGGTGATACGAAAGCCAAAAAAGCAGTCGGAGAGATTCTGACCTCTGCAAAACTGACCGATTACAATTCTTTTGAAAACCCTAATATTGTAAAACCGGCACCTTTCAAAGAGGTAAAAATCAATAAAGGTACAATGAAGGTAAAACTTCCTGCTAAGTCCATTGTTACTTTAGAGTTACAGTAATTTTAGGGCAATTACTTATTGTATCACAAACAAGAAGACCGTAAAATTGTCGATAAAAAAGATAGCTCTTTTGGATTGTTAAATCCACATAAAGAGTTATCTTTGCGAACAATCTGACAGAAATCAATTAAATTTTAATGATATGAACGATAACAAACTTATGAATCGTGCAGCGGATAACATCCGTATTCTTGCTGCTTCAATGGTTGAGAAAGCCAATTCCGGTCACCCGGGTGGCGCCATGGGTGGTGCTGATTTTGTAAATGTACTCTTCTCTGAGTTTCTAGTATACGATCCTGAAAATCCCCGTTGGGAAGGACGTGACCGCTTCTTCCTCGACCCGGGCCACATGTCTCCGATGCTTTATTCTACGTTGGCATTGACAGGAAAATTCACGCTGGACGAGCTGAAAGAATTCCGTCAATGGGGAAGCCCTACTCCGGGACACCCTGAAGTGGACATCATGCGTGGTATCGAAAATACTTCCGGTCCGCTGGGACAAGGACACACTTTTGCAGTAGGTGCTGCTATCGCTGCCAAATTCTTGAAAGCCCGTTTCGACGAGGTGATGAATCAGACCATTTACGCTTACATCTCTGACGGTGGTATTCAGGAAGAAATCTCTCAAGGTTCCGGACGTATTGCCGGTGCACTGGGATTGGACAACCTGATTATGTTCTATGACTCCAATGATATTCAGCTTTCTACAGAAACGAAAGACGTAACCGTTGAAGATACTGCCATGAAATATGAAGCATGGGGATGGAACGTACTTAGTATCAACGGTAATGATCCTGACGAAATCCGTGCGGCAATCAAAGAAGCACAGGCTGAAAAAGAACGCCCGACGCTAATTATCGGTAAAACCGTAATGGGTAAAGGTGCACGCAAGGCAGACGGCAGCAGCTATGAAGCTAACTGCGCTACACACGGTGCTCCTCTCGGTGGCGACGCTTATGTAAATACAATCAAGAACCTGGGTGGTGATCCTACTAACCCGTTCGTTATATTCCCGGAAGTAGCTGAACTGTATGCAAAACGTGCAGAAGAATTGAAGAAAATTGTAGCTGAAAAATATGCAGCAAAAGCTGCGTGGGCGAAAGCAAACCCGGAACTGGCTGCCAAACTGGAACTTTTCTTCTCGGGCAAAGCTCCGAAAGTGGACTGGGCTGCTATCGAACAGAAAGCAGGTAGTGCTACTCGTGCTGCATCTGCAACCGTATTGGGCGCACTTGCTACACAGGTAGAAAACATGATCGTTGCTTCGGCCGACCTTTCTAACTCTGACAAGACTGACGGTTTCCTGAAAAAGACTCATTCTTTCAAGAAAGGTGATTTCAGCGGAGCATTCTTCCAGGCAGGTGTATCCGAATTGTCAATGGCTTGTATCTGTATCGGTATGTCTCTCCACGGTGGTGTGATCGCTGCTTGCGGTACATTCTTCGTATTCTCCGATTACATGAAACCTGCCGTACGTATGGCTGCTTTGATGGAACAACCAGTGAAATTCATCTGGACACACGACGCATTCCGCGTAGGTGAAGACGGTCCTACTCACGAACCGGTAGAACAGGAAGCTCAAATCCGCCTGATGGAAAAACTGAAAAATCATAAGGGACACAACTCTATGTTGGTACTTCGTCCGGCTGATGCAGAAGAGACAACCATTGCTTGGAAACTTGCTATGGAAAATATGTCTACTCCTACAGGATTGATCTTCTCTCGTCAGAATATTGCCAATTTACCGGCAGGAACTGATTACGAACAAGCCGCCAAGGGTGCTTATATCGTAGCAGGTTCCGACGAAAATCCGGATGTTATCCTGGTGGCTTCAGGTTCTGAAGTGTCTACATTGGTAGCCGGCACAGAGTTGCTTCGCAAAGAGGACGTGAAGGTACGCATTGTATCTGCTCCTTCTGAAGGTCTGTTCCGCAACCAACCGAAAGAATATCAGGAAGCTATTCTTCCGGCAGATGCGAAGATTTTTGGTATGACTGCCGGTCTGCCTGTCACTCTTCAAGGTCTGGTAGGTTGCCACGGTAAAGTTTGGGGATTGGAATCTTTCGGTTTCTCTGCTCCTTACAAAGTATTGGATGAGAAACTTGGATTTACTGCCGAGAACGTATATAACCAAGTAAAAGCAATGCTCTAATGAAAACAATCGGATTAGCATGCGACCATGCCGGTTTTGAACTGAAAGAATATGTTCGCGGCTGGCTGGAAGCAAAAGGCTGGGCTTACAAGGATTTCGGAACTAACTCTACCGCAAGCGTAGACTATCCGGATTATGCTCATCCGCTGGCTCTTGCAGTGGAATCGGGAGAATGTTATCCCGGTATCGCTATCTGCGGCAGTGGAAACGGAATCAATATGACGCTGAACAAGCACCAAGGGGTTCGTGCTGCTCTCTGCTGGAATGCAGAAATTGCGCACCTGGCTCGTCAGCACAATGACGCTAATGTACTGGTTATGCCGGGACGCTTCATCAGCACTGAAGAAGCGGACATGATTTTGACAGAGTTCTTCTCTACCAAATTTGACGGCGGACGCCATCAGAACCGTATTGATAAGATTCCGGTAAAATAAAGCTCGAAGATAAATCAAATAGGTGTAAAGCTGTCCTTCAAAAAGAAGAACAGCTTTATTTTTATACCGGTATCAGATTTTATCATATACGAGATTACAAAAGAGGGGTAACTTCGTCTTTATTACAAGACGATATTAAAAACTAAAATTATGGGTAGACTGAATATGAAAGAATGGATCAGCCAAACGATCCAACGTAAGGAAACGATTGCAATTCCGATCATGACACATCCGGGTATCGAGTTTATCGGGAAAAAGGTGCATGATGCAGTGACAAACGGACAGGTTCATTATGAGGCTATCAAGGCTCTTTGTGACAAATATCCGGCTGCAGCAGCAACCGTTATCATGGATCTGACGGTAGAAGCAGAAGCTTTCGGGGCAGAGATTATCTTTCCGGAAAATGAGGTGCCCAGTGTGTCCGGCCGTTTGCTGGCAGATGAAGCTGCTATTGAAAAGCTGGAAGTTCCGGCATTGAACAAAGGAAGAATCCCGGAATATCTTAAAGCGAATATGCTGACAGCCAGAAATATTACAGACCGCCCGGTTTTTGCCGGTTGCATCGGTCCTTATTCGCTGGCCGGACGTTTGTATGATATGTCGGAAATCATGATGCTGATTTATATTAATCCCGATGCAGCCAATACGTTGTTAAGAAAATGCAGTGATTTCATCACCCGCTATTGTATGGCATTGAAAGCAACCGGTGTGAACGGTGTAATCATGGCTGAACCTGCTGCGGGATTGTTATCCAACGAAGATTGCCTGCAATATTCTTCTTTATTTGTGAAAGAAATAGTAGAGAAGGTACAGGATGATCACTTTGCCGTAGTACTTCATAATTGCGGAAACACAGGGAATTGCACACAAGCGATGGTTTATACCGGTGCAGCTGCTTACCACTTCGGGAATAAAATTAAGATGGAGGAAGCGTTGAAAGAGGTTCCGACCGATGCACTGGCAATGGGAAATCTGGATCCGGTGAGCCTTTTCAAGATGGCAGGTCCGGAGACTATGAAGGAAGCGACTTTGCAACTATTGGAGGCTACCCGTGCATATCCGAATTTCGTATTGTCAAGTGGTTGTGATATTCCGCCACATACGTCTTCTATTAATATAGACGCATTTTATACTGCATTGGAAGAATTCAATAAAACACAAGTTTAATTCTGTGTCCGCAGGATTACAACAACCTATATATTTCAATGCATCCACCAATGGTTGAACAGGAGCTTACTTATCAAAAACTGCAAATCCCATCATCTGATATTTACGAAGCGATGGGATATAAAGATTCTATGCCGGATGGAATGGTCATAGAAGAAATAAATACGTTACTTGACCGTATCACTCCCCTCCTCCGTCCCTGTTTTTTCTTTTTCCTCACTGACGGACTGCTTGACACTGAAAAAGCAACACTGACTGTAAAAGATACGGTTCTCTCAATCGGTAAAACCATTGCCCGCCAACTACGGGGTTCGGAAGCCTTTGCCTTTTTTACTGCAACTGCCGGAGTTGAATTTGAGAAGTTTCAACATCTGCTTCAGCAAGAGGACGACATGGTGAAAGTATATATAGCAGACTCATTGGGGAGCATCATTGCAGAAAAGGCTGCTGATTGCATGGAAGAGGAGTTGGCTGCATTTATCGAAAAGAGAGGTTGGAAGCACACTAACAGATACAGCCCCGGCTATTGCGGATGGCACGTATCAGAACAACAAAAACTATTCTCCTTATTTCCGGTCGCTTCGCCCTGTGGTATTCAGTTGACAGATTCCAGCCTGATGATTCCCATCAAATCTGTAAGTGGTATTATCGGAGTGGGTTCTCATGTCCGTAAGCTGGAATATACTTGCGGGCTGTGTACGTACGAAAATTGTTTTCGCAGAAAATAGTTTCACCACAGAGGACGCAGAGGACACAGAGTCTTTTATTATTAGATAATAATCTCTGCGTCCTCTGTGGTGAATAAAAACTAGTGGCCATTGAAGAAGATGTAAAGCCCGATCATAGTCACAATAAGTAATCCCCATAGGATAAGAACAATTCGTGCAGGTTTGTCCTCTATCTTTTCCATATTCAAGATGCCCAATTGCGGAGACTTATCCCACAGGCTGACTACTATCATGCCTATTCCGATGATAACGAATAAGTAGAAGGAAAGCAGCATAAAATGAGGCCATGCATCATATTGTTCTGCCGGAAACACCCATAAATACAAGATTCCTACTCCGATACTGAACACTGTTCCCAATGTTAGAGCCATATTAGCTGCCAGAGTAGTGGTGCGTTTCCAGAACACGCCAAAGAGAAATACAGCTGCCATCGGAGGAGCTATAAATCCCAGTACAGACTGGAAAACATTAAACAGATTCAGTCCCTTGATGCTGTCGATCGCTATGGTTATTATCACAGAGATCAGTGCACCGACTACCGTAACCACTTGTCCCACTCTGATAATCTCTCTTTGTTTGGCCTGCGGTCGGATTTTCTTCACATAGATATCCATCGTGAATACCGTACTTAATGCATTCAATGCAGAGCCGACAGTACTTACCAATGCTGCTGTCAATACAGCCAATACCAAGCCGACCATTCCTGTCGGGAACAAATGAGTCACCATTGTCATATAAGCCTCATCGGGATTCTCCAATTGTGGGAATAAAGCGAGGCAGATAATGCCGGGAAGAATGTAAAGAGGTACATCTAATATTTTCAACCATCCGGTAAAGTTGGTTCCCATCTGTCCTTCTTTGAGATTCTTGGCAGCAAGAACCGGTTGCACCATCGACTGATCCGTACACCAGAACCAAACTCCCATAATAGGATAACCCAGGATAATAGGTAGCCAGGGAAAAGCCGGGTCATCATTTGGATGGAAAAGATTCCAGTAATCCGCCGGAACGGCATCCACCAGTGCTCCTACACCACCCACTTTATAGATTCCCATGATAGCCAGTGTGGCTGATACTACAATCAACAGTATCATTTGATATACATTCGTGTAGGCCACAGCTTTCAGTCCGCCGAGCATCGTGAAGAAAGCGGAGATGACAAGTAACAGCAATGCCGATTGCCACATAGGAATATCGAAGACCTGACGGATCAGGACTCCACCGGCAAATAAAGTCAATGCAAGCCATGAAATAAGAATGGTAATAATGGTATACCAGGCAAGGATGTTACGGGTAGATTGTCCGAAACGTTTTCCCATAAATTCGGGCAATGTCGTGATGCGACTACCCAAATATCGGGGAGCAAAGACAAAAGCAAGCAGACATATAAAGACAAATGCATACCAAGCATAATTCCCCGAAACAATACCAGTAGTAAATCCGGCACTTGCGGAAGCTATCAACATGGAAGGTCCGACATTCGTCCCCCACATGGAGAAGCCGATATGATACCATCTCAACGAATTCTCCGCAAGGAAAAGACTACTCCCCTTTTTTCGTTTAGAACTTGCCCATATACCAATAGTTATCAAAATAAGGAAGTAGGCAATCAGAATACTCCAATCTAATGTCTCTAAGAATTTCACATGCATAATTCAAGTATTAAATAAGTAACGTAAGTTTAAATCTGATTTTCTTTAGGCAAGGATTACATGGATTTCACAGTTTTAATAGGCTATGTAATTAAGAGCCGTGTTGATCCGTGTAATCCGTGCCTTTTTATTCTATTTTTTATTTCCAATCAGTTCTTTGGCAACTGCTACGGCTGTATTCGCATTATCACTATATCCGTCCGCACCGATTTCGTCAGCAAACCCCTGACTGACGGGTGCTCCGCCAATCATCACTTTCACCTGATTACGAATACCGGCCTCTTCCAATGCCTGAATAACCTCTTTCATATACGTCATGGTAGTAGTCAGCAATGCGCTCATGCACAAGATGTCAGCATGGTTTTCCTTCACAGCTTCCACAAACTTGTCACAAGTCACATCAATACCAATATTTATGACTTCAAAGCCGCACCCCTCCAGCATGGAAGCCACCAGATTTTTACCAATATCATGGAGATCTCCTTTCACTGTACCGATGACAATCTTACCGATTGTAGTGGAAGCACTTCCTGCCAATAAAGGTTTCAGTAGTTCCAAAGCCCCTTTCATGGCACGTCCTGCCATCAACAGTTGGGGAACAAAAGCCTTTCCATCCTGGAAACGTTGTCCCACTTCGCCCATTGCTTTAATCATATAATTATTGATAATCATTTGGGGAGCTACTCCTTCCGCAATGGCTTGCCGGGTGATTTCAACCGCAGGTTCCAGTTTCCCGGCAACAATGGCTTCATACAGAGGTTTCAGTTTATCCTCCTGCTGGTGTTGTTCTTCCCGTATACAAATACGTTCCTGTCCGGTAGCTGCCAAATCGGCATCCTGTTGATGTTCATTGGTATTTACAGCGGTAGAAAAACCGGTATATTCTTCAACAATCCGCATAGCCTGTTCCACTTCCTTTTCGTTATGGAAATCCATTTCCAAATGTACACCGTCCGCGCCGATATGATCCAATAGGGGTTTTAGTTCGTCTAATGTCACCCAGCAAGCCATCACGCTCTTTCCGCCTGCCAGAATCTTCTTATACAAATCGTACCATTTGGGAGATCCTCCTTGTGGTTCGCCCACTCCGGGAGTCCATTGAATCGCATTCAATTCTTCAATTTCAAGCAAGGCAGGCAGGTGATGCATGGCTCCCACTCCATCCAGATGATAAAGGGTATAATCAATCTTCTGACATTGTTCACGAATAAAAGGTTGCACAAACCGGCGATAATCATCCTGACTAATCATGGTCGAAATATCACTTTGCAGTTTACTCATCTTTCCGGGAGCCCAGGACGAGAAATAACAGAAAGCCATCTCGTCGCCTTCACGGATGATGTCGTATAGTTCATCAAATACTTTGAAGTAGATGTCGTTGATTTGCTGCATCTGTTGTTCCAAGATTTCGGGCTGCATCACTGTGTCCAATAATACCCTATCCGTTCCTTTCAGTGCGGCCAGGACATCCAGTCCTTCCATCAGGTCGGGCATACCGACAAAGTAGTGTCCGTTGGCTTTCGCTTTGCAGGCTTTCAAGAGTTCTTTATGAAGAATCCAGTTCGGGTGTTCGGGGTTAAAGACTATTTCATCGGTGAAATCCGGGTTGGGATGAATCCAAATGGTGTCTTCCCCGCCTTCAAACACTCCGCCTAAAATGGCGGCTAGAGAACCGGGACCCAGTTGGGTATTCGCAACCGGAAGAATATCGGCTTTCAGACTGCTGTGCGCTACGTACCAGTCCAGATATTCAGCCCTCCATTGAGGGTCGAACCATTTTTGCGACAAATCTTTTGCCGGCGCGGGAGGTACTATCTCTGTATGTGGTTGCACTCCTTCCTGGAAGTGTTCCCACATATTGAGAATGATTCCTTTATGGTTCCACCAATTTATATAACGTTGTTTTGTTTCTTCTAAATTACTTTTCCATGTTTTCATACTATACTAAATTAATTAATTTTCTACCACAATCTATCATAGTCCAAAATCCTTTATAATCATTATCTATGCGTAAAGCCATGCTCTTGCTTAAATCCATTTCATCCGTACAGTCCACGTCTTCCGGATAGATGGGGATCACGGCATTTGCACGCACATATACGGGCATTTCTTCCAATGGAACGTATACGTCTTTCAGCCAGCATGCTCCTTCCAGACGTTCTCCCGTAAAGAAGTTTACCCATTTTCCTTCGGGAAGATAGATATCCCGACGGTTCTCGCTGTTCATCACCGGAGCTACCAGGAAATCATTGCCGAAATAGTATTCATCATCCACATGCCAACAAAGTTTATCTTCCGGATGATGCAGAATGAGTGCCTGCAAGAGCGGATAGCCGCTTTCTATGGCTAGTTTACTTTGTTCTATGATGTATGGAATGAGCGAATAACGCAATTTCCACCACTTTTTCACCAACGGAGCTATGGCCGGATAGTGCCAGGGTTCACGCTTATTGGTTCCGTGATAACGGATATGCGATGTGAATACGCCGAATTGAGTCCAACGCATGTACACATCATCTGCTACTACCGAGTTCATAAAATTGGGCAATGTATGGAAGCCGGGAACATCATGGCTCCAAAAAGCAAATCCCGACAGACCGAAATGCAGACCGCCTTTCAGAGAACCTGCCATTCCATCCCAAGAGCTACATGAATCGCCTCCCCAATGCAAAGGATAACGCTGGCATCCCGCCCATGCGGAACGTGCCCAGACAATGCCGTCACCTGTCACTTCTTTCGTAATTTCGTAAGCGGCCTTTTGATAAAGCAGGGCATACAGGTTGTTCAACAATTCCGGCTTCATGCCTTTATAGAGGGCGTCCATGTGAATGTTTTCACCGAAATCGGTTTTGATACAGGTTACTCCCATATTCAGGAGTTGTTTCAATAGTCCTTTGTACCATTCGGTTGCTTTCGGATAAGTAAAGTCGATTGTTCCGGCATAATCCAGGGCGGAGAAGTTGGAACCATCGGTCGCTTGTTGTTTGGTCAATGGGGCTATATAATCATTGGCTCTGGCTTCATCAATCTGCTCTGCATTTTCCGCAACGTATGGAAGTTGCCATAAAGAGACACGATAGCCGTTCTTTTTCAACCGCCCGATGAATCCTTTCGGATCGGGAAACCGTTCTTCATTGAATTTCCATTCGCAGAGCCAATCGGTACGGAACCAGCCCGTATCCAGATGAATGACATCACAGGGATAGTGTTCGGCACGCATGCGGTCGCATATTTCGTCTACTTCATCGGCACTGAAATAAGTCATACGGCTCATCCAAACGCCAAAACTCCAAAGAGGCGGCATAGACGGATAGCCGGTCAGGTCACGATAACCGCGAAGAATATCTTCCATCGTATCACCGCCTATTACAAATACATCCAACAATGCCTGGTCGCTTAGAAACTGGACGGAACGGGTGGAATGTCCGGCCAGCGAGAGCTTGCTATGAGCACATGTATGGTAGAATGTTCCATACATGCGGCTGGATAGATAGAAGGGGATATTCTTATAAGTACGCCGATTATTGACTCCTTGCCCATCTTGGTTTTTCAGGAAGAAAGTCTGTCCGCTTAAGTCCATTTTAAAGAAACGTTCTCCGGTTCCGGCAAAACATTCATCGGGCTTACATTCAAAAGAAAGCGTTGCACGTTCTTTCCGACCGTCGCGTTTGCAAAAGGCAACAGGTAGCGCATCGTAGCGGGGAGGCGAAAAATGATCGTAAGCTGACAAGCGGATTTCACGTTTTCCGTCAGGGTATAAAGTGATGTCAAGCGTTTCTTGAGGGTCGGGAAGCAATTCGCTCCATCGGTCTAATAGAGGCTCTTCCACATTGATAACGGCACGCTTCGTTCCGTCTTCCGTCGAAAGAATCCATTTTCCTTTTTGTTCTTTTATAAACAGGGGCACTTTCTGAATCCGGTCACTGAATTGCAGCATTTCCGACTCATCTGTCAGTACATAATCGCCGAAGCCAAGAAACAGACGGGTGATGCCGATGTTATACTGACGGATGATTAACGTATATTCCTCCTGGGGAACATCGGTATCCACCATCATATCGTTAGCCAGCTTTTGCTTCTGAAAGGGAACTGTTACGTAAATATCTCCTTCCTTTTCATAAACAACCGTTGGCTTGTATGCTTTCCAAAGCGACTCATTCCTTGATAACTCGGTATCGAAATCAAGGAAATCAAATAAGTGGTAGTTCGTTGGTTTCATCTATTTTATTGATTAAATATCGTTTATTGATTACTATAATTATCATATTAGTTTGAATGATTACCATACTAGTCTAGTTCTAATGATTATTACACTAGTTTATTGATTGCTAGTACATTGATGACTATGTTAATCCATTGATTTGTTTCAATCTTGCTTTATTCTTCCGGCTTTGTACTTAATACTGTCCGCCACTTGAGGCCCGTTATTCTTCCACACGTTCTTTTTCCCGGGGCGGTTCGAATCAAAACGTTCAGCGGGACACCAGTTGTTTTCCATTGTATATCCGTCCGTAGCTTCATCCAGATAGATATAAAAAGCACGGTCATTCGTAGCGTAGGGGGCTTCGATTAAATGTTCGATCCGGTTATTTCGCATGACGGAACCCGGCTGGTTGGAAAGAGTATACAGGCCGCCTGCATCGTATAGCTGACGGGCAAAGTGATGTATATAGTTTGCTTCTATCCGGTTGTTGCACATTCCGCTCTCCAGCGATGTCCATCCCCAGCCTACACAAATCCCTGAATAGTTCAGATGGCAGACTTCATTATGAGAAATATCCATGTTTCTGACATATCCGGCGCCGATACCTACACATCCCCAGTCTTCATTAGTCACATTACTGATGAAATTGTTTCTGATAGTAATATGGGAACATAATTCCCGTACGTCAGCAGGAATAAAAGGAATGTGCGTCTCCAATCCTCCGTCCGGAAATGCACCGACCAGTAAAGCCGTTCCTCCAATATCCGTAAATTGACAATCTTCGACGCTCGATGCTGTAACGGCCCATTCATAATCCAGTCCGGTGGACGATAAATGACGGAAGGTGCAATGCTTGAAATCAATATGCTCGGCACCTCTTACACGTATTGCCGTTTCGGGACGGGTGATCCAGGCTTGGTTCTCCAGTTCCGCTTTTTCCGGAAGCCCCGGTTCCTGTAGTTTATAGGCATCCAATAAAGGAAATCCCCCTTGCAAGGTGACGTGTCCCTGATAAGAAGGACGCATCCAGGAGGTATGCGCAAAAGTAATTCCGTTAAATTGTATATGTTTTACCGGACGAGACAATGTACCGTCTATGGTCACTAAAGTTTCCAAGGTAGGGATAATCACTTCAGCTGTTTCCATATTTTCGCTCGCCTGCGGATAATAGTAAATCGTGCCGGAAGGATATTCCTGGAACCATTCACCGGGTTGGTCCAGCAATTCCAGTGCATTGGTCAGGCAGAAGGAAGAATTTCCTTTCTCTCCTCCGATGACGGGTTGCGGCCAGGGATGCGCAAACTCCAGGTGACTTTCAGGTTCATGGAAGCGAACTACAGCTTGTCCGTCTTTCACGTCTATACTTTTCACGCGCAAAATAGCAATCGCCCAACGTTGATGGACAATCATTTCCAGTTGACCGGCATTTTGAAGTCTTTCCGAATTTACACTTTGAGAAACGGGGATCGTAATTGTCTGCTCTTCCGGATTGAAGTCAATCATTCGTTCCAATCCTCCGTCAGGAAATTGCGCAGCTCTTTGAACTTTATGACCGTTCACCCACATTTGCCGGGTTTCTACTCTTCTGTTTCCTATTAGGGGAGCCTCTGCCGACCATATCTTCTGCTTTAGCTTTTCAGGAACTGCCGGATGATTACATCCACGCTTCCACCCCGTAACAGCAACTCCACCACTAATCACAGGATGAGCACCATCTACTGCACAAATCACTGTTGGAGAATCGGGTGTCCCACTATCTTCCGGACGAAGAAACAGAGAATTGCGCTGGGCATAAACACCCTCTTCCAAACGAATATAAATTCCTCCGGCTACTTCCGGCCGATTCAGTCTACGCCATTCACGAGCCTGCTTGATTGCCCGATTTAATGTATTAAACGGGGCTTCCTTTGTCCCGGGATTCTTATCATTCCCCTGCAGGGATACATAAATTTCTCCCGCAAAAAGCGAGGGAAACCACCCCAAGAAAATGATAAAAGAAAGATAAGTAAAAGTCTTTTTCATGGTACTACCTCAATGTGCTACTTCAATAAAGACGAACACACATCGATTTAGTACTCTATGTAAAGGCAATAGATAGGTTATTCTTAGGAATGTTTTACAACATCAAATAGGTTACCGAATAAAACCTATGATAAATTGATAGCAAAAATAACCGCAGACAACAAACTTCAGTAAAGTTCCGAATATAAATCCGAGTAAAGAGCCCACACCTGATTTAAGTGCCTGCGAGAACTCTTTATTTCCTAATAGTTCACCAATCACCGCCCCTAGAAACGGACCGAGAATAATGCCCCAAGGCAAGAAAAGAAGACCGACAAGAGTTCCTATGATACATCCCCAATTCCCCCATTTACTACCGCCACTATATTTACTTCCCAGCATCGGAGTGAAATAATCCAGTACCTGCAAAACAGCTACAATCAATAACCATACGATTAATTGTGTCGTAGAATATTGTACCTTATCCGTGAAGTGCAGAATAACCAACCCCACATAAGCAATAGGCGGACCGGGAAGAAACGGCAGAATACAACCTGCTAACCCGGCTATCATACAAAGGGCACTAATTACGATCAAAATAATGTCCAACATAATCTGTTTTTTTAGTTCTGCACAAAAATACAGTATCTTTCAGTAAATACAAGCTAACCCCGAGAATTATTTCCGCCCCTTCACTGCTGTTTCAGAATAGTTTTGCCAAGGCTGCAATTCTTAGTGTGAATGAGTTTTTCCAATACTTTTTTGAGGATGCCTCGTACCCAACAAGAACTTTTACTATCTTTGTGTCGTTAACGCTAAAGAAGCAAGTTGTTAAATAAGGAAGCAAGTTGTTAAATAAGAAATCAGCAGGAGGACAGAAGATGGATCCAATGGAATATATAGTACCCAACAGAAAGCGTTTGCCTTACGGTATGATGAACTTCGCAGTCATCCGCCGCGAAGACTATTATTATGTAGACAAAACCCGCTTCATTCCTATGATAGAGCAGGCAGACCGGTTCTTTTTCTTCATCCGTCCCCGCCGCTTCGGCAAAAGCCTCACGCTGAACGTACTGCAACACTACTACGATGTGCGTACCCGCGATAAGTTCAACGACTTATTCGGCGACCTCTACATCGGGAAGCATCCCACAGCAAACCGCAACAGCTATCTGGTGCTTTACCTTAACTTTTCAGGCATCACCGGCAAACTGAACGATTATCGAAAAGGACTGGATGCACATTGCAGCATTACTTTCATGAACTTCTGCAAGATATATGCCGACCTTCTGCCACCGGAGACTCTGGAAGAACTACGCCAAGTGAATGGGGCCGTAGAGCAGTTGGACTACCTCTATCAAGCCTGCGAACGTGCCGGACAGAAAATGTATCTCTTCATCGACGAATACGACCACTTCACCAACGCCATCCTTTCCGATGCCGAAAGCTTGCACCGCTACACTGACGAAACGCATGGTGAAGGTTATCTGCGTGCTTTCTTCAATAAAGTGAAGGCAGGAACTTATTCCAGCATAGAACGTTGTTTCATCACCGGCGTAAGCCCCGTAACGATGGATGACCTGACGAGTGGCTTCAACATCGGCACAAACTACTCACTTACCCCTCAATTTAACCAAATGATGGGGTTCACCGAAGAAGAAGTGCGCGAAATGCTGACTTATTATTCAACGAACAGCCCTTTCCGCCATACTGTTGACGAACTAATTGAAATAATGAAACCGTGGTACGACAATTATTGCTTCGCACAAGATTGTTACGGTGAAACTACCATGTACAACTCCAACATGGTGCTCTACTTCGTGAAGAATTACATAGATAACGGCAAAGCACCACGAGAAATGATAGAAGATAATATACGTATCGACTATGAAAAGCTGCGTATGCTCATTCGAAAGGATAAGGAGTTTGCACACGATGCTTCCGTCATTCAAACTTTAGTGAGTCAAGGTTATATCACTGGTGAACTGAAGAAAGGTTTCCCTGCCGTCAACATCACCAATCCGGACAATTTTATAAGCCTGCTCTACTATTTCGGAATGCTGACCATTAGCGGAATAGATAAAGGCAAGACCAAACTGACCATTCCGAACCTGGTGGTTCAAGAGCAGCTCTACACTTATTTGCTGAATACCTACAACGACGCAGACTTAAATTTCAGCAGCTACGAAAAGAGCGAACTTTCAAGTCAGCTCGCCTATGATGGCAATTGGCAAGCCTATTTCGGTTACATTGCCGACTGCCTGAAACGTTATGCATCCCAGCGTGACAAGCAAAAGGGCGAATTCTTCGTTCACGGCTTCACCTTGGCCATGACTGCGCAAAACCGCTTCTACCGTCCTATCTCCGAGCAAGATACACAAGCGGGTTACGTCGATATTTTCCTCTGTCCCATGTTGGACATATATTCTGACATGAAGCACAGCTACATCGTTGAGTTGAAGTACGCCAAATATCGCGATTCTGAAAACCGTGTGGAGGAATTGCGTCAGGAAGCCATCGCCCAGGCCAACCGCTATGCCGACACGGACACGGTGAAACAAGCTATTGGCTCCACGCAACTACACAAGATTGTAGTGGTATATAAAGGTATGGAAATGCGGGTATGCGAAGAGTTATAATGAACAATCTCTTCACCCTTCACTTTTCCTTGTATTATCCTATCTATAAGCAGTTTATAGGTGAAGGGTGTTCCCTTCACCCATCCTTTCACGGTAAGCGTCTCGTAAGCGTCTCCGCGATTCTATATAGTGTATTAAAATAAAAAGG
>OGYC01001605.1_pt1 | contig 18422 bp, 20 predicted proteins | sample 1576461 | NCBI WGS metagenome assembly OGYC01 (sample SAMEA3541569, study PRJEB24748) | human gut metagenome | biome: human gut; feature: human-associated habitat; material: faeces | place: China | collected 2012 | reverse complement strand
CCTATGTGATGGTGCTGGTGGACAGCGCCGAGAACCCGGAGGACATCGACAAGAATCGTGCCGAAGCCGCCCGCATCCGCGCCGAGGAACGCTTGCAGCATAAGCAGAGTATGCACGAGTATTACCAGAGCAAGATCGCACTGGATCGTGCTATGCAGCGTTTGCAGACCGCTGCAAAGTATAAGCGCTAAGGCAGTATCCCTTTTACCTTATAGGATAGGAAAAAATCCCCCGTTTGCCCGTGGCAGCAGTGCCCGGGCAGGCGGGGATTTTTTTGTTGGAAGCACTTGACAACTTATTTTTAAAGTGATATGATTTTGATATCAGAAAGAAATGCTTCCGATCCTGATAAGGAGGGACTTGTTATGGAAGAGAAAATTTTGAATACCCGCAAAAACGGCATGGCTATGCTGCTGCTCACCCTGCTGGGCTATGTGGTGGCTATCGCCCTGTTCGTTTACTGTATCACGTTGCTCAGTGCAGATCGGCCGCACCGGCTGTTTCTGGGCATTCCGCTGCTGATTTTGTCCATTGCCTATTGGATCGCAGGCATTTTCCTGTTCTGCGGCCTTAAAGTGTTAAAGCCGCAGGAGGCGCTGGTACTCACCCTGTTTGGTGATTACATCGGCACGCTGAAGGGACAGGGCTTTTACTGGGTAAACCCCTTCTGCACCGCCGTCAACCCCGCCGCCGGCACCCGCCTGAGCCAGAGCGGAGATGTGAACAGTAAGGAAAATGGCGTGGCTGCACTGTTTGGTAATAACGGCCAGAATGCGCAGATGAGTGCCGAGTCCATGAGCAAGAAAATCTCGCTCAAGATGATGACCCTGAACAACTCCCGCCAGAAGATCAACGATTGTCTGGGCAACCCGGTGGAGATCGGCATTGCGGTCATCTGGCGCGTGACCGATACCGCCAAGGCTGTGTTCAACGTGGATAACTATAAGGAATACCTCTCCCTGCAGTGCGACAGCGCCCTGCGCAACGTAGTGCGGGTGTACCCCTATGATGTTTCTCCCAACGTGGACACCACCGGCGACGGTGTAGCCGACGAGGGCAGCCTGCGCGGCTCCTCTGAGGTGGTGGCTGCCCGCATCCGGGACGAGATCCAGAAGAACGTGGCCGAGGCCGGCATCGAGGTGGTGGAGGCTCGCATCACCTATCTGGCCTATGCACCGGAAATTGCAGCGGTCATGCTGCAGCGCCAGCAGGCCAGTGCCATCATTGATGCCCGCAAGATGATCGTGGACGGCGCTGTGGGTATGGTGGAAATGGCGCTGGATCGTCTGAACGAGAACAAGGTAGTGGAACTGGACGATGAACGCAAGGCGGCAATGGTATCCAATCTGCTGGTGGTGCTGTGCGGCAACCGCGATGCCCAGCCCATCGTGAACAGCGGCAGCCTGTACTGATGACCGAGCCGAAAAAACAGGTGCCCCTGCGCCTGAACGCTAAGCTCTACGATGCCCTTGCCGCTTGGGCAGAGGATGACTTCCGCTCGGTGAACGGGCAGATCGAATATCTGCTTACCGAGTGCGTGCGTCAGCGCAAAAAGAACGGGAAATATGTCTCCGACCAGTTGGACGTCCCGCCGGAACTGGATCTCCATTAAGACACCCGCGGTAAACGTAAATTATGAAATAAGGCCGCTGCACAAAACCGGTGCGGCGGCCTGTTGTTTGTCAGGGAAAGGCGGTGCTTTCCGGCGGGAAAGGGAACAAATAAAGGCCAATTTGATAGTTCAGTTGATCGTACAATGCTCCGGTATTTCGTCGGAAAAAGCGACCAAAGTCGCAAAAAAGTCTTGAAGATATAGGAGAAGATGGACAAATATCTGGCCGAAAACGTTTCTTTTTTGGATTTTTCCAGAAAATAACTTGCCTAAAAGTTTGCGGCGTGCTAAACTAACAGCGGGGAATTGTTTTGCGTAAGCAGACAGGGGGTGAAGCTATGAAAATACTGGTTGTGGATGACGGTCAGCTTGCAATCAATTCGCTGATCCGTATCCTGTGCCGGGTGGCACCGGACTGCGATTATATCAGTGCCATGACGACTGACGACGCCCTGACGTGGATGCGGCAGGGCCCGATGGATGCTGCCTTTTTGAACTTGGAAATGCCGGGCATGAATGGCCTTGCCCTTGCCCGCATGATCCAGAAATTGCAGCCCCGCTGCAATATCATCGTGGTCACAGAGCACCCGGAGTATGCATTGGAAGCATTGCAGATCTTCGTCAGCGGTTTTCTGCTCAAGCCTGCCAACGAGGCTGATGTGCGCAATGTGCTGGAAAACCTGCGCTACCCGCCGGAAACGGCACCTGTGGGCATCAAGATCCAGTGCTTCGGCAACTTCGAGATCTTTGTGGGCGGGCGTCCGCTCTCCTTCAAGCGCAGCAAGAGCAAGGAGCTGCTGGCTTACCTCGTGGACCGCAACGGTGCCACCTGCACCAACGGCGAGATGCTGGCTGTCCTGTGGGAGGATAAGCCCGATACCGCTTCGCTGCACAGCCACCTGCGCAATTTGATCTTCGACCTCAGCCATACGCTGGAGGATGCAGGGGTCAACGGGCTGCTGGTACGCGGCCGCAGCACATTGGCGCTGGATACCAGCAAGGTGGACTGCGATTATTATAATTTCCTGCGGGGAGACCGCTCAGCGTTCAATTCCTACCGTGGCGAGTATATGACCCAGTATTCCTGGGCAGAGGTCACCCGCTCGGCGCTGCGCCAGCAGGCCGCAGCTACGCCCAAAAGCGGGTCTATCCCAAGCTATTACGTCCCGCCCACGGGCTTTTAAAACTGCATAAAACACCAAAGGCTGCTGTGCAAACGATGCGCAGCAGCCTTTTCGATTTTTATAGGTTTGAAAATGGGGTAACAGAACGCCCGCAGGTGTTCTGTTACCCCAAAATAAATTGCTTAAAATCGCTCCAATTCCAGCAAATATTCCTTGATGTCCAGCCCCTCGGCGTAGCCGGTCAGGCTGCCGTCTGCCCCGATGACCCGGTGGCAGGGCACCACGATGCACAGCGGGTTGCGGTGGCAGGCGCTGCCTACGGCGCGGCTGGCCTTGGGTTTGCCCAGCGCCGCCGCCAGCTGGCCGTAGGTGCGGACCTCCCCGTAGGGGATTTTGCGCAGCTGCGCCCATACCGCCTGCTGAAAGGGCGTGCCCTTTGCCGCCAGCGGCAGGTCGAACTCCCGGCGCACCCCGGCAAAATATTCGTTCAGCTGCTCCTCGGCTTCTTGTAACAGGGGGGTCTCCACCACCCTGCGGGGCAGCGGCTCCAGCTCCGGTGCGCCGTCCGGGCAGAAATGTACCCCGCACAGCGCATCGTTCTCCTCCTCTAAACAGATGGCTCCAAGGATGCTGTTGATGTACCAGACGTTCAAAACCGGCCTCTTCCTTTCCTGCAAGAATGTGCTATACTGGTACTATCTTAACACAAAAGCTTCCGTGAGGAAAGGGGCGTTTCAACTATGGTCAAGGCACTGGAAGACATTATTGCAAAAAGCAGCAGCATCGTCTTTTTCGGCGGCGCGGGCGTTTCTACGGAAAGCGGCATCCCGGATTTCCGCAGCGTGGACGGGCTGTACCACCAGAAATACGACTACCCGCCCGAAACCATCCTCAGCCATACCTTCTGGGAGGAAAACCCGGAAGAGTTCTACCGTTTTTACCGCGATAAGCTGATCGTAAAGGATGCAAAACCCAACGCTGCCCATCTGCGGCTGGCAAAACTGGAACAGCAGGGTAAGCTGCGGGCGGTGGTCACCCAGAACATTGACGGTCTGCATCAGGCCGCAGGCAGCAAAACCGTGTACGAGCTGCACGGCAGCACTCTGCGCAACTACTGCACCCGCTGCGGCAAGTTCTACGATGTGGATTTCATCGCAAACAGCACCGGCGTGCCCCGCTGTACCGAGTGCGGCGGCATCGTAAAGCCGGACGTGGTGCTTTACGAGGAGGGCTTGGACGAGCAGGTGCTGTCCGGCGCGGTGGATGCCATCCGCCATGCCGATACCCTTATCATCGGCGGCACCAGTCTGGTGGTGTACCCTGCCGCCGGGCTCATCCGCTACTTCCGGGGTGACAACTTGGTGGTCATCAATATGCAGCCCACCGGAGCGGATGCTTCTGCCGACCTGTGCATTGCAAAGCCCATCGGGCAGGTGCTGAGCGAGGACGTTTCGCTGGACTGATTTTTGCGCTGTAAGGCGCGCTGTTTCGCGCCGGTTTGCACGCAGTTTTCCGTATGCTGATGGAAAGAACATCAGAACGGAGGAACTGCAAATGATCCAGGTATGCGACCCGCCGCGTCAGCGGCAGGTGCGGCGGCTTTCCGCCGAAGAATTTTTTACATTGGTGCGCTGCGGCGGGGCAGGGTTTTACCGTCCCTGCTCCGAGGTGCTGCGGATGCTGACCGCAGGCGAGGCGTGGGGCACAGCCGGGGCGGCGCTGCTGGTGCTGCCCCTCACCGCCGATACTGCCGCCGCAGCGGCACTGCGCAGCTGGCTGGGACGCAGGCAGCTGGAAGGCGGCTGCCTGCTCACCCCGCCGGTGAGCACCGGCGAGGAGCTGCCCGCCCGGCTGGTGGAAATTGCCGCAGCCCGGGCAGACCGGCTGCGCCGCAAGGGTACGGCATGGGCGGTGGTGGAGTGCACCGAAACGGCGGCGGCGCTTCTGCCGCTGTATTTCCGGCAGGGCTTCGGGCTGCGGGCGCTGCGCCCGCTGGAAAGTCTTGCGCCCTGCTTTTTGCTGTGCACCGGCTGTGTGCCCGCCCGCACCGCGCCGGTGTGGGTGCCGCTGGAGGACAGGGTGCAGCTGGCGCTGCTGCTGGCAAAGGGCTATGCCGCGCTGGACAGCCGCCCCTACGGCGGCAGCCTTGCGCTGGCGCTTTATCCGCTGAAAGAAACGGAATAACGTAAACCAGAGAGGGAATGAGAAAGCTATGAAGGCAGTGATCCTTGAAAGCTATGTGATGGAAGAAGGAGACTTGGACTGGTCCGGGGTAAAGGCACTGGTGCCGGACACCACCAGCTATGTGCGCACCGACTACGCCGATATTGCACCCCGCATCGGGGATGCAGAACTGGTGCTCATCAACAAGTGCCGCATTGACGAAGCAGTGCTGGCGCAGTGTCCGAACCTCAAGTGGGTGGGCATCATCGCCACCGGCACGGATAATATCGACCTTGCCGCCTGCCGCCGCCATGGGGTGGCAGTGGCCAACGTGCCGGGCTACTCTACTTACAGCGTGGCGCAGATGACCTTCAGCCTGCTGCTGGCCATCTGCCAGTGCGCCCAGCGGTACGACCGGGCGGTAAAGGACGGGTACTGGCAGCTGGGCATCCCGGCAGAATACGGTCTGCTGCCGCAGGTGGAGCTGCTGGGCAAGACCTTTGGCATCTACGGCTACGGAAGCATCGGCCGTCAGACCGCACGCATTGCAAAGGCCTTTGGCATGGAGGTGCTGGCGTGCACCCGCACAGTGCGCCCGGCGTACGCCGCCGATGGGGTGGAGTTCGTGGACTTTGACACGCTGCTTGCCCGCAGCGATGTGCTCAGTCTGCACTGCCCGGCAACCCCGGCAACCCGCGGGCTGATGAGCCGGGAAGCCCTTGCCAAAATGAAGCCCGGTGCCATTCTGCTGAACACCGCCCGAGGCGCACTGGTAGACGAAGAAGCCGTAGCCGATGCGCTGGAAAGCGGCAAGCTTGCCTTTTACGGCGCCGATGCCTTTGCCACCGAGCCGCTGCCGCCCCAAAGCCGGCTGCGCAGTCTGCCGGGTGCGGTGCTTACCCCGCATATCGCGTGGACTACCAAGGAAGCATTGCAGCGGCTGATGGACATCACCACCGGCAACCTGCGCAGCTTTCTGGCCGGGAAAGGCGAGAATATCGTCAACCCTTGATTTTGGCAGGGCACTGTACTATACTCTTCCATGATTTCAGGCTCTCCCGGCAAAGGAACGGCCGTAAAATAACGTATGCACAGGAGCATCCGGCAGCTCTGCCGCTGCTCCGAGGGAGGTAAAAATGAGTTACGCCATCGTATTCAGCAGCAAAACCGGCAACACCGCACTGCTGGCACAGACCCTGCGGGAACAGCTGCCGCAGGCAGACTGTTGCTATTTCGGTGTGCCGGACGCTGCCGCATTGGCAGCAGATACCCTGTATGTGGGTTTCTGGACGGACAAGGGCAAGGCGGACGCCGACACGCTGGATTTTTTGCAGCAGCTGCACGGCAAGCGGGTGTTCCTGTTTGGCACCGCAGGCTTTGGCGGCAGTGCGCCCTACTTCGAAAAGATCCTTGCCGCCACCCGGAAGGCGCTGGACGGCAGCAACACCGTCATTGGCAGCTTTATGTGTCAGGGCAAAATGCCGGTGTCCGTCCGGCAGCGGTACGAGGCCATGAAGGCAAAGCCTTTGCACATCCCCAATCTGGACGCCCTGATCGAAAACTTCGATAAGGCGCTCTCCCACCCGGATGCCGCAGATCTCGAGCAGTTGAAGCAGGCTGTAAAATAAGATTTTTCCATAGAAAAGGGTTCCGAAACGCTCGCGGGCGTCTCGGAACCCTTTTTATATAAACTGAAAACTAGTCAATGGTGGTTTTGGTGCGCCCGATGCCGATGACGGCGGTGGAGATCTTTTTCCAGCTGTCGCAGCCGCACACGCCGTCCACCCGCAGACTGGTGCGCTTCTGATAACCGCGCAGAGCCTGCTCGGTGCGGGCACCAAAGATGCCGTCGATGCGGCTGCCGGTCTGGTAGCCAAGGGTGGAAAGCGCATCCTGCAAAACCATGACATAGCAGCCCCGGCTGCCCCGGCGCAGGGTGGGGTAGCCTGCGGTGGTGCCGCTGCAGGCCGGGGTGCCGTAGCGGCGGTCAAAGTGCACCCATGTGGGGGTCTGGCTCAGCGGCTCCACATAGCCCCACGCGCCAGTAGCGCGGGCGGCGTTGTAAATTGCGGTGCGCTGGCGCTGGTCAAGGCTTTGCCCCACGTCAAACGCTACCCCCGCGTAATGCTGGCTGCGGGTGCCGTGACCGCCCTCCCAGATGCGGCGGAAGGCGTACCCCACCGGGATGCCCCTGCCGTATTTGCGGCGGGTCAGGTTCCACGCTTCCATGGCGGCAATGGTGGTCCACAGGGTAGGGCTGGCCGATTTGCCCCGGAACTCCCGCAGCCGCAGGGTGGTCAGGGTGCTGTAAGGCATGGGGTCGTTCTCGTTCAGGTTTGCGTAGGTGTACACCTTGTTTTCGTAGGCGTCATAGATCAAAAGGCGTGCCATCCCTCATTCCTCCTTCTCGCAGCCGCAGGGGTCGGCGCACTGGGCTTGCAAAGCATACCATGTTTCACGGTACACGATGCCGTTTACCGGCTGCAGCCCCGCCTGCTGCTGGACAGCCCGCACGGCAGCGGCGTCTGCCGCGCCAAAGCGGTTGTTGTCGGCCACATAGTCCTCGCCGCAGGAAAGCTGCGCCCGGCGGTTGAGCCAGCGCTCCACCTGCCCTACCTCCTGCCCGGCGCTGCCCTCGGCGATGGCGCGCCCCGGGTAAGCGGTGCTGGGTGGGATGTCCCGGTCCGGGTTCGGGGCGTGGGCGGCCAGCTGCAAACTCAGTGCCTCCACCGCCGTCCATGTGTCGGCATCGGCAATGCCGGTCTGCTCCAGCCCCAGCAGCTGCTGGGCGCTGCGGGTGGCGGCGGCAGTTTCGGCGGTATAACGGTCGGCAAGGGGCGGGGCTTCCACGCTGGAAAAATAATAGGCGATGCGCTGCAAAAGCAGATTATAGTACAATACGGTCTCACCGCTGCTGCCCACCGTCAGCGGGGTGCCGGGGTAGGGCAGACGTTTTAAAGTGACCACCGGGCCGGAAGAGCGCAGCTGGCTGGCGCGGCCATAGAGGGAGTTCCATGTGGTGCGCCCCACCACGCCGTCCACGGTAAGCCCCGCAAACCGCTGGTACGCCCGCACCGCCCGCTCGGTATCCGCGCCGAACTTTCCGTCAATGCTTACTGGTGGGATGCTGCTTTCGTAGGCGCTCATGAGGTAGAGGTAAAATTGCAGTTCCCGCACCGCTGTGCCGGTGGAGCCGGTGCGCAGCACGCCCGGGTACTCGCCGGGGCGCAGGGAAGAGGAGAGCAGCCGGTTGGCGATATCGTTGTACACCTCGTACAGCTTTTGCCATGTGGTGCGCCCCACCACCCCGTCTGCCGTCAGCCCGAAGTAGCGCTGGAACCGCCGCACAGCCGATGCCGTGCCCGCGCCAAATTTTCCGTCCACGGTCACGCTTTCAAGGTTTGTGTATACCGTGCGGGCGATCTTCAGCCAGAACTGCACCAGCCGCACATTCTGCCCGACAGACCCCTCCCGCAGCGGCGTGCCGGGGTAGGCGTTGGGGGTGCCGTTGTCGGACTGGATACTCAAAAACTCATCGTACAGTTCTTTCCAAGTGGTCTGTCCCACTATGCCGTCCACCGTAAGGCCGTACTTGCGCTGGAAGGCGCGCACCGCATTGGCGGTGGCGGTGCCGAATATGCCGTCCACCTTTACGGCGGGGATGGCGCTGTCGTACTGCGCCAGCGTGTTCAGCCAGAACTGTACCTGTTCCACCGCGCTGCCGGAAGCGCCAGAGCTCAGCACCGTGCCGCTCCATGTGCCGTCAGACAGGGTGCCGGTGGAGGTCTCGCCCTCGCTGGTCAGCTCGGCGAGGTCCTTTACCGATACATAGATGTAGCTGATCTTGTACCATGTCTGCCGCCCCACCACGCCGTCGGCGGTCAGGTTGAACTGCTTCTGAAACGCCCGCACCGTGGCGGCCATCCGGCTGCCGAATACGCCGTCCACTGTCAGTTTTCCAAGGAAGGGGTAGTCCTTGGCAATGCGGTTCAGCTGCCTTTGCAGGGTGAACACCGCCGCGCCGCGGCTGCCCTGCCGCAGCGGGGTGCCGGGGTAGCTCTGCGGGATGGAGCGGATGTTTTTAGTGCGCACGATCTCGATGCTGCTGCCGTAGTAGTAGCGCAGGATCTGCAACGCGCTGCGCCCGTTGTTGGCCAGCGTTACCGTGCCCCATTGCTTGAGCCCGGGACAGGTGACCGACTTGCCGTCGCAGTACTCGGAATAATAGGGGTTCACCGTACCGCTTTTGCGCAGATAGGTGTTGAAAATATCGTCCGTGATGCGCACCATCACCTCGAACACCGTGCGCCCATGGACGTAGTACTGGTCGTAGCTGGTGGAGTTGGTGATGTTGAAGGTGTAGCCCTTGCTGGGGTACCACTCGGTATAGATACGGTTCAGCGCCAGCGAGATCTGGCAGTGGATGTTCGCCCGCAGTGCCTGCTCCGGCCAGGTAGGACAACACAAACCAAAGATAAAAATGAACGTATAAACGTATGAAAACCACTGATTTTCCGCTGCGGCGGGCCGATACAGGAAAAGTTTTTTGCAGGGAGGTGATCGATCGTGAAACTTCTGCCTGCTTTTGCCATTTCCGGCAGGGGCATTGAACATGCAAAAGGAGCCGTTGCGATCAGCAACGGCTCCTATCATGTCAGCACTACGAGCGTTTTTAATGTACTCTAAAATCCATAAATGAATGTATTTCTTCGGATCCTGTATTTACCAACGATCATTTCTAGAATTCCACGCGTCATGGAAGCGATCGACCCGACGCTCATAAGACCGCTGCCGCCCTGCCGCTCCGGTAAAAAAGCGGATGATCTTTCCGCCAAGAAAGATTATTGCAATAAAAGCGATCAGAAGCAGGATGAAAAGGAAGAAATCGCCAACAGAATGTATCCCGGAGGGGGTCAGGTTGCAAAGGAGCGCAAAGCCTATTAAAACGACAAATACCCCGGCACCGGCCAAAAATAAGTAAAATCGAAGTCTGCCGCCGTAGCGAAAAATCGCCCACAAAATAAACCCCGCAACAAATATATAATACCAGTTGCCGGTGCTGCCAAGCCATGCTACAAGATTTAGAATCGGTTGCAAGATCCAGCTCAGCGCATTTAAAAATGCCATAAAAAGAGTCATTTGATCGTTTCCTCCTACATTGTACACAAGAACCACTTGGATATGCTTTATCTTAGAATACATCAATTTTTCGTTTTGATGTTTTCCTTACCGTAAAACCCGGTGAAAATTGCGAAATGGCTTGAATTATTGTACAATCTAATACGAGGTGATTGCGATGCGGTACACGGAGAGGATTCGCGAATTGCGGGATGATCATGACTACAGCCAAAAGGATATTGCAAGAGCTGTGTATGTTGCACAGACGACTTATTCAGACTATGAAAATGGCAGAGTGCGGATGCCAGTGGAGTGTCTGATCGAGTTGGCAAGATTCTATAATGTAGACATGAATTACATCACAGGACTCACAGATATTTCGCAGCCATTTCCTGTCACATTCAAAAAAGAATGACAAAACGAAAACGGTCATGCTTTTGCATGGCCGTTTTCGTTTGAGATGCTATTTTACAGATACAAATCGTCTGGATCACCTGCGGTGGGGCTGGCAGGCTGAGAATTCTTGGAAGCGTCGTCTTTTTTGTCTGCATCAAGAATCAGGTTATAACAAAGTTTGACACACGCATTACAGATGTTCGCACCGTTCGGCCCGAGAATCAATAGACCGACATCCTTTTGATCTTTACCACAAAAACTGCAAACACTCATGTAGACACCTCTTTTTATTGTATTGCAGACTGAATATCTTCTGGCAAAAGCTGCTGAAGGCTTTCGACCTCGCAGTGACCGGACGCCAGAATGCGGTTGCTTTGTTTGGTTACAATGGACTCAAACAAATTGCGTATGGTACGCGCATTGGCAAAGCTGGTACTGCGGGTTTGCTCCAACACCTGAAGATAGTTCAGCAGATCATGCTCTGCCTCAGGCGTAAGACGATAATCCCGTTTTTTGCATAGCCGCAAAAAGATCTCCATCATTTCCGGAGCGGTGTAATCAGGAAAATCAAAATAGGAAGTAAAGCGGGAAGCAAGGCCGGGGTTGCTTTCGATAAAGGACTGCATCTGCTCCTTATATCCGGCTACGATCACAATAAAGTCGTCCCGGTGGTTTTCCATCTCGACAAGCAGCGTATCGATAGCTTCCTGTCCAAAATCGTTTCCGCCTTTTCCAACCAGTGTATAGGCCTCATCAATAAATAAGATCCCGCCGCGTGCTTCGCGGATCTTTGCCAGCGTTTTAGGCGCGGTTTCGCCCACATAACGGCCTACAAGATCGGCGCGCTGTACTTCCACTAACTGCCCGCGCGGCAATACACCAATCTCATTGTACAACTGTGCCATGATCCGGGCAACGGTGGTTTTTCCTGTACCGGGATTTCCGGTAAAAACCATGTGCCGGGACATTGCGGCGGTTTTCAGCCCCTGCTGCTCCCGCAGCTGCTGATAGCGAACCATGTTGATCTGTTCCATGACGGACTTTTTCAAAGCAGTCATTCCGACCAGCTCGTTCAATTCTTCCTGTGGAGAAGGGCCTTTCTTCGGAAGCGGCATACAGGATTTTACATCGTCCAGCGTGATCGTCATCAGATCTTCCAGGCTGGGGTTGCTCATTGTACCAAGCCGTGTGCTCTGACTGACCAGCAGCTTCTGGAAATAGTTGCGGACTTCGCGTGCGTTGGCAAAGTTTTCCCCCGCACTGCGGCGGATCTCGCGCAGCTGCATGGCGGCTGCTTCAAGCGCATCGCTGCTGATTTGATAATCACGAGAGGTGCATAGCTTTTTGAAGATCTGCAGCATCTCGTCCTCGGTATAATCTGGAAATTGGAAATATCGCGTAAAACGGGATTCCAAGCCGGGATTGCTGTTGACAAAATCTTTCATCTGCTGCGGATAACCGGCTACGATCACAATGAGATCATCACGATAGTCCTCCATCGCTTTCAGAAGCGTGTCGATGGCTTCCTGTCCGAAATCATTCGAGCCTTTTCCAACCAGCGTATAGGCCTCATCAATAAATAAGATACCGCCCAAAGCCTCCTGGATCTTTTCCAGCGTTTTAGGCGCAGTGGAACCAATGTAACCGCCTACAAGATCAGCGCGCTGAACTTCGACCAGCTGACCTTTGGAAAGAACGCCGATTTCCTGAAAAAGCCGTCCCATAATACGCGCAACGGTGGTTTTGCCGGTGCCCGGGTTGCCGGTAAAAACCATGTGCAGACTCTGTTTTTCTATGCGCAATCCCATAGCCTCGCGCTTTTTTTGTATCTGCATCATTGTAAATTGCTGCTGGATGTCGGTTTTTAGCTGTGTCAATCCGATCAGGGCGTTCAGCTCTTCCATTGCGGATTGCTGCGGAGCTGCCGGCTCCTGTACAGCTGAGCGCCTTTCCGGCTTCTGCGCAGAGGAAGGAGTCTGCGGAGGACACAACTGCTCCAATGCCTGCTGTGCATCGGCGTTTCCCTGTGCTGCGGCCTGCTTTAAATACTGTTCTGCCTTGGAACGGTCTGTCTGTACGCCAAGGCCGTCACGATAACAGATGCCCAGCTTGTATTGGGCTCCGGGAACATTGCGCTCAGCCGCCAGTGTGTACCAATGGGCAGCTTCTGTCCAATTCTGTGGGACATCACGGCCAACTTCGTAAAGCCGACCAAGCCAGAAAGGAGCTTGCCTGTTTCCAAGTTCTGTGCCCAGCTTCAGCTGGCGTACTGCGCCGGGAATGCTTTTAGAAACACCAAGACCATTGATATACATTCTCCCCAAAAAAGTTGCTGCATGCGCGTTGCCGCGTGCAGAGGCTTTGCTCCACCAGGAACAGGCTTTTTCATACTGCTTTTTCTCATAGTACTTTCCGCCCAGACGATCCATTGCCTCTGCGTCACCCTGTCGGGCGGCAAGCTCCAACGGATCCTCCGAAGAGGACGAATCAAGGACAAAAGCATCACAGGAACTGTTGGCGCTGATATAAGATAGTCGTTCGAGACCGCAGCGATATCTGTTGCTGATGGGGTTCCATTGCTTGTATTTACAATGAAGACAGTTCCGTTCCATGAGACTTTGCACTCCCGTTATTATAAAATGTATTTCTTTCATTCTACTTTTTTTATTTTTCGGTTTATGATTTTACCGGGATGTCCGGTGCACCAGCCCGAATCGCAACCAGTATCGGACGGATGATCGTTTTTGGCTTGTCTAGGGGAGTTGTTTCCTCGCAACATATCTTTCCTGTAAGTGTACTGTCACAGAGCAGTGAGAATTGGCATGATAGGCTTTTCTGATAGGAGAAACCATGGTATACTGAAAGCAACGAATCGGAAGTAATCAAAAAAAGAGGACTGTAAAATGAACATCGAAGAACGGGCAGCGCAGGCTGCCGCATGGAAAGCTGCCGGACAGTGCAACTGCGCACAGGTGGTGCTGAAAGCATTCGAGGACAAGTTACCGGTGGATGCCGACACTCTGACGAAGCTGGGCGCAGGCTATGCCGCCGGGATGGGCTGCATGGAAAGCACCTGCGGCGCACTGATCGGCGCTGTGATGGTGGCGGGCGTTGTTACGGACGGCAAGGGTACGCCCCGTATCTCCAAGGAACTGCTGCAAAATTTTCAGGAAAAGTGCGGCGCTACCATCTGTAAAGACCTGAAGGGCATGGAGACCGGCGCACCGCTGTGCCCCTGCCCGGAGTGCGTCCGCAACGCCGTGCTGGCACTGGGCGAGACGCTGGGGGAGTAAGGCGGCAGAATAAGATAAATGCAAAGGGAGCTCTGCCCGGACATTTGTCCGTGGCAGAACTCCTTTTTGCTTTATATTTCACGAAAACCGACCAGAACGCCGATAAGGGCAAGTCAGAAAAATATCTTGCCCTTGTCCGCTGCTTTCGGCAGAACGACAGAAATTTTCTTTAAAATTTGTGCAACTTTCAACGGAAGCAAAGTGACCGGCGGTCATAACTTTATTATCTTTGCGCGATAAAGGCTTTTTGCGGCTTCTCCTACCGGAAATGTATTCCCAAAGCCGTCTGCATTTTAGTCATACTTATTTGACAGAAAAAGCTTTTTCCGGTATCCTGTCCGTATCGCAAGGACGGCGGGCAGAAAATACCCGCCTTTTTTGTTCGTTTTGTATTTATTGGGAGGACAATCTATGGCAACCATGAAAGATATCATTCAGAGCCCGCTGCTGCTGGCGCTGGTCATCGGCGGACTTTTGTATATTTCCGCATTCTCGCTGGTCTACCTCAAAAAGGCCTACGACCACTGCTTGGAGCTTGGCATCACCCGCAAGGAGCTGAGCAACGTGATCAAATCCAGCCTGATATTTTCCGTTGTGCCCAGCCTTTCCATCGTGGTGGGTCTGTTCGTGCTCATTGCGGTGATGGGCAGCGTGTGGGCATGGTGGCGGCTGTCGGTCATCGGCTCGCTCTCTTATGAAACCATGATCTCCAGCTCCATTGCGCAGGTGCTGGGCTACGCGTCCTCCGCTGAAATGCTGGAAAGTGCCACCGGACGGCAGTTCGGCGTGGTGATGATCCTGATGAGCGTGGGCATGTTGAGCGGTTTTCTGATCCTGCTGCCCCTCGGCAAAAAGTTGTGCAAAAGCGTGGACCGCTCTGCGGCCGAAAGCGGCGGCAGCACTTGGAAAAACGTGCTGTCCGGTGTGTTTATGCTGGTGATGTTCTCGGTGTACATTCCCATTCTGCTGTTCACCGACAATGTGCAGGCTGCCGTTATGATCACCGGCCTTGTGATCGCCATTGGCGTGGGTGTGCTGGCAAAGCGCCCGGGTCTTGCATGGCTCAATAACTTTGTAATGGCATTCTCCATGCTGGGCGGCCTGATCTCGTCGCTGGCATGGGTACGGATTTTCGGTTAAGGGGAGGAAAACAGACATGAGCAAAGCAAAGACTGAGGCTAAAATGGATTCCTTCCAGAGCTGGGCGCACCGCTGGGGTCGTGTGGGTACCCTGATCGCCCTCATTTACATGGTGGCGCTGCCCTTTGTGGTGCTGGCTGCCTACGACAGTATCCCGTCTCTGGGCGAGGTGTTCAACGTGAACACCTTTTCCATCCTGCTTATCTACATCCCGGTGGGCTTTTCGGAGGCACTGAGCTACACCCCTATTCTGGGCTGTTCGGCTTATCTTGCCTTTATCACCGGCAATATCATGAACCTGAAGCTCCCGGTGGCAGCAAACGCCATGAACCTGACCAAGAAGCAGCCCAACACCCCGGAAGGTGAGGCTATCGCCTCGGTGGCTGTTGCGGTCTCTTCCCTGATGACCGTTGCCATCCTGACGCTGGCAGCGGTGTGTGCCTCCTTCATCAGCCCGGTGTTCGAGCTGCCCGCCGTCAAGACGGCCTCCGGCTACCTGCTGCCGGCGCTGTTCGGCTCCATGGCGCTGGGTCTGTTCGCCAGCTCGTCCAGCGGCAGCAAGGTAGTCAAGGGCGGCATCAAGGGCGTTCTGCCGGTGCTCATCATCATGACGGTGGTCTCCCTTGCCGCACGCCTTGCGGGCTACGGTTCCGTGCTGGGCGGACTTGTGGGCATCTTTATCATCGTGATGCTGCCTATCGGCATCCTGACTTCCTATGTGTTGTGGAAGAAAGGCAAGATCCGGGTAGTGGACAAAGAGCAAAAGTAAAATAAAGCAGCCTGAACGGTCTGAATCCTGTATGGTACAGGGTTCAGGCCGTTTTTGCTGTAATTTGATTTGTCGGTCGTTGTAAGAGTTGTGCCATATTGCCGCCTGAAAAGTTCTGATTTCCGGCAGCCGGAAATAGACTGAAATGACGCACAACACAACCAAGCAAACCGAAAAGGGGGAGCCTATGGAGAAAACTTCTTTTATCCTGTATGAGAAATTTCAGTCCGAGACAAACCGGCAGTGCAAAGAATGCTTTCAGAAGGTGTTTGAGCGATATATCGTTGATAAACTGCCTGCTGTCGATCCGGCAAAGGCCTGTGGCTGACAGGGCATCCTTACAACGGTGTAGGGCATGAAAGCCGCGATTTATTGCCGCCTGAGCAAGGAGGACGAAACCAGGACCGGTGAATCGGAAAGCATCCAGAACCAGAAGTCTATGCTGATCCAGTACGCCATGGAGCAGGAATTTGAACTTTACCAGATTTATTCGGACGAGGACTATTCCGGCATCGACCGGAACCGTCCGGCGTTCAATGCCATGATACAGGCTGCCAGCGAACACAGATTTGATGTGGTGCTGGCAAAGACGCAGTCCCGTTTTACCCGGGATATGGAGCTGGTGGAAAAATACCTCCACGGGAAGTTCATTGAGTGGGGCGTCCGCTTTATCGCAGTGGTGGACCATGTGGATACCGACGATACGGCGAACAAAAAGTCCCGGCAGATCAATGGGCTGATCAACGAGTGGTATCTGGAGGATCTGTCCGCCAATGTCCGCTCGGTGCTGAATCATAAGCGGAAGGAGGGGCAGTATATCGCCTCCTTTGCCCTGTACGGCTACCAGAAAGCCCCGGACGCCAAAGGAAAGCTTGTCATCGACCCGGAGGCAGCGGAGGTGGTAAAGCGTATTTTTGCATTGGCGCTCAGCGGAATGGGTGCGCACAAAATCGCACAGATTTTAAACGAGGAGGGAGTGCCAAGCCCCACAGCGTACAAGCAGCAGAACGGGAAGCGCTACCACCTTGCCCGGAAAACGTCCTGTGAGTCGCTGTGGAGCAGCGGGACGATCTACCAGATGCTTCACAACCAGACCTATACCGGGGATCTGGTGCAGGGGCGGCACAAAAAGGTGAGCTACAAGTCCAAGCGGACGGTCTGGCTCCCTAAGTCCCAGTGGATCGTGGTGGAGAACACCCACGAAGCCATCATCGACAAGGATACCTACGACACCGTGCAGCGGATAATGCAGCGCCGCACCCGCAGCGGTGCCGGGGGCATGATCCATCCCTTGGCGCGGAAGGTGGTGTGCAGCTGCTGCGGCTGCATCATGGAGCAGACCGGTCGCCCGCCCAAGGCAGACGGCACCCGTGTGCGCTATGTCCGCTGCCGGATGCACCAGCGTGCGCCCAAGCGGTGCGGGAACAAGACCTGCACCAATCTGGATGACCTGCAGGAGCTGGTGCTCCGGCGCATCCGGGAATATGCAGCGGAATATTTCGACCCGGAAAAGGTGGAGCTGCCCCGGCGGGATGACCCGGTGCAGCAGCGGGAGCAGGCGCAGCGCAGCGAGCTGAAACGGCTGAAAGGCGAGGTGGAGCGGCGGCGCAAGGCTGTGCAGGAGCTGTATCTGGATAAGGTGTCCGGGCTGATCGATGCCGTTCAATTTGCGGAAATGAACCGGGCGTTTGGGGAGGAAATAAAAAGTGCGGAAAACCGCATCCGTGGCTTGGAAGCTGAACTGGAACAGCAGCTAAAGGAAACGGACGTTGTTCAGGCGCAAAGGCAGCGTGTGCGGGAACTGGCACAGGTTTCCCATCTGACCCGTGAACTTGTTGTATTATTGGTTCATCGTGTTATTGTCAGCCCAAAAGATCCGCTTACCGGAGAACAAAAAATAACGATTGAATGGAATTTCTGAGTCGGCAAGCAGTTTAGTTGCCCCGTTGGGTTATTTTCGTCAGCCCATGTGGGGTAGACCTCACTGGAAGCAACGTTTGCGATATAATCCCGGAAGGAGACGGTCACGTTGCGGGCGGAAGCCGCCGGTTTGCCCAGATGCACCGTGATATTTTTGGGGATGACGACCTGATCCAGCACCCGGGGTATGCAGTGCTGCACCGGCTGCGGGCCGCTGCCGCCGCTGCCCGCAAACAAAGCGTGCGGCGGGATGATGATGGGCGCGTTCGGGATGTCCTTGCCTTCCTCCGTGTCGGGCAGCATCTGAGGCTGTGCCAGCGTTACCTGTCCGGCAAAGATCTGGATGCCCTCAATGCGCACGGTGCGGTAGCCGGGCTTTGCGGCGGTCAGGCTGACAATGGCGTAGGGGCGGGTGGTGTTGTCCTCGTCCAGCGAGAGGGTGCAGGCGGGGGCTTCAATGGGAATGTCGGCGGCGCTGCCGGTCGCATCGGTGATGCAGTGCAGGGTAAAGCCGTCCCCCTGCACCGCAACGGTCACCCCCTCCACGGGGGCAGACTGGCGTGCCGCAAAGGTCTGGATGCGGAGAGTTCCGGTGTTTTTCATGGAGATACGCTCCTTTGCTGGTAAAAGTATGCTTCTGCCCCAGCGTATTCCGTCCGGCACCCGGGCGTGCATGGCAATGCACACCGCAAATAAAAAAGCCGCCCGAAGGCGGCAGGGGAGAAAAGCTTATCTGGATTATTTGGCGCTGTCCTTGGGAAGGGCGGCGTCGATATTTTTTTGCAGAGCGGCAAGGTTTTCTTCCTTGTCGATGCCGCCAAGCAGGGGCTGCCCCACAACGTTGCCGTCCCGGTCAAAAACGTAGGTGGTGGGGAAGGCCATGATGT
>OGYC01001601.1_pt1 | contig 18458 bp, 12 predicted proteins | sample 1576461 | NCBI WGS metagenome assembly OGYC01 (sample SAMEA3541569, study PRJEB24748) | human gut metagenome | biome: human gut; feature: human-associated habitat; material: faeces | place: China | collected 2012 | reverse complement strand
CATTTTGGGAAAAATATTCCGCATCTATGACAAGCAGATCAATGTCAGAAAGTTTATCTGTGATGTCAGAATCTTCGCCGATCAGGACAACGTATTTTTCTGCTCCATCGGAAGAATCATCGGAGCAGGCACTGAGCAGGGCTGTAGATAATATCAGAACAAGAACGCATATTTTTCTTAAGAATAGCTTCTTTTTCCTCAATTAACGGTACCTCCTTTTGCCGTGATCAGCCTTAATATCCGAATCCAAAGGCGGGGGCTTTTGACCCCGACATCATAATTATACTATAGATGACATAGTATTTCATCTATTTTGAAGTGGCTGGAGGGAATGAAGCATAGATAGAAAATGTTGTGAAAATATCGGTAAAAATGGCAAAAAAGGCGAAAAATATTGCAATTTGTGGTATAATTTTTATGTAAATGTAAGATGATGCCGGGATCAAAAATTTCCGGATTTGATACGTTCAGCGGTTAAGATAACCGGGAAAGTAGGGAGTTATATGAAGATTCAGGATTTTTGTGACATGAACAAATTTGAACAGATCATGAAGAACTGGGCAAGCAGCACGGGACTGGCAACCGTAGCTGTGGGTGCAGACGGAAAATACATCAGTGACTGTTATAATTTTACAGAGTTCTGTATTGATCTGACGAGAGGAAGCGCAGAGGGGAAAAAGCGCTGCGAGCAGTGTGACAGAGAAGGTCATGGTGTATATCCCTGCCATGCGGGACTGGTGGATTTCGGTATTCCAATCACGCTGGAGGATGGAACCGTGCTGGGCAGTATTATCGGAGGACAGGTGCTGCCGGAGAATCCGGATGAGGAGAAGTTTCGTCAGACAGCGAGAGAGCTGGGGATTGATGAGGATAAATATATTAAGGCTCTGAAAAAGGTAAATGTGAAGACTAAGGAGCAGATCGACGCTTCTGCAAATCTGCTGGGTGATGTGATCAACATGTTTGTGAGAGCCAGCTACGCCAACTGGAAAAACGAGAATCTGGTAGGTGAGTTAAAGGGTGGCATCACGAAAGCTGCGGAACAGATCGAGGAAGCAACGGACAAGACCAAGGAAATCGATGGTTACAGCAAGAGACAGCAGATTCTGGCACTGAATGCTTCGATTGAGGCAGCAAGAGCCGGAGATCAGGGCAAGGGCTTTGCCGTGGTGGCAACGGAAGTACAGAAGTTAGCAAGAGATATGGCAACCTCCAGTGCGGACATTAAGAAGCTGTTGGGAGAGCTGCATGTTACGATCAACCATTTGAATCAATAGTAATTTAGAATAAAGTTTACAGGAAAACCGTTTTTCTGATCCGCAAAGGCGCAGAAAGGCGGTTTTTTTGCACATTTTGCCTGTTTCCTTTTGATGTGTATAAAAAAGTCGGAGAAACTGTCCGATATTCTCAATAGAGGAACCAGGTAAACAAACGGATTTGGCATTTATTTTCAAGGAGGAAATAATTATGGCAGGAATCGGAGCAACCGGCAGCATAGGTGCGTATGCTGCGCAGAGTGATTACAGCAAGAGTACGAAGAAGCCGGAGGTATTCGGAACATCGGATAAGACAGCTGGCACAACAAGTGCGGGAAAGCCTTCCGAAACGGCACAGACCAGGGGAAAGACTGCGGATTACGGCAGAATCATCGGTCAGCCGGAGCTGTCGGAGAAGGCTGCGAAATACTACGAACAGCTGAAAAAGAAGTACGGCAACTATGATTTTATTCTGGTCAGCCGTGACCAGAAGGAAAATGCAAAGGCAAATGCCGCGCAGTATGCCAACAGCTTTAAGACTGTGGTACTGATCGATGAAGACAAGATCGAGCGGATGGCGACAGATGAGAAATTCCGGAAGCAGTATGAGGGAATCTTAAGCGGTGCGGCTGCACAGATACAGCAGTTAAAGACCAGCCTGCAGAGTTCGGGGGCGCAGGTCAAGGGTTACGGAATGCAGGTAAATGATGGCGGTACATTGTCATTTTTTGCAGTGCTGAAGAAGTCAAGCGCAGATCAGAAGGCAAGAATCGAGAAAAAAGGAGAGCAGAAGAGAGCAGAGAAAAAAGCTGCGGAGAAGAAGGCTGCTAAGAAAGAAAAGGAAGAACGGCTAAAAGACAAGAAGTCGGATAAGGTAGCAGACAGCAAGGAGGAAGCCGGCACAGAGGATACGGTAACGATCAGCGCCGGTTCCATAGAAGAACTGTTGTCTAAGATAGAAACCTACAATTTCAACACACGGAGTGACAGTGTACAGACCGCAGGTGAACGGCAGATCGGCCAGAACTTTGACTTCAGAGGGTAAGGTGAGGTTGTATGATTTCTATGGGGAAGCCCGGAGGTGCTTACGGAAGCGGCAATACCGGTTTGCCGCAGGTATTTTCCGGAGGAAGAAAGACGCAGAACAATCAGAAGAGTATCTTCGGAGCAAAAAATAAAAGTTCTGTCACCGACATTCGTAGAATGCTGTCCAGAGACAGTCAGAGCGCACAGACACAGGCGGCGAACAGTTGGGGACAGGATTCTATTGTGACGAGTACTTTAAGTTACAGTGAATCGCTGCGCGATCAGAGACAGCAGACAAAAAATACAACGCTGGCGCTGAAAAAGCTGAAGTACCAGTTTAAAAGTATTTCGTCGAAGATACTGCGGAGCAAGACCTCCCAGGCGGCGAAGCAGGCAGCCGGACAGGCGAGAAGAGAGATCATGCGCCTGAAGCGTCAGAAGCAGAACAGTGACAGCGACAGTGAAGAGATCGATGCAGCAATTGCTCATGCACAGGCTATGGAACGTGTGGCGAAGAAGAAAGCAAAACATCTCGAAGAAGAGGAAATGGTGAAGGCCGCGGGCGGAATCTGCCAGGGAGACCGGATCAGCGAAGAAGAGACGAGGGATGTGCAGGACGCAGAGGCGGAAAACGCGCAGAATGAGGAAGAAATGTCTGCGGAAGGTTCTGCGGATGAAGTGTCCGGGGACTTCTCTGCGTATGAGTATGCAGGCAATGAGGCGTATGCAGGGGATAGCTATGATACATCTGACTATATTGCTCTTGGCATGGATGCATTCTATGCGCAGGCAGGAGACTTTATGTCAGAAATGAGCGATTTCACCTCGGAGCTGATGCAGGAAATGTCCGATAGCTTACGTGACCTGATGGAAGAGATGGGGCTGGATGGAATATCAGATACTGCGGTCTCTGTGAACAGGGAGATGGATCCCGCAGACCTCAAGATGATGAAGATCAAACACCGTAACAAAGAGATGAAAGACATCGTCAAGGCTGATGCGGAGTACCTGAAAGCAGTCTTCGACTACCTGGAGAAAATGAAAGACAATGCAGTCATTCCCACCGGGACTTCATTTTCCGCAGATGCTGTCGGCGTAGGCGTACCGGCGGCTCCCATGCCGGTGATCAATATTACATTATAGGATGGACATATAAGAAGAAATTTGACATCCCGGACACTGTGTTTGTGAGACAGACATAGTGTCCGGGATGATTTTATATAGAAACATTTTTGATTTTCGTGATTATTTCCGCCCGTACAGGATTCCCATGCCGGAGATCATCCAGGGAGCAGCGGCATATTTCGGGATAAAATCCAGTTTCTTTTCAAGATTGCCGATGTAGTGGATATCTGTAATCCCTTCTTCTTTCAGTTCTTCGACAAATTCTTCCATGTCACCGTAGAGTGCTTTCTGGGAGAACATGTCCTGAAAGGAGAAGGCACCGCCTTTTTTGACTACGCGCAGAGCTTCCCTGACCACATCCCGTTTATTCTTGGCGGAACGGACTTCATGGAAGACAAAGTTGCTGACAGCGGCATCGAAGGTCTCATCCGGATCTTCCAGGTGTGCGGCATCTCCTTTGTGGAAGGTGATCCGGTCGGCAACACCCTCGGCTTTTGCATTGGCTTCACACTGCTCCTTGGCATAGTTCCACTCGGCACCCCAGTAGTCCATGCCGACGAGCTTTGCCGTGGGGAAAGCCTTGGCGCAGCGGATCGTCAGTGCAGCAGCACCACAGCCGATGTCAAGCAGCGTACCTTCACCGTCCCATTCCAGATGATCTACGAGGTGCTGATGGACTTTCGCCATCATGTTGCCCTTCCCGAAGGCAAACAATTCATGACAGATATGCATGTAGATGCCATAGATCAGGCAGATCGCGGCAAGAATGCCCAGAATCCATGCCGGAAGGGCTAGATGCAGCACCGGTCCGGTCACACAGGCGGCAATGCCGAGCACGGCTGCAGCGGCATAGCACAGCGCCAACATTTTTTCAGGTACCCAGTTTCCGTAGTTCACGTTTTTGTTCATGACTAATCTCCTTTTTTCCAATATAACAAAAGTTATATTTGTTATTTTTTATAAAAGAAAATGCCCACCGTATTAACGGTGAGCATCCTTCTTACTCTTGAAATATGCAATTAAACCCTGCGTTCCGGCATCGGCGTGGATGCCGATGGCTTTCGTCAGGAACAGACGGTGTTCCATATCATAATCTCCCTTGATCAATTCCAAAAATCCATGTAACCTCATGGATGCAAGGATTCGTAACAATTCCTTATCGGGCACATAGCCCAGTTGTTTTTCATAATAGCCCTGAAAGGCCGTGAACATATTGTTGAAGACGACATCCCGGAAGGACTCGTATTTGCTGCCGGAGCATTTCTCCAGGACCAGTTCACATTCCTGCCTGTGCGCACAGATATATTCCATGATCTTGCGTTCATTCTGCTCTGCGGTCTCAGGATGTTCCTGTTCTCTTTTGGTAATTTCATACATCATTTTCTGATATTCGGCAATCAGGGGATCCAGAATTGCCCCCAGCAGTGCCTCTTTATTTTCAAAAGAGAAATAAAAAGCCCCGGTAGTAACTCCGGCCCGTTTACAGATATCCCGGAGGTTTGCTCCGGCGTAGCCTTTTTCCAGAAATTCTTCCCTACCGCAGCGGATTAAGTTTTCTTCCGTGATTTTCTTACGATCTGTCTCCATAACAATTGTTATATTAGCATAGACTAACTCGTGGGTCAAGAGGAGCTTTTGCATAGCATATGATTGAATCGGTATCCGGCATGGTGGAGGAGCTTTTTGTCACTGCATATTGTAAAACTGTCACTTTACTTTCTTGCTATGCTACACGTATAATGAAACACTAAGATGTTATCAATATGAGGTGGCAGGCTATGGGAAAAAACAGTGTCTTCTGGAAATGGATGATATCATATGTAGCAGTCATGCTGGTATTTTTGCTATGTAACAGCATTACCTATTGGCAAGGAAAACGGATTCTGTTACGCAATCAGGAAACGGAGAACGAGAAGATTGTCGAGCAGATCTGTGATAATCTGACAAACATAGAAGAGACTATGCGGGACCTGTCTTATTCTGTGCTGGCACAGGAAGATACCATTCTTCTCGGCAAAAATTCTTACCATGGAAAAGAGGGAAGTGCGACCGGGGCTACAAAGTATTCCCGATATACATTGTGTGAGCTATTGAGAGAATATCAGAAGATCAACGGCAATTATGCATCTATTCTGTTATGTTTTGTCGATGATGAGTACATTGTTTCCAGCGATTCTGCAAATACAGAGGAGAATTACTGGCGGACCTATCAAAGCCAGTATGGAGGAATACCTAAAGAACAATGGATAGAACTGCTGCAGGGAACTTACAACAGTATTACTATGAAGTATGGAAATGAACAATATGTCTTCTTTGCGGGAACAATACAAGATAGAAAATGGGATCGCACACAAATCAATATTTTCTTTGTTTATGAACGGTCGCAACTGCAGCGAATCCTGTTCCCTTCCCAGGATGAGAGCGTATGTCTGGCACTGGACGGAGATATCTTCCTTATGGATCAAAACGGAAGCCAATGGAGCGCTGAAGATCAGGAAAATCTACAGTCTGCGATTACGGAGAAAACTGAGAGCGTTCATTTGGCAGAAGCAGATCAGACGGTACAGTTAGATTATTATGAAGGTATCAATAATTACAAGATTCTGGTGAGCCGACGAAAGGACTATTTTCATGAACTGAAAGGCTATCAGTGGAGGGTAAGTCTGATCCTGGTCAGCTTTACGACTATTGGGATTCTGCTAATGATCTATTTTCTCCGCAGAAATTACAGTCATGTAACAAAACTGTTGGAACGGCTGGAGATTAAATCGTCGCAAAGGGGAGTCGGCAATGAATTCCAGATGATTGATGGATATTTTCACCAGATGCGTCAGAATCTAAAGGAGACAGGTAACAGACTGCAGCGTCAGAATCTTATTTTTCAAAAGGAATATTTGGAGAAATTATTGCAAGGGAAAGTGCCGGAAAATGTGGAATTGATAGAAGAAATGTGTGGTATTCGTTGGTGTGGCGAACAATTTACAATCTTGCTTTTTTATATGGAAGAGATTGAACGAGATGGCAGTAAGGAATGGGATCAAGTCCATGAAAAACAGAAGGATCTTGAATTTGTGCAGTTCATTGTAGAAAATGTGAGTCATGAATTGTTCCAGAACAATGGATGTATGGTATATCCCATGATCGTCAGCGAAGTGTTGGTAATCCTTGTGAATTTCCCGGAAAACGAGACCATACACAACAGAGATATTACATTGGAAACAGTAATGCAGTTACAGGAATTCATGGATGAACATATGGACATACGATATACTGTGTCTGCGGGACAAATCTGTTGTGGAAGAGAAGGGATTGCAGATGCATATCAGCAGGCAATATACACCATGGAGACCAAGAGAATCTATGAATTGGAAGATACTGTTTTCTATGAAGACGTTAAAGTAGGACCACAGTACGGATACTATTATCCGCTGGAGACGGAGCGGGAACTGATTTGGCAGATTCGACAGCAGAATGTTGTGCGTGCAGAAGAAATTATCAGCAATCTGTATGAACAGAATGAACGTAATAATAGCAGCAATCATACAGAAGTGATTCGATATTTGGAATATGACCTGCAGTGTTCCATGCTTAAGGCATTGGAACACACACAGGATTTTCAAGAGTATCTGTATTTGCGCGGAAAGGAATGCCATGGAAAGCAGGCACTAATTGAGAGAATGTACCGAGTATGTGAAAGCCTTCAGAAGGAACAGATCGAGGATAGGAGAGAGGAAAAGGAACTGTGTGAAAAAATCATAATGTATATACAGCAGAATATTGCGGACTGCAATCTGAATGTGACCTCAATAGCAGAACATTTTCAGATATCATCGGTCCAGATGTCTAAGACGTTCCGTAGTGTAAAGGGGCAAAAATTGCCAACATACATTTCACAGCAGAGAATTCAGAAAGCAAAAGAAATTCTCTGTTCATCGGATGATGGACTAAGCGATGTGGCAGAGAAAGCAGGATTCGGAAGCGTCAGAACACTTCTTCGCAGTTTTAAACAGAGCGAAGGAATGACACCTAGCCAGTGGAAGGATGGACAATAATTTTTGTCACTTATCGGGAGAAAAAGAATAGTATGGACACAATTTTTTGTCACTTGAAGGTGTAAGCGAGCATCGGTAAGATAAAGGCGTACACAAAAGACTGCGCAGTCTGAACCGGAAACAAAAATAAGATTCAGGAAGGACAACCTATGAAAAAGAAGACAATCAGTATTTTAATGTCAGCACTTCTTACTATGGCGGCTATGATAACCGGATGTGGCAATACAGATAATGTAGAAACAAAGGAGGCTATAGAGACACAAAACGAACAGACATCTGAAGCGATGACAGAGCCCGCTTATGAACTTCTGGATTCTCTGAATAAAAAAGAAGGAGATGAACTGACAATTCCCAGAAGCAATTATGTCTCCTATCCTATGGAAGATACGGGCGAGACTCTGACCGTGTGGATGGAATACTGGGCAAGCGATGCAGCGGCATCCGCCAATGAAACGTTGTGGGCTAAGAACTGGCAGAAAATGACAGGTATCAAGGTAGAATTTATTCAGCCTACAGAGGGAAGTTCCAGTGAAGAATTCTCTACAATGATTGCAAGCGGCTCTCTGCCAGATATTATTGTATGGGAATGGACGAATAACTATACCGGTGGGCCGGCTGCTGCTGAGGCGGAAGGAGTATTGACAATCCTTGATGATTACGTACAGCCGTACGGTGCGGCAGCAGATCTGTGGCAGTATCTGCAGGATAATCCTACAGTAGACCGAGAGGTCAAAAATGACGATGGTCACTACTACTGCTTCCCGTTTATTCGCGGCAACACTTATCTCCAGTGTACTACAGGTCCTATGTATCGTGCTGATCTGTTGGAAAAGGCAGGATATACGGGTAAGCTTGAGACACTTGATGATTGGGAAGCAGCATTGACTGCATTAAAAGAGTATGGTGTTGAGAAGCCGATGGTAGTACAGTCGCTGGAATATTTGATGAGATTCATGGGAAGTGCATACGGTATTCGTGCCGGAATGTATGTGGATGACCAGACTGGAGAGATTAAAAACGGCTATACACAGGAAGCATATAAAGAGCTGATGAAGAGAGCAAACGAATGGGTTGATAAAGGGCTATTGGACGCAGAACTGTTGACTTGCGACAAGAAAACTGCCATGAGCTATATTATGAACGATCAGGCGGCTGTTACCGTAGGCGCAGGCGGAAGCTTTCTGGGAAGTATGATCAAGAGTGTGGCTGCGGATCCTCAGGCTTATAACCCGGATTTTAAGATGGCAACAGCGTCTTTCCCGGTAATGAACAGCGGAGATACTGTAATGTATGGTGGTGGTTCATACGATTATGCTACTACCAGTAATGCATCGGCGGTTATTACAGCAGACTGTAAAAATCCTGAACTTGCCGCAAAATTCCTCAACTATTGTTACAGCCAGTCAGGACATTATATGATCAATTATGGTAAAGAGGGTGAAGCATATACTATGGTGGACGGTATTCCGACCTATACGGATGAGATCATGCATAATCCGAACGGCTGGAGCGTGTCAACGGCAATGACTTATAACGGCCTGGCCAATGGAATGGGCCCGTTTGTACAGGATGCAAACTATATTTTCCAATATTATGAGACAGAGGAACAGAAACAGGCACTTCATGACTGGGCAGATGGAAATGAAAGTCAGCAGACATTGATTCCACCGATCACTTTGAAGGAAGATGAAAGTAAACAGTACAGTGTGCTGAGTACACAGATGAATACTTTTATCTCGGAATATAGTGCGAAGTTCTATACACAAGTGTTGGATGTGGACACAGAATGGGATAATTATATCAAACAGCTGAATGATATGGGAATGAATGACATGATTGGAATATATCAGTCTGCATTGGATCGGTATAACGAAAGATAATATCCCGAACGGCCGGACCGGAGGAATCCGGTGCGGCCGTTTGTTGTATTACGGGTTATCTTAAACACTGTGCATGAGAGATTTACAAGGAGAAATGCTATGACAACATTAAAAAAGATATGGAAGCAGAAAGAACTGTATCTGCTCGTACTCCCGGTGCTTCTGTACTATCTATTATTCCATTATAAACCGATGTACGGATTGATCATCGCATTTATGGATTACAGCCCACGAAGAGGAATCTCAGGAAGCGACTGGGTAGGATTACAGCATTTTATCAGCTTTTTTCAAAGTATTTATTTTAAGAGATTGTTGGGGAATACTCTGAAGATCAGTCTGGCAACGATTGTATTTGGATTCCCGGCACCGATCATTCTCGCATTGCTGATGAATGAACTGCGGAGCAAAAAATTTTCGCGTATAACGCAGACGATTACCTATATGCCACATTTTATTTCCACAGTTGTCATTTGTTCTATGATTCGGGAATTTATAAAACCGGAGGGATTCATCACACAGATTCTGGTTCATTTGTTTAACTATAGCGGCAAAAACCTGTTAAGTGGACCTGAGAATTTCCTGCCAATCTATGTGATCAGCGACATCTGGCAGGGGATAGGATGGGGCTCGATTGTCTACTTGGCGGCTCTGACAGCAGTAGATACAGAATTATATGAAGCAGCGCAGATTGACGGAGCCGGTCGATGGAAACAGATGCTGCATATCACATTGCCCGGAATCATGCCGACGATCATTATTATGCTGATCATGAGACTGGGACAGGTAATGAGTGTTGGATATGAGAAGATCATTCTGTTGTATAACGAAGGTATTTATGAGACTGCTGATGTTATTTCGACGTATGTATACCGCATGGGTCTGGTGGATCGACAATATTCCTTCTCTGCTGCGGTAGGTCTGTTCAATTCAGTAGTGAATTTCGTATTGGTCATTCTGGCAAACCATATTAGTAAGAAGGTCAGCGATACCAGTTTATGGTAAAAGGTAACAAGGCTAGGAGGAACAGGAACAGATGAAAATGAAGACATTGAACAGAACGATCAGGAGAAGTAGCGGAGAAAAAATATTTGACATATTTAATGTATGTTTTATGGTTTTAATGATGATCATATGCATATATCCATTTTGGTATGTAATATGTGCATCTTTCAGTAAAGCATCCTTACTCATGGGGCATCCGGGAATTTTGTTCCGCCCATTGGGATTCACAACGGAGGCTTATAGGAAAGTTTTCTCTAATTCCAGAATATGGATTGGATATGCTAATACTATATTTTATGTGATTGCCGGAACATTGATTAATCTCGTTACGACGGTACTGGGGGCCTATTTCTTGTCCAGAAAGGATGTGCCTGGGCAAAAGACCATTACAGTATTGATTATGTTTACAATGTATTTTTCCGGGGGACTAATTCCGCAGTTTTTGAATATTCAACAGTTAGGATTGTATGATACGAGATGGGCAATTTTGTTGCCGGGAGCAGTCAGCACATTTAATCTGATCATTATGCGTACTTCAATGGCATCCATAGACAGCAGCCTGGAGGAATCTGCCCGACTGGACGGGGCAAATCATTTTACGATCCTGACACGGATTATGGTACCTCTGACGAAACCAACCATGGCAGTACTTGTGCTGTACTACGGTGTCGGACATTGGAATTCCTGGTTCAGTGCCATGATCTATCTGGATGATCATAACAAAGAACCGCTGCAGCTGGTAATCCGCCAGATTCTGATACTGAGCAGTGGATTATCGGGAATGGGAGATTCGGATACGGAACTGATCGCGGAAGCTATCAAATATGCTACCATTGTAGTGGCAACGGCACCGATTCTGGTGCTGTATCCATTCCTACAGAAATATTTTGTCAAGGGAATGATGGTTGGATCCGTGAAAGGATAACCGAGGAGGCTGAAGGATGATAGACAAAAATACAATGATAGAAAAACTGGATGAGAAGCACCTTATGCTAGACAGAAATGCAGATCCAGGAAGTACATGGTGTTTTCGTTCGTGGCAAGAGCTTTTCCATTCCGGGAAAATACAGGACGGAACACAGGAAGCGCCGATGACAGTGTATCTGATGCCGGATGTCTACTGGCTGCATGACCCGGAGGATCAGAAAATATTCCGTGGAGCAGAGGGGGATTTCCTGCCCTATGAGCAGAAAATAAGCTGTAACTGGCTGCGCCTCATCGGATTATCTGAACATCCGGAGGAGGTTGTAATTGCAGCCAACAAAGGACAATCCCATGGCTGCATCGGTAATTACACCATGCTACACTTTGAAGGCAATGGATTGTATCTAGAGAATCTTACCATTGGAAATTATTGTAATGTGGACCTGAATTATCCGGGGGATATATCAAAGAATAAGAAAAAGCGCTGCGCGGCGATTACACAGGCACAATTGGGAGATGTGAAAGGAGACCGGTTTTATGCGAAAAACTGTCGCTTTGTCAGCCGCCTGAATCTTTGTCCCATTTGCGGTGCCAGGAGAAGTCTCTATGAGAATTGTCATTTTGAATCTACAGATGATGCTCTGAACGGCAACGCAGTGTATTTAGGATGTGATTTTGATTTTTATGGGGAATGCCCGATTTCTGCGACAGATGGCACGGGGAGTGCTTTTCTGGATTGCCGGTTCCGCATTCGCGGACATCGGGACCGCAACGGTGCAGATCAGTATTTCATGAAGGGACAGGGAACAATATATGTGATAAATTGCAGATTTGAGGACATGAGGGACGAGAGTACAGATCACTCACGACCATTATGGGTGCAATGGACGCGCTATCCCCAACCTGAGACAGTATGCTATGTGTATGGGAACGATACACCGATAGGGCCAGCGGAACATACAGTGGATCTGACCGGTAAGCCGGGATTAGCAGCTTTTCTGACAGAAGGGGAAGCGACAAAGTATAATATCAGAAATTTATTGTGCGGAACCGATGGTTGGGATCCTCTTGGAGAGGGAAAGGCGAGCGGAAAAGAATTGTTGCCGATACAGTTGGTATTAAATCAAAGCATGCTGACATTAACAGAAGAACATCGTAGTAGAAACGTGTGTGTCACAGCCAGATATTTCAGTGGGGAGATAACGGAAAAATTGAATTTGACGTTTGAGATGGTCGGAGATGAGGAAGCGCAATTGGGAATCAGTCTGCTGAAGCAGGGTCACACACTGATACTCAGTGGGGAAAATGACGGGACCGGCATCTTACAGGGCATATTGCTCGCACGTACGGATACCGGGTTGATGGCAATGGCTGAGGTTGCGGTGACACCAACGACTCGTCCCGCACCGGGGTGGATTCAGCATCCTCATATCCTATGGCAGTCGGGAAAATTTGTACTTCATTATGAATTGGAGAGGAAAGGGGCAGAGGATGCCTCGCTGATCTCCTGGGAATTGGAGAAGGATGGAGAGCGTCAGCGAGTCTCTGTCAGTCGTCCCGGTGTGGAGAACCTCGAGTATTTCCCCGGAAATGAGGCGATTGGTGCAGCAGTGTATGTTCAGATCATACCAAAACTAAACTGCAGTCTACCTGCAGAGACGGTGGAATTGTGTGCCTGTAAGGAAATGAACGCAAATGTGATTACTAATCCGTGTCAGATCCAGACGGATTTTTCGAATTTCCCAACTGAACGTCAGCCACTGATTCGGTCAGGGTGGTGGACAAGAGATTTTTATACACCGCGGGAACCTCTTACAGAGTGGAGAAAATGGGAACAGAAATTGCCTGATATGCCATGGGTATATCGTATGGCGGGAAACGGTTGTGTAGGGGCAGGCCTGATGCCTGCTATACAAGGGGTGATGTTGTTTTATACATTTCAGAAAGAAGCTGGCAATATGAAAACGGAGATATTATTGGATCCCGCGAAGACATTCGGTCAGGGCTTTGGAAGTGCCGGACAATATATGGACGTATGTGTGGGATTTGATCCTGAATCCATGACTGGTCCTGCGTTCAGGATCTTGCGTTCACCGGATATTTCCAATGGAGTGGAAGTGTTCCCGGTATACTATAAGAACGGGCTTACGACATTGCCGGAGACAAGAAGATATACGGCAGGATTTGTGACCGGCTGTCATATTGAGACAGAGATCAATAACCGGAGTCTGAAAGTGCATCTGTGGACGGAAAAAGAGCTTTCTACAGGAATCTTAGAATATCCATCGGATATTACTATGGAGACCGGGGCAGTACCTGCGGGCGGAAGTATGGGGATATTGCATACTGGTACCTGTGGAGGCGGAGGATGGCAGAATACAGTGATGCTACATGGTATTCGTGCACAGCTTATGGACTGATATAGTCTTAATATTCGTAAATATCGCTTTTCACCTATCAAGTGAACCATAAAAAAATATAATAGAAAAGAAGATACAGCACAAAGTAGCAATAGTTTCTCACATATGAGAAACTATTGCTACTTTACACTGAAAGTTCTATAATAAAAGAAACGGAGGTGGATGAAATGATTGCTCGACCCAGATATATGAAGATTATCAAAGATTTTATGGATAAACCCGTTATAAAAGTAATTACCGGGATGCGGCGAAGTGGGAAAAGTGCTTTGTTGGAACTGACAAAGCAGGAACTGCTTAACATAGGTAAGACTCCGGATAATATTATATATATAAATTTTGAATCGTTAAGATACGAATACTTGAAGGAATACAGAGCATTGTATCAACACCTGATAGAGCTTGGAGACAAGACAACTGGAAAATTGTACATTCTTCTGGATGAGATACAGGAGGTAGATGGCTGGCAACAGGTAATTAACTCTCTGCGTGTGGATATGGACTGTGACATTTATGTGACTGGGTCAAATGCAAGACTGCTATCCGGTGAACTGGCTACATTGTTAGCCGGCAGATATGTGGAAATCAGAGTATATCCGTTGGACTTTAAGGAATATCTTAAGTTTGCCGAGACAAACGAAGGAGAGGCTGGACTGACACGACAGGAGCATTTTGCCAATTATGTCAGATTTGGAGGTTTGCCGGGAATTCATCAGATGACATGGGAGGAAGACAGAATCATACAATACCTTCAGGATATTTATAACTCAGTGCTGTTAAAGGATGTAATTGCAAGAAATAATATCAGGGATACCGTATTATTGGAAAATATTGTCAAATATATCATGGATAATATTGGAAATACATTTTCGGCAAAAACGATTTCTGACTTTTTAAAAAGTCAGGGACGAAAGCTAAGTACAGAGACTGTTTATAATTATCTGAAGGCCTTGGCAAATGCGTTTTTGATTGCAAAGGTAGCGCGATTTGATATTAAGGGAAAGAAAATACTGGAAACACAGGAAAAGTATTATTTGTCCGATCTTGGAATCAGACATGCGGTTATGGGATACCGAGACAATGATATTGCAGGAGTATTGGAGAATATTGTGTACTTGGAACTTCTTCGCAGAGAGTACGCGGTAAATATCGGAAAACAAGGCACTACGGAAGTGGACTTTGTGGCAAACAGACGGGATGAAAGACTGTACGTTCAGGTATGCTATATTCTTACACCTGAAAATACAAATCGGGAATTTGCTCCTCTAGAAGCAATTGCAGACAATTATGAAAAAATGATACTGTCTATGGATTCCTTATTGCACATTAACAGAGGAGGTATACGGCAAAAAAATATTTTAGATTTTTTGCTGGAAAATGAAAAGATATTTTAGATTGGGAAGGACGGATAATTTATGAGTGATATTAAGAATTGGCAGACTGAATTGGATGAATATATCCGTCAGGGGGAACCGAATGAGGTAGAAAAGAGTAATGCCTGGAAAACAGCAATCGGGCTCCAGAGTGTAGACGGGTTAAAAGTATCGGAATACCTTTTAAACACTGCAAAAGAGCACATCGAAGGAAAAATCAGTATTACTGATGCAGATAAAAGAATTCAAACCTATTATGAGGTCAGAGCTGATAGAAGTGAGATAGAAACTGATGAGAAAGAGGCGGATATTGTCTCTGTAAGGATTGCAAAGCTTTTAGGGGAGAAAACTTTTCAGTTTTCACCGGCGGAGTTTAGAAATATTCATGCAAGACTGTTTTCCGGTGTATTTAAACAGGCAGGAAAAATCAGAGATTATAATATAACAAAAAAGGAATGGGTATTAAAAGGTGATACGGTTATCTATGCATCTTTTGATAGTATAAGAGAAACATTGGAATATGATTTCCAACAGGAAAAAGATTTTTCTTACGAGGGCTTGTCTTTGGAAAAATGTGTGAAGCATATTGCAAAATTTACATCCGATATATGGCAAATTCATCCGTTCTGTGAGGGAAATACCAGAACAACAGCAGTATTTATCATCAAGTATTTAAAGACCTTTGGCTTTCAAATCAGTAATAGGGCATTTGCAGAAAATTCATGGTTCTTCAGAAATGCATTAGTCAGAGCCAATTACAATGATTGGAAAAACAATGTGTATGAAACTACCGAATTTCTGGAAATGTTTTTTGAAAATTTATTGTTGAATAAACACCATGAATTGAAAAACAGATATATGCATCTTGATTATAGAAAGGGAAATAGTGTTCAAAGTGCCAAAAATGAGAGCCCAAAGTGCCAAAATGGCACTTTGGATTTGACGCTAGAAGAAATGGCACTTTTGAATATTCTCAAAGCAGAACCAACAATCACTCAGAAGGGGATAGCAGAACTTTCCGGGAAATCAGAGAGGACGATTAAGCGCAGAACAATAGAGTTACAGGAGAAAGGGTACATCTGCCGGGAGAATGGTAAGCGAAATGGTAAATGGACGATTTTGATTGATATGTAATAAAAGTGATGAAAGGCATCGGAACATCCGGTGCCTTTTTAAACATTTGGGAACCTTTTTACCGTCCGGCGACTCATATAGTATGAAGCCGGCGAAGAGAAGGAGGTGTTACCTTGTCAGTTATGACAAAAGAGGAATTTGCGCGGGAAGTGCGGGGCTATACCTTGCATATGTACCGGCTGGCATATTCTATTCTGAATAACAGTACGGATGCGGAGGACACTGTCAGTGAAGCGGTACTGCATGCCTATGAAAAGTTAAGGACACTGCGGGATCCGGACAGCTTTAAAAACTGGATCTTACAGATTACGGTAAATGAATCGAAAAAGATTTATCGGCAAAATAAGCGGACCAGTGCGGTGGCATGGGAAGAGAATCTGTCCCCGGCATTTTATGATGAACATCATGAACTGTGGGATGCTGTCATGCAGCTGGATGGCGGATACCGGGATGTGATCGTACTGTTTTACTATGAACAGTGCACAATCCCGGAGATCAGCAGGATACTGGAATGCAGGCAGGGAACCGTAAAATCGAGACTGTATCGGGCGAAGGAGCAGTTAAGGGAGAGACTTATGTGACCGTGCGTACTTGGCACAAATTTGTTATGCGCAAATGAGTGTGCAGAAATGAGGTTTTATATGAGGAATGATTTTATAGACAGAAAAATCAGAAAAATGGCGGAGACGGAACGGATGACAGTGCCGGAGTCGCTGGATGCGAAAGTGGAAAAAATTTTGGATGGACTGGAGACAGAGAAGGCGGATAACAACACGGATGGAAAGAGAGCAAATCAAACGGTACGCCACTATGGCTTTAGACGAATCGTGATCCCGACAGCAGCCTGTCTGCTTCTGGCCTCCGTTACCGTGACGGCATCGGGATTGTACCAGGCGCGGATGGAGAGCATGAATCATGAAAAACTGGAAACATATTTTTCCGGGTTGCAGGAGGCAGATGTTGCAGCGGATAGCTACAGCAGACCGCTTACGGACAGCGAAAAAAACAGGCTGGAAGAACTGAGGCAGGCCTATCTGGAGGAAGGATATTTCCCGAAAAGGGAACTTGCCATGCTTGATAGTCCTGAAAAATACAAAAAGGGTGTGGCTTTCTATACAGCGCGGAGTACATTTTTCCTGCCGGAAGAGGAAATGACGGATGAGGAACTGTTGGAGCTGATCGATTTCCGGGAAAAGAGAGATTATAGTCTGGCGAAAATCACAGAAGAGATCGAGGCGGGCGACTATGAATATGTGAAGACGGAAGATAGTGCGGTATCGGAAGAGATGTCACAGACAGAAGACAGTGTGGTACTGGGAGAAATGCCACAGACGGGCAGATCACAGCAGGAACAGGGCACAGGTGCGGCAAGTGTAGTTCTTGGAGCAGATACGGCAGCGCAGGAATGGAAGATCGCTTATTCGGGTAATCTCAGCATTCGGTGTGCGGCAGCGGCAGACCAGGGATTGTATGTCGGTGGCTTCACTATGGAAGGAAAAGCACGGGTGGAATATCTGGCTTACGGCAGTGGAACCCCGGAAAAGTTTTATGATGATTTCGATGAAGACGGCGAGGTATATAGCCTGTGCACAGCACCGGACGGAAGTGTCTATGCGGCATTGCGCGGACTGGCATCTCCGGGAGCAGAACATGGCCGGTTGCCTGTGATCTACCATATCAGTCCGGAAGGAACGCTTTTGGACAGCTTTGCGGCCGGAGACCGGGAGTGGAATATTGTGGATAGCATGGCAACGGATGCACAGGGCAGGTTGTATGCACGGATGAGAATGCAGGAGGATGGCGGCTATGTGCGGATCTATACGGCAGAGGGAGAACTCATTGGAACGGTGGCAGATGACGGTGCGTATGCAGTGCAAGGTGCCGGAGCCCTGGGCCGGGGAAAAGACGGAAAAGTCTATGTAGCAGCACTGGCAATGTCTGAGGTCACGGCAGTGGATGCCCCTGTGACATTAGTGTCAGTAGACCTGGAGCGTTTGTGTTTTCTACCGGTGCAGGGGGATGCAGCGGGGAATGTGAAGGCTGCTCAAAGCACAGGGACGATCTACCAGTGGAATATGGTGGCAGCAAGTGTGAGTGATGACTTCGATTTTTTCCTGTGGGGATACAGCGGCGTTGATACTTATCGCTTGGGAGATGCGGAATTTACCAGAGCGCAGGAAGTCTGGGAGATGCCCTGCGGTACGGAAGGTACCTGTGCGGTCCTCGTACCGGACGGTCGCATTCTCTATATCGGCGCATCCGACGGCTT
>OGYC01001594.1_pt1 | contig 18560 bp, 18 predicted proteins | sample 1576461 | NCBI WGS metagenome assembly OGYC01 (sample SAMEA3541569, study PRJEB24748) | human gut metagenome | biome: human gut; feature: human-associated habitat; material: faeces | place: China | collected 2012 | reverse complement strand
TAATTTTTCCTGTCGTAAATAAGACTTTAAAAATTAATGTAAATGAAGTACCCTATTTTAAGACCTCGTTCGTTATAGACGAGAAAGACGAAATATAACTAAACTAATAACAGCAAGATGACTAGAAGATTAATCATTACCTGTTGCGTGTTGCTATTCGGCGGAAGCCTGCACGCGCAAGAACTCACCGCGAAGGAAATCATGGAGAAAGTGACGAGTAACAAACAAGGAGAAACTCTTTACTCGGAAGTCACCATGACAATCGTACGCCCAACATGGACAAGGGAAGTCGGTATAAAAAACTGGACGAAAGGAGAGAAATATTCACTCATCCTCATCACCTCGCCGGCGAAGGACAAGGGACAAGCGTTCTTGAAAAGAGAAAAAGACTTGTGGAACTGGATGCCGAGCATCGACCGGATGGTAAAAATGTCCTCGTCCGTTATGGGACAATCGTGGATGGGAAGCGATTTCACGAACGACGATATGACGAAACACTCGTCCAAGATAGAAGACTACACGCACGAGCTGAACGGAACGGAAGAAGTGAGAGGACACGAGTGCTACAAACTGACGCTGGTTCCCAAGGAAGACGCCGCCGTAGTGTGGGGCAAAATCGTGGTGTGGATTACCAAGAAAGACTTTATCGAGGTCAAATCCGAATTTTACGACGAGGACGGCGTGCTGATCAACACATACGACGGTCATGACATCAAAGAAATACAGGGACGGAAAATTCCCACCCGACTGGAAGTCATCCCGGCTGACAAGCCGAACCAGAAGACCGTTCTGACCGTGCACAAGAACGAGTTCGACAAGCCCATGAGTGATAGTTTCTTTTCCCAACAAAACATGAAAAAACTCCGGTAACATGATAAAACTCGCTTGGCGAAATATATGGCGTAATTCCCGCAGAACGGGAATCACGGTGGCATCCGTGTTTTCCGCCGTGTTATTCAGCATTTTGACAATATCCTTGTCCGATGGCAGCTGGAACAAGTTAATGGATAACTTGTTGCGCACGCAAGTCGGACACATCGAAATTCACCGGCAGGGATACTGGGAAGAGAAGAGTATCGACAATTACATGACCATGGATGCCGCCATGATCGAACAACTCCGCACCCTCCCCCACATCACGAACGTATCGCCCCGGGTAGAAACGTTCGCCATGATTTCCTCGGACAAAACCACGAAAGGCGTCGGTATCGTGGGCATCGATCCCGCGCAGGAAGAACTCAAATCGTCGTTGTCACAACGAGTGACACGAGGGAAATACCTCCGGCAAGACGACGACGGGATACTGCTCGGCAAGGGGTTGAGCGAATACCTGCAAGTGGAAGTCGGCGACACGGTAGCCCTCATGGGACAGGGATACCACGGGACGAACGCTATCGGGTTGTTCCCGGTACGCGGGATCGTGTCGATCATCATCCCGGAAATGGACAAAGGATTCCTCTACATGACATTGCCCGCCGCCCACGCGTACATCAATATGCCGGACGGGTACAGCGGGATGCTCATATCCATTGACGAGGACGAGAACCAAGAGGAAGCCTTTGCCGCCGTGCAGAAGCGGGTGGCGGGCGCACCGTACGACGTGATGCGTTGGCAGGAATCAATGGAGAGCCTGCTGACACAGTCGAGAGCGAACAAAGTATTCTCGAAAATCATCATGTTTATCCTATACGTAATCGTGGGCTTCGGCATCCTCGGGACGGTGATCATGATGACGAACGAACGCCGGCACGAGTTCGGGGTGGTCGTGGCACTGGGAATGAAACGGCAAATCCTGTCAAACGTGGTATGCCTTGAACTGTTTTTCATGACGCTGCTGGGTGCATGTCTGGCTATCGCGGTGAGCATTCCTATCACGTATTATTTCAGCTATTACCCGATACAGCTCACGGGAGAACTGGCGGAAATCGCCCTCGGTTACGGCATGGAACCCGTGATACCCACGGCGACAAGCACGTATATTTACGTGAACCAAGCCTTAGTGATCTTGTTTATCACGTGCCTAACAAGCATTTACCCCATCAGTAAAATACTCCGTTTAAAAGTCAATAAAGCCATACGCCCATGAAAATAACTTTAATGCTCGTGCGCCTGTCATGGAAAAACATCTGGCGCAATAAATTCCGCAGTATACTTATCCTTAGCGCAATAGCTATCGGGTTGTTCGCGGGAACCTTCACCATAGCATTCGTCACGGGTTGGGGACGGGCAACAATCGAGACAGAAATATGCAATCAACTATCGCACACGCAGATACACACACCGGAATTTAGCTACAATTACGACATCAACTCGTACTTCACGCGGGATAGGGTGAAACCGATGATAGATTCCGTGACGGGATTGGAAAGCGTCACGTATCGCTTGAAACTGTACGGGGTGCTTGCCTCCGCCTCGAATACCGTGGGGGCTTTCGTGCACGCTATCGACCCGGCGGAAGAAAAAGCAACCACAACGCTCCACCAGTATATCCCCGATTCGCTGGGGACATTTCTGGAAAGCGGCAAATTACCTGTCGTCATCAGCCAACGGGTAGCCAAGAAACTGAAAGCGCGCTTGCGGTCAAAAGTAGTACTTTCCATTCAAGACGTGAACGGTGATATGCAAAGCATGGCGTTCCGCGTGGGCGGAATATTCAAAACAAATAACAGCATGTTCGACGAGTCCACGATCTTTGTCAGGAAAAGCGACATCCTCCCCTACACCGGTCTGCCGGAAGGCGCCGCCCACGAGGTCGCGATACTCGCCGCCAGTGTTGACGAGGGGAAAAAGGTCACGGAAGCCGTGACTGCCGCGCTCCCGAACATGGACGTGCAAGGATGGAACAAACTCCAACCCGCCCTCGGGCTGATGTACGCATGGACAGACCTGATCAACGTGATCATTCTGTCGATATTCCTGATAGCCCTCTCGTTCGGTATCGTGAACACGATGCTCATGGCAGTACTGGAACGGACGAAAGAACTGGGTGTACTCGCCTGCATCGGGATGAACAAACGAAACATATTCAAAATGGTGATGTTCGAGACACTATGCCTCACCGTCGTGGGGAGTGCCGCCGGTATCCTGCTGGCACTCTGGGTAATCGGGTACACGGGGCAACATGGCATAGATCTCGGGTTCATGCTCAACGCGAATTACGAACGATTCGGGTTCAGTTCGGTCGTCTACCCGTTCTTATTCCCTAAAGCCTTCATGGAAATCGTTATACTCGTGGTTATCACGGGCATCGTGTCAGCGATCTACCCCGCCCGAAAAGCGCTGAAGATCAATTCATGGGAAGCTACAAAGAGTTAAAGAGAGCTTGAAAGACGGTAATAGAAATTAAGAATGTAGAATGAAGCGTTGGCAAGTGGGGAGAAATCTAAAATCTAAAATTTAAAATCTAAAATTAATGTGTCATGCCAATTATAGAAACTAAAAACTTATACAAGACTTACAAAGACGAAATGTCTGAAGTACACGCTGTCGATGATGTCAATATCAATATCTCCGAGGGAGAATTCACAGCCATCGTGGGACCTTCGGGTTCCGGGAAGACCACCTTGTTGAACCTAATCGGGGGACTGGACACGCCGACCTCCGGCAACTTATATATCGACGGGCAGGATATCTCGCTATTGAAACCCAAAGAAATGGTCGATTTCCGTTTACACAATATCGGGTTTGTATTCCAGTCTTTCAATCTTATCCCCGTGTTGAGCGCCAAGGAAAACGTCGCATTCGTCATGGAATTGCAAGGACGCAAGAAAAGCGAACGGGACGAGCGTGCCCAAGAATTGCTGGAATCCGTCGGTTTGGGAGATCGCGCCAACAGCCGCCCCTCCAAGCTTTCTGGGGGACAACAGCAACGCGTGGCAGTAGCCCGCGCGCTGGCATCAAAACCCAAATTCATCCTCGCCGACGAACCGACAGCAAACTTGGATAGTAAATCCGCAGAGAATCTTCTGGACATGATGGAAAAGCTGAACGAGAAGGAGAATATCACGTTCGTGTTCTCCACGCATGACCCTCGAATCATGGCAAAAGCAAGGCGAATCATTACCCTTGAAGACGGTAAAATCATAAACGACATCGTGAAATGAAAAAATATATTGTTCTTTTTTGTGTTATCATTTTGTCAAAGAACCTCTTCTCGCAAGAGGTTCAAAAACCCGAATTCTCGGGCTACGTGAACGAAATGTTTTCCATGTTCACCGAGAATCTGGACGATTCATGGTACTGGCAAAACATCGTGCACAACCGCCTGACATTCGGTTGGCAACCCGGGGAATGTTGGAGAATCGACGCAGGAATACGAAACCGATTGTTTAGCGGCGACTTTCTCGACATTCCCGGGTACGCCAAAAGAATGGAAACGGACAATGGCTACATGGATTTATCGTGGAACATCATGGACGAGAAAAATGCCCTGTTGAACCTGACCTGCGACCGCCTCTATTTCACTTTTGAGAAAGGGAGATGGTGCCTGAAACTGGGCAGGCAACGGGTAAACTGGGGACAAACTTTCGTGTGGAACGCGAATGACCTCTTCAACAGTTACTCGTTCTTCGACTTCGACTACATCGAGCGTCCCGGTTGCGACGCGTTCCGGGGAACGTATTATCACGACGAAACTTCTTTCAGCGAAGTCGTTGTTTCTCTCGACAACTCGAAAAAGGTTACCGCCGCCTTTTTACACCACGGTACGATCAAAAACTTCGACTTCCAAGTCATGGCAGGGATTCAATCGGAAGACGACTTTGTCATCGGCGGGGCCATGACCGGAGATATCAGGGGCGTGAACCTGCGCGGGGAATTCGCTTATCGCCAACCACTGGACAACTTCGGTAAATCGAGCGGTATCATCGAGGCTTCCTTCGGTGCCGATTACCTGTTTTCCAATAAAATCATGTTACAGGGAGAAGTGATGTACAATAATAAAGAGAGTATTTTCTCGTTGAAGAATATCCTCAAATTCGTACTCAACCCCTCGTCGGCAAACATCATGACCGCCATGAACGATTGGAACGCCGTCGCGATGGTCTTCTATCCCCCGACCGACCGATTGTCACTATCCCTGTCGGGGATGTACATATCCGGACTGGAAACTTGTTTTGCCGGATTTATCATGGATTATTCCTTGTGGAACAACCTCGATTTCTCCATTATCTCACAGTATTTCACCACAGTAGGCGACACCATCCCCATCGACGTGAGAGCGTGGTTCGGTTTCGCCCGCCTAAAGTTTTCATTCTAACCCCAAGATTTATCGCTAAAAACTACAAAAAAAAATAACTCTAACTATTGCGTCAAAACCAAAAAGCTGTATATTTGCAGCCGAAACAAATGTTCTTTGAACAAAGGGGAGATACCAAAGTGGCCAACTGGGGCTGACTGTAACTCAGCTGACATCGTCTTCGTAGGTTCGAATCCTGCTCTCCCCACATTCGCGGAAATAGCTCAGTCGATAGAGCACTAGCCTTCCAAGCTGGGGGTCGCGGGTTTGAGTCCCGTTTTCCGCTCTCATTTTAAAGCACTTACGAAGGTAGGTGCTTTTTTGTTTAGCTCCACAAAACCAACAATACATTAATTATCAATCAATTATCAACAAAACTACACATCACTGGTAAGGATTATCATTAATGAACAAGAGGGTAAAAGAGCCAAAATGGAGAGGGTTCAGGTATAAATTCAGGTGTAAGTTGATGCATCAAAATTCACTTACACCTAGAATCAATATAACTCACTATATACCTGTGCATTAAAGCACATAAAAATGATACCTAAAATCAAAATTTCATTCTACTTATTGACCTCAAAACAGACTGCCAAAGGTGCCTCCACAATCTATTGTAGAATAGTAATGGATGACCTCAGGAAACAATTCTCAACAGGGATAGCCATTCCAACTAGAGAATGGGATAAAATGAAACAAAAAGCTAAAGGGAAATCAATTAACAATGAAGCTATTAACCTCCATCTAAACCAGATTAGGAACAAACTGGCAGAAGCTGAAACCAAGTTAATGATTGAAAAAACTAACTCGTATTCAATAGAAGACATATACCTGATATTCAAGGGTGAGTACGAGGATAACTCCCCCACTTTATTAAAACTATTCAAAGAAAGACTCTCCAAAATGGAGGAACTTGTTGGAAGTGAATACACCACGAGGACATTTAGAAAGTTCAAGGAGGTCTACAAGCATGTGGAAGATTACCTCCATGATAATTATAAACTCAATGATATATCTTTCAGGAAGTTAGACTTCAAGTTTATTCAAGACTTCCAAGAGTATCTTTTAATTCAAAAGAAACACAAGCCAATCACCATTAATAAAATCATCCAGAGAGTCAACCAGATTGTTTTACTGGCAGTAAAATATAAATACATCCCGGAACATCCCTTCAAGGGCTACAAGCCTCTAAAAGAGGTAAAACGACTTGTATTCCTGATTGAAGAAGAGGTCAAGAAGTTGGAAAACTTCCAATTTGCTCAAGAGAGATTAGAAAGGGTTAGGGATTATTACATGTTCTCCGTGTATACTGGACTGGCTTACAATGAAGCTTTCGAGCTAAAAGAGGAACATATCATAAAAGGTTTTGATAATCAACTATGGATAAAGATGATAAGACAGAAAACACAAAGGGAAATCAATGTTCCCCTGTTACCCCAAGCCTTGAGAATCATTCAAAAGTATCACCAAACAGGAGATCAAGGGTACATATTACCAACCATCAGTAATCAAAAGATGAACAGTTACTTGAAGGAAATAGCTGAAATAGTGGGGATAAAGAAAAAGCTAACCCATCACACAGCCAGAAAAACTTTTGCCTCCACAATCCTCCTGTACAATGATGTACCCATTGAAATAGTGAGCAAATTGTTGGGGCATGCTAATATCAGTATCACTCAAAAATCTTATGCCGAGGTGGTAAATAAAAGCATCAGCAACCATATGCTACAGCTGTCCAAGCAACTAGAGGACAAGCAAGAGCAAGAAGCTCTATCATAGGCTCCAGAAGTGAGGTAAAAAAGAATCTCTGTAATCATGATGATTATAGGGATTCTCTATTTTCGTATTCACTTATTGAATATTTACTAGGAGAAGTGAATACAAAAATATATCTTTGACAAAATAATAAAACATTCATGTATGAATCCATCATCAATCATAGCAGTTGATAAATACGAAATACTATATGCCTCTGCTCCAGAATGGGATAAAGAGAATAATATTGCAGATCAAAAGAAAGTTATACAATACCTTAATAATGCCTCTGTACAATATGGCAATATTGATCTAAAAATTAATATAAACTGGATTGAAAAAGGAAAATCTATCAGTTCAATTGATTTTATCATGCCCCAAGATGAAGCAAAATTGAGTGATATTTTTATTACCACACCCTATGGTTTGATAAAGAAAAATAGAACTGGAATTGGTGCAACCACCCTTGAATTAAATTCTCCAAGAAATAGTATTGTTGTTGTTCCAACCAAAGCACTTGCTCACGAGAAAGCTAAAAATAGCCAGATTGATGAATCAGACAAATACAAAATTCTTTATGTAGGAAGTAGTATTGATGGTTTTACCGTGCCTACCATAGAGCATTATTTGGCTGATGAAGATATTCCATATAAAAAGTTCATAGTGGTTGCAGATAGCCTACCCAGATTACTCTCAGAAATAGGGAAAGAACATTATCAAAATTATTTCTTGATGATTGATGAGATTGATGCTTACCAGTATGATAGTTCTTACAGACCAACCCTAGAAGATGTCATAGATTATTATTTCTTGTTTCCATCGGCACAACGATGTTTAGTTTCTGCTACTGTTGGTTCATTTTCAAATCCTGAGATTGAAAAAGAACCTATAATCAATGTGATATTCAATGCCGCACAGCCTAGAAACATTATCTTGCTTCATAGTGAGAATGTTATTGAAACTGCTAAAAAGCAAATAGAAGCTATTTTAGTAGAACATCCAAATGATAAAATATTAGTAGCGTACAATGCCGTGACAAGAGGTATATTGCCTATAATCAAAAGTTTAGAACAAGAATATCAATCTATAAGTGCTGTATTGTGTAGCATTAAAAGCAAGCCTCATGTTGAAGAATATTATGCCGAGATAATAGACAAACATCTACCCAAACAATTGACTTTTATGACTTGTACCTACTTTGTCGGAATAGACATTGATGAACCATTCCATCTTATTTCTATTGCAGACACAAGCTATCCACATACTCTCTTATCTGAAGATAAATTGCAACAAATAGCTGGAAGGTGTAGGGTGATAGATGGGTTATTAAGTGAAACCGTTATATATAATTCAAAAGATGCAGAATCGATTGTAATAAAGGAGGTACATCAACAAATTATTGCTGATACAAACTTGCTAGTAACTTATGCTAATTCCATCACGCAAGTGAAAAAAAGATTTCCTGATATAATAAAACCTTATAATGATATTGAGCAAAAAGATATTATTAAACATTCATCCAAAAGTTATCATGGAACAGGTTATGTGGCTTTAGTAAGAGAAGACATCACTAATACAATAAAACCTGCATTTTTCAACATTGATAATCTATTAATCCAACTACAATTATTACAAACACTATATGCGTCAAAAGAAGCTTTACCTCAAAAGCTAAATGAACAAGGACACCATGTAAATTTTCAGGAAGCCGAAGTAACCAATAGGGAATTGGACAGAAGCTTGCAAACAAGAATTAACATGGAAACACAACAAACTATTGAAGATGAACGTGAAAATATTATACAACAATTAAGAGAAAGCGAGGATATTACAACAAGAGAAAAGCTTGCTCTTTCTCTCAAAATGATATGCACAAGGCAAAATAGCATTTTTTTAGAGAGATTTATTGAGCTACAAAAATATGTACCATTTGAACCACTTGTAGAGAAACTTCCATTGTATGACACGCCACAAGGTTACGATAATTTCTATAATTCTGTACTATTTTGGGCATTAGCAGAAGATCATGCTCTAAGAATAAGTTTTAACGAAAGATTCCCTGTTGGAATTCCTTCAGATGGAGATACATTAACAACAAAATTCAATAACTTATGGCAAGGCATACTGAATTACAGACCATTAACCAACAGACAGGCAATTCCTATGATAAGAATCTTTTGTAAATTATCAGAAAGAACATCCATGAGAATTAATGGGAACCCACCTATAGGAGCGTATAAAGTTTTAAGTTATGATGCCCTAGATTTCAATTGTACCCCAATGGAAAGGATTCCTGCAAATACGAATATGACCAGAATATTCAGATTTTAACAAAATGTATTCACTTCTCCCATATTAATATATAGAAGTGAATACAAACCCGTATTCCCCTGTTTTATCACTAATTCAGGGGATGTTTGTTTATATCCCCCCGTGTAATGTATAAATATATTTACTGCCTAGCATCTCATTCCTAATTTTTTTCTAATATTTTTTTATTTCCAAAAGCAGTGGTCACACCATCCTAACCTCCCCCATCACTCAACAGGTGGGGATAGTCCCCCTGTACAACAATAAAAATTACAATCATGGAAAAAGATTTAAAGTTTTTAAAGACAATGAGTGTGGCTGACTTCAAGGCTAAACAAGGTATAGAAAGGATTGAGATCAAAAGGAATGAACACACTGGCAAGTGTTTCTTTGTCTATGGCTTTGAAACTGGGGCTTGCTCCAGAAAGGTAGACACGAGAGAATTAACTCAACCAGTTATCTCTGAAGTTTGCTCCGCTGGTACAGGAGATACTTTCTTTTTGTTACACCAGCAAGGGGAAGGGGCTACTACAATTGCCACCTTGTAACTCAACTAAAATCTGAATTTGAAAGATAGGATGTTAAAGTCCTATCTTTTTTTTATAACCATAAAATCATAATATATCATGAATTACAATTTAATCGAAGTTCCAGTAGTAGAGTTAATTTACAAGAAGAAGGGTACTAGAAAACACAAAATTGAATCACCCGCTGATATTCATGCCTTGCTAGTACCACCTCTGGAAGACACCTTGGAGCATCACACTTCTACTGTAGTTATTCTTTTAAATGGCAAGAATCAAGTCTTGGGGGTATCTTCAATAGGAGAAGGGGCTTTAATATACAGCATAACAGATGTTAGATTCATATTGCAACTGGCAATTCTTTCCAACTGCAAGGGGGTAATTGTCTGCATGAACAACCCCTCTTGTGAAATAGAACCCACCTCACTTGATGATGAGTTGAAAGACCAAATCAAGGTTGCTTTATCTTACTTCGACGTGGATTTGATTGACTATTTCCTTTACAATCCAGAGGAATATTACAGCTATGCAATCATGAATAAATTGTAACCTAACGTTTAAATACCATTAGATATGATGAATTTAAGACAATCATCCAAGAAGCAAGCTAGAATCAAACTTGCTTTACAGGGCTGTGCTGGGTCTGGAAAAACTTATTCAGCCTTGTTACTAGCCCATGGTTTATGCAATGACTGGACTAAAATAGCAATCATTGATAGCGAGAATGGAAGTGCCGATCTATACTCTCACTTGGGAACCTATAATGTATTGAATCTAAGTGAAAACTTCACCCCAGAAACTTATATCGAGGCTATAAAAGTGTGTGAAGATGCTGGGATAGAGGTGATTATTATTGACTCTATCTCTCAATGCTGGGATTATTTACTTGAATATCATGCCAACTTGCAAGGTAATTCATTCACTAACTGGCAGAAAGTAACTCCAAGAATCAATGCTTTCATGCAAAAGATTCTACAATCTCGAAGCCATGTTATTTGCACCATGAGGTGTAAACAAGATTATATTTTGAGTGAAAAGAATGGTAAAATGGTTCCAGAGAAAGTGGGTTTAAAGGCAGTCATGAGAGACGGGATAGATTATGAATTTACCATAGTGTTTGACATCAACATGAAGCATCAAGCCATTGCATCAAAGGACAGAACAGCACTGTTTGTAAATAAACCTGAGTTTATCATCACCCCCGCTACAGGGCAGGCTATTTTAGAGTGGTGTAATGAAGGGGTAAGCATGGAAATGATTAAAAGTAAGATCAATCAAGCTAAAACCATTGAAGAATTGACCTCCATCTATCATGCCTACCCTGAATGGAACATTCAATTATCGAGTGACTTCACCATGAAAAGAGTACAGTTACAAGAGGCTATGAAACAACCAGTTATCAATTATCAACCTAATTTTACAAGATATGGAAACAATGCAACTACAGCCAGTCAGGGCTAATATTTACCCGGGTATTATTACTGCTGCCAGTTCTTTTAGAACAGACACTCAACTTGTTGTTCCTGAAGCCCCAATAATGAAAGGGGCTCTTGAAGGTAGTATGTTAATAGAGAGGCAACTACCATTCATTGAAGCAAACACTAGGGAAGTCACCATGCAACACCTGAAAAATGACTGTGTGGTACCTGTATTCAGCAAGGATAACGAGATAACCATCTCTCACCCTTCATTCATTGAAACTGCATGGGAAGCAGCCAATCAAGTCTTTAAAAATGAAGATATTGAAGAACCTTCTATCAGGATTAGCCATGTTATCAAAGGCAGAACACCCGAGGCTATTCACAAGCCAGTGAAAGATTTGCTGGATGAGGACAAGACCATTTATTATGAAAGGATGATGTTTTGCTTTGAAATTCCTTCCATTCATGAAGATATAGAGGGAAATAGGCTCAATCTCACTATTGGAGGGGTAAGGGCTTACAATCATGAAAATCTTTACAGCAAAAAGGGCATGGAGAAGTTCAAGGTATTTATTGGCTTCAAGAATATGGTTTGCTGCAACATGTGTGTATCAACTGATGGCTACAAGTCAGAATTGAAGGTAATGAGTACAGCGGATTTATTCAGTTCCATGATAAAGTTGTTCCAAGAGTATAATGTAGCCAAGCACCTCTACAACATGGAGGCTTACAAGGATAATCACATGACTGAAAGCCAGTTTGCTCAATTCTTGGGTAAAAGCAGGTTGTATCAATTCCTTCCTGTCGAGCAAAAGAAGAGATTGCCTTCAATGCTTATGACTGATACCCAGATAGGGCTGGTTGCTAAATCTTACTACAATGATGAAAACTTTGCCATGCAAGAAGGCAAGGGGGAGATCAGCATGTGGAAGGTCTACAACCTCCTAACAGGGGCTAATAAATCATCCTACATTGATAATTTCTTGGATAGGTCACTTAATGCCACCCAGCTAGCAGAAGGGCTAAATAAGGCTTTAAATGAAGAAAACCAGTATTCGTGGTTTATCAAATAACTTTATCAACTTATCCTTTTCAAGTTATCTTTAACCAATTGCCTATATTATTACTTCTTATCCATTATGATGGGAAATTTTATAATGTCGAAAAAACTTGGTGTTATCCCTATAAGAATAGACCCAAAAAATTCGACATTGCTCACTTGGGTATATAATAATATATTATATAATTAAAGTGAGCCATGTATTCACTTTGGTTACTTTATAAAGGAGAAGTGAATACAAATCATCCATCTGGATAAACCAAGGGCTTGGGGTGTTGTTGCATTCTTAATCCATCAACACCACTAGGCACCCGAGGTATTCAACAAACAAGTTTTTAGGCTGCAAAGTAAATCAAGTAAAATGAAATGGATTATAGAGGTTGTTATCTATATCATTATTAGTGTAATAGTGATGTGTGTAATAGCCAAGAATGAATGAGGGGAAGCCCCTTGTATGGTTGTTTTATTGTTGTTTCAAGCCCCTTTCTGGTAAAGATTGGGGCTTTTAAATTTGAATTGATATGAGAATCAGGGATATGTGATAAAAATGTGGTACATTTGCCATCAAGGATGAAGGATTGAAACACTTCTTTCCTCTTCTAGAGTGTATTGAACACAAACAAGGATACAAGCTCATGCCTGTGGTACTAGTATGGATTGAAAACTTTCTAAAATAGCTTTTAGATGATTGTTTATTGCTGAAAAGTCATAACTTTGCAGTATTAACAGTTAAATGATTGCTAATGAAATAAAAGTTTTAATCAAGACATACTAGAAAAAGAAGTGTTTGCTTCTTACTTGTGATAGTCCTAAAATTACCACCTTGAAGACTAATAATCACGACAGTAAGTAGTGGATACTCATACCATATGGTGTGAGCTTCCCTTATATTGTGTGATTATAGGTGTGTGGTAATACCTTGGACTTGCAATTAAGGTTTGGCTCACACCTTCTTTTTTGTGCTATGGCTACAAAAAGAATAACAAATGAGTAAGAAAACTATCATTTTCCAAGAGTATGAAAATATTGAGACTAAAGAAGTTGATGAATTATTTTCATTCAGTATCCTATATCATAATAAGTGGAGCTTACGCAACACTATTCAGCAGTCTGAATATATTGTTGTAGCGGTATGTCGAGGTTTGTCTAAAATATGTCTGATCAATATTAATCAAAAGGATTATTTGTTTATTGACGATGGTGTAAGTAGTCCAAAGCAGATAGATGACTTCTTGTCTATACAATGTGATAATAGTCGTATGGTTACACCCGAGATGCTTTATCACGCAATTTATGATTCTACAGACCAACTGTTTCCTAAAATGAGACTAACAGATATTTATTATAATTACAAATAACTTGTTGAGCAATATGGAATTTCCACTAACATTAGGTTTACAAAAGTCAGGTTTACCATTGATACTAACATCAGGTGAGCTAAAGAATATCTGTTTCTTAATAGACACAGGTTCAACACACAATATCTTATTTGATTTTGTATATAACCATTTTAAAGATGAATTTAATATCCTGAATAACACCCAATTACTTATGGGGATAGAAGGACATTACAAAGAAACCCCTATTATTGAAGCTACATTCAATTTTGAGGGTATGGACTATACTTCAACTTTCTCAATATTGGAAGCAAATGAGGCTATTAGTCAAGTACAAGATGAAACTGGAGTACAGATACATGGGGTACTTGGTATAAAATTTCTATTAGAAAATAAATGGATCGTAGACTTTGAAAAACTTGAAATAAAAAGCAATGGAGAAATTTAAGGCTCAACCTACCATATTAATTCAAGTCAAGGGCATTGGATTCACTTTCTTAGTGGATACTAGTTGTAAGTACAATCTACTTGCTCCTTGCTTTGTTGACTTCTTTCATGAGGAATATCCAGCTTCACAGGAAAAGATTAAATCTCATGAGTGGTTGAACTTAAACTTCCCCACTCCAGAATACCCCATAAAAGCCCCTTTGTACTTGTTTAGAGAGGTGTTCCAGAAGAGAGAAGGCATCAAGAAGGTTAGATGTAAAAATGGGGTTATAATGGGATGTGAATCTACTATACTCAAATTTGAATATAATGGAAAGACTTATTCTGAACTATTTTACATTGACCAAAGCCTATGCTCCTATTGCACATCCAAAGAGAAGATGTTCTCTGGGGTACTAGGAACAAACTTTCTCAAAAAGCACAAATGGATTATTGACTTTAATAAACTAGAAATTAATGATTGAATTATGAGCACAGTAACATGATACTTATTCAGCCTCTACATTTCCATTATGATGGGAAGAATAAAGAGAATATGATTTGTAAGAAAAATATTGTTTAACCAAGCACAGGTATAACCTGAGGTGTAAGTATACCATGAGTTACATTCAAGCACCTCTATATTAATATATTATATTTAGGGTTTGAGTCCCGTTTTCCGCTCTCATTTTAAAGCACTTACGAATGTAGGTGCTTTTTGCTTTTAAACGGTTTTCATGAAACTTGGATAGTTTTTGTCAACCAAAACGTCAACCACGCTTCATTTTTTGAGAAAAATAAGATCAATTCCCTTTCATCTTCTCGATTAAACGTGTGACAGTTGCCACCAATTGATCGTCGTTTTGATAAATCGTCACCACCAATCTTCCCCCCTCCTCGATACTCCGAAATCCGATATCCCTATACCACGATAGCTTATCTGCCATCGCCTCCCCGTAATCCGATTCATCGTTGATACCGAAATGCTCCCACCGAAATATCGTTCCAGTGATTTTATTACGTACCGTGAAATCGGGAAACTTTTTCTGTTTTCCGACAGCCAAAGGCGCCTCGTAGTACACGTCAAAAAAATCCACAGCCAACAATTGATTCAGTATATACAATTCCTGTGTCGAACGCACGAGTACTCCATTAGCCGCTTCATACTTTTTAGCACTCTTGAAAAATGTTCCCGCCCCGGGATGCGAATCCGCCACATTCCGATCTTCACAAGTGGTTTCCTTTTTAATCACTCTGGCTTTAGGAAAAAAACGCCACTGGTAATGATGATAAATAGTGGTATCCACCGTGCAATTTCTAATCAATTGCTTCAAAATACCCTGATCGTGCATTTTTCTCATAAAACGACTAAAATCCACCGGAGTCGGAAAATGTTTAGCGAAATCCTCTTTACCTTTAATATAGTCATATATATCATTCAATCGAGCGATTTCCGATGCGGCAGACTCGTTTAACAATTTATCAATATATGTATTGATTTTGTTCAACAACACGTACTCTTGAGGTAATGATTCCATTGTAAATCTGATTTTTCAACCGTAAATATAGGAAATAAAACTGTTTTCATTGGTATTCTTCAATTCTGAAGATTCACAATTTCTATCTATCAACGCATATTTATTACTAAAAAAATCAAAACACCCCTAGAAAACCTATGAAGACCATCAAGGGCATTTTCGCACACGCTCTCCCATGGAGGTCATGTGCGAAAAAGCAAGAGTATACAGCGTAAACAAATGGAATACATACATGAACCAAGTATTAAACCCATATCAATACCGTATTACTCCTGTATAAAACACTACAGCGAACCTACAGGGAATCTACAACATTTTTTGTACTATTAAACCGGAAATGATACGCTAGTGAACATGAATTAATGTATTACCGCAGTAGTTCCTCTCCGGAACCTTGGTTATACAAAACAAAAATTGCGCGAAACAGCCATTACGGTATCCCGTAAACCTAAATCGCGCAATTTTAAAAGCGAGTCACCGCGGCATCACCGCTTTCCAAAGATTCGTGAGTTCGCCCTACTATTTTGAAACTTTAAAATTACTATTTATAACAGCCTACACCAGTTGACGCCCTTCCGTTTTCCCGGCATAATCCATCAGCACGAATCCGCATTTCCCTTTTCCTAAAGCCCCGATAGCATCCGCTACCGGCTGATTCACTTTATCGGCGAAAGCCTCCGGCGTGGCGGTAAGTCCTTTCGTGGCACTAACGAATGTTATATACCAATCTGTGTCGACACTTGTCCGGACTTGCCGTATATTTGCCATCACCGCATCCACCTTCTTTTGCGAATCTTTCAGCGCATAGGATTCATACTCGTCCTCCACGACACATGTTACTATTCTATCTCCGTTTCCCCAGATTTTCGTTTCAAAGGTTGCACTATTTTTCCATCCACCGGGAGCAAACTCACCCCCGACATTCCCCAAGCGTCAGGTTTGCCTTGAAATCCTCCACGACAAAAGGACGCATAGCATCACTATTCAGTACACGCCATACCTCATCGACATAAACCTCCGTGTTTTTGCAATTTTCATCTTTCAAACTTACAACCAGTGTTTCCGTCGGGTACTTCTCGAGATACCGGCGAAACACGGGTAACACGTCATTCTCGAAAGACAAGCCGAAAGATACTATGCCATGTTGAATTTCCAATCCCTCTTTCGCGTCCTTCAACCGAATATCGAAACAGCGAACTCCCAACCCCAATTGTTCTTCCAAAGTTAAATCTTGAGCGTTAGCCACTCCTAAAATAGAACCTTTCGCCCCACTGTCATGCGTCCCGGGAATGGACAACATACTCAACAAGCACTCGTCTTCAAGACTTCCCATCCAAGTATAAGTATCCAAAGGTTCTTTCCCGACTTCCGAAGATGATTCCGAATCTTCATTATTCCCTGAAGGCGCTTCAACCGCCCCGCTCTCTTCCGGAACTTGCTCTATCTTATCATCTTTACTCCCGGAACAACACACGCACAAATACAATATCCATAAAACACATGCTCTCATTTGCCAAATCCATTTTAATACCCACTCTCTATTACCAAACAATAATCGCAAATATAGGGAAATTAGCTTTTAACACAAAGCTCTCGAAGATAAATCAATACAACGTTCCACCCCTATCTCCTCCATAAAACGCCGGTCGTGCGACACGACAATCACGGTACCCCGGTAATCCCGAATCGTTGAAGTCATGATTTCAATATTCTGGATATCCAGATTATTCGTGGGTTCGTCCAACACGAACACATCGGGCGTATTATTACTTATCATCAGACAACAAAAAATCAATCTCATCCGTTCACCTCCACTCAATTGCTCGCAAGGTTTATCCCATACCTCGGCAGGGAATAAAAAGCGATTAAGTCGCGTTTTTAATTCATGCTCCGGCAGATTGTTCACGTTGTAATGTTCCGCCTGCCCGTAAACAGTAAGATTATCCCGTAGCATGGAATACTCTTGGTCAAGATAGACATACTTGAAATCAGCCCGTATCAGTTCGCCACTTGTCGGTTCCAATTTTCCCAACAGCATACGCAACAAGGTAGTTTTCCCCGAACCGTTTCGTCCGCTCAAAGCGATTCGTTCCCCGCTCTTAATTTGAAAATGAAGAGGATGCGCCCACAACATTTCCGTCGAGTATCCAAAATTAATATCCCGCGCCGTGAGCAAAATCTTTCCCTCGTGCAACACGGACGGGTTAAAATTCACTTTCATCCGTCCCGGCTCAGGTAGCGCCGCACGACTTTCCGAAAGACTGTCGGCAATAGAGCCTATCTTCTCCGCGTGTACGTCCTTCAACTTGGACGAACTACTTTCTGCCCTGTTTTTCAACGTATTCATCATGATACGGGGAGTCCCTTTCCGCGAACTCAGTTTCTCACCCCGCGCCTCTCTCTTTTGCTGACGCTCTGCTGCCTCCCGTGCTATCTTCTTTGCCAGACGCAACTCTTTCTGTTTATCTTCAATACGTTCCTGCAAAGCATGAATATCAATCTCTCTCCGCTCTTGGTAAAAATTATAATTCCCGCCATAAACAGTTACTCCTCTCCCGCTCAACTCCAACGTCTGGTGAAGCAAATTCAATAAAGTCCTGTCGTGACTCACTACCAAGACCGTGGCATTCCCCCGACAAATCGTTTCATACAACTTCTCCCTGCTCCAATGGTCTAAATGATTCGTCGGTTCATCCAGCAACACGACAGAAGGGGTATGGATATCAAGTCCGGCAAGAAAGACACGGGTTTTCTCCCCACCGCTCAACAACGCCATACACGTGGTTAGCTCCACATGTTGCAACTCCCAACCGTCCAGCGCTGCCCGACACTTTTCCTCTATCTGCCAATCGTCATCAAGTTCGGAGAAATACTCTGCATCAACCTCACCTCTTAAAATAGCATGCAGGGCGTTTATTTTTCTCTCCACCCGCAATGCACCCGCTACTGTCAG
>OGYC01001582.1_pt1 | contig 18678 bp, 24 predicted proteins | sample 1576461 | NCBI WGS metagenome assembly OGYC01 (sample SAMEA3541569, study PRJEB24748) | human gut metagenome | biome: human gut; feature: human-associated habitat; material: faeces | place: China | collected 2012 | reverse complement strand
CACTGGTGTGCTTTCTGATCGTTATGGTGCTGAACTTTTTTCTGCCCCGGCTTCTGCCGGGGAATCCCATTGCCTATCTCACCGGCTTTTCCGAGGAGGATATGACCCCTGCCCAGGTGGCTTACTACCGGCAGGCCCTCCATCTGGACGAGCCGCTATTCGTACAGTTTGGGTACTATCTGCGCTCGCTCTTTGACGGTACGCTTGGCTATTCCTACAAGAAGGAAGCCCCGGTTTCCGCCCTCATTGGGCAGCGGCTGGGATACACACTGCAGATCACGCTGCCCGCCGTGCTGCTCAGCACGGCGCTGGGACTTTTGTGGGGACTGCACTGCGGCTACAAAAAGGGCAGTGTCTTAGACAAGCTGTCAACGACATTTCAAATCGTGGTCAATACAATGCCTTCGTTCGTGATCGCGCTGGTGCTGATGATCCTGTTCTGCTTCCGGCAGCGGTGGTTTCCCTATACCGGCCTGAACAGCGCCGGTGTTTCCCCCGGAACGGCTGCATATCTGTGGGATCGGATACGCCACCTGATCCTTCCCGTGCTTACCCTGACCATCGCTGCTGCTCCATCCCGCTATCTGCTGATGCGCAATACCGTCCGTCAGGTGACGGAAGAAAAGTATGTGCTTTACGCAAAGGAGCGGGGATTGTCCGATCATAAGATCAAATTTGGGTATATCCTGAAAAACATCGCTCAGCCCTTCATTACCATGGTGGGCATGAGTGTCAGCACCTGTATCGGCGGGTCGTTGGTGGTGGAAAACATCTTCTCCATCGGCGGCATGGGGAGACTGCTCTCTGACGCCGTATATACGCTGGATTATCCGCTGATGCAGGGCATCCTGTTCGTTACAACGGCCATCATGACCGTCTCCATTGTTGTGACAGATGTGATCTGTATTTTGATCGATCCCAGAGTTCGGTTGGGAGGTGGTCAGGTATGAAAAAGCGCTGCGTCCCGCTGGTACTTGGCGGAATGCTGCTGTTCTTCTTCCTCGTGGCTGCCGTATTCCCGGCTGCGTTTACGAGTTACGGGCAGAAAGAGATGTTTGCCCCATGGCTTACGCCATCCCCGGCGCATCTCCTTGGCACCAATGCGTTGGGATATGATATTTTTACGGAGTTGGTATACGGCACCCGGCAAACGCTGCTGATCGGCGTATCCAGCAGCGTCCTGACACTGGTTCTGGGAAGTGTGATCGGTACACTGGCGGCCGGAAAGAGCGTGGTCGGCGGGGTATTGAATGGTGTCATCAACATTTTTGTGCTTCTGCCAAAGCTGGTGACGATGATCGTACTTGCCACCTTCCTGGGCAGCTCCAGCCGGAATCTGATCCTGCTGATCGCCGCATTCAGTTGGGTGGGCACTGCCCGGAACGTGAGAGCCAAGGTGATCCATCTTAATGCCCAGCCTTTTATTGAAAATTGCGTGATCCAGGGATACCGTCATGGGCATATTGTTCTGCACCACATTATTCCCAACCTGTACGACGTGCTGCTCTCCCGTTTCCTTTTGGGGGTCAACAGCTGTATCATGATGGAGTCTACGCTGAGCTTTCTCGGCTTTGGCGACCTTTATTATCCCACTTGGGGCACGATGATCAACTTTGCCTACAAGCGGGGCGCTTTTCTCCGGCAGGCATATGAGTATCTGCTGTCGCCGGGTGTGTGCATCATGCTGCTGTCGCTGTCGTTTTATCTGATCAGCCTGTATTTTGAGCACAGGCAAGCCACGATTCAGGATGTATAGGAGGTCACACCATGCAAAAAGAGTTAAAGTCCCTGTGGGATACATGCGTGACATTTCACGGCCACGACTGCGGCGGTCTTGCGGTCGGCTTCCGCGCCGTCCTGTACGCGTGGGAGCTGTTCGGGAGCGGCCGGGCGGCCGAGGACGAGGAGATCGTATGTGTTGCTGAGACGGACGCCTGCGGCGTGGACGCTATTCAGGCGCTGATGTCATGCACCGTCGGAAAGGGCAACCTGATTTTCAATTTACAGGGGAAGAACGCCTTTTCCTTTTACCGCCGTTCGGACGGAAAGTCCTTCCGCCTTGTTCTGCGCCCCACGCCGGATAAGACCAAGGACGAACGCCTGGCATGGCTCATGGATGGGGATTTTCACGAGATGTTCGACGTGAAGGAGGCTCCGGCGCCGGTACCGGAGGAGGCCCGGATCTTCAAGACCGTTACCTGTTCCGTATGCGGAGAGCGTTTTGCTGAGAGCTTTGCCCACTTGCAGGACGGAGAGATCGTCTGCTCCGCCTGCTATCGCCCGTATACACGGGGGCTGTGATGGAATATCCGTTTGATGAACTGCGCGCCGGGATCGGAAGCCAGATCATGAATCTTCCCGCCGGGATCCCCGATTCCGGGGCGGTCACGCAGGCAAAGGCGCTGCCGGACTCCGTGGGGAAATTTATGGCGTTGGGAAAAGCCCTTTCCCGGCAGCTTCGTCATCGGGAAGCCATTGATGCCTATACGGAGGGGCTGAAATCGGAACCGGAAAACCTGCCCTTGCTCCGACTGCGGGCGGGACGGTATCTGACGACCCTGCAAAACGATCTTGCCATCGCTGATTTCAAGAAATGCCTGTCCTTAGGAGCAGATAAACCGGACTGCCTCTATCGGGTCGGGCTGGCACATTACTACGCCGGGCGGTATGTACAGGCGATAGAGATGTTCGAGAATTGTATGCCCCTCTGCGATGAGGAAATGGGCATTGCCGTCATGTACTGGCATACGCTAAGCGCAGCACGGGCGAAAAAGCCGCCGGCACTTCTGAAGGACTATCATCCGGGCATGGCAGTGGGCCATCATACCGCTTATGAAAAGGCCATGCAGGTTTGGAGCGGCACAACGCCGCTGCCGGCCATGCTTCAAATACTGGAAGACGAAAAAGATGATCTGGAATACAGCATTGTGCTGTATGGTCTTTTGTGGTATCCGGACTGTGACGAGCAGGAGTGCCTGTATGAAAAGCTCTTGTCCCGCGGCGGCTTTTGGCCAAGTTTTGCGTATCTCGCAGCGTGGAATGATCGGTCAAGAGCCTTATAGTCTATCTTCTCCAGTCTTGCAAACAGCAACTGCGCCCGAGTCCGCTGCTATGTTGGCGATCTCTGTGTTGGCGGCCGGCTTATCGGCGTATCAAAAAGTAACCGTCAGAGACGTTGAATAATGTCCGCACCGCATGACGATTAAGCGAAAGAGCAGAAATAAAGTGCAAGAGCCATCCGCGTTTTGAAACGGCTGCACGGATTTCGGAAGAAATGGACATCGGCCTCGGCGGAATCGCGTTCCACGACAGAGCGCCGCAAGCCGCCGCCAAGTGCGCGGCAGATTTCTTTGCCGGTAAGAGTGACGCCGAGTCACAGAAGCACAATAGGCCCGTGCATGAGCGCGGATAAGCTGAAAGGACACGTCAAAGGGAAATAAAAAAAGAGCCGATAACCCGTACTGCCTGATGGCTTACGGATTATCGGCTCTGCGTCTTTGCGCCCGGTTCTTTTGAATTGGATTTTTTCGGCTTATTTGATCTGCCCATCGCCGCCCATAAGCGCGGTCATTTCCTCAATGCGCTCCAACGGGAACGGCGGCTCACAAAGAGGCTTCATCGCGATGCTCATGAGCTTCATGGGGTTGTCGTTCGCAGCCACACGGTTGGAGCTGAGCGCACCGCAGCGCTTGCAGCGGTGAATGATCGCCCATTCTCCGCCCTTGCGTACCCAGACGGCGATCGGCTCCATAATGCCGCCGCAGTCACTTGCCCGGTCGCCGGGTTCTATGTCCACATGAAGGCTTGAAAGGCAGTTGGGGCAGTGGTTGCGGTGGCTGCTGCCGGCATTTTCCGGCACACAAGGTCTACCGCAGACCTTGCAGGTAAATGTGTCGTGACAGGCGTGGGTCTTATAGTACCCTTTTTCAAAGGTTTTGCGTTTGTTTTCGCGGTTCATTGGAAGTCCTCCTGAAGATGTGCGGCTTGTTCTTCGGGAGGAATGGCGTGTGAATGAATTTGCCAGACCTCCCGGTCAGGCCACACGCTCCGGTAATAAAGTGGTAAGTTTCAAAAATTACTCCTTGTCTTTTTGTTAAAATCTTTCCTGCCCGGATTTCGGATAACCGCCAAAAGGTTACCCCATAGCTTGTTCTCCCCGGACAGTGTCCTTAAATGTATCCCCTTCGTTTCGGCGCTACCGCCCGAATTATACCGCTTCAAAACCAGTATATCAATAGGGAGAGATAATTGCGTTCATCGTATTTTTTCCTCTCCATGGTCGCCCATTGTGTTCAGCTTAAGATTCATCCGGTCAAAATCAATAACACAGCTTCCGAAAGCCGTACTTTTCATACAGTCTGACGGCGCGGGCATTGTCGCTGCCCCAGGTGTTCTCCATATCTTCACACCCGGCGCATGAGAAAGGCAGAAACTATAAGCCTTTCCCACGCACGAGTTATTCGTTTTTAAAAAAAGGTTATTCGCTTTAAGACGTCTCAAAGCGAATAACTCCTTATAGATAGTATTCTCTTTACAGATAGTATTCTCTATCGTATAGAAGATCAGGCACGGGAGGATGTGTCACCCGCAAGAACATGGCGGTACATTTTCTCCACCGGAGGGCTCATATTGACCGGCAGCAGGCGGATCTCGGGATGCTCATGCTGAAAGACAACAAAAAGCTGGTGGGCAAAGCCCTGCCCCATCCATTCGAGGCCGTCAAAATCCAGCGTGACCTCCTCAAAGCGATCCATGCGGTTGCAGAGGCGCTTTGCCTGCGAGCGAGACACCGGTGAGCAATCATAAATGTTCTTCAGCGGGATGCTTGTTTTCGTAAAGCCGCTGTCCGAATCGGCGTACCGGTCAAAAATCTCGGAAGTCTCCTTGTTGGAGGAGTTGGAAAGGCTCATATATACGCTCGTTCCGGAAACCGAGAATTTTTCCAGGTCGGCAAGGACGCTTTCCTCGTATTTGTCGATGCAGAAGACCTTGCCGTCCGACAGGATGATAAAGTCATCCATCATGTGGGAAGAGAAGAAAATTCCCTCGCCGGAATGGTTGGCGGAGTCCGTTGTCAGCTTTCCCTTGAAGAGTTCGCATATGGCTTCCTCTGCTGTGGGGAAACCGAAGTGCTCCTGTAATTTATGAAAAATCCCCACGCCGTTGTCGGAGATGATGACCGAGGTGTTGACCGGATCACGGTCAATGCGGATATGCACTTCCGAAGCAAGCGAATGATCCATGACATTGTTGATCATTTCCGTGAAAGCATAGGCCCAGATGCCCTGCACGTTTTTCGGCTCGTCCTGAATGATCGGCGCAAGGTATTTCTGATAGGCGTACAGATCGGAATCCAGATCGCCCTTGCTGCGCTCCAGACAGAATCTATATTGCTTGCGTACAAGCTCATACTGCCCGCGTTTTACGCGGCGGATGACGCCTTGATCGATCAGCTCGGAAATGTAGCTGTGCACGGTGTTCTGGTTGATGTCCATCGTTTCGGACACGGTTTTCGTAATGCGGGGATCCTGCTGCGATATCTTTTCCAGGATATAGCGCAGGACAGCCTGCTTCTTTTTCTCCGTAAACTTCATACGATCGCATCCTTTCGTGGGAAAGTATAAAGAATTCTGCCCAGTTTGTCAATTGTTATTCGTTTTAAAGAAAAAGTTATTCGTTTCAACGTCACTTAAAACGAATAACTCAAAACAATATGGCCTTAAAGCATGAAAAGGAGCATCCGATGAAACCTACACGCCGTATGGCGTCAATACGCGCCGGCTGCTGGTGCAGGGGTACCGCGTTCCCTATGAGCCGGAAACCGTTTCGGCTAAGATCACAGAGCCAGCCGGAGAGAATAGCAAAGTTTCCATCTGGCAGCAGTATTTCGACGGCGTATATTACGGCGTCATTCTGGCTGACACCGTAGTCCCTGTATGGGTCATTGTACGGGAGACACGCCGGGGGGCAGTATCCGGTGCCGCCATCACCTTTTCTGCGGGACGGGAGCATTGTCCTTTTGGAGCAGATCACGACAATCGACAAGTGCCAATGCCGACAGTCTCTCAAATCATTTGATGCCCGGCAGATGGATACCATCCGCCGCTGCATCGAGATCAGCATCGGGCAGGCTATTCCGAAAAGAGAAAACTTGCCTTAGAAAAGCTATCTATAAGAATTCGTCGGGAAAGTAAAACGAATTAAGGCAGAACAAGAGACTGCGGCCGGTAAGAGCGAATTATGTAGGAAGAGATTATCTCGATAAACTGCGAGGAAGTGGGTTCAGATTCCAATGGATAACCTGACATCTGACAGAGCAGATCGGGATTGACAGACCATGCACGGGAAACAGCAGTTCGGATATTTCGTTCAACTGCCGTCCAATTGCATTCAAAGTGAGCCGCTGTCTCCATGTAGATCTCTTTTGTGATCGCCTCCAGACGGGATTCGTCCTGAATGGCCAGACAGATAGCATACTCGGTATGTTTAAAGCCTTTGTAGCATCTCGTAATGCCAAGAGATCGCAGAATGTCCTGTACAGCTGTCATTGGTATATCCTCCCAAATCCAAAGATTTAAGAAGATGATAGAACCGATAACAGATAAATCGGTCTTCATCGCCGCTCTTCGTCATTTTTCGACATATTTTCTTCTCATCTGGCGAAAGAAACAACAGACTCTTGTTTTCCAAGTCATCAAAAATACAATCTATAAGGAGGCGAAAATGGGCTTTAGCGATGTTTTGACTAACGGTTTACAGGACGCTTTGAACGCGATTTCCTGATGCGGCGAATAAAAAATCAGAGCAAAGCGAACTTTGCTCTGACTGGCGGAGATGGAGGGATTTGAACCCCCGCGCCGGTTTTCTACGCCGACCTCCCGGTTTTCAAGACTTTTCGGTTAAATGGACTTGGGTAGATTTTGATGGAAAATGGCTCCCTGTTTTGGAAGGCTAAAAGTGGCTGGAACGCCTTCATTTTTCAGGAGAAATTTGCCTCAACCCCTTGCGCCGCAAGGAAAATCGAACTCACGGCCACGAGAGCGAAAAAACGCTTCAATCAGGAGAAAAAGGAGAGATTTAGGAGAGAAAAAGCGAGATTTTGGGAAATTGGAGAGAAAAAGGAGAGAAATTTGGCCCTTGATTTTAGCCCCAAAATGAGTCCTTTAACAAGAGAATCAATGATACATTTTCTTCTGCTGTTGGCGAAAAAAGCAGAGGTGTATCACATGAAAACAAACCATTATTATTCCGATCTCCTACGACAGTACCCTGCATACATGACAAAGGAACAGATGTATCAGGTGTGCCATATCAGCAAAGAGACATGTTTGTTTCTGCTGCAAAGCGGCCTTGTTCCCTGCCTTGACAGCGGCAAGAAAACCCGGCGATTCAAAATCGAGACAGCCGATGTGATCCGTTATTTGGAGGATCGTGAGCTGCACCCCGACCGGTACAAGCCACCGGATGGATTTTATGAGCGGAAACGAGTGAAAGGAAAATCTCGAAGGAAAAAGCGCCGCGAGCAAGGGACGGACGCTCCCTCTCCCTCGGTTACCGGCGTTGATCCGTGCATCATGCGTGAGTTCTACGAAGCCGAATTGGAGATTTACCCAGATGATGTATTAACTACCAGACAGATCTCCGAATTTACAGGTTACAGTCATTCTTCTGTTGTGCGGTGGTGCAATAAGCAGTACCTCCAAAACTTTTACATAAGGCATCGCTTTTATGTCCCGAAGGAATACCTGCTTGATTTCTTCACGAGCAGGCACTTTATTAACATATCTGTGAAGTCTGAGCTTCATAAAGAAAGGAATCAACAGCTGATCCAATATCAAGCAGAATCGTGTTCTGCAAAGGTCAGCACTCCACAGCTAAGTGAGAAAAGGATGAAGAATAAAGTTTATACTAAAAACCAGGGGAGCTAATGGCCTTTAGCTCCCCCGTTCCGTACGTCTGCTTATTGTAATATGGGTCAGCACACGCTCCGATTAAGATTGCAGTCGTTGTTCTTGACATCCAGGCTTGTGTATGTATAATATAAAATAAATTATCATAAAATGATTTATCATAAGGAGGCGTTAGCGCATGAAGTTTATAGGCAGGCAAGCCGAGCTTAGCAAGCTGAACGCAGAATATACCCGTGACGGCAGCTTTGTGGTCATCTATGGCCGCCGCCGAGTTGGCAAAACGACGCTGATCAAAGAGTTCTTGAAGAAAAAAACCGCCTTTTACTTTCTGGCTACCGAAGAACTGGAGAGCCAGAGCATGAAACGGCTGGCCGGAGTTATAGCCCGTACAACGAAAAATGCGCTGCTTCAGAAGGCGACCTTCACGGACTGGCTGGATCTGTTTCAGGTAATTGCAGATTATAAGCCCGAAGAAAAGAAGGTGCTTGTCATTGACGAGTTTCCGTACCTGGTAAAAACAAATTCGGCGTTTCCCTCTATCCTGCAAAATGCCTGGGACGAAATTCTGAAAGACAGCAATGTAATGCTGATTCTGTCTGGCTCCCTGATCGGCATGATGAAGAAGTATGCTTTATCGTATGACAGCCCCCTGTATGGCCGCAGAACGGCACAGATCCGGTTGGCTCCGTTGTCTTTTACGGATATATACGCCGTTCAGAAAATACCATTTGCGCAGGCAGTAGAACAGTACTCCGTAACGGGCGGCGTTCCGAAGTATCTGGAGTTTTTTGAGGATGGCCGACCGCTGGAAGAGCAGCTGGAAGATGCCGTTTTGTCCAAAAGCAGTTTCTTGTATGAGGAGCCAAATTTTCTGCTGAAAAGCGAGTCGCTGACAGCTGTGAACTATTTCTCCATCATCAAAGCCATCGCAGACGGGAATCATAAGTTGGGCAAGATTGCCGGAGCGCTGGGGCAGGAGACTTCTGCGTTGACACAGTATCTGTCTACGCTCACGGATTTGAGTTTCGTCGAAAAGAAAACTCCGATAACGGAAAAGAACCCGGAAAAATCCCGTAGGGGGCTGTATTTCATTTCAGACAATTTTATCCGCTTCTGGTTCCGCTATGTTTATCCTTATAAAGGGGAACTGGAGCTGGATAACACGCAGATCGTGCTGGACGAGATCAACAAGGATTTTGTAGAGAAATTTGTGGCATTTGCGTATGAGGATATCTGCCGAAATATCTTTGCCGATTTGTGCAGAAACGGAACGATTCCTTTTGTACCGTCCCGCATCGGCTCGTATTGGCTGAATGATTTTGACGGCGATACAGAAATAGATGTGGTAGCCGTAGACCATCAGAACAAGCAAATGTTTGCCGGAGAATGCAAGTTTCACGCCAAGCCGGTGGATGCGCCGGTATACTTTTCGCTGAAAGAAAAGGTGGACAACGCTGCAGAAATTCATAAGGCATTTCCGGGATACGATGTTCTCTTCGGCGTGTTCAGCAAAAGCGGGTTTACGCAGCGCATGCTCGATACTGCAAAGGGAAATAACCGTCTGCTCCTGATCGACGAGGATCATTTGGCATAGTCTCTTCTTTTGCAAAATCACGTTTCTCCCAGTGCTTCCTGTTTTCGCAAAGCCCAAACAGGCAAAAAGGAGGTCAAGAGACAATGATTTATTTTACCGCAGACGCACATTTCGGCCATGCCAATATTATTAAGATGTGTGAGCGGCCGTTTCCCGATGTGGAGACCATGAACGAGTCCATGATCGCCGCATGGAACGAACGGGTGCACGGAAACGATACCGTATATATTGTGGGAGATCTGTTTTTCCGCTGCGCTGACCCGGAGAGTATCCTGAAACGGCTCAAGGGCAAGAAACGGCTGATCGTTGGCAACCATGATGGCACTTGGATGAACAAGGTCAATCTGCACCGATACTTTTTCAGCGTGGATAACTTTCTGGAAACCTCGGACAGCGCGCACGCCTTAACGCTCTGTCACTATCCGATGCTGACGTGGAAACACGCCATGCGGTCGTACATGATCCACGGCCATATCCATGCCGATATCAAGGCGGATTTCTGGCCGCTGCTCCGCTGTCGGGAGAATGTATTAAATGCCGGTGTGGACGTGAACGGCTATCATCCGGTCACATTCGATGAGCTGGTAGAGAACAACCGGAAGTTCAAGGCGTTACACGTTGCGCGGGGGAAGCCAACATAATTTGGCCGACACAGTGCAAGTTGCAGGGCAAATCACGATGCAAGATATACTCAGCTATTGCATGACACAGGGTCAAGAACACAGCAGGGCTACCGCAGCCAAAGTACAAAACTGATATGAACTTAGGGGGGTACCCCCCCAAGTTACCCCCTAAGATGCCCCCAAGATAAAACTGTTAAATTCTACGCAAAATCCCGCAGCAAAACAGAAACCGCCAACTATTGTGGCTTCAAATCTCCGAACATTTGTCTCATAGGTTGTCTTATGTGTCTTTCCTAAGGATATCCAGGTACTCTTCATAGGCAAAGACAAGCGCTTTGCCGGATTTTGCGGAATACTTGAGAATATTCCGATTGCATAGTATGGTAATATAATTTGCCGTACCGTTTCTGGAAAGGCCGAGTGCACTCGCCGTCTTGACGGTTTCTATAATTGGGTTCTGCTCAATATAAGCAAATAGCCTCATGATGTTTTGCCGAGAACGAGTTGGAACATCAGTCAGCTTAGCTTCATTTTTCTGGTGAAGCGCATTTAGGCGGTCGATAGTTTCGGTTGCGTCTTCAGCTGTTTCCGCAATACCACGAAGGAAAAATTTTACCCACTGCTCGTAATTACCGGCTTTGCGAACCTCGCTCATTCTGTCATAATATTCGATTCGATTCAATTTCAGGAAGCACGACAGATACAGTACTGGAGAAGAAAGCTCGTTTGCGCTCATCAGAAACAATGTTATCAGTAGTCTGCCAACTCGTCCGTTGCCATCGAGAAATGGATGAATCGTCTCGAACTGATAATGAATCAGCGCAGCCTTAATCAACGGATCCATGCCATCCTCATCGTTCATGAATTTCTCAAGAGCTGACATGCACTCGGCCATGTCCTGCGGGTTGGGCGGAATATACCGAGCGTTTTTCAGCGTACTGCCTGCGCCCCCGATCCAGTTTTGCGATATACGGAATTCGCCAGGTGTTTTATCGCCGCCCCTTACACTATTCATCAGCACCGCATGCGTCCCTCGAATTAATCGGTTGCAGAGCGGCAAATCTTTCAGACGCTTGGTGGCAAAATTGATTGCGCGAACATAATTAACAACATCTGAAACGTCCGCATTAACGTTCTCATCAACCTCAGGATTCAGGACATCTTCCAATGTGCATTGCGTCCCTTCAATCTGGGAGGACACAAGAGCTTCCTTTCGGACGTACATGGATATAAACAGGTCCTTGTTTGGAATGCGGTCAGATAGGCCATTGAGCAACGCAAGCTTTTTGTGAGCGTCAATCAGAAGCTGCTGCATCTCAGCGTCAATCTCTATATTCGGTTGCGGCGGCAATGGCTGGGGATAAAATGAGGTGTACACCATTTCTCCGCTGAGGTTCTGTACAGTCTTTCCTGCACGATTCTTCACGCCGTCTCCTCCTATTTGAGTTTTTCAATAATAGTATAACCGGCAAAACTCACAAAATCAATAGTTTATGAGTTTTCGCGCTTTGTTTTCTCGCGTAGAATCATAAAAAAGTACTTCCCTATGATTATCATTCCGTGCATGAGTCTTAAAGTGCATATCCGCGCGCCGTCTATCCACTTCGGGTAGGCGGCTTTTTCATGCCTGTACATAGCCGTCGATCTTCCGCAGACGGCAAATTCATCAAAAAGGAGGAAAACCAATGGATAACGGCAAAGTAATTGCTATCACTAACCAAAAGGGCGGCGTCGGAAAAACGACTACCACCGTAAATCTCGGCGTTGGTCTGGCGCAGTTTCAAAGAAAGAAGGTGCTGCTCATCGATGCAGACCCGCAGTCGAGTCTTACCGTCGCGCTTGGCCACAAGAATCCCGATGCGCTCGACGTGACGCTTGCTACAGTTATGGATGCGGTGATTGAAGACAGGCCGCTCGAGAAAGGCGCAGGCATCCTGCACCACAGCGAGGGCGTAGGTATTCTCCCCTCCAACATTGAATTGTCCGGCATGGAAACCGGGTTATTCAATGTCATGAGCCGTGAGTATGTTCTGAAAAACGCTATCGAAAGCATGAGACAGGATTATGACTATATCCTGATCGACTGTATGCCCTCGCTGGGGATGATGACGGTCAACGCCTTAGCTGCCGCAGACAGCGTAATCATTCCCTCCCAGCCGAGTTTCTTGTCAACGAAGGGATTGAATCTCCTGCTGCACTCTGTCTCAAAGGTGAAGCGCAGCATCAACCCCAAATTGAGCATTGACGGGATTTTGCTGACGATGGTAGACAATCGCACAAACAATGCCCGAGGGATCATCGAATCTCTCCGCAGTACGGTAGGACAGAACATCAAGGTATTTGATACCGAGATCCCGCATTCCGTCCGTGCGGCAGAATGTGCTTTGACCGGCGAGAGCATTTTCTCCCACGACAAAAATGGCAAGGTCGCTGCCGCCTATGAAATGCTGACAAAGGAGGTGACTGAGCTTGAAAGAGAGGCCGTTGATCGATCTGGGCATAACTGGGTACGATGAGCTTTTTATGAACGATACGGAACGCCGGGAGGCGGCGCTTCCGAAGATTTATAACATCCCGCTTTCGGAGATTGACGACTTCCCGGATCATCCGTTTCAGGTTCGTCTGGATGAGGATATGGATCAGCTCGTGGAAAGCGTCAAAGAGCGAGGCGTAATCACCCCCATCACCCTGCGCCAGAAGACCGATGGGCGGTATGAGATTGTGTCCGGCCACCGACGCCGAAAGGCTTGCGAGCTGGCAGGCCTCGCAACCGTCCCGGCAGAGATCAAAGAACTGACAAGGGACGAAGCCATCATTTTAATGGTGGAGTCCAACTTACAGCGGTCTACGATCCTGCCAAGCGAGAAAGCTTTTTCATATAAAATGCGGCTGGAGGCAATGAAGAGACTACCGGGGAGGCCATCCAAAGAAAATTTGGGACCAATGGTCCAGAATTACTCGAGGGATGAACTTGGTGAATCTGCTGGGGAAAGCGGTCGTCAAATTTCACGATACATCCGCCTTACAGAACTCATCCCTGACCTCCTTACTATGGTGGATGAAGGCCGCATCGCTCTGCGGCCGGCAGTCGAACTCAGCTATCTTGGCAAGCTTGAGCAGCAGGATCTCGCCGCGGCGATTGGGCTTTCTCTTGTAACGCCATCTCATACGCAAGCCATCAAGTTGCGTACCTTTTCCAAGGAGGGTAAGCTTTCTCCGGCGGTCATCGAATCCATCATGTGTGAGGAAAAGCCAAATCAGAAAGAAAAAATCAACATCAAGTATGCGGAGGCGAGAAAGTACATTCCCTCCAGCGTTCCCTATGAGCAGACCGGTGCGTATATTTTAAAAGCGCTTGAATACTACCACCGGCATCTGGAACGCCAGAGGGGCGACGCAAGATAAAATGCCGATCACGCCAAGGGAGCAGTCTGCCCTTTTCACAATGGTGGCATTGCGAGCTTCCCCCTCTCACACTCTCCCCTGTAAACCTGGCTGTTTACCGGCTGAAAGAAAGATATACCGGCTTGTTTTCTCAAGTCCCAACACCAACAAAGATCGGAGTGATGCATGATGAAGTATTTCGTGGATGTGAAAGATATCAGTTACGCCACCATCGCCGTGGAGGCAAAAGACGCCGCCGAGGCGGAAGCCATTGCGAAGGAGCTATATTTCAGCGGAAAGATCAACTGGAATGAGGCCGACGTCACATGGGAAGCCCGTCCCGATGAGCGGAATCGCGGAGACTGCCGATGAGCCTGCCTGTGTCCGAAGAGCATTTTACGTTTGTCATCTGGTCCAACAAGTATCTGGACCGGGATAACTACCGGGATGCCTTTGAAGAGGATTATTCCAGCCTGACCGACGACGAGAAATACCAGCTCATGTGCGATCTCAACAACGATTATCTGGACGATGAGCGTCGGAATCTGGATATTCAAGTGGGAACACCCATCATCGTCATCGCCGACGTCGGCCGGTGGGATGGACGGCACACCGGCTACCGGGAAATCTCCAGCGGCTGTATCAAGGATTGCCTGGAATCGCAGCTGGACGGCGTAACCTGGTATGTGGACGGCAAGGGCGATTTCCGCATGGACGGCTATCACCACGACAGCCGCAATTACTACCTCTACCGCAAATACCAGGAAGGCATCAGCGAGGAGGCCATCGAGGACTTCAAAGGAAAGATCCTCGACCATACGCTGACAGCGGAGGACATCGACCGAGTAACAGCACGCCTTGGCGATGACATCGCCGATGTCTATGGTTTCCGGCTGCCGGAGCAGACAAGAGAAAAACGAGAAAGGAACGATGCAAGATGAAGGTTTGCTCTCACAACGGTGTAAACCCTGTAGCCAGAATCGACTATCTGGGTTTCCGTGGCGAAGTGGTCGAGAGCGTCGAATGCAAGAGCGAGGAATCGTTTCTGACCGACCTGAAGGAGCAGCTGGACTGCGGCGTGCCGCTGTGCGTGACGCTCTACCGAGACCAGAATGGAAAAACGATCTCTCGGAATTATCTGGCAGAGGTTGATACGCCTCCGAAAAGGGTTTCCGTTGAAGACGCTCCTTATCAAATACCGAAAGATCGGAGGGATGCAAGATGAAGACAGAAATCGTGTTTATTGACGAGGACACCCTGACGCCGGAAGAATGGGAGGCGATTACGGATGAGCCGACCGAAGAATAAGGACGAATACCGTGCGGAACTGGCCGAGACTTTCGCCCATGTGCTGGAGGAAAAGGGGCTGGAGTGGCAGAAGGAATGGCGCGGCAGCGGCAACGATGCTCCGCATAACGGCATCACCAAGGCCTGCTACCGGGGCAGCAATGCCTTCTGGCTCTCCCTCATCGCCATGATGAAGGGCTACAACGATCCTCGCTGGGTGACGATGGTGCAGATCATGGATGTGGACGGTAAGTACCATCCCAAGCAGAAGTGGCACCTGAAGAAAGGTTCCAAGGCTACCTATGTGGAATACTGGTACCCCTACGATATCGCCAACAAGAAGGCGCTGACCTGGGAGCAGTACAAGCAGGAGTTGGAGAACGGCCGCGGCGAAAAGGAGTTTACGCTGTCCACTCGTTACACGGCGGTGTTCAACGCTTGCGATATTGAGGGAATGCCAGAACGCCCGGCGGCGCAGGAGAGCGATATCGCGCCGGATGCATTGGTCGAAAAGCTCAGCATCGGGATGGGCGTAGAGATCCTGATAGACGGCGGCGATCAGGCATACTATTCGCCCATGCAGGACAAGATTCACCTGCCCCGCCCCGGCTCGTTCCATAGCGAGTACGCCTTCAATGCCACGGCACTCCACGAGCTGTCCCATTCCACCGGTCACCCCACAAGACTGAACCGGCCGCAGGGAGCGCTGTTCGGTACGCCGCAGTATGCTTACGAGGAGCTGGTGGCGGAGATGTGTTCCTGCTTCATGGGCGTCGATCTGGATGTGACGGCCACACCGCAGCATATCGACAATCACAAGGCCTATGTGCAGTCCTGGATTCAGGCCATCCGGGACAAGCCCGAGACGCTGATCCGCGCCATTAAAGACGCACAGGCAGCCGCCACCTACATGGATTATAAGGCCGGACTCATCACCGACAAGGAATACGAAAGGGCCTGCGGCTCCGTGCTGGAGGTGAAGCAGAGGGAGCGCGATCGGGAGCGATGATTTGCACATTTGGCAATCGCCGCGGGTTCCGATAGCATAAAAGAAAAAGGCAGGTGATAATTGTGTTCTGGAAGAAGGAGAAGAAAGTGGTTGTTACGTTGAGCCCATGCGAGGTGCGCCTGATGATAACGGCGCTGCTGAATTTCCGGAATAAGGCTGTGAAGGCCGGGAAGCCCACGGAGGATATCAATGAACTGATCCTCCGAATCATGAAGTGAATATGACCGACATAGAGCAGTACGGCGCTCCTGCGGGCATACTATCCCAAAATCATTTCTGCATATAGTTTGAGATAGTATGTGCAGATAATCTGGATGAGCTCTTGCTTTTCTGCATATAATATTCTATAATTATGTGCAGAAAGGCGGGCGCTGTATGAGAAAATTCGATTACTCCTTTTTGAATAACGGTTTGTTGCCTGCAAACCTTGTGAACCTCACTTCCAATATTGCGGCGCTGAAAACTATGGCAGGCGTGCGCAAGGACGAATACACGCAGATCTTCACCGAGTTGGAAGCCGTCGCAAAGGTTCAGTCCATCAAAAGCTCTAACGCCATCGAGGGCATTGTAACAAGCGACGAGCGTATCGCCGCCATTGTCAATCAGAACAGCGCCCCGCTGAACCACAATGAGGCGGAGATCGCTGGGTACAGAGATGCGCTGAATGAGATCCACTTGGGCTATGAGCATATTGACTTCCGGCAGAGCGATATTCTGCGGCTGCACGAAATGATGATGAGCTTTGCGGGCTATGAGTACGGCGGGCAGTACAAGACGGACGACAATGTGATTCTGGAAATCGACGCTGACGGAAACCGCCGTGTCCGTTTCCGTCCTACGCCTGCAAGCGAAACGCCGAAAGCAATGGAGCAGTTAGAGCTTGCCTATCTGGATGCCCGAAGCGATGCGAATATCAACCAGCTTCTTTTGATACCCTGTGTAATTCTGGACTTCCTCTGCATTCACCCGTTCCGGGACGGCAACGGCAGAATGTCCCGCCTGCTTTCCCTGCTGCTGCTATACAAAAACGGCTTTGATGCCGGGAAATATGTGTCCTTTGAGGAGCAGATCAGCAACTACAAGGCGTATTATTACGAAGCCCTGCGGCAGTCTTCGACCGGTTGGGAAACGAATGAGAATTCGTATTTCCCCTTTATGGAGAATTTCCTGTCTACCCTTTATTTGTGCTATAAGGAGCTGGACAAGCGGTTTGCGGTGGTACACGGCAAGAAGATCACGAAGAAAGCCCGTGTGGAAGCAACCGTTCTGAACAGCCTGACGCCGCTATCCAAAGCCGAGATTTGCAAAATTCTCCCCGATGTCAGCCCCACGACCGTCGAAGCCGTCCTTGGCGTAATGGTCAAAACCGGCTCGATAAGGCGGATCGGTGCAGGGCGAACAACGCGGTATATTAAGGCGTAAACGGAGCGTTGAATTTTCTTCCGGAGAGCAGAGAGCCATAACACATTTTTCCGGGGAAATTGATAGCCGCTACGCACATTTTTCTGACTTTTGTGCGGGAAAAGTTACACATTTTTCCTGCACATCGCCGAAAACACGGAGACACTTTTTTCAGCTTCCTCAAAACTACTTGTTTTGTGGGACAGTTGAGTGTAATTAAATCAAATCACGATTTGGTAAATCAAGATTTGGTTTAAACGGAGGCGAGCCTATGTTTATCGGCAAGGAGACAGAACTCAAATTCTTGAATGATAAGCACACAGATGCCTGTGCGACCAGCTTATTGTGTTGTGCGGCAGGCGGCGTGTCGGCAAAACCAATGGTAATCGATGAGTTCCTGTATATGTGCCGCGGGAACAAAAGCCCCGGCGCGAGATAAAGGCAAACGCCGCCGATTACGGCACCCCAAGGGGAAACTTCATCAATGTTGGCTGCATGATGCCGTATATGGACTATACGCCGAGAACGCTGGATGCGATTATAGAAGGAGATGCAAAGTATCATGAAGAAAATTCCGACGCTCTTTGAGCGGATATTTGACAACCATCATAAAGTCGGAATTAACAACAAGGTTCATCCCGGCATGGAATGGGTTCTGAGCGGAGAAGGCATAGCAACCGAAAAGATTGACGGCAGCTGTTGTGCGATAATTGGCGGAGTATTCTACAAAAGATACGATGCAAAGCGCGGCAAGATTCCGCCGGCGAATGCGATTCCCTGCTGCGATCCGGACCCCATAACCGGCCACTGGCCGCATTGGATTCCCGTAGACGAGAGCGACAAAAGCAATATCTGGTTCATGGAAGCCTATCGCAATGCCGGCTGTCCTACGGAGGAAGGCACTTACGAAGCAATCGGCCCGCATTTCCGAGCAAACCCATATGGACTTGAAAAAGATGTGATTGAGAAACACGGTATTCGCATTTTGCCGGATGTGCCGAGAGATTTCGAGGGAATTCGTGATTACCTTGAGAAGCACAACATCGAGGGCATCGTATTTTGGAAGGATGGACAGCCGCAGTGCAAGATTAAGCGCAGCGATTTTGGCTTCCCGTGGGGAGAATGACAAGTACCGTCTGCTTAGCCGCCTGATTTGAAATCGGGCGACTTTTGCATGAATGGTGAAAGCCTGTGCAGACACGCATAATCGCTGCTCATGCAGGCTAAAATACAAGTGTATCGTATTTTGGCCTGAAATCTATTGATTTTCCCTCTCTCTTAGGCTATAATAAAGGTGCATCGTATTTTGGCCTAATGGAGGCGGGGCAATGTATATTGAGAGACAGCTTGAAAAGAAGTTTATTGCAATCAATGAGGAGTACGCTTGTGTGCTGCTGACGGGTCCGCGTCAGGTCGGAAAATCCACCATGCTGCGGCATCTGATGGAGGGGACGGCACGAGCCGAGGTTT
>OGYC01001573.1_pt1 | contig 18786 bp, 15 predicted proteins | sample 1576461 | NCBI WGS metagenome assembly OGYC01 (sample SAMEA3541569, study PRJEB24748) | human gut metagenome | biome: human gut; feature: human-associated habitat; material: faeces | place: China | collected 2012 | reverse complement strand
GATACAATGTCGCATGATAATATGTCGGAATGGCTATATAGTGTAGCTAAAAGTGTGATTATGAGTATATTATTTATTTTTTTTGGACCAATTTTTATCGCAATAGGGATATATGTTAAATATAAAAGTTAAATACATATGTTAAATGTTAATGTACAATGTTATAAACATTATGCATTAACATTAACACAAAATAAGAGTTAGAAAAAAAGGGCTAGGAAAATCTTTTTCCTAGCCCTTTTCTTATTATATATATTTAATCATTCAATCTAAAATAGAGCCTTGGCTCGCGGGAGGCTTCATCATAGACTATTTTTTCCGTGTTTCCTTTTGAAGTGAAGTTTTCACCGAACGAGAAAATAACAGGTCTCGTGCCTGTATAAGTATAAAAAATGTATATTTGCCATATAACAACTAAAAAGAGAAGGTTATGTCAGTTTTTGTCAATCTTTTTATTCACTTTCTTGTATAATTTCCTTGCATATCCGGTGGTCAATTATGGATAAATCTTATCCGGATATGTAGGGAATCACGGGATCGGCAATCTGGTTATTTTCCCCTTGAATACTATTTTAGGCTCCACGACGAAGGGGATGATAGAAACTGTAATATCTAGGGCAAGACTATCGTTCTTGATAGTTCCTTCATGCGTGTAGGACATTTTGCGAGAACCGACGCTGACGTTGCCATTTCCCTTTAAGCTAAAGATGCCGTTGGTAGAGGTAATGGTTGCCGTTGCCGCGTCTACCGTGATGCCGCGCACGGTCATAGTGAAGTCTACCAGCTTGAGGGCGAGCGTTTCGTTCGTGTCCGCCTGTATCTCGATACCGCAGGGAATGGGGCCTTCCGGTATCATGCCTTTGGCTTCAGGGGGTACCATCGCTTTCACGTGGTCGGGTAGCACGATGGTTGCTTCACCGCGGTACACCCCGGGTAGCTTATCGATATCACCGGTACGGCGGTCGGAACAGCTATTGCAGGAAGTAAATAAAACGGGCACCGACATGAAAACAACCAACAAGATAGTAAAGAAAATGTTCTTGTTCATGAACTATGGATTTATTTTTGTATTTTCGAGCGCTAAAAATAGAAACTTTTAGACGAAAAACCATCAGGATTATGAAATTTATAGGACAACTTATTCTCGTTTTGTTTGTTACCGCCGGGATGGCAGGTGTTGTATCAGCGGGAGCCAAGGACAAAAAAGATCACGGGGCAGCCGTTGCCGGAACGTACGACGGGAAGGCATACATCGAGATCATGCAGCGGGAATTGCCGTTGAAATTGGAATTGAAACGGATACACCGCGATAGCGTGATCGTCGAGGTGACGGACTTCGTGCTTCCCACGGGACAGAAGTTCAGCTATCGTTCCGCGGGAGTGTCCGTGAAACCGGAAGTGAAAGACGGCAAAACGGTGTACAAGTTGAACATTTCTTTTACCTATAATTATAATAGTATGCCGATGCGCGTAACTGCCACGGGAACGATCACCGACGGGGAACTGAATTCAACGGTGAAAGCGGTTATCATGGACGCCATGGAAACGAAAGTAACCTATAAAGCGAAGTGTACGACAAAGTAGTGAAAAGGCATGCGTACTGGATTTAGGGGATACGGCTAATGATACATCAGGAGGAAAAGATAATTCGTTACTTGAAAGAAAAAAACGCGGAATGCGTGAAGATGATATTTGATAATTATTATCAAGTATTGTGCTTGTTCGCTTTGCGTTTCGTGCATTCTTTCGAGGACGCGGAAGATGTGGTGCAGGAGGTGTTGGTAAACTTCTGGGAGAAGAAAAGAGGAACCGTGTTCGAGGGTTCCTTGAAGTCGTATTTGTTCGGGGCAGTACAAAAAGAAGCGTTATATATGATACGTCAATCGGGGCGTCTGATTTTCGAGGAAATCGGGAATTACTCGGATGTATTGCTTGACGAGGTATCTGTCGAACGTGAAGAAGATATTAACGCCCGTCGGGAGAAATTACGAAAAGAAATACAGCGATTGCCGGAGAAATGCCGGGAAGTATTCATCGCTATCGTGTTGGAAGGCTTGAGTTACAAAGAGGTTGCCGATAAACTGGGTGTTTCTGTCAATACCGTCAAAACGCATTACGCGAGAGCGTTGAAACAATTGCGCGATAACCTCGATACGATTATCCTGTTGATTTTACTGCGGCTGAGAAAATTGGTGGTGTCCTGAGCTTTTCCCTATGCCTCTGCTTCATTACACCTATTCTTCTCTCTATCTTCGTTAATTGTAATTAATGAATAAAACTTTTATAATCCTATTGTTATTCTATTTTAATAGAATGACAATAGAATGGCAATAGAATAACAGTGCTTGCAACCAAGGCGTAATACCTTGTCATATAGGGCGAAACACATTCTTGGCGAGAAATAATATTAAGTATAGAATATTCGTTCATGATGAAGATATTCTAACAAGAAAAAGTGTTCGGAGTATAAATTTTGTATCCCGTTAAATGTTTGATTCAGAATGATTAATAGCCGTTGAGATTTTTTTTACGAAAAAACTTTGTTTTCCTTTCACCCATATTCGTTAAAAGTGCAGTATGTAAGAAACGAAGGATAGATATGCAGGAAAACATACATCAATGGATAGCTGACTACACGGAAGGTTCTATCAGCCGGGAAGATTTCAAGAGGCTGGAGGCGTGGATTGGGCAGACGTCGGAAAATAAGGCTATTTTCGAGGACAGCCTTCGGGTGTACAGGGAAGCACACGGGATCGGTTTTATGGATAGGATGGATCGGGAACGTTCATGGAAAGTGTTGGAACGTAAATTGAAACGACGTGACCGGGTAAGAATGATTCGGGTTATGGCGGCGGCTTCGGTATTGCTTGCCGTTATGATCGGGACGTGGTTATTCCTGCCTGTAAAACAAAGAACGATGGTGATTCCGGTCGCGGAAGTTATTCCCGGGAATGCTTCCGTGATACTGCACATGGCTGACGGGAAGAGTGTAAACCTGAAAAACGAAGAGGCGTTGGGATTGGTGGAGAAGGACGGTACGGAGATTACCAAGGATACCGCGAGCGCACTCGTTTATCATGTAAACGAGAAAGTTGCCAAAAGCGTGTTGCATACCGTGGAAGTACCGGTTGGCGGGGAATTTGATCTAACCTTGGCTGACGGTACGCGGGTGTGGTTGAATTCCGACACGAAGTTCCGTTTTCCGACCTATTTCTCGGGGGAAACACGAGAGGTGTACGTGGAGGGCGAAGCCTATTTTGTCGTGAGTAAAGACGCGGAGCATCCCTTTATCGTGCACACGGGTGGAGCCCGGGTGAAGGTATTGGGTACGGAATTTAATTTATGCGCTTACCCGGAAGAGAGAGTCGTTACGACACTGGCGAAAGGGAAGGTGGAGGTTGCCGACGGAACGTGTAAAGTCTGTCTTCAGCCGGGAGAACAGGCGGTATACAACAAGAGCGTGAATAATATAGAGGTGCGTAAGGTGGATGCTGCGCTTTATTCATCGTGGTTGAAAGGTGTGTTCGAGTTCGAAAATATGTCCTTGCGGGAGATCGGGAAACAATTATCCCGCTGGTATGGTGTTATTTTCGAGTTCGATGACGTGGGGACCGGGGATCGGCGTTTCACGGGGGGAATAAAGAAATATATCCCCCTGTACCAATCCCTCGATATACTGGAAAAGACGACGAACGTGATGTTCAGGATAAAGGATAACGTGATACAGGTACAATCGAAGTAATAAAGTGAGGACGGGTGATAAAAAGCGGAGAATGGTACCAGCATCCCCCGCTCACGTGTAACTCGTTCCTCTTAACTGATAAAAGTCAAGTTGGAATAACGTAAAATTGATTTGCAAAATTATGGAAAAAAGGCGAATTATTCGCTGTCTCCTGCGACAAACTCGAGATGGTAACTCTTTTTTGATTATGAAACTAACAATTGTTTTGACAATTCTCCTGTCTATTAGTGCTTTTGGAGAAGTGGCTTCCCAGAACGTGAGTCTGAAATGCGAGAATGTATTGTTGAGAGAGGTATTTAAATCGTTGAAGCAGCAAACAGGTTACCTGTTCGTGTTCAACGAGGAGGAATTGGACAAAGCGGTCCGGGTAAGCGTGGATATCAACAATTCCACCTTGGCGAAAGCCTTGGATAGAGTGTTACTGGGATTGCCTTACACGTACGAGATTATCGACGATATGGTGGTGATAAAACCCGCCCCGGTGAAGACGACCGCGCGGGATTCCGTGGTTCGGAAAGTAGAGGTGAAAGGTGTGGTGAAGGATTGCAAAGGCGAACTGTTGCCGGGTGTTACCGTGTTGATCAAGGGAACGGCTATCGGCGTGGCAACGAACGTGAACGGGGAGTACACGATAGCGTTGGATCCTAAGAAACAATCCTTGTTGTTCTCCTTTATCGGGATGAGAACCAAGGAAGTGGTTTGGAACGGACAGAAAAGACTGGATGTCGTGCTGGACGACGATTGTGTTAGCATGGACGAAGTTGTGGTGACCGGCTACCAGACAATCGACAAACGGAAGTTGACAAGTTCGATTTCTTCCCTGACGGACAAAGATCTGGATTTCAGGGGTGCGTTGACAGTAGACCAGATGTTGGAAGGAAAGGTTCCCGGGTTACTCGCGATGACGTTGAGTACCACCCCGGGAGCCGCCACCAAGATGCGTTTGCGGGGAAGCAGCACGTTCACGGGAACACGCGAGCCGTTGTGGGTAATCGACGGGATTATTTACGAGAATCCGGTGCCCCTCTCCGCCGACGAGATTAATAGCTGGGATAATATTAATCTGATCGGTAACGCTATCACGGGTTTGAACCCGCAGGATATCGAGCGTATCGACGTGTTGAAAGATGCTTCTGCCACGGCTATTTACGGTACCCGTGCGGCGAACGGCGTGATCGTGGTGACGACGAAGACGGGAAAGGTCGGTAAGACTTCTTTGAGCTATAATTTTAACGCAGGCTTCATGCGACGCCCGACCTATGACGATTTCGAGTTGATGAACTCGAAGGAACGCGTGGAGGTTTCCCGCGAGATCATGGACAGGGGATTGTATTTCGAGTACACGCCCCAGCGCATGGGATACGAGGGGTTGATGATGGACTACTGGGACAAGAAAATATCTTTCGCCGAGTTCCAACAAGGGGTTTCCGAGATGGAAGGACGCAACACGGATTGGTTCGGGGCATTGTTCCGTAACTCTTTCAGCCAGTCGCATGATATCAGTCTTTCCGGCGGTAACGAGAATACCCGGTATTATTTCTCTTTTGGCTATTCCAGTAATAAAGGTACCGAACGGGGGACTGACTTGCAGCGGTTAACCGCCCGCATGAATTTATCGACTCGTCTGCGGGATAATATTCTGTTGGATATACGTTTGAGCGGTTCGTTGCAGGATGCGGATTACAATCCCGGTGATTATTCCGCTTTCGACGAGGCATACTACACGAACCGGACGATCCCGGTGCGAAATGCTGACGGGTCTCTGTATTACGTGGACAGGAATGTGAACGTGAATCGTACGGCAAACACGAATGTGTACGCCGGGTATAATATACTGAACGAGTTCGCTAATGGCGGTAACAATATCGTGAACAAGAGTTTGAACCTGACGGCTTCCTTGAATTGGGAGATTCTGCCTAATCTGCGCTACATGGGAACGGTGGGATTGACGACGACGACAAACCTCACGGAGGAATGGATGGGAGAGAAGAGTTTTTACGTGGCTGATTTGCGCGGGTGGGATTACGGCGAGAGACCCGCGGGTGACGTGCCACCGAAGAATATCATGGATGGCGGCGTGTATTCCAATAGTTCGATGAACCAGTACGATTGGACGGTGCGTAACCAGTTGAATTATAATTTCACGATAAAGGAGATACATCATTTTAACGTGGATTTCGGACAGGAAGCGAAGTCCACGATCTACAAGGGAACGGCAAGCGGGCAGTTCCCGGGATATATGAACGAACAGGGAAAAACGTTCAGTCATTTTCCCGTGGTGCAGAACGGGGTGGACTACGAGTACACGCAAGCTCTGAAATACTGGTTCTTGCAGAGTGGCGGCGTGTTCCCTACGATCACCGACCGTAGGGAAAATGCCTTGTCCTTTTACGCGACGATGACTTACACGTTTAAGAATTTGTATTCCTTGAACTTCAATATCCGTAACGACGGTTCCAACCGTTTCGGGCAATACAAGAACGAGAAGTTCAATCCTGTGTGGTCAGTTTCCGGTCGTTGGAACATCAATGACGAATCTTTCATGAATTGTTCGTGGATCGAGACGCTGGCTCTTCGCGGGTCATACGGTTATCGCGGTAACGTGCCGAACGAAAGTCCTTACTTGGTTATCCATACTCCGAGGAAACAAACGGCTTCGGGAGAGTTGGGTGCACTGGTACGATCTTTCCCGAACGCCAACTTGAAGTGGGAGAAGACGTCGACGGTAAATATCGGCTTGGATTGGTCGTTCCTGCGCGGACGTATTAGTGGTGCTTTGGAATATTATTATAGCAAATCGGTAGACTTGATCACGGAGCGTCCGGTTTCCCTCGTGAACGGGATGACTTCCTTGAAGATCAATGACGGCTCGGCGACGAACAAGGGAATTGATTTCAATATTTCCACGAGAAATATTGACACGGAGAATTTTAAATGGCGGACTACTTTGTCCTTCTCCCACACGAAGAATACCGTGATGCGGGGAGCGGAAGTGATCGAGGGAAGTGTCAACACGTATAGTAATTACGTGAGTGGTTCGGTGGTGAAGAAAGGGGTGTCGGTGGACGGGTTTTATTCGTACCAGTTCGACGGTCTGGACGAGTATGGGTTACCGCGTTTCAAGAACTTGACGGGTAATTCGTCTAACATGACGAAAGAAGAGTTCTTGAGCCATATATTCACTTATTCCGGTACGCGTACGCCGACGGCTTTCGGTAGTTTCTCCACGGAATTTATGTATAAGCGTCTTTCCTTGCGGGCTGAATTCTCTTATAAATTCGGTTACAAGGTGCGTATGTTGAGGCTTTACAAGGACAACGGTAATATCCTGCCTTACCCGGAGGATAACATGAATAAAGTGATGGCGAAGCGTTGGAGAACTTCCGGCGATGAAGCGACCACGAATATTCCGGCTCTCTCGAATGCGACCTTGAGTATCCCGGGAGCGGATACTTACCCGAGCGAGGCGGAGGCTTATATGTACACGATGGTAGATGTTCCGTTCCGGAGTGCTGCGGGACCGCAAACGAACGCAGGGTGGTACATGTATGATTACTCGGATTTACGGGTAGCTAAAGGCGACCATATCCGCGTACGGGCGATTTCCTTGGGGTACAGTTTGAAGGGTGATTGGATGAAAAAAGCGGGTATCAATGGTTTGCGCGTGGATTTTCAAGTACAGAATATCGGGGTGATCGTGTTCGACAAGAAACTGAAAGGACAAGACCCGGATCAAGTGCAATCTATCGGTATGCCGACTTTACCGACGTATAATCTAAGTGTGAACGTGAATTTCTAACCGATAAAAAGAGTTTATGAAAAGGGTATATATATATTTATTGATGGGTATTCTTTTGGCTTCCGCTTGTAGTGATTTCCTGAAGGAAGAAGATAAAGATCAGGTTATCCCGCGTACCGTAGAGCATTTCTTGCAGACCTTGCACCGGGAGGCTTATATCCAGAACATGACGAATTACACGACGGAGTTCATGACTGACGATATCGAGGAGAACCGGAAGACCTCGACGAACGAAAAGAATTTGTACAAGAGCCTGTACACCTGGCAGAGGGATGTCGAGATGGATGGGAACGGGGATAAATCGACCGTAAATCAATCTTGGGAAATATTGTATCGTCTGGTGCTGTTCACTAATTATGTGATGGAGAATATTGGTAAGGCGATAGGGGAAGATAACGAGAAAGCTTTCGTTCGGGGTGAGGCGTATTTCGTTCGGGCTCGTTCTTATTTCGAGCTGGTGAACTTGTATGCCAAGCATTACGATGCTGCCACTGCCGCATCTGAACTTGGAGTGCCGAAACGCTTGGGCACGGGAGTCGAGGAAACATACACGCGTGCCTCTGTTGCCGAGATTTATAATCTGATCGAATCGGATTTGAAAACTGCTATACAGGAGTTCGAGAAAAGCGGGTTGAAGAAGTCCTTGTGGCACCCGAACGCCATGACCGCGAAGTTGTTATTGTCAAGGGTGTACCTCTATAAATGCGATTGGGACAATTGTATAGACTATACCACACAGGTTATCAACACGACGGGTGGAATGTTGTGGAATCTAAAAGAACACCAAGGTACTTTCGTGAACACGACGAATCCCGAGATATTACATGTTTACGGAGATCCGAGTTCTCTAGTCGGGTCGGGCGATTTGGCAACGCCGCATATTTACGGTTCCACGAATGTTACTTACGGCGTGTCTTCCGATATGATGGCTACATTCTTGCAGGGCGATTTGCGTGCCGACCAATACGTCAAGACGGTCATGGGGATGGGGATTCCTGCGAAATGGCTGGGGGGATTCACGGATTTGGGAGGTTTTAATTTCCGAGTGTCCGAGGCGTACTTGAACCGTGCAGAGGCGTATGCCGCGAAGGATATGGATGCCGAGGCTTACGAGGACGTGAAGAAGTTGGTCGAGAACCGGGTGAAGGACATGAGCGAGATCTCGATACCTTCCAAGGGGCTGGAGCTGAAACGGTTTATCTTTAACGAACGCCGCCGGGAACTGTGTTACGAGGGACATCGCTGGTATGACTTGAAACGGACGAAGTTGTTTGCCAAACAGATTGACCACAAGTTCACGCTGGTGAATAGTACCGGGGGAATCACGGGTACGGAAATTTATATGCTGACACCCAACGATCCCAATTACGTGTACCCGATTCCCCAAGCGGAGATGGATCGTAACGGGGCGATGGAGCAGAACGGGCGCATGGAGAAACTGCCGATAAAAGAGGACTATTAAACGGATAATTGAAAAAGATGATGAAAAGATATAGCTTGTGTTTATTGATCGGGATATTGTGTACGTTCTGGTCATGTAGCGATGACGAGGATGTTACGCCTTCGTTGAAGGACGAGGATCGGTTGGAAGCGTTAATCGATAAGTCGAACACCGATATAATGGCTTTCAAGGAAAAATACGGAACGTATATATTGTACCAGTTCGACCAGTTGCGGGACTTTGCCTACCAGTTCGAGCAAGCGAGTTCTTGGCGGGAAGCGAAATTGACTTATCTGGAAAAAGAAGATGTACCGGGTGCCGTGGCTTTTCTGGAGGAACATTTTTTTAATTGCTACCGGGATACGGTGAAGTTGAATATGTTACCTCGCAAGTTTTTAATTTGTAGTAAGGTATACGGCGGCGTTTTGGGAATTTCAAATCCGGACGGGGGAAAAACCGGTTTGCACGACGCCGTGGTGAACATGAACAGTTTCACGGTAGCCAGACTCGGCCGAGTTACACTGGCAGCCATGTCCGCGGAAAGGCGGGACGAGTTCGTGCGGCAGATACATTATATGTTTTTAGGCGGGTATATCGTGAACGTGCAACGGAATATCTTCGTGGAAGACTTGTTTTTTGACCCCGCGGCTAAATTGTACGGGACGAGAGTCGAGCGGGAAAAGAACGAGATACTGCCGGATGAATATTACATGAGCCGCGGTTTCTTCCCGATCACGGATAAAGAACAGTATTATTACCCGCTCCAGATGGAGGATTTGAGCACGTTCGTGGAACATCTGGTGAAGATGGATGAAGAAACAAAAGAAACGGTATGGGAGCAATCCGTCATGCGGACTAAAATGCAGTATGTTGCTAGAAGTTTAAAAGCTATGGGGGTTGACATTGTCAAGATAAACCCGCTGGCAGAGGATTTTTTATAAAGAATAGAATCGTGTAACTTAATTGAAGTACCAACTTAAAATGAATGAATTATGAAAAAGTGGAAAAATTATTTGTTGTCAATCTTGGCTGTAGCCGGTTGTGTTGCTTGTTCGGATGATGATCCCGGGATGCCTCCCGTTATTGATGGTAACGACGTGAGTCTCGAGATTAAAAGGGATACGGCAGATGTTTACAGGATTAGCTTGCCGATCACCTCTGAAGAAGGTTTGGCTAAGGTGTCATTGATTGATAATGCGACGAACAAAACGATCAATGAACAAACTTCTTTCTCTAACCCGAACAATCATACTTATACCTATGATTTCGACCTTACCCCGTACACGGACAACACGGTAGTGATGTTGACCTTGAAAATAGAGGATCAAGCCGGACAGATCGTGAACAAGAAAATCACGTTGACGGTGAAGAAGTTTTCGGAACTGGATGTGCGGTTTGCGGCAGAAGGGACGATTACGACTCAATTTGAGGATTGTAACTTGAAGGTAACTGTGGTACGCGGAATGATACCGTTGAAAGAGATTCAAGTGTATGTAGATACTAAGTTGTCAAGTTCTTTTGACTTAACTTTTGAAGCAGAACAGTCAAAATATGACTTTAACGTGCTTGTTGAAGGCTTGGAGATGGATGATAACACGGTGAAAGTTGTGGTAATTGACGAAAAGGAGCAAGAATTTGCCAAAGAGATAACTGTGAAACGTATAGCGGCAAAGACATGGGGTGATCTGTATGCCGCACAATATGATCCAAATCCGGCTTGGCAGGGAATGATGGCTTCTGAGATATCCTTTAATGACACGAAGCCTGGCGATCTACCCGGTACGGATAAATTGTATCGGATATCGATCTATCCGGCAATGGATAACGGTACGACGGCCGATTTTGAATATGACGGAAACAAAATCACGAAAATGACAATTCGTAGAGTTGATTCAGGAATGGGGTCATTCGATGAACTGAGTGTTGATGCTGTGTATGATTATAGCTATAATGAAGACGGAGAATTGGTAAAAGTAGTTTATACTGATGAAAATAATGATACGAGAGATTATATTACTGATGTAATTTACGAAAGTGGAAATATAAAGAGTTATAAGATCGACGGGATGGAATACACCCCGACCTATCTGGAGAAGAACGGAACTCTTGTTCGAGTTGATTATCAGGATGCTGATTTGTCAGGTAAGACTTACGGATTTGCCACAGGAAAGGATTTACAACCTAATTCTCTGTTTATAGCCGGTTTGCCTGCTGTAGTGCCGGGAACGATTGGCGGAATTGATTTCAATTATTTCTATAATCGCTATTTATTTGATACGTTAAGTGAAGGAGGTTCTGTTCTTATTGATTATGACGTTACATCGATTATGGATGGTCGTCAAGTCGTGGAATGGGTTCAAGACGGACAGGAAATGACGATGAAATACATTTTTAACGATTAGATTTTTTCACGGAAGCGAGTCAAAAGTCTTTTTACTTTAACAACTCCCTCGCTTTGCATTGCTGACCGAGGGAGTTGAATAGACTTTTGGTATGCTTTCGTGATATATAATAATTTACTATATGAAAAATTTATACTATTTATCTCTTCTTCTCTTTTGCGTGGCTTGCGGCCCGAAAGCGCCGACAAACGAGCAATTGAAAGATCTATGCAGGAATGCGGCGTTTGCCGTGGCAGATCGGCAGGAAGAAGCTGGTAAAAGCAAAGCCTTTCAGGAGGTTGTCGAGAAGAGTGTAAAAGAATTTGATATAAATAAGATTGCACCGAAACAGATTCATTTTGTCTTCCAAGAGGGAGGGATTCCTTTAAATAGATATTTAAGGGATTGGTTGGCTCCAGTGTTGGAACAAAAAGCAAAATTGGAGGGCAAGGAAGGTGCTGAATATACTTTTTATCGTTGGAGATATCTGCCTTCGGCTGATAATTATACCGAAGATAAAGAAATGGAAAGAACAGCTTATAAGGCTGTCGTGACACATCCTTTGATGGCGGATTTCTTGTTAAGTAATAATGAAGCCATGACGGATGTGATAAACGGTGCTGCCCGATTGAAGGCTGATACTTGGGTGGAACGGGGGATACTTGATTATATAAAATCCTTACTGGATTTGACACTGTCGGACGAGTCTGTTTTCGCTTCGATGGGTGTGTTTAATACTGCTTTCACGGCAGAAAGACTCTCTGCCGGGGAAAAAGACGAAATTCGGCAAAAAGTGTTGAAGCAATATACAAACCTGTTAGATAATGAACGTTATGCCAAGGGGAGAAGGCGTGCACGGGTGGAAGAAGCGATTCAGTATCTGCAAGGTCCTTATGCCACGGGTACTTTAGTGGGTAATAAAGCCCCGGGGCTGGATATTATCTGGATCAGCGGGGGAAAAGAAAAGAGCCTCGATGATTTGAAAGGAAAAGTGGTCGTGTTGGATTTCTGGGCTACCAAATGTGCTCCCTGCGTGAGTATATTCCCGAATATGCGGAAATTGGAAAAGAGGTATGCGAAATATCCGGTGGAAATTATCGGGGTGACTTCTATCATGGGCTATCACGTGGATATGAAACACGGCAAGACAATCAAGACGGAAGGAAAACCCGATTACGAGATAGAGTTGATGCAGGCGTTAATGAAAGACATGGAGATCACGTGGCGAGTGGCTTTTACCGAACAGAACGTGATGAATATGGATTATGGAGTGACAAGTATTCCTCATATCGTGATTCTTGACACGGAGGGGAACGTGAGATATAACGGAACGGATCCGTTTGAAGCCCCGTATCACAAGGCGGAAAAGATAGATGCGTTGTTGAAAGAAGCCGGGTCGCGCTATCCGTCAAGCCCGATGGAAACAGTAGATTATAGTAAAAACCAAAACGAATCGTTATGAGAATATATTTGTTTTTCCTGTTGTTCGCGGCGGCCGTTTGGGGATGCGGCGATACCCCGAAAAAGGTGGAGTTGAAAGACTTGGTTTTCAAGTGTACGATATCCGAGCCCCAAGAAGGAGAGAAGTTGCTCGTTACAATTAACGAGCGGGAGCAGGCTTTCGATGTGCCGGCAAACGGGATTGTCGAAATAAAAGTTCCGCGTATCGCCCCTCAATATTCAGGAATTACTTACGGGCGCAAATATTACCCGCTTTATCTGGCAGGGGGAGAACCGGTTATTATGGAGTTTTCCGGGAATGCTACCAACTGGAAAAGAACTTTTTCCGGTAATTGTAAGGAGATCAACGAGTATTTGTCTTCTGCCATAGCCCCTTTGGAATCTTCTAGTTTCTTGCGAGATGAAGAGGAATTGAAGAAGGAATCGGAAAAGGTGTTGGCAAGGAATATCAAGAACTTAGAGGGTAAATCATTACCGGAAGATTTCGTGAAAACGGAGAAAGAACGTTTACGTTATTACGTGTACGGTTCGTGGAACACGTATCGCATGAATCACCGGTGGATGGCGGGTGACGAGAATTTCGAGCCTTCGGAAGTTTATTACGCGACCATGCGGGAATTGGCTAAAGAAAATACGAATTTGGTCGGGTTGAAGGCTTATCGCCGTTTCGTGCAGAAAGCCGTGGAAATTATGGCGGGTAAAGGCGTATCCGATATAACGCCGGATAAACTGATCGAGCGGGAAGTGAAGTATATTATTGATAATTACAAGGATTCGACATTGTTGAGTGATTTGATACATCATTATATTTTTGACTACGTGTCTGACCACGGCGCGGGAGAGAAGGAAGAGTTGGTAACGTATTACAAACAATACGTGAAAGACAAGAAGTTACTGGAGGATTTCGATCAGGTATGTGCAACTTGGAGTAGATTGAAACCGGGAGATCCTTCACCGGAATTTAATTTCGCGGACGCGAAGGGAGATTTTGTATCATTGGAATCGTTGCGGGGCAAGTTCGTGTATATTGATCTTTGGGCATCATGGTGTGGTCCTTGTCGGCGGGAAATTCCCTATTTGAAAGCATTGGAGAAGAAATTCGAGGGGAAGCCGATCACTTTTGTCAGCATCTCGTGTGATAATGACGCGGAAGCTTGGCGCAAAGCCATGAAAGAAGAAAACGTATCGGGTATCCAATTACACATGAACGGTGATCTGGCGTTCGCGAAGGCTTACGTGGTAAGCGGTATCCCTCGTTTTATCCTGCTCGATAAAGAAGGGCGAATCGTGGATGCGCATATGACGATGCCCTCTGACCCGAACACGGAGAAAACTCTTCAAAGTTTTTTGGAGATGAAGTGATATTATTACTTGGACTTTTTCGAGATAGGAAAAGTCAGAATATTTATATGTAGAATGAGTTATATTGTATTCATTTAAAAATTCAATTATGAGAAAATTATTTATCGCGTTATTAATTGCATTCGTGTTTGGTGCTTGTCAAACGAAGAAGGAAGTTGCGGTCGATGTGGTGGTGAAAGACAAGACTTACGAGGGAGCAGGATTTTATTTATCTAAAATGGATACCGTGTTACAGTTGAACGCGGAAGGGAAAGGGAGTGTTATCTTAACGGTTGACGAACCGCAATATGCCGTTTTCCAGTATAAATGGAAAAATGTACCGGTTTACCTTGAACCGGGGAAAAACTTGTCTGTAACTTGGGACATGACCCCGTCCGGGTTGATGGTGTCCTTTGACGGCGAGGGGGGGGTGAAGAATAATTTTATTAACGGGAACGAGTTGGATATTCCCAAGATGGGAGATTTCGGTTTGCCCGAGGATGAATTTCTCGCAAAACTGGATCAATACATGGAAGACAACTACAAGGCGTTGGAAAGCAAGGGATTTGATAAAACTTTCGTCGAGAAAGAGAAATACCGCATCCGCTATGGCGTGAACGGAATCATGTGGCAATATGCCCGGAGGGGTAATCCTTCGGACGAGTTTTATAACAAGATGAAATCCATGATGGAGGAGCAGGAATGGTTACTGCAATTGAGTGGTTATACAAATTACATGCAAGGGGTTATAGAAGTTCTTTCCAATCGCGGCGTTGATCTGGTGAACACTCCGGATGAAGAGATCGTGATGAATGAATTGAATTATGTTTTGCAGAATATCAAGGACCCGAAAATTAAAGAATATTTAGTGGGTTCATTTGCCATAGATTATATCGACAGAGAAGGGATCTCCAAAGCCGACGGTGTGAAAAAGATATTCGAGGAAACGGTGACCGACCCGCTGATCAAGCAAACCTTTGCCAAGATATACGAGGAAGGAACCTCTATCACGAAAGGAAATAAAGCCCCGGATTTCAAGTACTTGGATATTAACGGGAAAGAAATTAAATTGTCAGATTTGAAAGGCAATCTCGTGTATATCGATATTTGGGCTACCTGGTGTGGTCCATGCCGGGAAGAAATCCCTCATTTGCAAAAACTGGAAGAGGCATTCAAGGGAACGAAAGTTCGTTTCGTGAGTATCTCGACAGATAAAGACAAAGCGAAATGGGAAGAAACCGTGAAGGGCGAGAAATTAGGTGGGATACAACTCCACACGGGAGGTGATGAAGCGTTCACGAGTGCTTTCCGCGTGAAAGGGATTCCTCATTTCATCTTGATTGACCCGGAAGGAAGGATTCTTGAAGCGAACATGAGCCGTCCCTCCGAATCGAAGACGGTTGATTATTTGAGCATGGCTGAACCCGAGGAATAGTTTTTCGTGTATTATATAGTGTGTTGAAAAAGGGAGAAGCCGTGCGAACAGCCTCTCCCTTTCTTTTGTGAATATTGTAAACCTTTAACTTGCCGAAGGCAAATGCAACTTGTAGCCTGCAACTTTCGCCGCAGACGAAACCTTATCGTAAATCAATTACTTCCACTTCCGGGTGAGCGTCTTTGTCAAAGCGGAAGAATTTCACGTCAAGCTCCATGTCCGGTTTTTTCAAACTCTTTATCGTGATGATTACATCGTTGCCGTCTTTCCCGAAGGAGGTAACCTTTTCCACCATATTCGTTTTGGTGTTGATCCATACGCCTATTTTGGTAATCTGTTTGTGTTCCTTTTTCGGGGTTAATTCGATATAGGCTGTTCCGTCTTTCTCCTCGACGAGTTTCTGGTTGAATTTCTGGTTGTGAATGTCGAAAAGGATAGAGGGATTCAACATTTCTTCCTCGTTATCATCGGGGTTTTTGATGTTTACTTCTTCCTGTTCCGGCATATAAGTGTAGATCACTTCTCCGTCAAAATAATTGATCACGTCCATGACATCAATCCGGTACATTTTGTCCTTCATGTACGCCTTCCCGTGATGCGTTTCCTTGATATCTTCCTCTTTATTGATCATCGAGAGGTCGAAAACGACTTCCACCGCGGGGTATGACTTGATGTGTTCTACTGTCTTGTCGAGAATCGTTTTCGCTTTCCCGTCTGTCTGTGCGGATGCGTATATGCCGGAGAGGGCAAGGAGCATAAGTGTTAATATGTACTTCATACTATTCATATTTTCGTGTGTTATTAATTGTCTCGCGAATATATAGAAAAAAATGCTACCTTCGTGCCGTTTTTTGAAAAACAGGAGATGGATAAGATAAAAGGGATCATATTCGCGGCATTATCTGCGGCTACTTTCGGCTTAATTCCGTTGTACGCCAATCAGGCGATAATCGACCGGGTGAACAATGAAACTATATTGGTGTATCGCTACGGGATAGCGGGTATAATCTATGCTATTTATTTACTTCTCCGGCGTGTGAACATGAGATTGTCCCGCGCAGAGATAAAAGAGGTTATTCTGGCGGGAGTCGGAGGTTACGGGATAACGGCATTTTTTCTAATGTGGTCTTATCATTATATGCCCACGGGAGTGGCGACAGCGATACATTTCTTTTATCCCGTGGTAGTGGCTATCCTTATGATGATCTTTTACAAGGAGCGACTTTCTCTCGAGGTGAGAGCGGGTATCGTGTTGGCGATATGCGGAGTCTATCTTTTATCGTGGGCGCCGGGAGAGGTGAAGTGGTGGGGATTATTTTTCGTCCTTATGTCCACGGTAACATACGGTTGTTACATCACGGCGTTGAACCGTCCCGTGCTCAAGGCAATTAATCCGGACGTGTTGACTTGCTACGTGTTATTATTCACGGCTATTTTTTACGTGGCGGTGGCTCTTCCGCAGGGGAAGCTTGAGTTCGTGACACGCCCTCGTTTTTTGTTGGACATGGCACAGTTGGCAATATTCAGCACGATCGTGTCTGCCCGTCTGCTTGTTGCCGCTGTGAAGCTGATCGGCTCTGTTCCCAGTTCAGTGCTTGGGACTTTGGAACCGATTACGGCGATAGTCGTGGGGGTGATTTATTTCAAAGAAGAATTAACTTACGTGAATTATATCGGCTTGTTTATCGTGATTGCTGCCGTCCTTGTTGTTGTCTGTCGGATGAAAAAGTGAGAACAGGAGAAACTTTATGAACTCGAGTGATGGTTTCTTTCGTATTTTGGTTAAATTTGCCGATGAAATTGACTTTTTAAGAATATAGATATGTTTTTTCATCTGAGTTTATCTGACATAGCCGATATATTACTGGTCGCTTTTATATTTTATCAGGTGTATAAACTGGTGAAAGGTACTGTCGCTATAAATATATTTGCCGGAATTTTTACATTTTACGTGGCTTGGTTACTGGTAAAGGCCTTGAACATGGAATTAATGTCCGATATTTTGGGACAATTCATCGGGATGGGAGTGATCGCCTTGCTTATCGTGTTTCAGCAAGAAGTACGGCGTTTCCTGCTTTTGATAGGTAGTAAGTATAATTTGCAGAATATATTTAATTTCGAAAGACTCTTTTCCAAACCTTCGATCAAGGACGAGGTGGCGGAGGCTATTGTACGGGCTTGTGACTATTTCGCGAAGACCAAAACCGGAGCATTGATCGTGTTATCCCAAAATTCGGAGTTATTTAATTATGCCCAGACAGGGGTATTGCTTCGTTCTATCGTGACGGAGGAATTGCTTGAAAACATCTTCTTTAAAAACTCCCCGTTGCATGACGGGGCTGTAATCATTGCCGATAATAAAATACTTGCCGCGAGATGTATTCTTCCTGTGTCTGATAATAATAATATCCCGGGTAGCTTGGGGCTGCGTCATCGTGCCGCTATCGGGATGAGTGCCGCCACGGATGCCCATATCGTGGTGGTCAGCGAGGAAACGGGAAATATTACATTCGTTAAAGACGGGCATTTTAAAGTCCGAATAACTCCACAGGAGTTAAATAGCTTCCTGCATAATGATTTCACGGGATTTGTCGTGAATAAATGACTTTTTCACGGGGGATATCCGGTGTAGTTCCGTTAATCATCTCGATCATTAACCTGTCACGTTCCTAACATGGTCGTTTCAAAGACGCCCGTGAACGTCTTTGAAACGTCTTTGTATCGAAGGTGAAACGTCTTTGATCCCTTATTACACCCTTATCTCATCGAGTATCCCCCGGGGGTTCCTTGGGTATATTCTTTTCAACGTGCTGCCTTCTAGTTGTTTGTGAAAAAGTTGAAAAATAATGGTGAAAAAATTTGGATAATGGAGACACGTTCGCTTATCTTTGCACCCGCTTTCAAGAGAGAGGGCAGACAAAAAGGTGCTGAAAAAAGGGAGGTTGGAACACTTCGAAAAAAAAAGTTGAAAAAAACTTTGAAAAAGATTTGGAAGTGGAGAGAAAAAGGTTTTATCTTTGCACCCGCTTTCGCTTCAAAAAAGGGGCGATTGTGAGACGATAGAATAAGAGTTCTTTAAGATATTGAATGAACAACGTAGCGAGCGTGAATCGAAGAACGACGAGAGTCGTGATTCATGAAACACATGACCCTTGCCGGAATAAAATTTCTGAAATTAACTATTAC
>OGYC01001569.1_pt1 | contig 18827 bp, 15 predicted proteins | sample 1576461 | NCBI WGS metagenome assembly OGYC01 (sample SAMEA3541569, study PRJEB24748) | human gut metagenome | biome: human gut; feature: human-associated habitat; material: faeces | place: China | collected 2012 | reverse complement strand
TTCAGTATCCGGGGCTGCTGTAAGTTTTTTAGCTGATCGAACTGCTGCGTGCCGGCCGGTCTATACCCCGTCCTTTAAATGCAGCAGGTTCATGAAATTTCCGTACAGGATCTTCTGCTGCTCGGCCTCGTCCAGACCGAGAGAAAGAAACCGCTCCAGCTCCTCCTTCGGGCTCCACATGGGGAAGTCCGTGCCGAAAATCAGCCGGTCGGGGCCGATTTTGTCAATGAAGCGCAGAACAAGCTCCCGGTCGATCATGCCGAGCGTGGAGGATGTGTCATACAGAACGCTTTCCGGCTGTAAATGCGCCAGCGACCGGGGCCAGCTGCGCCAGCCGCCGAAGTGCGCGGCCACGGCCCGCAGCTCCGGCACGCGCCGCAGCAGATTTGTCAGCCGTTCCGGGGAAGAGAAATCGTACCGGTCGTCGCCCATATGAAACAGCACCGGAAGATCACGCCGGGCGATGGCCTTATAGGTTTCGATGCCGCGTTCGTCGTCGATGGCGAGCTTCTGAAAATCCGGGTGGATCTTGATCCCGCGCAGGCCGAGCTCCAGCATTCGGTCAAGCTCCTCCTCAAATCCGTCCATGCCGGGATAGATCGTGCCGAAGGCGAGATAGCCGTCGTGTCCGCGGACGGCCTCGGCCAGAAATGTGTTGGCGTTTTGGACCTGACTGGCATTCGTTGCGGAGTTGGAGACGACGCAGCGGGTGATGCCCGCAAGCTTATCCTCCGCGCACAGGCGCGGCATATCGGCCTCCCGCTCGATGGAAACGCCGTAGAAGCTGCCGATGGAATGCGATGCTTTTTCGGCCAGCTTTTCCGGAAAAATATGTGCGTGGATGTCTGCGATCTTCATGAAAAATCCTCTTTTATTCTATACGGAGATATGCCCGGTATGCAGAGCCGAGCTTTCCGTCTTCAATCAAAGTTTATCACACTTTTTTCCTGCATACAAGTGGCAGAAAAGCCGGAATCCGCATGGGATCCCGGCAAAATTTTGTCGCTTTCTTAGGCAGCCCGGTTTCGCAGGGCGAAGGACACGGCGAAATACACCGCCAGCAGCAGCGCGATCGTCGCACCCGCCGAGCAGCCGAGCCAATATGCCGCGCACAGGCCCAAAAGCCCGCACACAAGCGCGGACAGGACGGACAGCAGATGGTACTGCCGCAGGTTCCGCGCCAGATTGCGCGAGGCTGCCGCCGGCAGGACGAGCAGGGAATTGATGACCATCAGGCCCACCCAGCTCATGGCCAGCGTTACGACGATAGCGATGGCGGCGGTAAAGAGCGTTTCATTGCGCTTCGTCGCCACGCCGCGCGAGGAGGCCAGCTGCGGATGCACCGCCGTCAGCACCAGACGGTTCGACCCGAACACCCACAGCAGCACGACCGCCAGCAGCACCAGCGCCAGCAGGCCGATCTCCTGCGGGGAGACGGAGAGGATATCGCCGATGAGATACCGGTTGAATTTCGTAAAGCTCCGCCCGCCGAGCGTCACGATGAAAATGCCAAGCGCGACGGCGGTGGAGGAAAAGACGCCGATGATGGTGTCCGCCGACTGGCTCGTCCGGCTGCGGACGAAGGAAAACAGCAGCGCGAACAGAACCGACAGTCCGACCGCGAAATAGATCGGCTGCACCGCGCCGCAGAGCACACCGATGGCGATGCCCGTAAAGCCGGAATGGCCCAGCGCGTCGGAGAAAAAGCTCATTTTTCCCGTCACGATCATCGTGGACAGCAGGCCGAACAGCGGCCCCAGCAGCAAAACGGCCAGCAGCGCGTTCTTCATGAAGTCCATTTCAAACATCCGGATGCCGAGTGCGTTCAAAAACGCGTACCAGACGTTCATGCCTGTGCGCCTCCTCCCATGTGGAATGCCTGCGCGAATTCCTCTGAGTTCAGCACGTCCAGCGGCGTCCCGCGCCGGAGGATCTTTCCCTGCAGCAGCACGACCTGGTCGCAGTACTGCTCCAGCATGGTAAAGTCGTGCGTCGTCATGAGGATCGACAGGTCAAATTTTTTGCGGATCTCGTCGAGCATATCCATGAGCAGGCTCATGCCCTCGACATCCACGCCGGAGAGCGGCTCGTCGAGTATGAGAATATTCGGCATGGGCTCAAGCGCCAGCGCCAGCAGCACGCGCTGCAGCTCGCCGCCCGAAAGTGTGCCGATGCGCTTGTCGATGAGCGCTTCGCCGTGCACGTTCGCAAGGCACGCCAGCACCTTTTCCCGCATGGCTTTTGTCGGGCGCAGGAACGCGGGGCGCTTGAAGATGCAGCAGGTGAAAAGGTCCATCACGCTCACGGGGTCGCCGCGGTCAAAGGCCGGGCTCTGCGGCACATAGCCGATGCGCAGCTTCGCCTCCTTGCCGCTGGCCTCGTGGAAGGTGATCTTCCCTTCATACTCCCGCTGGCCCAGAATGGCGCGGATGAGCGTGGACTTACCCGCGCCGTTCGGACCGATCAGCGCGACCATCTGGCCGCAGTGCATATGCAGGTCGATGTTGTCCAGGATCGTCTCGCCGCCGATATGGACGGACAGATGCTCGATTTTCAGACAGCAGGCGTGTTCACAGTCGCCTGCGTGCGGGTGCAGATGTGGGATCATGAAAGCGCCTCCCGGATGGTGTCGATGTTGTGATAGATCGCGTCCGTGCAGCCTGCCTCGCCGCCGTCCATGCCCATTGTGAGCGCGTACAGTCCGGCTCCAGTCTGCCTCGCGACAGTCTCAGCCGTCTGCCGTTCGCCGTTTTCCTCGCAGAAGACGGCGGGGATGGCTTCAGTCTCTACCAGCCGGATGACGGACTCGATCTCCTTTGCGGACGGTTCGCTGCCCTCCTCAATTTCCATTGCGGCGGCAACCTCAAGGCCGAACGCGCGGGCGAAATAGGAAAAGCCGTCGTGGAACGTCACAAGCTCCCGGCAGGAAAGGGCCTTCAGCGTCTCTTCGCCATAGGTCTGTGCAGCCTCATACTCCGCCGTGACGGCGGACAGGTTCTGCTCGATCACGGGCTGTTTGTCCCGATAGAATTCCGCAAGCCCGGCGGCGATATTTCTGCACATTAAAATACAGTTCGCGGGGTCGAGCCAGATATGCGGGTCCTCGCCGTCCTCGCCGGGGAGGGTGTCAACGCCGGTTGATGCCGTAATGGTGCGCTTCGCCGTGCGGAGCGCGTCTTCCATAAACTCCTCCAGCCCGAGGCCGTTCAGAACGACTACGTCGGCCTGCCCGATCTTTTCCATCTGCGCGACGGTCAGCGTATAGTCGTGCAGGCACGAAACGCTTTCCGTCACGACCAGCCCGCAATTTAGTCCCGTGCCCTCCAGCAGCGCCGCCGTCATGGCCCTGACCGGTGCGGTGGACGCGAGCACGTCATAGCGCTCTGCCTCCCGCGCCGCGCAGCCGGAGAGCGGCGCGCACAGCAGAACCAGCGCCAGCAGTCCGGCAAAAAGCCGTTTTTTCAGATCTGTCATGATAATATTCCCTTCAAGCTCACTTCACTTTTATTATAGCGGAGCTGTCAAGTGATCCGTTTTGTTTCCTTCTTGTCGCTGCTTATCCGTTTTTTGTGCAGAGCGGCGAAGACAATTGTCCGCGCAGCGTGAATTTTTTTCAAAAAACAAGCAATTAGGGCTTGCATTTTACACTTCACTTCGCTATAATGGCGACTATAAGTTCATGAACACTTGTCTATTGTACATGGACAGAAGGAGGAAATATTCTATGAAAAAGATCATCGCTCTGCTTCTGGCTGCCGTTATGGTCATGTGCCTGTTCGCAGGCTGCGCGTCCAGCGGCGGCTCCAAGGTCATCAAGATCGGCGTGTTTGAGCCGCAGTCCGGCGACAACGGCGCCGGCGGCAAGCAGGAGGTTCTGGGCATCCAGTACGCCAACTCCGTCAAGCCGACCGTCACCATCAACGGCGAAGAATACAAGATCGAGCTCGACATTCAGGACAACCAGTCCTCGACCGACAAGGCCGTCTCCGCTGCCCAGCAGCTGGTCGCCGACAAGGTCTCCGTCGTCCTCGGCTCCTACGGCTCCGGCGTTTCCATCGCCGCCGGCACCTACTTCGCAAACGCCAAGATCCCGGCCATCGGCTGCTCCTGCACGAACGCGGCCGTCACCGCCGGCAACGATTATTATTTCCGCGTCTGCTTCCTCGATCCGTTCCAGGGCTCCGTCATGGCCTCGTTCGCCATGGAAGAGTTCGGCGCCAAGAAGGCCTACGTCCTGTCGATGCTCGGCGACGACTACACCGTCGGCCTGGCCAAGAACTTTGTAAAGGCCTTTGAAGAGGCCGGCGGCGAGATCGTAGCCGATGAGACGTTTGTCGAGGGCACGGCGGACTTCTCCGCGTACCTCAATAACGCCGTCTCCGGCGGCGCAGACGTCATCTTCGCGCCGTCCGCCATCGCCTATGCCCCGCAGATCATCGAGCAGGCCTCTGCACTCGGCGTCAGCCTCCCCATCCTCGGCGGCGACACGTGGGAGAACTCCGCGATCTCCGACGCGCAGAACGGCACCGATATGCAGGTCTTCGTCTCCACATTCTTTGACGAGAACGACGAGTCCGGTCTTGCTAAGGAATTCGTCTCCGGCTATAAGGCGTGGCTGAACGGCAATGCCCAGAACCTCACCAACAACGGCGGCAACGACGTTGTCGCGGCAGTCTCCGCCCTCGGCTATGATGCATATATGGCTGCGGTCGCGGCCATCGAAAAGGCCCAGTCCACCGACGGCACCGCCATCCGCGACGCGCTGGCCGGTCTGTCCATCGATGCCGTTACCGGCGCGCTGAGCTTCGATGCCAACGGCGACGCGGTCAAGAGCACCGCCTACATCAAGCAGGCCATCGACGGCGGCTTCCAGTTCTACAAGGTTCAGACTGCCGCCTGAGCATTTGTCCCGCAATACTGACCACAATGGTTTCCGGCCGGAGGAAATCCCTCCGGCCGGTACGCATTTTCATCCGGCAGCGTTCGAACCCGCTGCCGGATGGAACCATTCTTTTATCGCCGCGTCCAAGCTGGCCTGTTTTGACAGGCGGTTCGCGGTTTGGACATGGCGATAAACAAAAATCAGGAGGTTCCCCATGGGTGTTCTCAAGCAATGGCTGCCCTATGTCCTGTCGGGCATTTCGGCCGGCGGCCAATATGCGCTGATCGCCGTCGGCTATACGATGGTCTACGGCATTCTGCGCCTTATCAACTTCGCGCACGGCGATATCTTCATGGTCGCGGGTCTCATCATGGTCTATCTTTCGGCGACCATGCCGTTATATGTCGCGCTGCCCGTCGTCGTGGTGCTGACGGTCGCGCTCGGCTTCATCATCGAGCGCGCGGCCTATAAGCCCCTGCGCAGCGCACCGCGTATGTCCGTCATGATCTCCGCCATCGGCGTGAGCTATCTGCTGCAGAACCTCGCGTATTACGTCACCGGCGGCGTCCCGAAGCAGTATCCCGAGCTGCCGTGGATCTCCGACACCATCACGATCCTCGGCGCGTCCACCAAGCGCGTGACCGTCATCACCCCGATCCTGACGCTGGCGCTGGTCGTGGTGCTCGTGATCCTCATCAAGCGCACGAAGGTCGGCATGGCCATGCGCGCCGCGTCCAAGGATTTTGAGACGGCGCAGCTGATGGGCATCAAGATCAATTCCGTCATTTCCTTTACGTTCATCATCGGCTCCGCGCTGGCCGCCGTGGCCTCGTTCCTGTATTTCTCGAATTATACGACCATCGCCCCGGCCTCCGGCGCCATGCCGGGCCTGAAGGCGTTCGTCGCCGCCGTCTTTGGCGGCATCGGGTCGATCCCCGGCGCGGTCATCGGCGCGTTTATCATCGGCATCTGTGAGAACCTCCTCAAGGGCATGAAGCTGACGGCGTTCTCCGATGCGTTCACGTTTGCGCTGCTCATCGTCATCCTCGTCGTCAAGCCGACGGGCCTGTTCGGTGAGAAGCTGACCGAGAAAGTCTGAGGTGGAGCATATGGAAAAGAAAAAGGGCCTCTCCTTACAGACGATCCTGACCATTGCGGGCCTTGCGCTCGTCTATCTGCTGGCGTTCCTGCTCGACCGCATTCCGGGCGTGCCCATCATGCTCACGACCGTCCTGCGCAAGGGCGCAATTTACTCCCTCGTGGCGGTATCCATGAACCTTCTGAACGGCTTTACGGGCCTGTTCTCGCTCGGACAGGCGGGCTTCATGCTCGTCGGCGCGTACACGTTTGCCGCCATCAACATTTCAAGCGGCATCCGCTCGACCGTGTATCAGTATTATGACCCGCTGCTCAACTTCTCCCTGACCGAGACGCTGCAAGGTGCGCTCGGCAATACGGCAGGCACGGTCCTCGGCGTGTTCATTTCGCTGCTGCTGGCGGGACTGCTGGCGGCGGTGCTGGCGTATCTCATCGGCCTGCCTGTTCTGAAGCTCAAGAGCGACTATCTGGCCATCGCGACGCTCGGCTTTGCCGAAATTATCCGCGCCCTTGTCCAGCTGGAGGCGTTCGCGCCTGTCACCAACGGCTCGCAGCTCCTGCGCGGCTTCCCGTATTTTACGGATACGTTCATGCCGTTCGTGATCGTCGGCATCTGCATCGCCGTCGTCGTGCTGCTTATCAACTCGACCTATGGCCGCGCGTTCAAGGCCATCCGCGACGATGAGATCGCCGCCGAGGCCATGGGCATCAACCTTGCCCACCATAAACGCATGGCGTTTACCATTTCCTCGTTCTTTGCCGGGATATCCGGCGCGCTGCTGGCCATGTATCAGACCACGGTGCAGGCCAATACATTCAAATCCGCCATGACGTATGAGATTTTGCTCATCGTCGTCATCGGCGGCATCGGCTCCATCTCCGGCAGCTGCATCGGCTCGTTCCTGTTCATCGCGTGCTCGGAGTGGTGGCTGCGGTTTTTGGACAACGAGACGTATATCGGCGCGTTCAAGGTCCCGCTGCTGCGCACGGGCTTCCGGATGGTCGTGTTCTCGGTCATCATCATGATCGTGGTGCTCTTCTTCCGCAAGGGCATCATGGGCACCCGTGAGCTTTCGCTGGCCGGGCTTGCCGACAGGCTGCGGAAAGAATCCGCGAAGGGAGGAAAACAGGCATGAGCACACCCGTCCTTCATGTGGAGCATATCACGATGCAGTTTGGCGGCGTCGTCGCCGTCAACGACCTGTCCATGGATATCTATCCCGGCGAGATCGTCGCTCTGATCGGCCCGAACGGCGCGGGCAAGACCACGGCCTTCAACTGCATCACCGGCGTTTACGAGCCGACCAACGGCCGTGTGGACTTCATGGGCGAACCCATCGTCTGCAACCATCCGCGCGGCAAGATGAAAAAGAGCTATGCGGGAGCGGAGTCGGAGCGTTATCTGTCCCTGCCGACCGTCTCCTACACGCCCGACAAGATCACAAAGCGCGGCATCGCGCGCACGTTTCAGAACATTCGTCTGTTCAAGTCCATGACCGTTTTTGAAAACGTCCTGACGGCCATGCACGTGCGGCGCACGTCCAATGTTTTTTCCGCCACGTTCCGCGCCAACCATAAGGAGGAGGCTGCGCAGCGCGAAAAGGCGCTGGAGCTGCTGAAAATCGTCGGCCTTGACGATGTAAAGGACGAACTGGCGACGGCTCTGCCGTATGGCAAGCAGCGCAGGCTTGAAATTGCCCGCGCGCTGGCGACCAGTCCGAAGCTGCTGCTGCTCGACGAGCCTGCGGCTGGCATGAACCCGCAGGAGACGCTTGAGCTGACCGCTTTCATCCGCAGCATCCGCGACCGGTTCGGCCTGACCATCTTCCTCATCGAGCATCACATGAATCTTGTCATGGACATCTCCGACCGCATCTATGTCATCGACTTCGGCAAGCAGATCGCGGCGGGCGTTCCGGCGGAGATCCAAAACGATCCGCGCGTCATTGACGCGTATCTGGGGGTGGATGAGGATGCGTAATATTCTGGAAATCAAGAATCTGGTCGTCTCCTATGGCGGCATTGAGGCCGTCAAGGGCATCGACCTGAAGGTCGAGGAGGGCAAGATCGTCACCCTCATCGGCTCGAACGGCGCGGGCAAATCGACCACGCTGAAGGCAGTCGCCGGACTGGTCAGGCCGAAATCGGGTGAAATTCTCCTGAACGACGCGAATCTGGTCGGAAAATCGACCGACCAGATCGTTTCGAGCGGCGTTACGCTCGTGCCGGAGGGCCGCCGCGTGTTCGAGAACCTGACTGTTGCAGAAAATCTGCGCATCGGCGCATATCTGCGCAAGGACCCGCTGGCGGACGATCTGGCCCGGGTCTACGACCTCTTCCCGCGTTTGAAGGAGCGTGCGTGGCAGCAGGCCGGGACGCTCTCGGGCGGCGAGCAGCAGATGCTGGCCGTGGGCCGCGCGCTCATGGCAAAACCGAAGCTCATCATGATGGACGAGCCGTCTCTGGGCCTTGCACCCATCGTCGTCCGGGGCATTTTCGAGATCATCCGCGAGATCAACCGCCAGGGCATCACGGTGCTTCTCATCGAGCAGAACGCAAATATGGCGCTCAAAATCGCGGACTGGGCCTACGTCATGCAGACCGGCTCCATCCTCATGCAGGGCCCCGGCGAAGAGCTGGCCGCCAACGAGGAGGTCAAGGCCGCGTATCTCGGCACGGCAAAATAAAAGAAGCGATTCCCCCGGCAGCCGCCGGGGGATTTTTGCGCGGCTCCGGTGCGTGCGGTTTTTACACATCTTTTCCTGCTTGCCTATTGCCAGATCCGGCTGTTTTGTGCTAAACTGGATTAAATTTTCAGGAGAATCCAAATACGGGAGTGTGAATCATGAGTCGGGAACCGAAAAACAACGAAGAGGGCTTCATGTATAAGCTTGCCAGCTTTATTGTTGACAAGCGGAATCTGATTTTTCTGATCGTCGCCATCGGACTGGTGTTTTCCGTGTTTTCACGGAACTGGGTGCAGGTGGAGAACCAGCTTTCGGCATATCTGCCGAAGGATTCGGAGACATACAGGGGCCTGCATCTGATGGAGGATGAATTCATCACCTTCGGCACGGCAAAGGTCATGCTTGTCAACGTGACCTATGACGAGGCGCAGGCCGTATCCAAGCGGCTTGAAGCGGTCGACGGCGTGCAGAGCGTTACGTTTGACGACACGAAGGAGCACTATACCAACGCCTCCGCGCTCTACAACATTACCTTCGACTATTCCGAGACGGACGAGATGTGCGAGACGGTCATGAACCGAGTCGAGGATGAGCTTTCCGGCTATGACATCTACGTCTCGGCGACCTTCGGCGATACCGCGTCCAAGACGCTGGCGCAGGAGATCGGCGTGATCGTCATCATCGTGGCAATCGTCGTCGTGTCCGTGCTGATCCTGACCTCGCAGACCTATGCGGAGGTGCCGGTGCTGCTCATTACGTTCATTGCAGCGGCGCTTTTGAACATGGGCACGAATTTCCTGCTCGGCACGATCTCGTTCGTGTCAAACTCCGTTACCATCGTGCTGCAATTGGCCCTGTCTGTGGATTACGCGATCATTTTCTGCAACCGCTATAAAGAAGAGCACGAAAAGCTTCCCACCCGCGAGGCCGTCATTGTCGCTCTGAGCAAGGCTGTGCCGGAGATCTGCGGCAGCAGCCTGACGACGATCGGCGGCCTGGTCGCGATGCTCTTTATGGAGTTCCGTCTGGGCTTTGACCTTGGCATCTGCCTGATCAAGTCCATTTTCTTCTCGCTGTTCGCGGTGTTCTTTCTCATGCCGGGCCTTCTGGTGCTCTTCGGCAAAAAAATTGACGCAACGCGGCACAAGAATTTCGTTCCCAAAATTCCGTTCGTCGGCAGGTTTGCCTATGCGACAAAGAAGATCATTCCGCCGATTTTTCTGGCGGTCATCATCGTTGCCATGCTCCTTGCGAATAACTGCCCGTATGTCTACGGCTTCAGCTATCTGGAGACGACCAAGCGCTCGGAGCAGCAGATCGCGGACGATCTGATGGACGAGACGTTCGGCTCGACGAATATGGTCGCCGTCGTGGTCCCGGCAGGGGATTACGCGGCGGAAAAGAAGCTGCTGGATGAGCTTGGGACATACGACGAGGTCAACTCCACGCTAGGCCTTTCCAACGTCGAGGCCATGGGCGGCTATATGCTGACCGACGCACTGACGCCGCGGCAGTTTTCCGAGCTGACCGACCTCGACTATGAGGTCGCAGAGCTTCTCTACGCGGCCTATGCCGCCGACGGCGGCAATTACGGCAAGATCATCGGCGGTCTTCCCAATTACTCCGTGCCGCTCATCGATATGTTCACCTTCCTCTACGGTGAAATGCAGGACGGCTACGTTTCGCTCGACGCCGATATGACCGAGACGCTGGAAAGCGCCTATTCGCAGATCACCAACGCCCGCAAGCAGCTGCAGTCCGACGATTATACCCGTATGCTCGTCTATCTGAACCTGCCCGTGGGCGGCGACGAGACGTATGACTTCCTCGACCAGATGCGCGTCGTCGCGCACAAATACTATCCGGACGGCGAGGTATACGTCGTGGGCGATTCCTCGTCCGAGCAGGACTTCAAGACCTCGTTCTCGCGCGACAACGTCGTCGTGTCGGTGCTGTCTATCCTGATCGTTCTGGTCGTGCTGCTGTTCACGTTCAAATCAGCCGGTATCCCGGTGCTGCTGATCGTGGTCATTCAGGGCAGTATCTGGATCAATTACGGCATCCCGACCATCACCAATAGCCCCCTGTTTTTCCTGAGCTATCTGGTCGTCTCGTCCATTCAGATGGGCGCGAACATCGACTATGCAATCGTCACGACCAGCCGATTCATGGAGTTCAAGGACAAAATGCCCAAAAAGGACGCGATCATCGAAACGATGAACCTGTCCTTCCCGACGATCATCACCTCGGGCCTTATGATGGCCATCGCCGGTATCCTCATCGGCCAGATGACCTCCAACGCCGCGATTGCCGGTATCGGCGACAGCCTTGGACGCGGCACGATCCTCACGATCATCATCGTCATGTTCATTCTGCCGCAGATCCTGCTTCTGGGCGAGAAGGTTATTGACAAGACAGCGTTCGATATGCCCTCCGCCGTCTCCTCGCACCAGTCTGCGGGCCGCGTGCGCATCGACGGTATGGTGCGCGGAGAAATTCACGGCCAGATCAGCGGCATTGTACACGCGGTCGTGGAGGGGGACGTCAATATCAGCCTGCTCTCCGGCACGGCAGAGCCGGAAACCGCGGACGCGCCGCAGGCGCAGACGGAAAAGGAGGATGACGCGCATGAATAACAGAACGCTTCGGGCCCGCGTGGGTGCGGTGCTGCTGGTGCTGGCGCTTTGCCTGACCGTTCTTCCGGCAGCCGCGGCATCCGGCAGTATGCAGACCGTCTATCTGGACTCTGCTGAAGAGTTTGCCGCGTTCGCGAAAAGCTGTTCGCTCGATACCTGGTCGCAGGGAAAAACCTTCATCCTGCGCGCGGATATTTCGCTTTCCGGCGTGGACTTTACGCCTGCAGCCTCCTTCGGCGGCACGTTTGAAGGACGCGGACATACCATCTCCGATTTCAATCTCACCCAAAACGCCAGCCCCGCCGGGCTGTTCGGCACGATCCTGCCCGGCGGACGCGTGGCAAATCTGAATGTCGCGGGCTCCGTGGCTGCGGGCGGCGACAAGATCGCCTGCGGCGGCATCGCGGGCGAGAACTACGGCAAGATCGTCTGCTGCACGTTCACCGGCATGGTGCAGGGCGACACGCAGATCGGCGGCATTGCGGGCCGCAATCAGGCCTCCGGCCAGATCGTCAGCTGCTCGTTCGAGGGCAAGGTGCAGGGCACGACCGCCACCGGCGGCATCGCGGGCCAGAATGCGGGCACCATCCGGCACTGCACGAATACAGGCAGCGTCAATATTGACAACATCGACTCTGCGCTGAGCCTCAGCGACATTCAGATCGACACCACGCTTGATCTTGCCAATCTTGCCACCACGCAGACCTTCCTCACCACGACCGCCACCGGCGGCATTGCGGGCCGGAATACTGGCCTGATCGCAGTCTGCGAAAATACCGGCACGGTCGGCTATGAGCACGTCGGCTACAACGTCGGCGGCATTGCGGGCGTGACGAGCGGGTATCTGCTCAATAATACGAACTCCGGCACAATCTACGGCCGCAAGGACGTCGGCGGCATCGCCGGTCAGGTCGAGCCGTATGTCGCCGTGACCGTCTCCGAGAGCACAAAGCAGCAGCTGCAGAACCAGTTGAAGGAATTGAAAACGCTCACCGATCAGGCGACCGCTGACGCAGGCGGTGCGGCAAGCGACCTCGGCTCCCAGCTGGCCGGAATGGGAACGTATCTCGACAGCGCCTCGAATGCAGCCAATAATCTCCGCGCGACCGCAACTATCGATGCGGGTGCGCTGGCAAACGGCGGCGTGAGCGGCGGGGCAGACCTCACCGTCGGGGACGCGTCGGCAGGCATCGGCGCAGGCCTTGGCATCGGCGCAGGCGGGATCGGCATCGGTGCGGGCGGATACATCGACCCGTCCGATCTCTCAATCTCCGGCGGCACGGACGGCTCCGGCGCGCTCAGCGCGTCGCTGCAGATGAATGCAGACGCTTCCATGCCGGAACTGGCAAGCGCGCTGAGCGGCATGGGCGCACAGATGCGCGCCATCGGCTCACAGGCGGCGAATCTGTCCGAGACGCTGCAAAAAGACGTGCAGGCCGTCAGCGACAAGCTGGATGAGATCAGCACGACCGTCTTTGACGCCATGGACAGTCTGGAAAACCGCGACCTTGTGACCGACGGCTCGCAGACAGATCCCGACAGCATCACCATGGGCGCTCTGCGCGGCTGCGAAAATACCGGCGCGATGCAGGCCGACCGCAACGTCGGCGGCATCGCGGGCGCGATGGGCATGGAGGCCGGCGCTGACCCGGAAAGCGACGTCAGCCAGAGCCTGTCCTCGACTGAGCGCAAGCAGTATGAGCTGCGCGCCGTTTTGCAGCGCTGCGTCTCCACGGGCGCAGTCACAGCCAAGAAGGACTGCGCGGCGGCGATCTGCGGCCGGATGGATCTCGGCCTGATCGACGGCTGCGAGGCCTACGGCAGCGTGGAGAGCCAGAGCGGCGATTATGTCGGCGGCGTCGCGGGCATTTGCAGCGCGGCGATTGAAAACTGCTGGGCCAAGTGTGCGCTTTCCGGCGGACGTTATGTCGGCGGCATCACCGGCACGGGTGTGACGGACAGCGTGACCGGCAGCGGCAGCACCGTCTCCGGCTGCGTGTCGCTCGTGTCCATCACCGGGTATTCCCAGTATGCGGGCGCGATCAGCGGCAGCAGCGCAGGTGCGTTCGCGGATAATCTTTTCGTCTCCGACACGCTGGCCGGGCTTGACGGCGCAAGCGCTGCCGGACAGGCGGAGCCGGTCGCGTATGAAGCGCTGCTGGAAAACGAAGCGCTTCCCGATGCGTTCCGCACCTTCACTGTGCAGTTCGTCGCGGGCGGGGAGGTGCTCAAGACCGTAGAAGTAAATTACGGCGAGTCCCTGCCGGACAGCGTGTACCCGGACATCCCCGCCGTCGACGGACAGTACGGCGAGTGGGACGTGCAGACGCTTGAAAATATTCAGTTTGACACCACCGTGACCGCGCAGTACCACGCCAGCATCGACGCGCTCCCGAGCGATGTGCAGCGTGCCGACGGCAGGCCCGTCTTCCTGGCCGAGGGCGCGTATACGAGCGCCGACCGCCTGCAGGCGCAGCCGCAGGCCATCACGCCCGCCGCTTTCGGCGAGATCTCTGCCAGCATCCCGGAGGCCATCCGGAAATACTGCGAGAATATCGCAAACGGCCATGCGCCCGCCGCGCACGTGGCGCGCTCCGTCGTCGAGCAGTGGCAGCTCCGCCTGCCGGACGACGGCGCGGACACGCACACCATCCGCTTCCGCGCGCCCGATGGGCAGTCCGGCAAGCTGGATATCTATCTGGAAAACGAAAACGGCGTCTGGCAGAAGGTGCCCACGACCGAGATCGGCAGCTATCTGTCCTTCGAGGCCTCCGGCCAGACCGTGCAGCTTGCGGCGCTGTCCACGTTCCCCGTCTGGTGGGTGTGGATCGTGCTGGCCGGGCTTGCGGCTCTGCTGGTGCTGCTGATCATTCATCTGATCCATAAGACCGGCAAAAAGCGCCGCCGCCAGATGCAGGCGCTGCGCAAGGCCATGCAGGACGAGCAGAACGCCAACGACGCCGTCATCGGCGTCATCGACCCGGACGCGCAGGAAGCGCCCGTCTCACCGGAGCAGCTGCAGAAAAAGAAGAAAAAGCGCCGCGTCTGGTGGATCATCGCGCTTGTGGCCGTGATTTTGATCGCCGCCGGGATCCTCATCTACCGGGCCAGTCTCAAGAGCAGCGTGGACGCGCTTCTGCTGCTGAAAACCTCTCCGGCAGGAAGGAGCTGGACATGACCGCGTCCGTGCAGATGGAGCTTGGCGACGAGACGCTGCGAACGGACGTGCGCCTGTTCCGCACGCAGGCCGGTGGGAACACCATCCTCTGCATCGAGGATAACGGCGTGCAGCTGTATTATTATGACGGCGCGATCTACCTCGAAAACGGCAGCGCCTACCGCACGAGCGGCCTGTTCCCGGACTATTCCACGCTCGGCGAGCATCTGCTGACGCTCTACAACGCGACCGATGTGACCTACGCCCGTGAAAGCGGTGAAGAGGTCTATTCCGTGACCGCTTACGGCAGCGACGCAGAGCAGGCGCTTTCGCTGCTGACGCCGACGATTGCGGATTCGCTCAGCGCCGTCGAGAGCATCGACCTGTGTATGCACGTTGAAGACGGGGAGATCCGCTCCATCGAAGCCTCCGGCAGCTGTGAAGCGGAAGACGACAGCGGCCAGACACAGCCGATGACCGTCTGGGCCGAGCTTACCGTCCAGCAGGACGCGCAGACGGCGCACACCGTCCCCACGGCGGTCACGGATGCGATCGCGAACGGCGGCTATCAGGGCAAGCTGGAGCTGACGGAGGATCTGCTGCGCGTGCTGTCTGCCGCCTCCGAGCTTGGCAGGCGCGACCCGCTTGCCGCCCGCGTCCGGCTCAGCGCCAACTGCGGCCCCGTGATCTTCGATACGTCGCTGGATTACACCCGGACTGTAAAGGACGGCAAGACCGTCAGCTGCATCCGCACGGGCGCGCTGGAGCTGTATTTCTCCGGCGAAACGGTCCTTTCGAAGGACGGTTCTCCCGCCGTGAGTGAGCAGGCGCTGGTCAAGTGCGCGGATCTGATCGATCTGGCCTACCGCGCCTGTCTGGAGGACAGCGCCGCAAGCGAGCAGACGGAGACCGGCTGGCACTATACGCTCAGCCTCAGCGCCGAGCAGACAAAGCAGGCCGCCTGCGCCATCGCGCCGGAGGCGGAGAAGCTGGACGTGCAGTACCTGCCCGGCACGCTGGAGCTGGATGTGCAGGACGGCGCGATCACAGCCCTGCGCGTCACGACCGGCGGCAGCGTACAGGTCGGTGTCGTCGACACGCAGGTGTTGATCTCGGCCCAGTTCGACTTCCAGACCGGCCTGACCACAGACGACTGCCCCGTCCCGGCCGCAGTGCTGGAAAAGCTGTAACAGCCGTACAAAGATCGTACAAACCAAAGCCTTCCCCGTCGGGGCAGGCGGCCCGAAGGGCCGGATGAGGGCTGAGGAGCAGCTGCGATTTTGAGAAACTGCAAAATAAAGTGCAAGTGCTGCTCACCCTCATCAGTCTGCTCCGCTTCGCTCCGCAGCCAGCTTCCCCGGAGGGGAAGCCGTTGGGCGCTCCCGCGCCAGTGCACCGCAGAGCAGGCAAAACGCCCCGGTTTTCCGTTTGGAAAACCGGGGCGCAGTCATTTTTATCCCGTTACGATCTCTCCCACGCCGTTCAGAATGTAGGTCGGGCGGTAGGGATAGCCGTTTACGTCGGTGCGGCTCGTGCAGCCGGAGAGGACGAGGACGGTAGCAAGGCCGGATTCCATGCCCGCGATGACGTCGGTGTCCATCCGGTCGCCGACCATGGCGGCCTCTTCGGAGTGGACACCCAGCAGATGCAGGCCCGTGCGCATCATGAGCGGGTTCGGCTTGCCCATAAAATAGGCCTTCCGGCCCGTCGCCAGCTCGATCGGCGCGACGAGCGACCGGCAGGCGGGCGCAATGCCGAACTCCGTCGGCCCCGTGAGGTCGGAATTTGTCGCGATCAGCCGCGCACCGTTCAGAACCAGCCGGACAGCCTTGGTGATGACCTCGTAATTATAGCTTGCCGTCTCGCCGACGATCACATAATCCGGATCCACGTCGTTCATCGTGACGCCCACGTCATACAGCGCGTTCAGAAGCCCCGGCGCGCCGATCACGAACGCGGTGCAGCCCGGCGCCTGCTTTTTGAGAAACGCGGCGGTCGCAAGCGCGCTGGTGTAGAAATGCTCCTCGCCGATATCCAGGCCCATGCGCTGCAGCTTCTGCTGCAGCTCCTTGGGAGAACGCTCGGACGAGTTCGTCAGGAACAGAAACTGCTTGTCGTTTTCGTTCAGCCAGCTTACAAATTCCCGCACGCCCGGCAGCAGCTGGCTGCCGAGATAGATCACGCCGTCCATGTCGCAGATAAAGCCCTTCCGGGCGCGTAATTCTTCCAGATTCATCTCTTTGACTCCTCTCCTCCCGCTCCTGCGGCGGGGTATCTCTTTTCATTCGCTCACAGGCTCAGTATATGGGATAAGATCCGGAAAAGCAAGACAATTTGCACAGATTTAACGAAGATTTGTTGTGGATTTTACCGAAGCAGGTCAACGCAGGAAGCCCTCGAGAATTTTCTCCTCTGCCTCCTCCGGCGTCAGGCCGAGCGTTTCGAGCTTCAGCAGCTGCTCGCCTGCGATCTTGCCGATGGCGGCTTCATGCATAAGCGTCGCGTCGACGTGGTTGCAGGAAATTTCGGGGATGGAGCGCACCTTTGCCGCGCCCATGATGATCGAGTCGCACGACACATGGCCGAAGCAGGGGGCGTTGCCCTGTACGCGCGGGTAGAAGACCTGCGTGGACTGCTCCTTCGCGACAGACCGGGAGACAACGCGTGTGCGCGCGCCCGCACCGTTCAGGATCACGTCCATTTCGCTGACAGCGTGCTGATCGCCCGCCGTCAGGAGCTTTTCGTTGATCTGCACCTCGGAATTCGCGCCGTTGGCCTCGCACTTTGTATAGCGCTTCGTATCGTCCACGCCGCCGATCTGGCTGGTGTCCATGACGATGGACGCGCCCTCTTCGAGATATACGATGGTCTGCGGGTTCAGAATGCGCTTGCCCGTACCCTCGCCCTCGCCGTAGTGCTTTTCGATATAGTGAACCTTCGCGTTTTTGCCGATGTAGAAGGTATGGATGCCGTCATGCTCGGAGTCGCAGTCGCCGCAGTTGTGGATGCCGCACCCGGCCACGATGGTCACGTCTGCACCCTCGCCGACAAAGAAGTCGTTATAGACCATGTCGTGGAACCCGGCTCTGCTCAGTACGACAGGGATATGCACGTTTTCGCTCTTGGTAAAGGGCGCGATCCTGATGTCGATGCCGTCCTTGTCGGTCTTGGAGACGATCTGGATATGCTCGGAGTTCTGGCGGAACGCCTTCTGTCCGTCGAGACGGATGTTCACCGCGCCGTCCGGGATGCCCGTCATATCCGAGACGGTCTTGAGAATGCTTTTCTGAATGTCGTTCAGCATATTCCGTTCACCTCCAGCAGATTGCAGCCCGCAACGGTCTGCGACAGCAGCTTCGGATAAAGCTCGTCCGCCGTGCCGCGTCCGGCGATCTCGCCGTTCGCGATCAGGATGATCTCGTCGGCCAGACGGATGATGCGCTCCTGATGAGAGATGATGAGAATCGTGCGGCCGCCCTTTTCGTGCAGCTCGCGGAATGTTTCCGTCAGCCGGGCGAACGACCACAGATCGATGCCTGCCTCCGGCTCGTCGAAGATCATCAGGTCGGCGTTCCGGGCCAGAATGGAGGCGATCTCTATGCGCTTGACCTCGCCGCCGGAAAGGGACACATCCACTTCACGGTCCAGATAGTCATTGGCGCAGAGCCCCACCTTGGTGAGGTACTGGCAGCACTTGTCCTTGGAAAGCTTGTCGTCGCCGGAGGCGATGGTCAGCAGGTCGCGGACAGTGATGCCCTTAAAGCGGGGGGGCTGCTGGAAGCCGTAGCTGATGCCCAGCTTGGCCCGCTCCGTAATGGTCATATGGGTGACGTCCTGCTCGTTCCAGAGGATCTGACCCTCAGTGGGCGTCACCAGACCCATGATGATCTTGGCCAGCGTGGTCTTGCCGCCGCCGTTGGGACCGGTAAAGACCACCAGCTTGTGATCGTCCACGGTCAGGGAAATGTCCTTCAGGATGCCCAGAGTCTCATCGGCTTCCCGAACGGAATAGCTGATATGTTTTAATTCCAGCATGGAAGGTCCTCCTTTATGGGGAAAGGAAAAATTTCCTGTCATTCTCATGTAGTATACCAAAAACACGGGGAAATATTGGTTGCAAAAGCAACAGAAATCGGTCGGAAGCGGCCGAAATCCGCATACTGTTATACCCTAACATATTTTACCCTACCTGTCAAAGGGTAAGGGGGGATTTTTCAGTAAAACCGGCACTTTTTTTCCGGGTCCGCATAGACTGGAGGGAAAAGGAGGGGGAGCCCATGGAACGAAATCTCCACGAGCCGGAGATCTACGATTTCCGGCAGCATGACCGGCTCTGGCAGCGGGTGGGCCCCGGGCTGGAGCCCTAT
>OGYC01001568.1_pt1 | contig 18828 bp, 17 predicted proteins | sample 1576461 | NCBI WGS metagenome assembly OGYC01 (sample SAMEA3541569, study PRJEB24748) | human gut metagenome | biome: human gut; feature: human-associated habitat; material: faeces | place: China | collected 2012 | reverse complement strand
ACTCTTCCGCATCCTCCTGATTCTCCACGATGCGTATAATCAGGATAAATACTTGTCCGGTACGCTCCTGCACCAGTTCTGCAAAACGCTGTGCCCCCAGGGTCGTCGGATAATCCGCCGTCTGATTCTCCGCATAGAACAGTACATATTCCGGTGCTTCTTCCGGTTTTTTTGTAATAAAAAATAAACACGCCGCTGCTATGACCACAACAGCAAAAACGCCCCATGACAATATCAGTTTTTTGTTCATGGCATCTCCTTTTTATTCCGGAATTCACTGGGTGTCATGCCCATTTTTTTCTTAAAAATTCTGGTGAAATAGTTGGCATCTCTGTACCCTACTCTCCCACTGATCTCCTTGATGTTGATGGAAATATCTTTCAGTAGTTCCACTGCCTTTGCCATACGCAGATCATTCAGGTACATAATAAAGGTCTTGTCAAAACAATTCTTAAACAGTCTACAGAAATACACTTCCGAATATCCCATTCGTCCGGCTACCGATTGCAGGGACAGATCATCCTGGTAATGGGATTCCAGAAACGAAGCGATTTCCGAGGCGATCACATTGACCTGGGCATGATCCAAGTCCTCATCTGCTGCTGTCTGTGCCGAATTCTCCGGTGCTTCTTCCACTGTTGGCGTCCGGTTGCAGTCGATCAGGCTGAAGGCTTCCTCCAGCGTTGCCTGAAGTTCCTCATCCCGTCCCGGTTTTAACAGATATTCCAGTGCTTTCACTCCGATTGCCTGCTTTGCATAATTAAACTCATCATAAGCCGTCAAAAAAATGATGATACTGTCTATATCAATGCCGCCACTTATAAATTCTAACCGGCTTTATTTGTCAGTATATCCCTAACGGCTGGTATAAATATATATTTCGCTGCCTCCAGTCCGTTGATGCCGGGCATGGAGATATCCAGAATTGCGATCTGACAGTTCTCACGCTCAAAAATCTCCATTGCCTCCCGACCGTTTTGCGCCGTAAAAATCTCTATCTGCCCGGGGAAATTCTTTTGTATGCGCTTTGACACCACCTGTCGTTCAATTGGTTCATCATCTGCTACCAAAATACGATACATGACTTTCTCCTTCTGCTTTTCTCATTTATCTTTCCATAGGAGCCTTATCCTTATGGAAAGGGATTACCACTTCTACAGCGGTTCCTTTTCCCTTTTCACTTTCTATATAAAAATTACACTTTCCATACATGGAATGGATTCTAGCATAAATATTGGAAATGCCGATCCCTACACCTTCATTGGTGCCGTTGGCAAGATTCCATCTTATCAGGATCACTTCTGTCTGTGTCATACCGATGCCGCTGTCTTCCACCCGGATATGCAGCATATCTTCCTTACGAAAGACCTGCATTTTAATACTTCCGCCTTCTTCCTTCGGTCCCAGACCATGTATGATAGCATTTTCCAATAAAGGCTGTATCGTAAAAGTCGGCATCAGGACATGCTCCGCATCTTCCATACACTCCAGTGTAAAGCTGACTCTGCTGCCAAAACGCATCTGCTGGAGATACATATAGTCCTTTGCCACTTTGATTTCCTGATTCAAGAGCACTTCCGCCTGCTGCGTCTTCAGATTGTAGCGGAACAGAGAACTCAGTGCATTGATCATCTTCTCTGTCGTCACAGCATCCTCCAGATCTGCCATTCCCGCTATTACATTTAACGTATTGAACAAAAAGTGGGGCTGTATCTGATTCTTCAGCACTTCCAGATTCATGGTTTCCAGCTGCTTTTCTGTTTCCAGATTTTCCAGTTCCTGCTGATGCAGCCGGTCCAGTACTTCTCTTTTTTCCTCGAGCGCCTTGATATATTCTCCGGTGGCATATTTCATTTTGTTGAAAGCATGTACCAGTTCTCCCAGTTCATCCTCATTGTCGGTCTCCACGTCTTCCACAAAAAACTCATTGGCAGCAATCTGCTTGGAGGCAGTTACCAGTTTAATGATCGGATCCATCATAGAATGGTTCAGCATCTTTGCGATTTCAAACATGGTAAATGCCAGTAAAATACTCAGGATCACGGCCAGCATTATAATGCCGGATACAGAGGGCAGCAGCTCCTGATAACGGAGATTTCCTTCCTCGATGGTGGCCGACAGAAATCTCTGCATATACTGTTGCAGATAGGTCTGCATGCCATACACCCTGTACAGTTCCCTGATATAGGCATCCCCCTGATATTCCCCCTGTATTACCGCATCTCTTGCCCCGGTATAGATCTCGTAGCTGTTACGGATTGCCTGCAGCTGGGCAAACCGCCGCTCTCCCAACGCTGCATAATCCAGATCACAGGCATATACCTTTTCTTTGGTTTCCGCTATCCTGCTCTGGAGATCAGAAGCATTTTCTTCGGTATCCAGTCGGGAAAAATTTTCAAAGGAAGTAACTTCCGCTTCCAATGCAGTGATCATCTCTCCGCTGACCACATTGTTTTCCAGGATCCGGTTAAAGTCCACCATAAAATATTTCACGATCCAGACATCAAAAAGAACGACAACCGTAAAAAACAGCAATACAGTTCCCGCATATACCAGAATCTTATTTTTAATGGATAATTTTTTCCAGACCTTCATAACCCTTCAACCATATCTATAAAGAAACAGCGTCATGCTTTTCGAAAACACAACGCTGTTTTCCTTTTTATCTCTTTTGATTTTTCAATAGTGTCACCAGATCATTATAGAATACATCCTTCTGTTCTCCCATGGCACGGTTCATGATCATATAACCATAAGAATCATCTGTCTTGATGACGATCATGGAGTCCTGACGGATCACTCTGGTGACACGGCTCCAGGGAATCTTCTCCTCTCTGCCGCCACAGGTCACCACAATACCGGTATTTCGAAATAGCAGTTCCACTCCTTTGGGCTGTTGTTCCACCTGTTTATAGCTTCTGCCCAAAATCGCCAACGGCTGAAACACCGGGAAGATCAGACAGCACAGAATCTCCAGTGCCCTGGAAAACTCTCCGGAACCCGGCCACAACTTTATGGTCATGGCTATCATGGATACGGTAAACACAATATTGATCACTCCCAAAAAGGAACGATAGGTCCGCACCATAGACATTTTCCACAGATCCGAGGCTTTCACATCACAATTAAATTTGTATTCCATGCTGTCACACATCCTTATCTTTTATTAGCTAAACAAATTCGGCAGGAACATACTGATCTCCGGAATAAAGGTAAGTAAGAGCAGTACTATGATCATGCAGAGATAGAACGGCAGGGTTGCCTTTACCACTCTCTCCATCTTTACCTTGCTGACTGCAGATCCGATAAACAATACCGCACCTACCGGAGGTGTCAGAAGTCCAATACCACAGTTTAAGATCATCATAATACCGAACTGGATCGCATTGATACCGATAGAATTGGCAATAGGAAGCAGGATCGGTGTTGCGATCAGAATGATCGGTGCCATATCCATGATACAACCCAATACCAAAAGTATCAAGTTCAAAAGCAGTGCGATCAGCACCGGATTTTTGGTCAGGCCGATAATGGCATTGGCTGCCAGATCAGGTACATGTAAAGTAGTCAGGCAGTATCCGAAAATACTGGAGGTGGAGATCAGGATCAGTACGATAGACAACGTATCAATACAGGATTCCAGGATCTTCCATACACCCTTCCAATCCAGTCCTTTATAAATATACACACTGACGATCAGACTGTAAATAACAGCGATGGCTGCAGACTCGGTTGCGGTGAACCATCCGCCTACGACACCCACCACGACGATGATCACCGCTGCCAGTGCCCAGAAAGAAACGGATAACTGTTTTCCCAATCTCTTGAGGCTGAACTTATCTCCCTTGGGATATTTGCGTTTCTTGGAAATAATGTAAGAACCGATCATCAGAGAGACTGCCAACAATGCTCCGGGTACATATCCTGCCAGGAATAAGCTTCCTACCGACACACCACCGGCACTCATTGCATAGATTACCATGTTATGGCTGGGAGGAACCAACAGTCCCTCACAGGAAGAGGTAATAGTAACTGCGGTAGAAAAATCATCATCATAGCCCTGCTCTACCATCATAGGGATCAGAATACTTCCCAGAGAAGCAGTATCTGCAGATGCAGAGCCGGAAATTCCACCGAAGAAATAAGATGCCACGATATTCACCATGGCCATACCTCCGGTCATCCATCCTACACAGGCATCCGCCAGGGCGATCAGTTTCTCCGAAATACCTCCCGATCCCATCAGGCATCCCATGGTAATAAAGAAGGGAACCGCCATCAGACTGAAGGAGCTGATGCCTTTTACCATCTGCTGACAAATGGTGGTAAAGGGCAGCTGCTGATACCACAGACATAAGAGGGAAGATAATGCCACTGCATAGGCAATGGGGAATCTTAAAAAGATCATGACCAGAAAGCTGATCAGTAAAATCGCTATTGCTGTACCATTCGCTGTCATTATTTATCGCCCTCCTTTACAAAAATATTCTTAATATGGGTGTATAGTGCTTCCAGTTCGAACACGATCATTGCCACACCGGCAATAGGAATCGGAAAATACATCCAGAATCTGGATACGGAAGGCATGCTTACATAGCTTCCCTTGGCTCCAAGGGTAGAAGCATATTTCCAGCCGACCACTACCATTACAATGGCCAGTGCAAATACACAGAGATCAGATATAATATCCAGTGCCTTGATCACTGCAGAAGGCAGATATCTGTCAAATGCCGTCATACGGATATGTGCATTTCTGCGGATGGCCAGTGCTGCGGAAAGTACTGCCATATAGGACATCAAAGTAAGTACCACCTCTTCCGACCATGCAGGATCGGGAATAAACGGAACATATCTTCCGAGAACGCTCATGCAGGTAATCAGAATATCTGCGACCAGCAATAATTTGCATAAAAACAGAACGATTTTGTATGCAACATCGTAGACCGGTTTGAACTTATCCACTGCCTTAAAAAACCCTGCCATACTATTTAACCTCTTTCTGCCGGTATCCACCGGCTATTTAACATGTTTAACATAAGAAAGGCACAGGAAGTGAACTTCCTGTGCCTTTCTTCACTTCTCACTTATTACGGGTCTTACTGCGTTCAGCGTCTGCTTACTGCATATCAACGATCTGCTGATACAGATCTTCCTGACCCTTTATATTCTCAGCGATGACATCCTTAACGGCATCCTGCCAGGGTGTCTTGTCATCTACATCGATTACAGTCACGCCGTCTGCCTTCAGCTCTTCCAGAACCTCGTTCTCCTTCTGCTCGGAGATCTCACGGTTGTACTGGGATGCGGCTGCGCCGGCTTCCATCAGAATGTTCTGCTGCTCTGCGCTTAACTTGTTCCATGCATCATCGGTAATGATGACCTGTACGGCGCCCAGGGTATGTCCGTCTAACATCAGATAAGGTGCTACCTCAGGGAATGCGTTGGACTTATAGTTGGCGATCGGCTGTTCTGCACCGTCTACCACGCCGGTCTGCAGTGCGGAGTACAGTTCACCGAAAGATACCACGGTGGGAGATGCGCCTAAACCTTCTACCAGACCGTTCATAACAGGGTCATTGGATACACGAAGTTTCATTCCCTTAAAGGATGTGATATCTTTAATCTCACTCTTGGTAAAGAAATGACGGAAGCCTTCCTCTGCATAGAACAGACCTCTTACACCGCTGCCGTTCTCAGAAGGCTCCAGCAGGAACTCCTTCGCCAGATCAGAGGTTGCAAAGTTCCAGAAATGCTCACGGCTTACAAAGGTGTACGGCAGTGACAGAAGCATGGACTTCTTTCCGCCGTAAGAAGTAAGTGCGAATGCAGAGATACGGGACATATCAATGGTACCGCCACCGCCAAGCATGGTATCCAGAACATCATTCTCGGAACCGAGAACACCGCTGGCCTGCAGGTCAATTATGATAGAGCCGTTGGAACGGGACTCTACTTCTTCCTTGAACTTCTGGTCCGTCATACCTACGATGGTATCCAGAGGATTTACTTCAGCCATTACCAGTGTGATAGCATCTGCTGCCGGTGCCTGTGCCTCTTCCTTGGATTCAGTGGTTGCTGCTGTGGTGCTCTCCTGTGCAGGGGTGCTTGCCGCCGGTGTCTGAGGAGCACTGACGCCGCAGGCTGCCAGTCCGCATACCATGGTTACACATAATAGAGCTGTTAAAATCTTTTTCTTCATTTGGATTTCCCTCCCAATATTTTTGCGACCTTACCGGTCCTTATGTGCTTATTATACCGATAATGATTAGGATAGGAAATCGGACATTCTTAAGTTTCCTAGCACGTTCTTAACATCTTTTTAACAGTTTCTTTATATTGTTTTTACAGAATCTTTATTCCCTCAAGGTACCTGACACTTATTACCATTTTTCATAAGGACAAACATTATTTTTCATAACAGCCCGCAGTTCCACAAAGCAGCCGCAGGCGCCACACAGCCCCTCATTCAGATATTTACATTCCTTACATACAGCAAGGCGGTCTTCATAGACCGCCTTATCTGCTTTACTATCCTCTTCGATTCTGTCTATGTAGGCATACAGATTCTCCATATAGGCATTCTTGTCCATTTCCCGCAACAGACATTTCCGACAGGGATATTTTCCTGTGACTTGGATTGTTTCTATTATTTGTTCTTCTTCCATAACTGTTCTTATCGCTTATTTTATCCGGAACATAACGACACTGCATGCCGGCATGGTAAAGGTGATCCTGCCATCTGCGATCTTATACTCCGTAAATACTTCTTCATGTACCTTATCGGGATCCTCAAAGGTGTTGTAAGCATGCATATCATTGGTCAGAATCGCCGCCGTCACGTGCTTTGGATCACACTCTGCGAAAGCGATCTCCACCTCTTCTGCCTTATCAATGGACAGGTTGTTCAGGGTGATGGTCACAACACCGTCCTTATCCACGGAAGCGGATTCCTGTAAATTGGGAACCTTGAACTTTTCATCTTCACCGATCTGTTCCACACCATCGATATAGCTTTCCACCAGATCCGCATCCTGATGGTATTTGTACATATGGAATACATGGTAAGTCGGGGTACGCAGCATCTTCGGTCCCTCGGTCAGGATCACTGCCTGCAGTACGTTGACCAGCTGTGCGATGTTTGCCATCTTCACACGGTCACAGTGCTTGTTGAAAATATTTAAAGACAGTCCGGCCACCAGAGCATCACGCATGGTACTCTGCTGGTATAAAAATCCGGGATTCGTGCCGGGCTCCACATCATACCAGGTGCCCCACTCATCGCAGATCAGGCCGATCTTCTTCTCTGGATCGTATTTGTCCATGATTGTAGAATGCTTATTGATCAGTTCGTCCAGTTTAAATGCTTTGGCCAGAGTCTTGTACCATGCTGCATCATCGAAATCCAGTGCACTGCCCTTATGAGACCAGTCATCCTCCGGCAGTGTATAGTAATGCAGGGAAAGTCCATCCATAAAGCCATGCATCCATTCCGGTGCATTTTCAAAACAGGTCTTCAGCACATTTTCTGTCCAATACGTATCTCCCGCATTGGGACCACAGCATACCTTGAAAATGGGGTGCTTCTGATCATAATTTCTCACATAAGTCTGGTATCTGCGGTACAGATTGCCATAGTAGGACGGGGTCATATTGCCGCCGCATCCCCAGTTTTCGTTACCGACACCGAAGTAATCCACCTTCCATGCTTTCTCTCTGCCGTTTTTTCTACGCAGGTCTGCCATAGGAGATACCCCGTCGAAAGTCATGTACTCTACCCACTCGGACATCTCCTGTACGGTACCGCTTCCCACATTGCCATTGATGTAGGTCTTACAACCGATCTGTTCACACAGTTCGAAGAACTCATGGGTACCGAAGCTGTTGTCCTCGGTCACACCACCCCAATGAGTGTTGATCATTTTCTTGCGGTTCTCCTTCGGTCCGATACCGTCTTTCCAGTGGTATTCGTCCGCGAAACAACCGCCGGGCCAGCGAAGCACCGGAAGCTTCATCTCCTTCAGGGCTGCCACTACATCGTTACGCATACCATTGGTATTGGGGATCTCGGAATTCTCACCTACATACAGTCCTTCATAGATACATCTGCCCAGATGCTCAGAGAAATTGCCGTAAAGTTCCGGATTGATATGTCCCTTTTTCTTCTTTTCGTTAATATAAATCTTTGCCATATTGATCCTTTCTGTGGCAGGCATCCGTTTCCTACCACTGTTGCGGCATTACGCCGTTCCGTCGCAGTGCGATTCCTGCAGAGCGTTCATTATTGGAAGCCTTTCACTTCATGCCAGCTCTCCGCAGGCTCCGTACTTTCTTCCACCTGTACATTCTCATATACTACACTTCTTAACTTGTCTTCCGAAAAGTTATCCACTCTTGCCCTGATCCGCAGATCCTGCAGGGTAAAATCGGAAAGCAGATACTGGCTCTCATCCGGCATCACATCAAAAAAGGTATCACAGATGCAGTCACAGTCCTTCATCGTGATGTGATCTGCATAAGACAGCGGCCTGTCCTTCCGATCCTTCAGATCATAATACTGGGTCCAGGGATAAATCTTGAGGAACTCCTTTACCCGGCCTTCGATCTGCTCCACCGTGATATATTCATAGTGCTGCGGGGTGTCCGGCCGCATTTTCAGCCACAACAGTCTCGCTGCCCCCTTGATCTGAATCCTGCGCATGATGATATTGCGGTTATGTACTGATTCCGAACCACAGGTGAGACACCCATGGCAGAAGCCATAGACACAATCCTCCACCAGAATCCGCTCATTGGAGCCGTTCTCCGGCTGGCTGTCCGCCCAGGGGCCCTTACCGCCCTTCAGCACCACAGAGTCGTCATTGACTTCCATATAACAGCCTTTCACCAACACATCCGTACACGCATCGATATCAATGGCATCCGTACTGGGTGCCGCAACAGGACCTGCCGGGGAATAAATATGGCAGTTCAAGTATTTTACATGGTCACATTTATAAATATGTGTGGTCCAGAAATGGGAATTCTGTAAATTCAGACCGGCGATCCGCACATTTCTGCAGTTGGACAGATAGACCAGCCGGGGTCTCTGACCATCCTTGTTGGTGCCGTTACTCCATTTCCAGCGCAGCCAGCAGGCTTTCCAGGTCTTAAGTCCGTTACCGTCAATAGTGCCCGGTCCGCACATGGTAAATCCATTCAGACCGTCCGCATTGATCAGTGCCGTAAAATACAGGCAGGTCTCTCCCTCGATCCGGGTCTCGGCCAGATCATAATCCGAGATATCATCGCTGCCCTTTAACGTCGCACCGGCGGAAACATAGAGATTCACTCCCTGTTTGAAATAAAGTGCTCCCGTCAGATAGGTTCCCGGCGGCACCACCAGGACACCACCGCCCTCTTCTGCCGCCAGGTCGATCACCTTCTGGATCTCTTTGGTATAAACTTTTCCGTCGTCCCAGATCCCGTACTCTGTGAGGACATAGGGTCTGCCCAGTTCCTCAAGCTCCGGCATCCCTATATCATAAAACCAGTCATCTATGGGAGTTCCGTCCGGGAAATATTCCGTAGGTCTTTCTTTTTCGTTATGCATTCTCTGCCTCCTTTGCGTTCTGCTCCCTCAGAAAACGAACACAGGATTTCCGCCCTGATCGTTATCGTTGGTTATCTGATTTCTACAAAGGTAGTGTCGTAAGGTGCAATGGTTACCGTACATGCGCCCGCTTCCGTTGGGATAGTGGTGGTCTGCTCGGTGTCACTGTTGTTGATGACTACCAGTTTTTTACTCTCCGGGTAATAAGCACATTCCGTATACAGGTTATCCGTCATATAGCTGCCGGAGGTGCCTTCTCCACCGGCATAACGGATCAGCTGGTACAGCATTCTGGTATTCCACAGGTTCACCTGGAAGGAAGACAGATAGATTCCCAGTCCCTTGCCGAAATGATTCAGGGTGATCAGTGGCTTCCCGCCGTCTGCCAGAAGTACCTGTGCTTTTCCATCCGTCAGATACCGGTTCTCCTTCGCTTCCACACCTGCGCCCTCTGGGATCAGACGCTCCGGATCCGCTGTCTCAAAGGTCCATCTGCCGTGACAGACTCTTGCGCCGGTGTCCTCGTCAATTCCCAGCACATGTGCCATACGGAAATACGTATCATATCCTTCCACAGCGGAAGGCTCGTTCACACCGATAAAGCAGCCTCCCTCGTGTACCCACTTTGTAAGTGCAGTAACAAGCTCCTCATCCTTCCAGGCATCCCCGCCGCTCCAGGCGCTTCCGGCTCTGCCTGCATTGATTACGACATCTACGTCCTTCAGTATACCATTTTTTACATCCTCAAAGGAAATAAATTTCACATCCACAGGAAGTCCGGACAAAGCTTCGTTGATGTGGATCAGGTCATGCATATAAGTCTCATGAAAGTGTCCGGACAAGGTCCAGGAACGTAAGCTTCCCCAATAATGCAGCACTGCCACACGGGTCTTGATGTGGTAAGGTTCTCCCGCATCGTGGAAGCTGCGGATCAGACGGAACTCATCTGCCACTTTTTCAATATAATCACAGAAATCCGGGAAACCCTCCACCAGATGAAGGTATCCGCCGAGACCGATCCGGTCGATCTTCGCACGCAGCAGGGCACGTCTTACGCTGTTCCAGTATTTTTTCGCATCCAGTGTGGGATCTCCGCCCTCCATGAAAGTCGGAGCACCGCCCAGCCCCACCGGGAACAGATAGGGGTGCAGACGCAGTTCATGTGTAGGCACATCCACGCCCGCACACAGTCTGGCTTCATAACCGGAGAATACACATTTGATCAGTCCGTCAAAACCAAACTCCTGAAATCTGCCATTATAAGGCTCCACGCCTACCCAGCTGTCGTCATAGAAGACATAAGCCTTTTTGCCGTAGGAATGCACCATATCGATCAGCTTCCTGCCAAAGGAAATAACGAAATCATTGATAAATGCCATCCAATCCGCCTTTTTCGCATTGCCAGGCATATGAGTCACATGCAGCTGTCCCTTATTGATAAAATCTTCCGCTGTCATGCGATATCCGTATTGTTTCTCGAACTCCTGTAAAGCAGGAACGCTCACAGTGAAATCATAGGAACCCCAGTCAGAGAACAGATTCCGGTTCCTCTCACTGCTGCCCCAGATCCATACGAAATTGTAGAACATGGAGGTAAAGCGCACCACCGTGGTATCCGGATGGGTCTCACACCAGTGCTTCATCCAGCCCAGCAGATACTCCTGAGTCTCAGGATATCTGGGATCGATCTGCATCAGATGCTCCTTGTCCCAATGGTTCGTAGTATGATTGTACATAGAGATTTCTTCCCAGATACGATAGGCTAAGAAGCTTACTGTATACTTATGAAAAGGGATGATGCCGCTCAGGGACACGCTTCCCTTCTCTTTGTCATAGCTCCAGTCCGCATTGTCGATCTTCACATTGGTGGTTCTGTCATAAACCTCCCAATATTCCAGACTCTCTGCGCTATCATTGATCCGGAACTGCTCCGCAAAAAAGCTGTCCATCAGTCCGATGGTCAGGGTGTCACTCTCTGCTGCCTGGGGCGGTGTGCACAGGAAGGTCTGCTGTAATTTGTCCTGATTCTCCTTTGCCCAGGCATTGTGATCTCTGATAATACAAATGGTAGAATAGATTCCGTAACCGGCATGGGTGATTTCGTCGGAAAGCACGGTTCCATCACTGTCACGGATCACATCTGCTCCCCATTTTTCCGCCATTTTCAGAGTCAGTTCTTCATATCCTGATTCTCCCGGTAAGGTAAAACCACCTTTTCCCATTCTGAGTTCCTCCTCATATTCCTGCTTTTTTTCATTCCTGTCATTTCTTCACTTCTATTTTCCGGTACAATATCTGTCCTGTTACAGCAATTCCTCTTTCAGACACAGTCTGACCACACGTTCCAGCTGCTCTGCCTCAGACAACAGCACCTGATCTCCTGCAGGATCCGGAATGTCCTTGTATATCTCCGGTTTCTTAGGAACATTGATTTGTCCCACAGGCTCCCATGCGCCGAAACCATCCGTCACGCACTCTGCCAGATAAGCGTAGGCTCTTTCAGAATGACCTTTGCATTTCTCCCGGATCTCCTGTGCCACATATCCTGCCATCTTATAAGCACCGAAGTCATTGGTATGAGTATAATCCCCTGGGAAAAAGATGGGTTTTGCATCCTGCAATCCCTTTTCCAGAACGTATTCTTTACTGTGGGCATGAAGATCCAGCACCGGAATACCGTACTGTGTTCCCAGTTCCAGACACACATCTGCAAATTCCTCCAGCAGATCCAGATACGTCTGATCCCGCAGTCGCCAGGTATTTCTTGCAATGGGTGTCACCAATACCGGATAGACCCCCTTTGCCTGATTTTCTTTGATATAGCGTTGCAGATTCGCCCGGTATCCGCCCTTTGCCTGCAGCCCGGGAAGCTTCTGATCATTATGCCCGAACTGGAAAAACACATAATCTCCCGGCTTGCTGTACTGAGAGATCACCGCATAATGCCCTTCCTTGCGGAAGCTATCGGTAGTCAGTCCGGAGTGGGAATGATTCGACACTGCCACACGTGTGTCAAAATATGCCGGAAGCATCTGTCCCCAGCCACAGTAACAGATGCCTGGATAATAGGGATAATCTCCGGGCTGATCTGTCACTGTGGAATCTCCCGCCAGATAAACCGTAGGACCGTTCACCTCTTCTACCGTAAGAGCACTGATCCTTGGTCTGTCCGCCAGTACTGCAATATCCACAGTCTTATCCGCAAAAATCCGGGAATAACCCACAGGTACAATATCGCAGACATTTGTAATCATTGTATAAGTGAACTCTCCGGCTCCCACTGTGCCATGAAAAGCCAGCCGTCTTCTTCCGGTGAAGATCAGTATCTCTCCCATTTCCTCTTCTGATCGGATGGTCAGGGTGATCCTGTAGTTCCCCTGTCTGGGTACATCTACCTTGAAGATCAGCGGAATCCTCCTGGGTGAGCCAGACATCGGTTCTCCCGACTGCCTCTCCAACGCTGCCACTTCTTCCTCAGAATCCAGATAGCAGCCGTTCTCATCTTCCTTCAGGAAGGACAGCTGTTCGTTTTGATACCAGTACATCGTATCAAAAGAGGAATTCAGTTCCCGGATCTGCAGCAACTTCTGCTCTCTTCTGTTTTTTTCTGTTACAAAACCGTAACCTTTGCCCGGCTGATAGAGGTCTTCGCTGCCCACATCGATCAGATTGGCCGTTCCTCCATCCTTTCCGAACAGGAAATTCCTGCGAAACATCTATAACGCACCATCCTTCTCAATATCATCGGAAATTAACAAGGTTGCAAAGAAGGAAAGTGCCAGTCCCTGTCCCCATCCCTGAATATACGCCTTGGGAATGCCTCTGTATCCTTCCTTGTCTCTCATGACGGCAGTTCCGCCGGAGACATTCATCACCTTACCATCCTCGCTGACATTGGCAAGCAGGCCCTTGATGGCCTTGTTGATATATTTGCTGTGTAAAGGATTGCCTCTGGTCAGCATTGCTGCGGCAATTCCTGCAGATGCGGAAATCTCTTCATAAGATTCCGGATCATCCACTACGGTTCTCCACAATCCATTCTCCGTCTGGTATACCTTCAGGGCTGCCAACTGCTCATTTAAGGAGCCGGCCACATCGATATACTTCGGATACAGATAGCACTGAGGCAGAATACCGCCTACCTGCGACATGGTAAATGCTGCCCAGGCATTGGCTCTTCCCCAATAGATGCCGGACATATGATCTCCGGCAATATTGTCATAGCCGTGATACCAGAGTCCACTGCTGGGATTCTGTAAATATTTGATATGCCAGTAGTACTGGTTCAAGGCATCATCGATCAGTTCTTCATCGTGTTCCATCACGCCCACACGCAGCATCAGGAACGCTGCCATGAACAAAGTGTCACACCAGCACTGCTCCGGGAAATCGTTGTTGGCAGATACGGTATGCTGCAATACATGATCTCCGAAACGCAGGGCATCTTTTCTTAAATAAGTGATCTTACTCATAAGAATGTCATGATACTGCTGCTCTCCGGTGGCCTGGTATAAGGTGATCAGGCAATGTCCCATGGCACAGGCATTTACTGTCCATACCTTGGGCAGTCCCAGATCGATCAGTTCGTCGATACGATCCTTTAACAGATCCAGATATTCCTTCTTGCCTGTCTTTTCATAGGCATCGCTGATTCCGTAATATGCCACACCACAGGGCCAGTCCCAGGTGAGATCCATATTCATAGTCTTTTTGACGATTTTGTCAATGACTCCCTCTATTTCTTTCTTATCATATTCCAGTTTTAACATAGCTCCTCCATTTCTGCCTTTTGACTCTTTATATTCTTTTCCCACAGTTGTTTTTATTGTAAAACAGTCGGTCGGAAAAGGACATAAAGTATCTTCAACTATTCAGAACCCCATTCACAAAATCGCTCTGAATAGTTACATTTTTAATATAGCCCCCAAGCCATTCATGCCTGGGGGCTGTATGTACTTCCTGTAATAAAACTTTTTACTTACTGAAGTCTGGTGGTGTTACCTGCATCCAGAGCAGCCTGTCTCTCATCGATAACTTCCTGATAACCTGCATCCAGATACTTCTGGCTCAGTTCGTCATACAGAGCGTCGAACTGATCCTTGGAGCACATGGTCAGGTTGTCACGGTACTCGGTATACAGATCATACAGAGTCTGGTTGTACTCGGATACAGCGTCGATAGAGGTTGCGAACAGGCAGTCGGAGTTAGCCTTGCCTGCTTCATAGATAGCAACCTGTCCGTTGTAGTTAGCCAGGATCTGATCATAGAAGTCCTGAGGAATACCCTGAGGGGTAACTGCCTGGATATCTTTCTCGATAGATCCGAGGGTCTTAACTGCGGTTACTGCACACCAGTAGTCTACGTTGTTGTTGTGTCCCTGCTGCTCAGCCAGACCGGTCTGATCTGCTACTGCTACGGGATCGCCGTTATCATCATAATTGAAGTTCACGCCTTCGATACCCCACTGCATAGTGAACAGATTCTCGGGCTGGTTCAGCCACTCAAGGTACATCATAGCTGCCTTTACTTCATCCTCGGTAGCATCGTTAGCGAAGCCGATCATCATGCCGAAGTTGGTTCCGGGTCTGTAAGAAGCGGAAGATCCCCAGGTCTCATCCTGTGTCCAGGTGGAAGGAGTCACTGCTACTGCCAGCTTGGCATCGGGGTTAGCATCATAGAAGGAGTTCAGTACGTTCATGCTGGAGGAGATATATCCGGTCCAGGTAAATGCTTCACCGTTGATGAAATCTGCCTCTGCCTCGGAAGCATCTCTCAGATAGTACTCAGGATTGTAGTAACCATCATTGTACAGCTCATTCTCCCATTTTAAGAATCTCTTCTGAGCCTCGGTGGACAGAGCGGGGATCTGGTAGTCACCGGTGGTTGCCCATGTAGTCTCATCCTGAGGATAATCTCTGTATCCGTAGTTCTGGTCGATACCTGCGCCGCTTACTTTCTTACCGCTTAAGGGATACTTGTGACCATTTTCTACCAGTTTTGCATACAGCTCTAACAGCTTGGTGTTGTCGCCAACAGGATACTCAGAGAAGCCGGCTTCTTCCAGCCAGTCCTGACGATAGAAAGTGCACCAGGTATAAGTAGTGTTGCCGTAAGGTCTATAGCCAAGTACCAGATAATCTTCATCAGACAGCTTGGTGTAAGCGTCGTTGCCGTGCTCTACCATGGTCTCCCAGTAAGTAGGAGCGATCTGCTTGAACTCTTCTACATCGTAGGTCTGCAGATAGCCGTCTGCCTGCCAGCTTGCCAGCTTATCATAGTCATATTCCATACAGATGGTAGGAAGGCTCTGGCTTGCTGCCAGCATAGCGTAATCAGTCATAACGTCGCTACGGGTAATTCCTACATATTCTACCGTGATGTTGTACTTATCACCGAAGTTCTCCTGTACCCAGTTGGTCCAGTAGTTGTTCTCTACATCAGAGCATCCGTTTCCGGAAGAACCACGATCGTATACGGGGATCTGCAGAGTAACATTGTCTGCGAAAGGCTCCCATCCGTCAATACCTGCTACTGCTGTGGATGCTCCTGCATCTGTGCTTGCTGCAGAACTCTCTGCTACAGATTCCTTTGTTCCGGCATCTGCGGTTGTGTTGTCCGCGCTGCTGCCGCATCCGGTCAGAGTGCTCATTGCCATAGCACCAACAAGTGCTGTTGCCATTACCTTGTGAAGAGTATTCTTCTTCATAAATCAATCCTCCTTGTTTTTCCGAAGGAAAAATCCGAGTCCCTGGCGAGGAGAGGATTTTCCTCCTTAAAAATTATACATAGTTTTATGTGTACCCCCAGTTTTGGGGAAAACTAACTTGGTTGTTTTGTTCCTTTTAACTTTTAGCCCTTAACTGCTCCGATCATGGTACCCTGTACGAAGTACTTCTGCAGGAAAGGATAAATAATAATGATAGGAATTGTTACAAACATGATACTTGCTGCCTGTAATACTTCGGGAGTGGACTGGATCGCACTGCCGGTATCTGCCAGGGAGGAAGTCTGTGCTTCTGCTGCGGATGCCACCAACTGATATAACTTATACTGGATCAGTTTCAGATCGGCGCTCTTGGTATAGTACATGTTGTCTGCGTAGGAATTCCAGCGGCCTACCGCATAGAACAGAGACAACGTTGCCAGGATCGGTTTGGACAGCGGTAATACGATACTGCTTAAGATCTGGAAATTACTTGCACCATCCAGGAAAGCGGATTCCTCTAAGCTGTCGGGAATCGTACTCTGGAAGTAGTTCTTCATGATCAGCATGTTGTACGGGGAATAGATCAGAGGTAAGATCAACACCCACATGGTATCCAGCACATGCAGCTTCTGATATAACAGGTAGCTGGGAATGATGCCGGCACTGAAGTACATCGGTACCATCAGCAGGAAGGTCAGTAGCTTTTTACCTTTTAATCTCTTCTTAGAGAGAGGATAAGCGGCACAAGTACATACCAGCATTCCCAGAGCGGTGAAGATCACGGTAACGATCACCGAGAAGATCATGGAGTAGGTCATGGAGTTATCTGCAAATACCTTCTTGTAAGCATCAAAGGTGATGTCTTTGGGCCAGAAGTAAACGCTCTTGGACATTACTGCGGTATTACCGGATATGGATTTTACTGCTACATGTAAGAACGGTAATACACAGCTGGCGCAGAGGATGACGATCACTGCCATCATGACGAAATCACTGATGCGGAATTTGTTGACCGCATGTGCTCCGCCTGCGGAGGTAGATTCTTCATTAATATTAACTTCTTTTTTCTTCATCTCTCTCACCTCCTACAGTAATCCGTCTTCGCCAAGCTTCTTTGCGAATTTATCAGATAACAGAACCAGGATCAATCCGATCAATGACTGGAACAGACCAACTGCGGTCGCCGCACTGAATTTTCCGGCTCCAATACCTTTGTTGTAAATGTAGACAGCCAGCTGATACTGGAAGTCCTTGACCTGTGAATTTTCTAACGCGGTCAGACGCTCTAAGTTACTTCCCATGACACGTCCGAGGTTCAGGATCAGCAGTGTTACTACTGTGCTCTTGATACCGGGAAGTGTGATATGCCACATTCTCTTCCAACGGTTCGCTCCATCGATCATGGCTGCTTCGTACAATTCTCCGTTGATACCGGTGATCGCTGCCAGGTAGAGGATCGTGCCCCATCCCATCGTCTGCCATACACCGATCAGCAGATATGTAATTGCCCAGTGCCATTTCTCATTCAGGAAAGGAATTCCTTCGGAGATCACTCCCAGGTTGGTCAGCAGAATGTTCACCAGACCGGAGTTCGGACGGAACATTGTCATGGCTACGCTTCCGATGATGGCCCAGGAAAGGAAGTGCGGCAGATACAGGATCGTCTGTGATACTTTCTTGAATCTGGGATATCTTAATTCATTCAGGATCAATGCCAGAATGATGGGCATCGGGAAACCAACTAACAGGTCTGCCAGATTGAACACTACGGAGTTGCGGAGCGCTCTCATGAAATCGGCATCCTTAAATATTTTAATGAATGTCTTCATTCCCACCCATTCACTGCCTGCATATCCCTTCGCCGGCTTGTAATCCATGAAGGCCATCCGTAGTCCCGGGTATGCTCCGTAGCTGAATACAATTACCATGATCAACGGAAACAATAACAGCAGATACAACTGCCAGTCTCTTTTAAAAGCTTGTTTCCAAGTGGTTTTTGTTTTCACACCCACCACATTGGCTGCATTCTTCTTCGCCATGTCGAACCTCCTCAAGTGTCAACTATATTTTCTCGTCATTTTGTACACTTTTTGTAACCTTGTAAGCATATTATCATACATGTTGTCATATTTTTCTAATCAATCAATATAGAAAACTATGCAAAAACAACCATTATAGATCATGGTCGTTTTTCGTAAGTATTGAAGTTTCGTTGCATTTTCGTAAATTTTACGTGAATTTTGGAGCGTTTTTGCTGTAGGATTCGCTGTTTCACGGTATTTTTAGCCTTTTTTAATCTCTTCCACGGAAACGTTGCAAACCCTAAAAAAATCATTTTCGCAACATAATGGTTGATTTTATCCATTTTAATTGTTATATATAATGTATAGACATTATTTCTACTGCAGCATGTCTTTCCGTTGCATCATCATACAGGATGCACAAAGCGATTCAGGAAACTCTGGAACAGGAGGCACACTATGGCGAAATCCAAACGAGCTGTAACAGAATACCGAAGTTATTATCTGCCAAC
>OGYC01001566.1_pt1 | contig 18842 bp, 12 predicted proteins | sample 1576461 | NCBI WGS metagenome assembly OGYC01 (sample SAMEA3541569, study PRJEB24748) | human gut metagenome | biome: human gut; feature: human-associated habitat; material: faeces | place: China | collected 2012 | reverse complement strand
ACGGGCCGTACCCTGCACCCGGACAACATGGCCGCAGGCCCCGCTTCCTACGGCATGACCGACACCATGGGCCGTATGCACTCCGATGCACAGTTCGCAGGCTCCTCCTCCGTCCCTGCGCACGTCGAGATGATGGGCTTCCTGGGCATGGGCAACAACCCCATGGTCGGCGCTACGGTTGCGGTTGCAGTCGCCGTCGAAGAGGCCATGAAGTAAGCCTGATTGGCAAAAACCAAGTGTTTTCAATGCCTTCAGCCGTGGTTAAAAGTGGATAAATGCAGTGAGATGATGTACACTAGTACATTATTTGTACACTATTAGTACACCACATTCGTACACCCCGCCGTAGTGATGATTTGCTACAGCGGGGTGTTTTCTATTTATCGATCAAAATTGCCTGCTCGATCAAGAATAACAAGCGTTCTGATCATGTCCTCACTCATATTTTTCCAAGCAGTTCCGGCGCTTTTAGCAATGTGCGCCGAGGGAATACTGGAACGGCGTGCACGAACCGGAATGACGCCGCGTCTGTAGTGCGCGAAGCATCCGGTTTTGGTGCTAACGTCCTATTATGTTTCCGTTCTGCGGAACGTTTTTGTTTTAAAACACCAAATTCCCCTTGACAGGACCGGATTTGTCCGGTAATATGTCTTTATAGGGTGCACATATTTAATTGTGCAGTCCACATTGCACGGACATATGAGTTTCTGAAGAAAGGGCGGATTTGAAATGAAACAGATGATGGATGCCATCGTAAAACCCACAGCCGGCCCCGGATTGGAGCTGCGGCAGGTGCCTGTTCCTGTGCCGGGCCCCGGAGAAGTTCTCATCAAGATCCACAAGACCGCGATCTGCGGCTCCGACGTCCATATCTACAAATGGAACCAGTGGGCGCAGCAGCACGTCAAGCCCCCTCAGGTCATCGGCCATGAGTATGTCGGCGAGATCGCCGAGCTCGGCGCGGGCGTCACGGGCTTCACGGTCGGCCAGCGCGTCTCCGGCGAGGGCCATATCACCTGCGGCCACTGCCGCAACTGTCACACCGGCAATATTCAGTGGTGCAAGCACCATGTCGGCGTCGGCGTCGACCGCGACGGTGCGTTCGCGGAGTATGTCTGCATCCCGGCGCGCAACGTCATTGCCATCGACGAGAGCCTTCCGGAGGACGTCGTCTCCTTCTTTGACGCCTTCGGCAACGCCACGCATACCGCGCTCATGTTCCCGCTCATCGGCGAGGACGTGCTCATCACCGGTGCGGGCCCCATCGGCATTATCGCCGGCGGCATCTGCAAATACGCGGGTGCGCGCCGCGTCGTCATTACCGACGTGAACGAATACCGGCTTGCCCTCGCCCGCAAAATGGGCGTTGACGCCGCCGTCAACACCGCAAAGGAGGATCTGCACGAGGTCATGCACGCGCAGGGTCTGACCGAGGGCTTTGACGTAGGTCTTGAAATGTCCGGCAACGCCGCGGCCTTCCATCAGCTGATCTCCGTCATGCGCAGCGGCGGCAAGGTTTCGCTGCTCGGTCTCGGTGACGGCCCCATCAGCGTGGACATGAACCAGATCATTACAAACGGCCTGACGCTGCAGGGCATCTATGGCCGCAAGATGGACAACTGGCACCAGATGTCGTACATGGTGCAGGGCGGACTCGATCTGACGCCCGTGATCACGCACCGCTTCCACTACACGGACTTCCAGAAGGGCTTTGACGCGATGATGAGCGGCAAGTCCGGAAAAGTCGTACTCGATTGGACGAAGTAAAGGAGGAATTCTCATGAAAACTGCACTGAAAGCCTTTGAACAGGAGCTGGACGCGATCCGCGAAGCCGGAACCTGGCGCGAAGAGCGCATCATCACCACCCCGCAGCGCTCCTGCATCGACACCACGCAGAAATCCCACGTCGTCAACATGTGTGCCAACAACTATCTTGGCCTGTCCGACGACCCGCGGCTCATCGAGGCCGCGAAGGCCAGCTATGACCGCTGGGGCTTCGGCCTTTCGTCTGTGCGCTTCATCTGCGGCACGCAGGAGATCCACAAGGAGCTCGAACGCCGCATCGCAAAGTTCGCAGGCACCGACGACGCCATCCTCTATTCCTCCTGCTTCGACGCCAACGGCGGTCTGTTTGAGACGCTGCTTGGGTCGGAGGACGCGGTCATTTCGGATGAGCTGAACCACGCGTCCATCATCGACGGCGTGCGCCTGTGCAAGGCCAAGCGCTACCGCTATCTGAACAACAACATGGAGGATCTCGAAGCCAAGCTCAAGGACGCGCGGGAATCCGGCTGCAAGAAAATTCTGATCGCGACCGACGGCGTGTTCTCCATGGACGGCTATATTGCAAACCTCAAGGCCATCTGCGATCTGGCGGACCGCTATGACGCGCTGACGATGGTCGACGACAGCCACGCCGTCGGCTTCATGGGCGCGCACGGCCGCGGCACGGCAGAGTTCTGCGGTGTCATTGGACGCGTCGACATCATCACCGGCACGTTCGGCAAGGCCATGGGCGGTGCGTCCGGCGGCTATACCGCAGCGCGTCAGCCGATCGTCGACCTGCTGCGGCAGCGTTCGCGCCCGTACCTGTTCTCCAACACGCTCGCGCCCGCCATCTGCGCCGCGACGCTCCGCACGATCGACCTGCTGGAGGAATCCACGGCGCTGCGCGACAAGGTTCATGAGAACGCGCGCTATTTCCGCGCGGAGATGGAAAAGCTCGGCTTCGATCTGCTCCCCGGCGAGCACCCCATCGTCCCCGTCATGCTCTATGACCCGAAGATCGCGCAGGAGTTTGCCCGCCGGATGCTCGAAAAGGGCGTCTATGTCGTCGGCTTCTGCTATCCCGTCGTCCCGAAGGGTCGCGACCGCATCCGCACGCAGATCTCCGCCGGCCATACGAAGGAAGACCTCGATTTCGCCGTCCGCTGCTTCGGTGAGGTGAAGCGGGAAATGGGCCTGTAAGTTTACATAAGTTTTATTGCAGCTGCGGCAGGCCATGTGCATGGTCTGCCGCAGTGCAGCTATGCACCGGTGCAGACGGGCAGAAGCCCGCGGCAGGCTATTGACAGCGGCAGTCTGCACGGGTATCATAAAATATAGAATTCATGCAAGGAGAAATCAAACGATGATAGACACTTACAAGTTCTCAACACTCGAATACAAGCGCCCCGATCTGGAAGCGCGGCGCGCCAAGCTTGCCGAATGGAAAAACGCGGCTGTACACGCGGAGAGCTACGCTGCGCTGCGCGCGCTGATGTTTGAGATCGACCGCGAGACCTGCGAGCTGTTCACGCAGTATTCCATCGCACACATCCGGCATACGCTCGACACGCGCGACGAATTTTATGAGACGGAGATCGCCTATCTACAGGACACGCTGCCCACGCTCAGCGGCGCGGAGGTCGAACTCAGCGAAGCCATTGCGTCCAGCCCCTTCCGCCCGGATATCGAGCAGGAGTTCGGCAAGCAGTATTTCGTCTCCATGGATCTGCAGAAGAAGCTGTACTGCGAGGCCAATGTTCCGCTGCGCCAGCAGGAGAGCCGTCTGACCAACGAGTATCAGAAGATCATGGCCACAGCGGAAATTCCGTTCGACGGCAAGACGCTGAACCTCTATGGCCTGCAGAAGTATTTTGAGCATTCCGACCGTGCGATGCGCGCTGCCGCCGTCAAGGCGTACTCCAAATTCTATGAGGCCAACGAGCCGCGTCTGGAGGAGATCTGGGACGAGCTGATCAAAATCCGCAACCAGATGGGCAAAAACCTCGGCTATGAGAACTACATCCCTGTCGGCTATCTGGAGCAGGGCCGCACGGATTACGGCGAACAGGAGGTCGCGTCCTTCCGCGAGCAGGTGCGCACGTTCCTTGTCCCCCTGTGCCAGAAGCTCTATGACGCGCAGGCCAAGCGCCTCGGCCTCGACCACGTCATGTGCTATGATGAAAAGATGGTCTTCCCGGACGGCAACGCTGAGCCTGCGGGTGACGACGCGTTCATGGTCAAGACCGCGCAGAAGATGTACCACGAGATCAGCCCGGAAACCGGCGAATTTATCGACTTCATGATCGACCATGAGCTGATGGATTTGCAGAACAAGCCCGGCAAGGCCTCCACCGGCTATATGACGAGTCTGCCCAGCCTGAAAGCACCGTTTGTGTTCTCCTGCTTTAACCATACGATTTTTGATATGCAGGTGCTGACGCACGAGCTGGGGCACGCGTTTGCGGGCTATATGGCCATGCGCAGTCAGCCGATTTCAGACTATTACAGTGAATCGACCGACATCGCGGAGATTCACTCCATGTCCATGGAGCAGTTCGCCTATCCCTATGCCGAGTGGTTCTTCGGCGATCAGGCGGACAAGTTCCGGTTTGCGCACTTGCAGGAGGCGCTGACGTTTGTGCCGTTCGGCGTGGCGGTGGATGAGTTCCAGCACATCTGCTATGCGCATCCCGAGCTGACACCCAAGGAGCGGACGTACCAGTGGCATCTGCTGGAGGAGAAGTATATGCCGTGGCGCAAGTACGAGAACGACGCGTTTATGGAGCGCGGCGGCTACTGGTATCACAAGCTGCACATCTATCTCTATCCGTTCTACTATATTAACTATACGCTCACCACGATGGGCGCAATGGAATTTAAGAAGAAGTACGCCGAAGACAAAGCCACCGCGTGGCAGAACTATCTCAAGCTCTGCAAGACCGGCGGCAGCCGCAGCTATCTGGAGACGCTGCGCTATGCGGAGCTGTCCAATCCGTTTGAAGACGGCTCGGTTGCGCGCGCCTGCGGCTACGCGGAGGAAATTCTGCTCAAGCAAATTGCACAGCAGGAGAAGAACGCGTAAAAGCAGCAACGGCCGCGGCGAAAGAGGGAGAAAGAGTCTGACGGCTCTTTTCCTGAGCTTGTCAAAAAAGTATTTTTGACAAGCTCTCAAACGCGATCCGCTTCGCTGGGTTCTCGTCGCAACAAACTGCGCATTCCTCGCCCCGCCGCAAACGGCAGGTCTCGTTCACTCCGTTGTTGCTCCTCTCCGAATGTGAACCACTTCGCTGGGTTCACATTCGGTTATAATTCGTTCTAGTATCCGCGCATTCCTTGCCGGAAATCCGCAGAATGTCGTCAACCGCTAAGCGTTTAAAAAAGCGGGACTGTATGACCGGCATCATATGGGGATATACCTCAAATGCGCGCCTTTGGATGAGCCGGTATTTCAGTTCCTTGACCGAAAGCGCAGCGAGGGTAAACCCTTCTACGTCTACATGACTGCTGCATCCAACAAGTTTCTGCGGCGTTATTACGCACAGGTGCGGGACTATCTTTCTACATTGGACAATCTGACGCCGGTAGATATGGATTCCACCGGGCTGAAAACAAGCGACTGACGTAGTCCCTATTTTCACACTTTTTATTAGACCAGCGCTTTGTGGTGGCCTTTTTGTGTTGCCTCTTTGCGCTGCCTGCCTTTTGCAAATTTTTCTTGGGTCAGATCCTGTTTGGGGCTTGACTTTTTATTTGCAGGCTTCGATGCAGAATGATAAAAAAGTAGGAGACCCGTCCACAAATATGGACGGGTCTCCTACTATATGTCAGTATTATTTAGGGTGTATTTCATTCACCTCCGGAGAAAAGTGCAGCGACAGGATATCCAAGCTGCCCTCTGTTACCGTCAGCCGGAGCGCTGCGTGAACACGGGCTCGGGAGATCGTCAGTGCCTCCGCCGCCCAACTTTCGGAGTGGAAGGACAGCGTGCCGACCTGCTCACCGTCCAGTGCGACCTGCACCCGTCCGCTGCCTCTCGCGGTCACACGCAGTGCGGTATTGTTCTGAATACCTGTTCATTTTTTACTCATATAATGCTGGCAATTCATCTTCCAATGCAGTTGTTACTTCGTAGTCGTAACTCCCCCAGAATGCTCCTATATAATCACACAACGACGGACACGCTGAGACAGGCGTTGGAAGCCGTACAGACGAAGGAGGGAGGGAGAGAGAGCCTGACGGCTCTTTCTCCCTCCATTTTTGCAAAACTGTCGTATTTTTGTCGTACAATCGGTTTAGCCTAATAGTTGTTTCTGCTATGCCAAACTTTTTGAACCAAGAAACAAAGAAAAAGTTCCGAAACCATGTGATTTCGGAACTTTTATATGGCAAGCTGCACCAATTAAGATATCAGCGGTTTTTCTAGTGTTTTCAATGGTTTCAGCTTTTTGGGGCAAGGTTTTTGGAGCTTGCTGCTTCATACTGCTGGTTGCTGCTGTGCAACCAAAAAAGATATTGTGGGATTTATGGAATTTTGTGCGGTCTGCACGATTCTGTCAACGATCTCCACTTTGACGGCTTTCCTGCTTTGTGCGGTTCCGGTCATAAATCCGCTTGCTCTGCACAACACGGGTGATTGGGGAGACGCCGTTCCATGAACCGCGCTTGGCTGCATGAAATTTGCGCTGGTTTTTCTTACTCTGTTTTTTCAGCGGTGTAACCTTCATTCAGATCCCACGTCCTTTCCCGCTTGTTCTGCTGCTCCGCGCTTTCAACTGCGCTTCCGTCCTTGCGATCTCTGGCGATCTCCGGCATCGGGTTGGCGTCCAGCAGCTCCGTCAGTGTGCGCGGTGTGTATCTCATGTAATCCATCATGCAGCCGACATTGATCAATCTGCTTGGAATGCCCATCGCCCACTGCTCTTTCTTCCACTTCTCAACGAGTTCCCATTCGCGCGTATTATGTACATGCCCGTACAGCATGACCGCGCCATAATGCTGGTTCTTATAAAACAGAATCGGGTAATGGCTCAGAATCACCAGCCGATTCTCATCGTTGACCTCCGCGTACTGCTCGATGCTCTCCCAATAAGGGCGGAGCTTTCCTTTCACGCGGTCATGGTTGCCTTGAATCAGGTGCTTATGTCCCTGCAACCGCTCCATAATCCGAATACTGTTTTCTTCGTTTTTCCAGAACGCATCGCCGAGCACATAGACTGTATCCTCTGACGTGACGCGCTCATTCCAGTTTTGAATCAGAGTATCGTCCATCTGTGCGGTATCTGGAAATGGGCGATTATCAAAACGGAGCACATTCGTATGTCCAAAATGCATATCTGCAATGTAATAAATCATATTTTCTGTTTCCTTTTTATTATACAGGGTAATCCGTCAAAAGTTCACTTTGTGAAAAATATTTATCTGTTTTCTCTGAGAGACTGGTATCAAAATGTGATACCAACCTCTCAGAGAAAACTCTTGCAAAAGTGTGCGCATACCTCCAGTTTTTTCTGTGCCTTGCGATCTGGCTTTCTATAGTGTTTCCTCGATCTCATACCCGCCGCCGAAAATGATCGTCAGCTTTCCATCGTTATGTACCTTGATGCACTCGATCATCTGGCGCACGATGCTGTCATCGTACTGCGTTTCATTCACATTGCGCTCGGCGATGATGTTCTGAATTTCCTCCAGCCGCGCTTGGCGGGAGCCGTCCTTGTGGATGCTCTCCTGAATTGCGGCAGTGCGGCGGTTAAGCTGCTCGATCTGATCGGAGATGCCTTTGAATTCATCCTCGCTGCTTTCCACATCCTTTCCGGCCGCGACGGTTTCGTTGACCGGATCCAGCATCCGTTTGTTCAGCGTGTCGATGCGGCGGGTCAGCAGGTCGATTTCCTCCGAACCGCCATTTATGCCGATGGCTTCGCCAATGGTCGCTTTCATGAGCGTCAGGTATGTGGACTCGTCCTCCGCGTGAAAGCGGTTCAGCGCCCGGACAACGGCCCCATGCAGGGCGGCTTCCTCCACTGTGACGGAATCCTTGCAGTATTTCTTTCCGTAATCCAATCGGCTGACGCAGCGCCAGACGATTTTCTTCTTTCCGCGGATATTCCATGTCACGCGCTTGTAGCGGCTGCCACATTCGGCGCAGTGCAGCACCTCGCTCAGCGCGTATTTGGAGTATTTCCCGCTTTGGGTAATAGACGTCTTATCCGATTTTGGTCGGAGGGCCTTTCGCCGCGCCAGTTCTTCCTGTGTGCGGTGGAAAATGTCGCGGCTGATGATCGCCGGGTGGCTGTTCTCGACAAGGTACATCGGCGCTTCTCCGTGATTCGCTTTGCGTGTTTTGGAAATGCAGTCTACGGTCACGGTTTTCTGAAGAATGCTGTCACCGCAGTATTTTTCATTCCGCAGGATGTTCATAATCATGTTCTTGCTGAAGCTGAGGTCCTTTCCGGGAATCTCAATGTTCTCGGATTGGAGTGTCTGCGCGATAAGTCCCACTGGCTGTCCAGCGAGAAGCATTTCAAAAATCCGTTCTACGATGGCCGCTTCCTCCGGCACGATCTCCGGTTTGCCATCCTCGCCTTTCCGGTAGCCCAGCAGCCGCTTGTACTGAAAGCTCACTTTCCCATCCTCGAAGTTTTTGCGGTAGGTCCATGTGATGTGCTTGCTGATACTCTCAGACTCGGACTGCGCAAAGCCCGCATAAATGACAAGGTATAATTCGCTCTCGTTTTTCAGCGTGTCGATATTCTGTTCTTCAAAGAAGATGCCAATGCCCTGCGCTTTTAAGGAGCGCACATATTCCAGACACTCCACCGTGTTTCTGGCGAATCGGGATACGGATTTCGTGATGATATAGTCGATTTTCCCGTTCTGGCAGTCGCGGATCATGCGCTGGAATTCCGGGCGTTTGTCCGCCCTTGTGCCGGAAATGCCTTCGTCGGCATAAAGGCCGGCAAACTCCCATTCCTTGTTGGCAACGATCATTTCCGTGTAAACGCGCATCTGGTTCTGATAGGATGTAAGCTGTTCTTCGGAATCTGTGGAGACGCGGCAGTAGGCCGCCACCCGCTTTTGGTGATATTTCTCCTTGTCCACAAGGATGGACGTTTGGGGTTCAATTACGGAAACTGTCCGTTTTGGGATTCTCTGGACTTCCATTCGGTTTATCCTCGCTTTCGCAAATATCGGTTTCTGTTTTTGTATGCAGAACGACGCCGCCTCCCGTATAAAGGGAGACGGCGTCGATCAGTTCGGAAAAATATGCGGCGTTGAACGCATCCTGTGGGTGCATCAAAGCGGCGCGTTTTCTGGCAATCTGCGCGGCGATCTGTGTTTTTGCATTGGTTTGCCGATAAAGCTGGCCTGCAATCTCGCGCAGCAGGTCTACGATCCGCCGCTCATCCGGCTGCTCCCGCAACATCTCATTTGCGATCTGCTGCTGCAGCTCCTGCACCGCAGGAGAATCTGTGCGCCGCACTATTTCATGTGGCAGCAGGAGATCGGCGTTTTCAATGATACGGTTCATAAGCAGCGTGACCTTTTGGAGCAGTTCACCATCGCTGATTCGCACCCGAATGCCACAGTCTGCATTGCTGCACGTCCAGCTTTCCCGAATTGCACGTTTGGAATTGATATGCCGGAGCATGGGCGCGCCGCATTGCCCGCAGCGGACATAGTCGCGGATCTGCCGGATGCCCTCGCTTTCCTGGGCCGCCTGATTCCAACGCCGTGCGCTTTTGACCGCGACGGCTTCTTCGTAGATGTTTTCGTCGATGATCGTCTCGAATTCTTCATCGCCGGTGTACTTCGCATTCTCCAGTATCCGTGAAATCCGCGCCTTATCCCATACACAGGTCCGCTCTGTGTATGGGATCTTCTTTGCTGTCAAATCTTCCGCGATTTCCTTGAGCGACGCGCCTTGAATGTACGCTTTGAAAATATTGCGGACAATGTCAGCTTCCTGCTGTTCAATCACGGTGTGTCCGTTACGGATTGTGTAGCCAAACGGTAAATATCGAATCTTTTTCATACCCGTCCCTCTTAAATCTGTTCTGTAAATCTGAGTCCGCCAAGCAGCGTTACCGTCATTTCGTCATGGTGATTGATGCAAATGTCGGTAACGATCTCATGGAACAGCTTCTCGTCGAACACTTCCAGCGGCTGTTCCAGCTCGTCAATCAGGGATTTCAGCTTTCGGACATCTTCCAGCATGGTGAGAATCTTGGACTCAAAGCTGCTGTATCGCTCGGTTTTCAGTTTATCGAGCTGCTGGCGGATCTCCCGCGCCTGCGTATGGTAAATATCTGCGGCGAGGTATCCCTTTGTGCGAAGCCGCTCCAGTGCAAGCAGCTTTGCGTTCAGTTCGGCAATGCTCTGACTGAGCTGGCTGGCCGCTCTGTTGTTCCGCTTATAGGCTGCGGCGGCAAATTCCAGCTTCTGAATCGTCTGACCGAGGATATCTTCTTCACAGAAGCGCAGCTTGTTGATCATGGTGATGATGCCGTCATAAATGCGTTCCTCACTGTAATAGTCGGAATTGCAAGCGGTTGTGTCTGCTGCGTGTCTGGAGCAGACCCATTTGACCGTTCCGTTCCGCACCTTCCGATGATAGAAAGCGCCGCACTCGGAACACCGAATGCGGCTTGTAAGAGGGTATTCTGATTGAGACATTTTCCTTCCAAACTTCCTGCCTCTGCTCTGAAGTAGTGTTTGTGCAGCCTGAAACATTCCTTGTGGTAAAATTGCATCGTGGGTATTGTACGCAAAAAACTGATCCATCTCTCCATAATTGCGATGTTTTTTGAATGGCACGGTTTCCTCGCCATAGTATTTCTGGAATAGTGTATCCCCATCGTATTTTTCATTGGACAAGATATACGCGATTCTGTTCGCTTTCCACTGTTCTTTCTTTCCCTTTGTCAGAACGCTTTTTGCGCTTAATTCGTGTGCAATTTCAACCGTCGACATTCCATTTAAGTACGCTGCAAATATCCAACGAACGACCTCGGCTTCCGGTTCATAGATAACAAGTTTTTTATCAATTAGCCGATATCCATACGGTGCATTGCTTGCGATGTATTCCCCCGACTCCATCCGTTTGACAATGGACAGCCGCTGGTTCTGCGAGATGGACTTGGATTCCTCCTGCGCAATGGCTGCAAACGTATTGAGCAACATCTCGTCGGCCATCGCCAGTGTGTTGACGCCATCTTCTTCAAATTGCACCCCAACGCCGAGCAGCTTTAATTTTCGCGTGTAGCTCAGCGCCTCTTTGACGTTGCGGGCAAAGCGGGAGACGGATTTCGTGAGGATCAGGTCGATCTGGTGCAGCTCGCACATCCGGATCATCCGCTGAAATTCCGGACGGTTATTCGCTTTCATGCCGCTGAGACCCTCGTCGGCAAAAATGTCGACCAGCTCCCATTCCTGCTTCTCTGCAATGTATTTCGTATAAACACGTTCCTGTGTCGCAAAGGAATTTCGCTGATCTGCGGAGTTTGAGGACACGCGGCAATATGCCGCCACGCGCAGCTTGGGGATCTCCTGCTTTGTCGTCGGTGCAATCAGTTTTGCAACTGGCATTTTTCTCACCTCCTGTGCCGTTTGTCAACGACAAGTATATCCGAGAAAAGGTTCAAGTCTACTGATATCTTTCAAGCGGTTCCGAATTCTACCAAACGCTGAAACGGCAGTGCGAATTCTTGTGGAAACCGTGCAAATTACAGTTTAATCCGTAAGGACAATGTCCGCGCCGGTCAGGTTCTGATAATATTTTTTTGCTCTGCGGTATTCTTTTTCCGTAATGTCTCCGCGCTGCCGCAGGGCGCGGAGCGTCATAAGGATTCTGAGATAATTTGCGTTCTTGTTTTGGTGCTCAGATAGCATCTGCGTTTTCTTGCCTCCCGTGCATCTGTTTTCGTGCTTCGTCACACGCGCGCCAACGCGCGGCTTTATGGTTTCAGGGTGCAGCATCCCTACCGGGACGCAGAAAAGCCGACACGCGGGCGCGTGTCGGCTGACGGCTTGTAACAAAGGTTTACCCCCGCAGGCTTGGACTGCGGGGGCTTGATTTTGGTTCAGGTTTCGTCCGCTTCCGGCTGTTCCTCCAGCTCGTCCTGGGGCGATGCTTCTGTAACCGGTTCGGCGGCTTCGGCTTCTTCCAGCGCGCGGGTGATGATGTCAACTAAGAAGTCCTTCTTCTTGATGCCGCGCTCCTTGAGGTAGCGGTCGAGGCGGTCAAAGAGCTCTGCGGGGATCTGCGCGGCTAAGGTTCTCATTTCTCCGGTCATGATTTTTCCATCCTTCCAGTCGTAATATTCTGTGATCAATGCTTCCACATACTCACCGAGGGTCATCCCGGCTTTTTCCGGGTAGTTCGCGTAAGCCATGTGCTTGCAGGTGGAATGGGGTGAGAAGCCCCGCGAGTCGGTCACTGTGATGTCTGCTTGGTCAGAATAAGTCAGGTCTTCTGAGAGCTGCCCTGTGCCTTGCCATGACCGGAGCCGAAATATTCAGCACTTATCTAAGTAGATAGGGGCTTTATTTCCGTGCGGCCATATCAGGCAGCACGGTTTTTTGCTTGTAACCGCAGTCGTGTGGGAGCGGCCGCGCTTACATAAATGGGGATGTAACGCTCATCCCTGCCTCTTCTTTAAAGGCATGATTTTGACCGTGCCTTTAATTTTAAGGAAAGTACGGTATAAAAAACATTATTGTATCAGGCGAAACCGGTTATACGACAAAAGTACGACAATTTTGCAAAAAACGGAGGGAGAAAGAGCCGTCAGGTTCTTTCTCCCTCATTTCATTTTATGGCATGCAATGCGCTTCTAGCACTGTCTCTTTCAGACCACCATGCAGCAGCGGCTGAAGCTTCGCGCTGCTGCATGGTGTGGATTTACTGCTTTTCGCCTGCTGTACCGAGATTCCGGAAGCGGACAATCATGGCCGCTGCTTCTGCGCGGGTTGCAGTGCCAGTCGGGTCAACGCGGTTCGCGCTCTTGCCGGTCAAAATGCCTCTGGTGCAGCCCCAACTCATGGCCTCGGCTGCCCACGCGGCGATCTGGCTGCGGTCGGCAAACTCCGGAACGGTCAGACCGGCGTTGGAGGTATTCAGGCCCTTCTTCGCGGCCAGTCTCCAAAGAATGGTGACAAGTTCCTGCCGCGTGATGTTTTTGGACGGGCCGAACTCCGTGCTGCTGACGCCCTTGACGACGCCGTTGGCAGCTGCCCAGCGGACAGCCTCCGCATAATAGGCACCTGCCGGAACGTCCGTGAACGACGTCTGGGCAGAAGCAGCGGGCTTGCCCTCCGAACGCCAGAGGATCGTGACCAGCATCGCACGGGTCAGCGTGCCGTTCGGCTCGAACAGACCATTTCCAGTACCGTTCATCAGGCCCTCACGCAGCATTGTGTCGATTGCTTCATGATACCACTTGATCGTATCCAGATCGCGGAAGCTGCGGCTGGGGCAGTCCTTTTCACCGGAGGAGATGATCGCGGGGAGGATCTGGCTCAAGCTGTCGCCCAGCACCACGGTCCGGATCTTTTCCTGTCCGGCTGCGAAGCTTGTTTCGTTCAGCTGCTTCGTCTTGATCGTGACCTTTGAACTCGAACTGCCTGCCGCAAGTTCAAATCTCAGCTGACCGAGCAGTTCGCCCACAGCGGCCTCGCTGCGTTCGGCGCAGGCAAAAACGATTGTGCCAGGCACGGACTCATACCAGGAGGTAAGCGTCGCCGCGCCTGTGACGGAGGAGAGCGTCAGTTCTTTCGTATTGTACGAGATCTCCATGATGCTGCTTGCCGTCGGCGCAATGGCGGTCAGATCAAGCGTCACAGTACTGCGCTGCGCGCTTGTGCTGCCGGTGCTCTGCGGCTGGCTGACGCTGTTGAGCGTACCTGCGGTCTGCTTATTTGCTGCCTTCATCTGGCTGATCGGCTGGGCCTTTGCGGTCTTGAGCGCTTCCGGCCGCAGTGCCTTTTCAAAGATGCTTGTCTTTTGCGTATCTGCTGTGGAGTCGTTCGTATGGACCTCGGTCACGCTGACCGGCGCAATATCGCCGAAGGATCCGATAATGGCCGTGCGGAAGCGGTTCGCCTGCTCATCGTAGTGCAGCCAGTAAAGCGTCGTGCTTTCCTTGCGGGAAGCGCCATTGCCCTGTGTGCTGTACGAAGTGAGGAAGAGTTCGCCGTCATCCGCAACGTTCAGCGAGCAAAGCGTCGCCCAGTTGGGGTCGTACGGGAACTGGAAGCCCAGATCCGTCGGGATGTACTGATAGGCTGCGTAATAGTCGCCGTCCTGCGGATAGATCATAAGCTGCCAGATGCCGCCTGCGTTGTCGATGACATAATAGGCTTCAGCGTCCACATCCTCACCGCTGTCGGGATCCTTGAACGTGATGGAGCCCAGCGAGGTGATGCCGGAGAAGCCATCCGCGTCATAGCCGAACAGGTCGTACACACTGATGTAGCTGCTGGCACTTCCGTTCATCGGATCCTGCATCGGGATGATGTTCATGGAGTATACACCGGTCAGCAGATCGCCGTGCAGCGACTCCGTTCCGGTATATTTGCGGGAAAGGGCAATGTCGTCGTATGCGACGGGGCCAATCTCGTCCGAGAACGGTGCGCTGCCGGTGTTCAGGATCTTGCCGGTGGCAAAATCGATCTCATATGCACTGCCGCCCACGTCAAACGCATAAATGCCGTTTGCGCTGGAAGCGCCTGCCGAGGTCACGCGGCTGCCGATGCCGTCAACCGCTGCGACCTTTTCCCACGTCTCGCTGTCTGCGAGATTCCACTCGAAGGTCTGCACCTGATTGTCTGCTGTCAAAAGTCCGCGGAACGTGTAGTTCGGCGCAAGCACCTGTACGGTGCAGGAAGCATTGACTTCGGGATTTTTATGAGAAGCCGCCGTGATTGTTGCGGTGCCGGCGCTGACGGCCTTGATCTGGCCGTTATTGTTGACCGTCACGACCGCAGGCGCGGAGGACGTCCAATCCAACTTATCGTCGGCGTAATACGGCTCTGTGGAAGCTTCAAGCGTATAGTTGGAACCTGCAAGCAGGGAGACGCTCTCCGGGGAAAGCGTGACGGAGGTCAGCGCCTCTGCGGGCTCCTCGCCGCTGATCAGCTGATATGCAGAGGCGTTGTAGGCATAGTCCACAACCTGAAGCAGAAGCTTCTCGCCGCCGCTCAGCTTGGAGAGATCGAACGTGCAGTCGGTCGTCTTGCCGAGTGCGTCTTCCGGCTGATTCGGCAGGATATAGCTGACCGGCGTCGGGGTATCCGTCATGTTCCAGAGGATGCCAGCCGCGACATAGCGGTTATCCATGGCCGTAACGGCCAGCGTCTTCTGCGTCAGATCCTGACGGACGGAGATGCGTTCCGGCGCGGTATTGTCGATGGTCAGGTGCGTGCTCAACTTTGCACCATCCTTGAGTTCATCCCAACGATAGCTGCCATCGGCATTTGCATAGTATTCCGGGGCCATCGTCAGCGTAAGATCCACGCTGGTGCCCTCCGGGAGCGCATTGCCGGAGGCGTCTGTGCCGCTCCAGTCAATGCCAAGCTGGAGGCGGGTATGCTGCCATGCGTTTGCATTTTCGGAGTAGTACGAAGCAGTCGCTGCGCCAACTTCCTCGTCCAGATACGCTGTCTTCGTGTTGGAATCGACGATCTGGAGGCGGGAGTTGCCCGCGTTACGGATTAGCGAGAAGACAAGCGTGCTGATGCTGTTGCCGCCCTGGTTGTTGAAGGCGTTGCGGACGCTCAGATACTCGTCGTCAAAGTCAACGGGGTTGCCGACCATTGCAGAGGACTCCGTCTCACCGGCATAGAGAATGTTCAGGAAGTTGGAAACGGTATAGCCATAGCTGTTCGTCGTACCGAGATAGGGCGCGCGCGTTTCCGTGCCGTAAATGCTGTCGATCAGAGAACCGACATCATACATCGACGGCTCCGACCAGCTTCCGTAGTAGCCGAGCACCGGGATGGAATGGCTCGTGCCGGCGGCGCCCTCGTCTGTGGCGAGGCCCTGCACGCGGACATAGCCCTCCACATACGCGCCCGTGGGATACGAAGTATTCAGCGCACTGCGGTCGAGCAGGCGGATGTGGCAGACGACCTCAGCCTTACCGTTTGCAGGAACAAGGATCGTCGCCTCCTGAAGCAGATTCAGGAACAGATGTGCATCATAGGCCGTCACAGCGCCGTCACCGTTCAAATCGGCAATGGCTTTGGCGTTGAGAAGCTTTGCGCCCGGCTTTTTCGACGCGACATCCAGCAGCAGCTGGCCGTCTTCCAGATCGACCCGGCCGTCGTTGTTATAATCGTAATCGCGGCTCAGGCTGTCGGTCGCTCTGCCGTTCACAGTCCACGTCACAGCCGCGCTCAGCGGCGTCGTCAGCGTGTCCATGTAACTCTGCCCCTCATAGTCGAGCAGAGCCTGCGTAAACAGTTCGGCACTCAGCGCATAGGCGTGCGTCCGTCCGTCGAGGTTGTTGACGGTGAAACTGAAATCATAGCTGCCCGTGCGTGCGGGGTCGTCGCCAAGTTCAGCCTTGACCTTGCCGTCAGTCCAGGATGCAGTCGCGTCAGCCCGCATTTTGATGTAGGAGTCCGCAGAAGTCGCCGCCGCAGCGTTGACCATGCCTGCACCCTGCTGAATGACCGGGTAATACGCGTCGTTTTCATTGTTGACGACCGGCTCTGCCGTGGACATCATGATCGACTGGGCCAGCGCGCGGTCGGTCAGATCGCTGCGGGAAAGGCCCTTGGATTCAATGTACTGCTTGACCAGCGCGCCGATACCGGCGATCTGCGGCGCAGCCATCGAGGTGCCGCTCATGAGTTCATAGTCCTGGTGGCCGCCCTGCATACCGCTGGTGCTGTTGTGCAGGCCGTTGAGCGAGTAGATATTGCCGCCGGGCGCAGCGATCTCCGGCTTCAGCGTCAGATCGCCCGGAACGCCCCAGGAACTGAATTCACTGATGGTCTTATAATCGCGGTTGAACCGAACCGGTTCCTTGCCGCGCACTTCGATCTTGCCGGTATAATACAGGACTGTCGTGCCGTCCTCTGCATAAACCGGCTCGGCCTGCGTACGGACCAGTTCGCCGTCGTCCTGTGTGATCGACACGCACGGGATCGTTGCGGTACTGCTGCTCAGGTCCATATTGATTGAGCCAGACTGGTTGTTGTAGACCACGCACGCCAGCGCACCTGCGGCGGCTGCGGCATCATGCTTCTGGTAGAACGAGGACTGTCCTCTGGAAACGAAGACAATCTTGTCCTTGACCGCATCTGCATAGGCAAGCAGCAGGTTGTTCCCGGCTGCGTCCACGGCATACTTCGTTGCATCCTCAGAGAAAAACACGAATTCGTGCTCTCCCACGATCGTGGAGATCGGCTTGTTCGTAAAGCCAGTGGTTTCGGACGGCGCGATCGGCTCCTGTCCGACCAGGAGGTAGTTGCCGATAAAGCCGTCGTTATCGACCGAGGCGACCGTCAGGCTGTTTGCATAGCTGCCCGGCTGACCGTCCGTCTGCATGCTGACGCCGTCGCTGTAAAGATAGCCGATCGGATCGGCGTTCTTGGCCCAATAGCCGGCATTGCCGGAAGAAACCGTCACAACGGAGGAAGCGTTCTCCAGATCGTCGAAGATCTTCTGATAAGCTTCCGTTCTCGCCTTGCTCGGGCCGGGACTGGCAGAGCCGAGCGAGAGGTTGATCGTATCCGCACCGAGCACGATTGCATCCTCAATGGCTGCCGTATAGTCCGAGTCATACGCGCCGCCCTCGTCGCCGAAGACCTTCATGACCAGAACCTGTGCATCCGGCGCTGCGCCGTGCATATGTACGCTGTCCAATGCAGAGACATATCCGCCGTTTCCGTCCGGCAGATACCGGTTGGCCGCCGCGATACCGGCAACATGGGAGCCGTGCTCGCCCTCCGTGTCCGTCTCATGCGTTACGTCCAGATCCTTGTCGATGTAGCAATAGCCGTATGCGACCTTTTCTGTCCGGTACAGATCCGCCGCACTGACGCCTTCCTTGATATGCAGCAGGCTCAGCTTTTCGTTGATCTCGTCCGCATCGAGCAGATCGAGAGAGGCTTTATAGGCTTCGACGGATTCCTTTGCGCGCGCTGCGTTCTGCTCAAGCGCGTATTCATACGCACCATTGTCAAACGACTGGTGCGACGTATCCAAGCCCGTATCGATAATGGCGATCCTCATTCCGGCCCCTGTATAGCCGGTAGACCATGCCGTGGTCGTGCCGGTCATGCCGGTTGAGATCTCCATGTTGGGCTGCACGGTGTTTTCGGACGCGGCAGGCTCATACTGCTGCTCCAGAACCACATCCGCAACGCCCGGGATCTGCTTAATCTGCTCGATCTTGCCGTATTCCACATTGGCAGAGATCAGGTTGGCGACCAACGTCAGATTCCAGACAACATCCAGATCCTCCCGTCCGAGGATCGTGGACGAGATTTTCCGAACAACGCTGTCCTGCTTGCGCTGGAGTGCTGCGCGGTAAGACACAGCAGCCGCATCCTCGGCCAGTGTCCCCTCCGCAGCTGCGTCGGAATAGGCTTCCAGTGTGGATGTGTCCTCCAGGATAATGGAAACACGAACCAGATCGTGCGCCTGATAGGCGGCCGTATCCTCTCCCATTTCCGCATCCTCAATTTCGCCCACCGCCACATCCGGGCGGATAAGCGTATCGAGCGTGTCATTCGGCACCTGCTTGAATGCGACCGCTGCTTCGCTGTTTGCCGCAAGCGCCGCCGGTACCAATCCAGCCGTCAGCGCAAGCACCAAAAGCATGGCCAGCACCCGTGTGCCCCACATCTTCCTCATACTGCGTCTCCTTCACTTTGCTTAATTAGTTTCCGCAGGAGTCCTGCTTCGTTTTTATATCACACCCTTTCACATTTATCAACACTTTACCGTGTTGACTCTTTGCTTTTTTAAAGTAATTCTCAACAAATTTTTTCTCCAAAAAACTGTCGTTTATACTAAAACCTAATTAAACGCTTTAATAATCCAATCGCGTCCGGTAATGCTGAA
>OGYC01001560.1_pt1 | contig 18918 bp, 20 predicted proteins | sample 1576461 | NCBI WGS metagenome assembly OGYC01 (sample SAMEA3541569, study PRJEB24748) | human gut metagenome | biome: human gut; feature: human-associated habitat; material: faeces | place: China | collected 2012 | reverse complement strand
ACCGTGCTTTTCAGATTTTGGGTGTTTCCCGACTGCACATTTCTTGACATTTCCAGCCTGCAATGGCATCCCATTCACCTACACCCAAGAAGAATTGGATGAGGCAAAACGCAACCCTATAGTTAACCTCATCAACAAGTACCAGGAGGAGTGATGATGCGATCATTCGTTTCCTCAATGCACCACCATGAAAAGCACTTGGCAATCGATAAGTTGCCAAGTGCTTTCCCCTTCATCTGATGAAGCGATATTCGTAAAGTCGGTCAGTTTCCTGAAGGTATCTCAGCAGCCTTTTGGCGTAGCAAGTCTTTAACGGCTAAAGCAAACGACCAATATGAGGAAAACGGCGCACCCAAGCTGTTGTCAGGCTCCGTGCGGGTGGACGGGTATAACCGGCATTTGGACATCCTCTATGATGCCAAAATTCTGGTATCCAGATAATTTTAAGGAAAAATAAGGCCCGGAAGTCATTTAGGAGAAGGACTTCCGGGCTTCATCTGTCCCAGGGAGGTGATAGTTTGGCTGTGGAGCTTTCCTATTATTACGGTTATGAAGCGGAGCAGTTCTCGTTTTACCGTATCCCCAAGCTGCTTTTTACAGACAGCCGGTTCTCCGGTATATCAACCGATGCAAAGTTGCTCTACGGCATATTGCTTGACCGCATGAGCCTGTCCATGAAGAACGGATGGACAAGCGCAACCGCTATATGGTTGATCAAGCGGATGTTCTGATCGTAGTGTGGGATGGAAGTCCCAGCGGAACCGGAAAGACAGTCAGATATGCTCATCAGCAGGGTAAGCCTGTTATCATCATCAACCCGGTTTCCCTTGATGTCACACAGGAATAAGGCAAAAAAAGCTACCCTTGAATCAAGCGTTGTGAAAACCGTGAATTTGTTTATGAATACGAATATTCACTTCGCTGAACAGCGATTATTGGAGGCGTGAATGGTGTTCATCTTTCAATGAACATCACCACGGAACGCATTGATTTTTCACGGCTTCGCAAAATGAAAAGTGCCAGCTTATGAACAGTCCCTTGTCGGGAGAAAATTAAATCGCTGGAAACGGGAATGCCCGCGGCACTGTGCATCTGGCACAGCGCCGCGGGCTTTTTTATCACAGGAGGTCATTCAGAAGATTCATGCACTTAGCGTTATGAATCATTCAGTGCCGAGCACTTGCTTTCTTCATGAACTCCAGATAAAGACTGTACAACACAGCACAGACGGGTACGCTGAACAGCATCCCTAAGACGCCGAATGCTTCGCCGCCGATTGTAACAGCCATCAGCACAAGCAGTCCGGGAAGCCCAACGGACTTGCCGACCACCTTGGGATAAATCAGATTGCCCTCCACCTGCTGCAAAATGAGCAGAAAGAGAATGAACCACAGAGCCTTGCCGGGTTCTGCCAGCAGGATCAAAAACGCACCAAGACCGCCGCCGATCCATGCGCCGAAAATCGGCACCAGCGCAGTAACAGCCACAAACGCCGAGACCGCACCGGCATACGGGATCCCAAGGATCAGCATTCCAAAGAAGCACAGAACGCCGATGATGACCGCTTCGGTAAGCTGCCCGCTGACAAAGTTTGTGAAGGTCTGGTTGGTCAGAGAGGCAATACTCAGAAGCCGCTGCGCCTTCTTTTGCGGAAGGACTGTCACAATGAGTTTTTTCAAATGTGCCGCGACGACTTCCTTCTTTGCAAGCAGATACAGCGCAAAGACAAGTCCCAAGAGAACGTCCACCAAAACCGACAGGACAGAGGTTGCCGCGCCCCACGTCACGGTGAGGATGCCGCTTCCCTCATCGCTGATCAAGGCGGTGACCTTCTCGATCAACAGGTCGGAGTCTATGGCGTATTCGGGCAGGACAATGTTATATTTTGCAGCAAACCGGACAACGCCTGTCCACCACCGCCCGATTTCCTCCACATAGGCCGGAATGTTTTGAATAAACTCGTCGCCGGACTCCCGCAGGCTGGGGATCATCATAAACACCACGGCAAACAGAATCCCAAGAACGAGCACGGTGCTTGCGCTCAGGCACACAGGGCGGGTCAGCTTTTCAGGAGCCCTTCGGCACACCTTGTTCCAGCAGCATTCCAACGGTCGAAGGACTACGTTAATCAAAAACGCAATTGCGCCACCGATCAGAAATGGCGTGAACAGCGCAAGCACCTTGCCGAGAAAACGCAAAACAGCGTCAAGGTTTACCAGTGCCCACGCAAATACAATCAGCAGCACCAATGCGCGGATAATGTAACGAATAATCGCCTTGTCCGGCCATTTGCGTTCCTGCGGCGCGGAATCCTCATTTCTGTTACCGGCTGTGTTTTGCGGTTTCTTCGCCATGTTTCTTCCTTTCCACTATTGTGCACAGGCCCATTCAAATCCGAAAGCACTTTTGCAGCGCTTTATACTCACCCATTGTCAGAATCGTTATGTCATCGGACAATACAGTGTCCGGCGTAACGGAAACATCCGTTTTTCCTGCACGCTTGATGCCGAGGATATTGATGCCGAACTTTCGGCGAACATCCAGTTCTCCAACGCTTTTCCCGACCCACGCCTCTGGCACCTGAACCTCAAAGATGGCGTGCTGCTCGTCGATCTCTATATAGTCAAAAATATGGTCGGCAGTGAATCGAATCGCTGCCCATTTTGCCATCTGCTTTTCGGGATAGACCACGTTATCTGCGCCGTTGCGGAGCAGAAACTTCGCCTGCACATCGCGTTCGGCGCGGGATACCACGCATTTTGCGCCCAGCTCTTTCAGCAGCGAGGTGGTTTCCAGCGAGTTCTGGAAGTTGCCGCTGATGGTCACAAAGCAAACGTCAAAATTTCCGATACCGAGCGAACGCAGAAACTCCGCACTGGTGCTGTCGCCGATCTGCGCGTTGGTGACAAACGGAAGCACATCGTTGATCCGTTCCTCATTGGTATCGACTGCCATGACCTGATGCCCCAGTTGAGAGAGCTGCATGGCGATATGCCGCCCAAAACGGCCTGCTCCAATCAATAAAACATTTTTCATGGGATAGATGCTCCTTTGCTTATCCAATCGTGATTCTTTCCTGCGGCAGCTTTGCATTGCCGCTTTTTTTGCTGGACACCGTCGCATAAATGAGCGTCAGCCCGCCGACTCTGCCCAGATACATCAGCGCGATCAATACCGCCTGCGAGGGAATGTGCAGCTGCGGCGTAATACCCAGAGTCAGTCCCACGGTGCCCACCGCCGACGCGGTTTCATATAGGCAGGGGGACAGCGGAAGATTCTCATATACGCTGATAAAGACGGCTCCCCCAAAGAACAGCGCAAGGTACATCGTCAGAATGGTCGCGGCGGTTTTGACGGCACTGCAATCGACTCTGCGCCCAAAGAATTGAGCGCTGTCCCGCTGGCGGAAGCTCGCGGCAGCATTGGCAAGCAGAACAGCCAGCGTTGTGGTTTTCATGCCGCCTGCCGTGGAGCCGGGAGAACCGCCGATGAGCATCAGAAGGATCATCACGCCCAACGATGCGCCGGACATGGCGGGTAGATCGACTGTGTTGAAGCCCGCCGTTCTCGGCGTGACCGATTGGAACAGGGCTGCCTGAACCCGCTCTCTGAGGGGAAGGGCATCAAAGTCCACAAAGAAGAAAAACAGCGCCGGAAGGACGATTAGTGCAAGTGTCGTGACAAGAATCACCTTGCTCTGCATTCGATAACGGTGGAAGTGCAGCTTGTTTTCGCAAATGTCATCCCACGTTAAGAATCCGATGCCACCGGTTATGATCAGCAGCATGACCGTGATATTGATCACCGGATTTTGGACATAACCGGTAAGGGACGGATACAAGTTGTTGTTCGTTCCCAAAATGTCAAACCCTGCGTTGCAAAAGGCGGAGATGGAGTGAAATACCGCCATCCAGATCCCGTGCCATCCGTAGTCGCGGCAAAACACCGGCAGCATGGCAAGCGCACCGATCAGTTCGATCAGAAATGTTCCCCGCAGGATGAACCGTGTCAGCCGGACGATTCCCCCCACTTTCGGCGCTGAGATGGCGTCCTGCATGGTGCTGCGCTGCATCAGAGAGATCCTTCGCCCGGACAGCAGCGCAAACGATGCCGCCACGGTGACAACACCAAGCCCGCCTATCTGAATCAGCGTCAGGATCACAGCCTGCCCAAAGACCGACCAATAGCTGCCGGTATCCTGCACCACAAGACCCGTTACACAAACAGCGGAGGTCGCGGTAAACAGTGCCTCATGAAACGGCGTTACACACCGAGCTGTCGCAGAAATTGGCAACATCAGCAGCAGCGCGCCCAGCAGGATCACCCCTGCAAAGCCCAATATGATAATTTGAAAAGACGAAAGGCGGCGCTTTCTGCAAACCACTTCTTCCGACATCATCCTCACCCCTTATGAATCGCGCGATTGCTTTATTGTTCGCAGGTCAAACACACGTCGCATTGCCTGACTGTGATGAAGGATACCCTGTACGCACTCAGATCGGAGACCGTGATCTCCAAATTCTGAGCGGTAAAGGAATCGCCCTTGATGGGGACTCTATTCAGCTGCTCCATGACCCAGCCGCCAACGGAAACACTGTCCGATTCCAGCTTGACGTCAAAGAATTCCATAAAATCCTCCAAGCTGACGGAGCAGTCCACGCGGTAGGTATTCTCGTCCAGCTTTTCAAAATCTTCTTCCACCTCGTCGTGTTCGTCCCAAATTTCACCGACCAGTTCTTCCAGAATATCCTCCATCGTAACAATACCGAGCGTGCCGCCAAAATCGTCTACAACGACGGCGACATGGGACTTCTGATGCTGGAGCATTTTTAGAATGTCGCGGATCTTCGTGTGCTGATAGACGAACAACGGTTCCGTCATGATTGCCGTAATGGGCTGATCCGTCATCTTGCCGTTGATATAGAAGTCCTTCTGATGAAGAACGCCGACGATCTGATCGATGGTATCCCGGTAGACCAGCAGACGGGAGAAGCGGGACTGTGTAAAGGCTCTGGCAATTTCCTCGTGGCTTTCGTCAATGTCCACAGCCTCCAATTCGATTCGATGCGTCAGAATTTCCGCTGCCGTCAGGTCGCGGAATTCAAGGGCGTTGCGCAGCAGCTCGCCCTCATTTTCGTCAATGCCGCCGTCCTGCTCCACGTCCTCCATGAAAAGAAGCAGTTCCTCGTGGGACATTTTTGCGTCGTCATTTGTCTTGAAGAAGCGAGAAACCAGTTTTTTCCACTGGGAAAAGAGAAAATTCAATGGTGTCAGCACCCAAATCCAAAGGCGGATAAACGGAGCACTGAACAAAGCAAAGCGTTCAGGGGCGTCCTTTGCAACACTCTTGGGGGTGATCTCACCAAAAATCAAAACAACGATCGTTACGACGACCGTAGAAACCGTCGCGCCGATGTCGCCGTAAAGTCCGACGAACAGAAGCGTGCCGATGGACGCCACCATGATATTGACGATATTGTTGCCGATCAGGATGGTGGAAATCAGCTTGTCATAATCTTCGGACAGCTTGAGCGCCAGCGCTGCCCGCTTGTTTCCGTTGTCCGCCAACACCTTGAGGCGGGTCTTATTCAGAGACGAGAATGCCGTTTCTGTGGCGCTGAAATAGGCGGACATGGCAATGCAGACCACCATTGCGAAAATGCTTCCAAAATAATTCATTTCAAACTCCTTTATGTTCTGTTCATACGATCATTTCATGCAAAAAAGACACACCTATACCCGATACCGCAGCAAAGGGCGTAGATATGCCACATACGAACAGACCATATAAGAGCGATTACCGTTATCGTCGCTACTGTCGTTTTCCACGAATTTCTTCCTCCTTTTTGCTATGTGCTTACATCATAGCATTTCTCCGGTGTAGATTCGGTAAAGAAACAAGTGCGGCGCAATATCCCCCTGTGAGAAATCTTGAAGCGCTTCTTCTCATGGAGTATAATAAAGATGTTAAAAAGCACCTTTGGAGAGATTGCCATGAAAAGCCGCCAACGAAAAAAGGATATTCTATTTTCGATTCTTATTTTTGGCAGCGCCTTTGCCGTCAATTTGCTGATTCAGAAGCTCTTTACCACGCAGACGCTGGTGCCCATGATCTTTGTGTTCGGCGTGTTTTTGATCTCGCTGAAAACGCACGGGTATTGCTATGGCATCACTTCTGCCATCGTCAGCGTGTTTGCGGTGAGTTTCGCCTTCACCTATCCGTACTATGCCTTTGACTTTTTCGTAAATGCCTTTGCCGCACTCTTTACCTTTTAGATTTTTGCCCATTTATCGGACTCCTTTCTTATCTCAAAAAAGAGTCCAACATAACTATATATTATAGCATAAGGACTCTGCTTTTTCAATCTCAACAGGAATTTTTTGTGTTGGTTGTTGGTAGACGTTCTATATAATTAACTCTCGTCGGATATATTCTTCAAATTCACGTCGCTTTACTAACTTCCGTGTTCCTACAAAAAGTACAAACGGGCAATTAGGTTGCTTTAACAGGGCGTCTATTTTATTTATACCGATATTGCTGTACTCCGCAGCTTCTTTTATTGTTAATGTCAGTTTAAGGCGGATAGGTACTCGCACCTTGTTTTCCATACATAACGGCAACTTATTTTCTTCGCTGCCATTGATTGACACTCCTTTATATTGCAAATAGCAAGGGGTGTTTCGTTCTTTATTACGACAATCTTCATAGCTTCCGGGTCGCCTTTTGTTGCGGCTATGATTACCGGGTACGGTATGCAGATTGTCACCCGCGTCTACGAGCTTTCCGAAAAGTACGGCGTGAAGATGCAGGAGATCGCGCTGGCGTGGCACTGGGCCAAGGGCGTGGCGTTGCCCATCGTCGGCGCGACCAAGGCAAAGTATCTCGATGACGCTGCCGCTGCGCTTTCCGTCCGCCTGACCGCCGGGGATATTGCCTATCTGGAGGAGCCGTATGCTCCACACCGCATCGTCGGGGCCATCGACCACAATCCGCCGCAGGGCGTGATGCTGCTGGACGAGAAGAAGTGACATTTTCATAAAGACTTACCGCATCCCTGTGGTGATAAGAAAAGAGTCTCTGCCGACGCCTGCTCAGACATCGACAGAGGCTCTTATTGTTGCCCTGCCAGCTTCAAAGCAAGTGCCGGGATCGGCACCTGCTTGCATTACTCACAGTGAAGAACGCCCGTGATTTCATGCGCCTTGGCGAAAAAGAGAGAACTGAAGAGCCCATAGCCACAAAAGTAAAAGCGGATGACCAAGGCCATTTCCCCGGTCGTCCGCTTTCTTTCGCCTGCTATGCGCGCAAATTTGGAAAAGCCTGTTCCATGCCGGAAAAGAGCAGAATATTTCGCCGGAGCAGCGAGGGGCTGAGCTTCAGATGATGCTTTACGATTTTGGAAAAGTGATGAATGCTGTTGTACCCCAGCTCCTGCAAAATTTGCTCCAGCACATCTTCCGAGTGATCAAGGGCCAATTCAACAAATGCAAAAATGCGCCGGTAAAAGACGATATCGCGAAAAGAGCAGCCGGTGTTATCGGAGATCGCGCTGCTCAGATAAGAGCTGTTGATATGCAGCTCCTTTGCGAGCTGCCGGAGCGTGACCGTTTGATACTGCTTTTCGATATGGGTAGAGACCCAGCGGATGAGGTAGACATTTTTGAAGACCTCAGAGGCGTAGAGCCTGGAAAGGCGGTCGACCTGCTTGTGAATGGCGGCGATTTCCTGCAGTATCCTTTCATCGGATAAAGGCGGTACGGTCATCGATTTCTCATCGCCTGTCAGAACGGAAAAGTCATCGATCATAGAAGCGACCACATAGGAAGCGCAGGGAAGCGAGATCGTCTGGCTGCGATAGAGCTGATAGACATAATAGATCAGCGCAGTTATTTGCAGTTCAAAAAGGGACAGGTGTCCCAGCTGCATCGAAATACTTTTGGGACAGATATAGGGTTGCTCGCTCATATTTAGACCTCGTGGATATCATCTGGAACAAAAAAACCGGCGTTGATATGCTGATCGACAAGTCTTTTGGCGCCGTCGACATCTTTAGCGATCAGCAGCTCATAGATCTGCTGATGCTCCTTCAGGCACTCCTCTGCCCGGCCGGGACGCATTGTAACGCGCTCACGGAACACGAGCGAGACCTCCATCAGGCTCTGCATGGTGGAATACAGCCAGCGGTTATGCCCCAACTCGCATATCTTCAGGTGGAATCTTGTGTTGCAGCGGGTGATCTGATTGAAATCGCCCCGGTTGGTATAGTACTCCGTCAAATCAAGAATATCCTTGACCTGAAGCATTTCCTCTTCCGTGGCGTTCTTGGCGCACAGCTCGGCGGAGAGACAATGCAGACCCTTCAGCAGCGTGCCGATCTCCATGATATCCCGTGAAGTAATATGGCGGACGCGGGCCCGTCGCCCGTGGGAAATATCGAGAAGCCCGTCGGAGGCGAGCTTGTGCATTGCCTCGCGAACGGGGGTGCGGCTCACATCCAGAGCAAGCGATATCTGGCTTTCGGTAATTTCGTCCGGGAGCTGGTTATTGAGCAAGGACGCTTTCATGGCATGGTAAACACAGCTTTGCAGGGTATCCGAGGTATCAAGATGCTTCTGATAAGATTCGATCAGGTAGGAATAGTCCATAGAACACAACTCCTTGTGCAGAATGTTATGGATAATACAACCTGATCGTACTCGATTTGGGCAAAAAAATCAATGAAATACAAAAATATTTGTGTATAGAAACACTTGTTTTATAAAAAAAGAACAAAAATGTTAAAAAACAGACAAAGACAAATGAAAATCTTTGTGCCATGATTAGACCATACTGAAGCCCGAAAACGAGGCAAGGAGGTAGAAGAAATGGCAACAAAATTCACTTATTTTGGCGGCATGTGCATTCTGGTAGAACGGAGCGACGGGTATAAGATACTGTTCGATCCCTATCTGAGTGCAAATCCCGCGACTAAAACGACGCTGGACGAAGTAAAGGATATCGATCTTCTGGTCGTGACGCACAATGCGTTTGATCACTTTGGTGATACGATTGAGATCATGCAAAAGAGTCACGCACTCCTGTTCGCCGGTGGAGAAGTAGTCCGGCGTGTACAGGAGGCTCTCCCTGATCTGCCAGAGGAACGTTTCCGGCTGACGATTTACGGCGATGAGCAGAATTACAACGGCTCTATCCTGCGCGTCATGCCGGCATGGCATGTTTCCAACTGCGTCGTGAACGGTGTGGTGATAGCCAATCCTCCGTTCGGCTATGTGCTGGATGTGGAACCGGGCGTTTGCTACTATCATGCGGGTGATACAAGCCTCTTTACGGATATGAAGCTCATCCGCGAGATGTATAAGCCGGACATCATGGCAGTCGGTATCTCTGGCATCGAAAAAAAGTATCCGTGCGAAATGAACCCGAGAGAGGCTGCCTTTGCCACACAGTGGATCGGTCCCAATGTGGTGATTCCCACCCATTATGAACCTGGCTCGGAAGCGCTTGGAGAGTATCTTGAGTTTGTCAAGACGACTTCGCCGAAGGCGGTGGTGCAGACAGTCGTGGACAAGACCTGGACGTATACACCGTTCAGCGTCGAATAAGGGGGACAAGATATGTTTGATGAACTGGTATTGAGAGAGACCGCTGAAGTGATCGCACCGTCCCACACGGCATTGATCATCGTGGATATGCAAAAAGATGCTTTGGCACCAGATGGTGCATTTGCGAAAGCAGGAAGAGACGTCAGCGATATTCAGAACATCATCCCCAATTGCCGCCGCTTGATCGACGCCGCGCGCGATTCCGGTGCGCTGGTGGTCTTCATCCGGCAGCTGACGCTGCCAAACGGTAGAAGCGATGGGCCAGCGTGGTACGCCTTTAAAACAAGGGATGGCAAGAGCGCGGAGTATACGCTGATCGGCAGCGACGGCGCGCAGATCATCCCAGAGCTGGAGCCGCTCCCCGGTGAAGTTGTCATTGATAAGTTCCGCCCGAGCGCGTTCCACGGGACTTTCCTCGGGCAGCTCCTGCGGGCGAACGGGATTCGTTCGACGGTGTGTATCGGCATCAATGCAGAGGGATGCTTGATGGCAACGGTATTGGATTCGTCGTTTGACGATTACTACACCTGTGTGGTCGAAGACGCGGTCTCTTCATCCCTTCCTGAAATGAAGAAGACAGCATTTGACTTTATGAGAAGGCGTTTCCGCATTCTGCAGACGGATGAAGTTGTGGCAGAATGGGAAAAGCAGGCAAAAAAATGATTTGGGTTCTCCCATATCAATAAAAATAAAAGGAGAAAGAGTATGAAAAAAGCGAACAAATTTCTTGCGCTCGTTCTGGCTTGCCTGATAATGACGAGCATTCTGTCCGGCTGCGGCAATAAAACCGACAGCAATGATGACGGCAACACCGATGGCAGTACGACCGGCAGTCCCGAATACGTGATCCGCTATTCACACGTTCAGGGCACCAGCACGCCGACCCATCAGGCGATGGAGTGGCTCAAGAGCTGGCTCGAGGAGCAGTCGGACGGCAGAGTGACGATGGAGATATTCCCCGCCGGTCAGCTCTATGACGACTCCACGGAGATCGATGCTATCACAGCCGGCAATATCGATATGATCTCGACCTATATCTCCAAGCTCACAACGATTGATACGTCTATGCAGTATTCCATTGCTCCGTTCCTGTTTGACTCCACGGAACAGATGCTGGATTGCTTTGCTGACCCTGATGTGCAGGCAAAGCTCTTCAAAAATCTTGAGGCACAGGGCATCAAGGTGATGGGTGCGTTCTACGGCGGCGACGTTATGCTGTTCTCCGCAAAGAAAGAAATCCGTACCCCCGCGGATTTCAAGGGCATGAAGGTCCGCGAAAACGTCGGCCCGATGTCGATCGCGCAGTATGAGGCGATGGACGCTTCTGCGATCACTGTTGCTTACGGCGAGCTGTACACCGGCCTGAACAGCGGTCTTGCCGACGCAGTCTGCACGACGCTGGACGGCGTTACCGGCATCGCCCTTCAGGAGGTTCTGAGCTACGGTCTGAATCTGAATCATCAGCAGGCGTGCTATCTCATTCAGTTCAACGAAGATACATTCAACTCTTATCCGCAGGACGTGCAGGACCTGATCACTGAAGGTATCGCACTGGCCTCCGAAAAGGAACTTGAGATCTGCAGAGAGAACCGTGAGAACTACATTAGTGAGATTGAGGCGGGCGGCTGCCAGATCCACGATGCGACTGAGGATGAGCTTGCGCAGTTCCATGCCATTTGGGATCCCATCACGGAGGAATATGTTCCTGCCGACTGGATGGAGACCATTCAGAACTTCAAGGCAAATTACCAGGGCTGATCTGAGAAAGGAGAGGGGAAGTCCATCCCCTCTCTTTACATTCTCAGAGGGCAAACTATTGAAAGGAAGTGTTTCCTATTAAAAAGCTGGGGGATTCTTTTAACCGGATGGAAAATGCAGTTTCCATTTTCGGTATGTGTGCGGGTTTAATACTGATTTTTGTTAATGTGGTCGCCCGCTATATTTTCCTGAAACCTATCGCTGAGATCGAAGAGATCATTGTTATCGTTCTGGCATGGGCGATCATCGTTGGCTTTTCGATCGACTTAGGCGATAAGTCTCACATCTGCATGGATGTTGTTTACGACGCGATCAAATCGGAGAAAGTGCGCCGTGGGCTTGACCTTTTTGCCTATCTGGTCGGCGCGCTTTACAGCGGCTTCATCGCATTTTATGGCTATCAGGCGGTTGCACTGCAGCATAAGACCGGGCGTGTGTATCCTGTGACGGAGATCCCGCGCTGGATCGCATATCTGATCATTGTGCTGGTCGGCGTTGCGATGCTTGGGCGCTATATCGTGTTCCTGGTCAAGTTTTTCAAGGGAAAGAAGGAGGAGAAGTAAATGGAAACGATCCTGATCGTATTGGCGATTTTCTTTATCCTGCTCTTCCTGAACGTGCCCATCGGTACATCAATGGGCGTTGCCAGTATCATTGGCTTTATTCTGATCGATTTCAATCTGGCGACAGTCGGTAGTATCGTTTACACATCTGTCAGCTCGGTTTCCCTTATGTGTATCCCAGGATATATTTTGGCGGGCAGCATGATGTCGCAGGGCGGCATTGCAGATGCGCTGGTGCGCAGTATGCGCGCATGGATTGGACATCTGCCCGGCGGCCTTGCGGTCGTCACTGTTGTGGCGTGCGCGTTCTTTGCCGCCATTACGGGCTCGAGCGCTGCAACACTGGCAGCAGTCGGCGGCCTGATGATCCCGGCCATGCTGGATGCGGGCTACGATAAGAAGCTCTCCCTCGGCGTGGTCGCCGGTGCGGGCTCCCTTGGCATTTTGATCCCGCCTTCTATCCCGATGGTCCTTTATGCGACGATCGCCGGCGTGTCGGTGGCAAAGATTTTTGCGGCAGGTATGCTGCCCGGCCTGGTCGTGGTGCTTTTCTACGCGGCCTATTGCATCATCTACGCGATCCGGAACAAGTCCGGTATGCAGCCGCGCGCGAGCATGAAAGAGCGCCTGCACGAAACCTGGCGTGCGATTCCCGCAATACTGCTCCCGGTGGCGATCCTTGGCAGCATCTATGGCGGCATCATGACGGCTACGGAGGCCTCCGCCTTCGCCTGCGTTTACGCGTTGGTCGTTTCCGTGTTTGTTTACCACGGCTTTACAGTCCAGAGCTTTATCGCCTGCCTGAAGGCCGCTGTGCGCTCGACGGCATCTATTTTCTTTATCATTGTGGGCTGCGGTATGTTCGCGCAGCTGCTGACCACCCTGCGCATTCCGCAGCAGCTTCTGGAGATGGTCCTCTCCGCCGGTGTCAGCAAGGTCGAATTCATCCTTCTGTGCGATATCATGCTGCTGATCATGGGTATGTTTTTGGAGGGCAGCTCCATTATGCTAATCGCGGCGCCGCTGATGGCGCCGGTAGCCGCGGCACTCGATATCAATATGATCCAGTTTGGCATTATCATGACGCTGGGCATTCAGGTCGGCCAGATGACGCCGCCGGTGGGACTGAACCTCTTTATTGTGGCCGGTATGCAAAAGGAACGCGTTGTTACGGTCATTAAGGGCAACTTTGCGTTTTTGCTGATGCTTGTCGCCGTGTGGCTCATCGCTTCGGTTTGGCCGGGTCTGTCCACCCTGCTGCCGACGCTGATGTATGGCGCATAAGGGCCGGGCTTATGACAAGAACGGGTGCGCTTCGCGCGCTGATCCGGGGCGAGGAAACAGTACTGGCGCCCTGCGCATTTGATGCGATCAGTGCACGCTGCATTGAAATGGCAGGCTTTCCCATGGTCGGAACGACCGGCTTTGGCATACATGGAGCCTATTTAGGAACGCCGGATAACGGCTTGCTGACATTCAACGAGATGCTGTCTGTTTGCGGCCGGATCGCTTCGGCGGTCGAGATTCCCGTGATGGCGGATGCGGAAGGCGGCTACGGAAATGCCGTCAACACCTACCGCACCGTGCAGGAGTTTGAGCGTTCGGGCGTTGCCGGAATTTTCATCGAGGATCAGAAGCTGCCGCCGAACTGCCCCTTTTTCAAGGAGACTCCGGGCGAAATATCTATTGAGGAGATGTGCGGAAAGATCCGTGCCGCGGTCCGGGCGAGGACAGACGAAAATTTTGTGATCTGTGCCAGGACCGAGGCGCACGGCGAGAAAGCGATCGAGCGTGTAAATGCTTATGCGGAAGCAGGAGCGGACATGGTCAAGATCGTTCCGCTCACACGAGCCGAGCTGGAATACTATCCGCCGCGCGTGAAGGCCCCGCTGCATCTCGGCTTTGCCCCCGGTCGGGGGATCAATGACGGACTGACCGCCCGCGACGCCGGGAAGATGGGCTATAAAGTGGTCACCTTTCCGATGACAATGCTTTTCGCGTCCGTGAAAGCCATGCTTGACGCGCTCACGCAGCTCAAATCGGACGGAACAGACGACGGACTGCATGACCGGATGGCCAGCTTTTCGGACTATTTTGAGATCGTCCATGGCGATTTCTACAGAAATTTGGAGGAACAGACGCTCAAGGGAAGGTGATCCTTTGAGTATGGCAAAACAAAGTGGAGGAACATTATGAAGAGAGAGGCCTTGGAGGGCGTTCGCGTTTTGGATATCGCTACCGTTATTGCAGCGCCTTGGGCAGCCGGTTATTTGGCTGACTTTGGCGCGGAGGTGATCAAGGTCGAGATGCCGGGACGCGGCGACGCATTTCGAGCGATGGGCCCGCTTAAAGACGGCGTCAGCATTCGCTGGCCGTCGATGGGCCGCAATAAAAAAAGCATCACATTGGATTTTCACTATGAGGCGGGGAAAAAGCTGTTTCTTGACCTCGTGGCGAAGAGCGATGTGGTGATCGAGAATTTCAAAACGGGCACGTTGGATAAATGGGGGATCGGCGTAGAGGAAATGCGCAAGGTAAACCCCAGGATCATCGTGACTCACGTGACAGGATATGGACAAACGGGGCCGAACGCTCATTTGGCCGGCTTGGGTACGCCGTTACAGGCCTTTTCCGGCATGACGTATATGCAGGGGTATCCGGATCGTCCGCCGGTCAGCCCGCCGTTTGCACTTGCCGACTATGTGGCAGGCTTAAATGCCGCGATCGGAACGATGATGGCACTTTACCACAGGGATGCGCTGAACGGCGCGCCGCAGGAGGTGGATGTAAGCCTCTATGAAGGAATTTTCCGCATGGAGGAAGCGATGGTCGCGCAGTATGATCTGTTCGGTACAGTGCGCGAACGCAGTCCGATGCCCTCCGGAGCAAGCTGCCCGATCGGTACATTCGAAACAAAGGATAAGCGCTACGCGATCATCGTGTGCAGTACGAATCCGGTATTTGAGCATTTGTGCGACGCAATGGGTAAGCGCGGGGAATGGCTTCCCAAGTATGCGCTGGCGAAGGATCGTCTTGCTGATCAAAAGCCCATTATGGATGCAGTGACAGAATGGGTGGCAACTCATACATTTGCGGAGGTCAAGGAACGCTGCGATAAGGCCGGCTGCCCCGTATCTGCGATCTACAGCATGAAAGACATTTTTGAGGATCCCCAGTATGCCGCGCGAAACGATATCCTTGAGATCCCCTGTGAAGAGTTCGGCACGATCAAAATGCCGGGGATCTCTCCGGTATTGACGGAGACTCCGGGCAACGTGAAGTGGCCCGGCCCTAAAATCGGCTCCTACAATGAGGAGATCTATTGCGGCCTGTTAGGGAAAAGCAAAGAGGAGCTTTCGGAGCTGAAAGAAAAGAAGGTTATTTAAGATGAGCGAGAAAACAAGTATGCCGTATAAGCTGATCCCACGTATAAGAATTTGCGAGGTAGGCCCCCGTGACGGACTGCAAAACGAGAAAGCCCTGCTCACGGTGGAGGAAAAAGCGGATTTGATCAATGCGATGTCGGAGGCGGGCTTCCCTGTGATCGAGGTCGGCAGCTTTGTCAGCCCGAAGGCCGTTCCGCAGATGGCCGACACGGATGATGTCTTCAAAAAGATCGCAAAAAAGGAGGGCGTTGAATATCGGGCCCTGATCGCAAATCTGCGCGGCGTAGATCGCGCAGAAGCCTGCGGCTGCAAAAAGGTGAAGCTCAATGTGTCGGCATCGGTGGCGCATAATTTGGCAAATCTGAACTGTACGCCGGCACAGAGCGTTGCGGGCTTTGCTGCTTGCTGCGACCGGGCAAAAAGCGCCGGCATCGAGATCTCGGGATCGATCTCCATGCCGTTCGGCTCTCCCTGGGACAAGGAGATCCCCCTTTCCGACGTGAAAGAAATTGTAGAAGCCTATCTTTCGGTGGGGATCACAGAAATCAGCCTGTCCGATGCGGCTGGCGTCGCCGTCCCGAATCAGGTATACGCAATGTGCACTGAAATGAAGCACAGCTATCCGCAGGTGTCCTGGTGGCTGCATTTCCACAATACCAGAGGAATGGCGATCGCCAATATCGTCGCAGGGATGCAGGCGGGCTGCACACAGTTTGATGCAAGCTTTGCCGGTGTCGGAGGATGCCCCTTCGTGCCGGGCGCCGCAGGCAATGTTGCAACAGAGGATGTGCTCCATATGTGTGATGAAATGGGGATCGAAACAGGAGTCGATCTTGATAAAGCGCTGGACATCAGCAGAAAGATCGTAGGCTTGCTCCACCATTCAACAGACAGCTATCTGCTTCGGGCAGGAAAATCGAAGGACCTCATTCGCGACCTCCCGACCGGTCAGATCAAAAATCAGACCACTAAATAAAATTGCAGCGGCAGAAGAGCAAGACGAAGTCAAAAGAAAAGCCCCGGCGCCATGGCCCCAAACAATGTAGCAATCATATTAGATCAGTCCCGGAGATCCAATCGGAAGGATCTCCGGGACTGATCTCTTATGCTAAGGTTGCCGAACCGCTGTCTTCGAGGAAGGTATGTGCATTGCTGATTGCCTGAGAGATTTCTTTTTCATTTACGACATTCGTCTCGGACTTATTCGCTGTCTGGTGAACCAGTTGAACCCTGCACATATTATACAGCAAGCCAACCAACAGCACCGTATTCTCCGTCATCTTCTTTTCGGCATCGGTGAATTCGTTCCAGTCTGTCTTGCCGTTGATCACGACTAAATCGCCCAGTTTAACAAGATGGCGGTCATAAATACGGCTTACTGTAAGCAGGGATTTCTCAAAAGCGTCCTCTGCACTGTGCAGCTTCGTCAGATAGGTGCAGATTTTATTGATCTCGCCTTCGGCTTTCTTCATCTGAGCGAACGCTTCATCAGCTTTGTCAGAGAGCTTGCTTCCAGTTACATTAAAGATAATGCCGCCAACCAAAATCCCAACGCCAAGGGTAGTTGCACCGAGGATAGTTGTACCAAGGGCCATACCACCGCCGCCGGCAGCAATCGCACCGCCGCCAAGCGCAGCCAATGTTGCATTGGTCGCAGCCACTCCACTCAAAGAAGCAATGGCTGTTCCGGTAGAAGCGGTCCCAAGGGCCATCACAGCCGCAGTCGTTGCACCGGCTGCGGCAAAACCGCCCGCAGTACCAACCGCTGCGCCTCCAAGTCCGCCAAGCAGAACACCTGCGCCCACAGAAACCTGCTTCAGTTCCTCGCCGTTATAGGCAGGAATGTCCACATTTTCCTTGCTGTAAGCTTTGAACTCAGGTCGGTTCTGGATGCGTTCAAAAATGTCAGAGAACTTTTTGAAGCTGTCCAGAATCTCCAATTCCTTCTTTCCGAGGCGGTCCATCGCCTCCGTTGTAACCTTGTTCTGCTTTTCAAAGTGAGCAATGTTCTCCTTATGCTTCTTGTCTGCAAGCTTCATCGTATCGTTGGCTTGCTTCATTTTCACTCCGCCGTGAACGGCACTCCCGACTCCAACCGCTCCGGCAATGGCAGCGGCACCACCTAAAATTAACGGTAAGGGCATAATCAACCTCCTAAATTTATTTTCTTTTAGCTTACTGCATACCTGCAGGTTTGCACGGTAAAACTCTTCTCTTGTCATGGAATCGCTGAAAAAACGATCATATAGAGGTGCTTTTCGTTCGCCAGCAGATCGACAACGGCCCGCCGCTGCTCTGCCGGAACGCAGCAGTCCACCAGCTTATCCAGAATCGGGAGCATTTCATCCCGCTGCATGGAGCGGCTCTCCAGAAGGATCTTGCAGACCGCCAGCACCTCACTGTTGTTCAGGTGGGCGGTATCCCGTTCGATCAGGCGGTAAACCTTTTTCCGCGCATCATAGATGATCTCTCCCGGCGGGGTCTGATTTGCAAAAAAACAGCGCAGATCGTCAATATCCCGTTGAAGACTGCGGTCGTTGACGCCAAAGCGGTCAGCGGCAGCCTTCTTCTGTATCCCGGCTCCCTTGATGAAGTCCTGATACAGGTACAACAGCCTCGCACTTTTCTCAATTTCCATTTGTAACATTCCTCCTGTCTGCCATCATACGCATTCGCATAGACAGGAACTGTCCATTCGCACAAAAAATCGAATTTCCTGCTTATGATTATACGCTGTAAGTTCTAAATAATTAACACTAAAAGTTTCTGATCGATTTCGATGTTGGATTCATTGTACTCGCTGTGATAGACATATTTTGTTTATTTGATAAAACTCTGAAAGTTTATTTTTTTGGTGCTGAAAGTTCCTGCTCCAACCGCTTTAAAGTTTATTTATCGGAATAACTGTCGGCGTTAAACTGATTGCATATTTACCACAGGAGGTTTCTGGGATGGACTGGAGCGCAATCGGAAAACGAATTCGGCAGCAGCGGGAATACATGGGGCTTACCCGTGAGCAATTCGCGGAGCAGATCGAAGTCACGCCGAAATTCTGCTCTGATATTGAAACCGGTGCCAAGGGGATATCCGTTCCTACCCTCTGCCGCATCTCCAGGGTACTTCGGCTGTCCACGGATTATATCCTCTACGGCAGGACGGAGCAGGAGGCCCCGGATTCCGTTATGATGGTTCTGGAAAACTGCTCCAAACGGGAACGCGCCTATGCAGAACAACTGCTGAAAATTTTTGTTGCAGCGATGAACAGCAATGATGAAAAGACTCTGCTGTAATCAGCAGAGTCTTTTGGCTTTTTTATAGAATGTCGTTTTCGCCATATGCAGCGTTCGCATGACCTCGGCAGCGGTGATGGCGCCGCTTTTCCATTTTGCGTTCGGTTTCTCTACCCGCTCCGGCAGCTCAACAGTATGCAGATAATGAATGTATTATACAGTCCGCTGACCGCAAAAGCATGATGCCTGTATCCTGATCTACGAAATGGAAAGAAGCGAAAAGAGCAAAAAAGAAGCCCGCTGAAACACTTGGTTTCAGCGGGTTGGCGCAGCGGGAGGGATTCGAACCCTCGTGAGGTTTCCCTCAAACTGATTTCG
>OGYC01001548.1_pt1 | contig 19000 bp, 17 predicted proteins | sample 1576461 | NCBI WGS metagenome assembly OGYC01 (sample SAMEA3541569, study PRJEB24748) | human gut metagenome | biome: human gut; feature: human-associated habitat; material: faeces | place: China | collected 2012 | reverse complement strand
GTGAAAAAACCGGCAAAGAAATTTACCAAAGAGCCGGTAAAAAAACAGCCTGAAAAAACAGTGGAAAAGAAGGAAGAAAAACCGGTTGAGAAGAAACCGGAAAATCAGCCGCAGCCAAAAGCTGAAAAAGCGGTGGAAGGAAAGAAAGAAGAACCGCAGGCAAAACAGGCAGCTCCAAGAGAAAAACTTCCGCTCAACAAAGAAGCAGCAGAAAAAGATGCAAAAGAATTTCTGGAGAAAATGTTTGAAGCAATGGATTCAGAAGTCATTATCAAAACATCATTTGATAAAGATGACAATCTGAACATCGAGCTTTCCGGAAAAGACATGGGTGTTCTGATCGGTAAAAGAGGACAGACTCTGGATTCTATCCAGTATCTTACAAGTCTTGTTGTCAACAAAGGCAATGCAGGATATGTACGTGTGAAAGTAGATACGGAAAACTACCGTGCACGCAGAAAAGAGACGCTGGAAAATCTGGCAAAGAATATTGCATTCAAAGTTAAGAAAACAAAGAAGCCGGTATTCTTAGAGCCGATGAATCCATACGAAAGAAGAGTGATCCATTCTGCGCTGCAGAACGATCCACTGGTGTCTACACACAGCGAAGGCGAAGAGCCATATCGTAAAGTTGTTGTTACATTAAAAAAACAGTAAAGTAAAATAGTTGTAAGTGATAGGAGTCTGATTTTCAGTGCGGCAGATATGCTGCCGAAAATCAGACTTTTTGAATATCAGGAGGAATCAATGAAAGGTGAAACGATTGCAGCGATCTCCACAGCGGTCAGCAGTTCCGGAATCGGGATTGTCCGTATCAGCGGAGATCAGGCATTTGAGATAGCGGACCGTGTATACCAAAGTCCGAAAGGCAAAAAGAAATTATCAGAACAGCCATCCCATACGGTTCACTATGGTTATATCTGTGATGGAGAAGAAGTGCTGGATGAGGTACTCGTAGTTCTGATGCGTGCACCGAGGAGTTTTACGGCAGAAGATACCGTAGAAATCGACTGTCACGGCGGTGTATATGCGATACAGAGAGTGCTGGAAGCTGTGATTAAAAATGGTGCGGCTCCGGCAGAACCGGGAGAGTTCACCAAACGTGCTTTTCTGAATGGAAGAATGGATCTGTCACAGGCGGAGGCAGTGATGGATGTTATTGAGGCAAAAAATGAATACGCTCTGAAAAGTTCGGTTGGTCAGCTTCGTGGAAGTATCGGTCAGAAAATAAAGGATCTGAGAGCAAAGATCATTTATCATATTGCATATATTGAGTCGGCACTGGATGATCCGGAGCATATCAGTCTTGACGGCTATCCACAGGAACTTGAGAAGGAAAATGAAGCATGGATTGAAGTGATAGAGAAACTGATCCGTTCTGCAAACGATGGAAGGATCATGACGGAGGGAATCAAGACCGTAATTCTCGGAAAGCCAAATGCAGGAAAATCTTCTCTGCTCAACAAACTCTGCGGAACAGAAAAGGCGATCGTGACCGATATTGCGGGAACAACAAGAGATGTGCTGGAACAGAGCATCAACCTTCATGGTATCACACTCAACCTGATGGATACCGCAGGAATCCGGGATACGGAAGATGTCGTAGAACAGATCGGTGTGCAGCGTGCAAAAAAATATGCAAAAGAAGCAGACCTGATCCTGTATGTGGCAGATTCTTCTACGGCACTGGATGAAAATGATGAAGAAATTATCGAACTGTTTGAAGGCAGAAAAGTGATCGTTCTTTTAAATAAATCCGATCTGGAGCCGGTAACGACAGAACAGATCCTGAAAGAAAAAGCAGGAGAACATCCGGTGATCTGTGTTTCTGCAAAAGATGAGACCGGATTTGAACAGCTTGAGGATACTCTCAAAAATATGTTTCTCGAAGGAAACCTTTCTTTTAATGATGAAGTATGCATCACAAATATGCGGCATAAGGCTGCGCTTATGGATGCAAAAGAGAGTCTGAAGCAGGTGATGGAGAGCATTGCACAGGATATGCCGGAGGATTTCTTCTCGATCGATCTGATGAGTGCATATGAATCTCTGGGAACAATCATCGGCGAGGCCGTAGATGATGATCTGGTAAATGAAATTTTCAGTAAGTTCTGTATGGGCAAATAAGTGGAGGCAAGAAATGAATACATTAGAAGAATATACAGATGTGGTAGTTGTAGGAGCCGGACATGCCGGATGTGAGGCAGCACTTGCCTGCGCAAGACTCGGACTTTCCACAACTATTTTTACCGTAAGTGTGGACAGCATCGCACTGATGCCGTGCAACCCAAACATCGGCGGAAGCTCAAAGGGACATCTGGTACGAGAGATCGATGCACTTGGCGGTGAGATGGGAAAAAATATCGACAAAACTTTTATCCAGTCCAAGATGCTCAATAAATCCAAAGGACCTGCCGTACATTCTCTGCGTGCACAGGCAGATAAGGCAGAATATTCCAGAACCATGAGAAAAGTTCTGGAAAATACAGATAATCTGTCCATTGTACAGGCTGAAATTGCAGAAATTCTGACAGAAGACGGAAAAATCACAGGAGTAAAAACATTCTCCGGGGCAACGTACTACTGCAAAGCATGCGTGCTTTGTACCGGAACGTATCTGCGTGCAAGATGCATTTACGGTGATATCAGCAATTATACAGGCCCAAACGGACTGCAGGCGGCAAATCATCTGACGGATTCTCTGAAAGCACATGGAATCGAGATGCAGAGATTCAAGACAGGGACACCGGCACGAGTAGACCGCAGATCCATCGATTTTTCAAAAATGCAGGAACAGTTTGGCGATGAGAGAGTTGTGCCATTTTCCTTTACGACCGATCCAGAGAGCGTACAGATCGACCAGGCATCCTGCTGGCTGACTTATACAAACGAAGAAACACACGAGATCATCCGCAAAAACCTGGATCGTTCCCCGCTTTATTCCGGTATGATCGAGGGAACGGGACCAAGATACTGTCCGTCCATCGAGGATAAAGTGGTCAAATTTGCAGATAAGAACAGACATCAGGTATTCCTTGAGCCGGAAGGACTGCACACAAACGAAATGTATATCGGCGGTATGTCAAGTTCTCTGCCGGAAGATGTTCAGCATGAAATGTATCACAGTGTAGCGGGGCTTGAGCATGCAAAAATTGTCCGTAATGCCTACGCGATCGAGTATGACTGTATCAATCCGAGACAGCTCGATGCATCGCTGGAATTTAAAAATATCAGAGGACTTTTCAGCGGCGGACAGTTCAACGGCAGCAGCGGATATGAAGAAGCGGCGGCACAGGGACTCATTGCCGGTATCAATGCAGCAATGCAGATCAAAGGAAAAGAGCCGCTGATCCTCGATCGTTCGGAGGCTTATATCGGTGTTCTGATCGATGACCTGGTAACAAAGGAGAACCATGAACCATACCGTATGATGACATCCAGGGCAGAATATCGTCTGCTTCTGCGTCAGGACAATGCAGACCTGCGTCTGACAGAGAAAGGTTATCAGGTGGGACTGATCTCTGAAGAACGATATCAGGATCTGAAGACAAAAGAACGTCAGATCGCAGAGGAGATCGAGCGTGTGGATCATGAAAATATCGGCGGGACCGAAGAAGTGCAGAAATTTCTGGAGGCACATGAAAGTACCCTTCTGAAATCCGGTACAACCATCGGAGAGCTGGTACGACGTCCGGAGCTGGACTATGAGATGTTGGAAGAGATTGATAAAAACAGACCGCAGTATTCTGCCGGTGTGCGTGAGCAGGTCAATATCAATATCAAATATCAGGGCTACATCAGAAGACAGATGAAGCAGGTCGAGCAGTTCAAGAAAATGGAAAATAAGCGGATTCCAAAAGATATCAATTATGATGACGTCGGAAGTTTGAGAATCGAAGCAGTGCAGAAACTGAAAAAATTCCAGCCGCTTTCCATCGGACAGGCATCCCGTATTTCAGGAGTGTCACCGGCGGATATTTCCGTACTGCTTGTTTATCTGGAATCAAGGGATCGAAAGTAAAACAGGAGGAAAACGTGGACAGAAGTAAATTTCATATTTTAGAAGATGGATGTCAGGCATTTGGCGTGACGTTGACAGAGAAGCAGATCGAGCAGTTTGAGAAATATTATGAGCTGCTGGTCGAATGGAATAAAGTGATGAACCTCACTGGGATCACAGAATTTGACGAAGTGATGCAGAAACATTTTGTGGACAGTGTGGCAGCAGCAAAATACGTAGAAATGGAAAAAGTAAACAGTCTGATCGATGTCGGAACCGGAGCGGGATTTCCGGGTATCCCGCTGAAGATTATTTATCCACATTTGCAGGTGACTCTTTTGGACTCTTTAAACAAAAGGATCAAATTTCTGGAGGAAGTTGTGGATAACTTAGGGCTGACCGGAATCGAAACCGTGCATGGAAGAGCGGAGGATGCAGCGAAAAAAGCAGAATATCGGGAACAGTTCGATCTGTCCGTTTCCAGAGCGGTTGCAAACCTTGCATCGCTCACCGAGTATTGCCTGCCATTTGTAAAAATCGGTGGAAAATTTGTTTCCTATAAATCTGTTGCTGTGGACGAAGAAATCTCACAAAGCAAGAAAGCAGTTTATGTGCTGGGCGGAGAGATTGGAAAAGTGGAGAAATTCCATCTGCCGGGAAGTGATATGGAGAGATCGCTTGTGGTTGTGGAGAAGAAGAGAAGCACACCGAAGAAATATCCAAGAAAAGCAGGGATGCCAACGAAAGAACCGATTGCGTAAAAAGAAATAAGAAGTTGTCGGTGGTTTCCTGGCAGGTGTAAGGAGTTGAAATACTGAACATTTTATCAGGATGCTGTCTGCAAAAAGCCAGAACCCGTGACCCACTGCGTTTCCTACTCGATCCGTGCATCGATTATCCGCCATTCGCGAAAACTCGCCGCCTTGCGGCTCAGACAATCGCTCGGTGGCGGAAATTAGCACAGATCTCGCTACGGAAGCCTCGCGATGGTCACGGTGTTTCTGTTTTTTGCCATCCAGCATCGTAAAAGCGTTCTCAGGCTTTTCTATATAATACATACACGCTGGCAGGAAACAGCCTTCCGCCCCGCCAGTGTACGCAAGAAATTTTGTAAATCAACACTTTCCGCATCAAGATAACACAAAAATGCGTGTGCCTTTTTGTACTTTGGCAGGAAATACTCTTCTGCTTCAGCGTCCTTAGCAATCCTGAAGGCGGAAATTATGTTTTCTTAAAACTTCCTGCGTGCACCTGGCTACGTGAGAAACTGGACGCGAAACAGCAATAGCCGTACCACTGCAAAACAAATCGCTCTGACCATTGCAAGGCTTTCGTCGTGAGGTTTGGGCTAGTTTCCGCCCCAGAGCTGATGTCTGAGCCGCAAAGCGGCGAGTTCTGCGAAGGGCGGATAACCGGCGCCCGAACCGAACAGAAAACGCAGCAGGTCAGGAGATTGTTTTGCAGCGAACGGCGTCCTGTTTCCGTATATCAATTTCTCGACAAATTTTTATTTGGATGTTTTTTTGAATAGAAGAAACAAAAAAGTTGACATATATCACATACATATCTATAATAGACACAAACAGATTTTAAACATCAAATTTCAATTGTTATTCTATGCCATTCGGCAGGAAAATCCACAAAAATAAGACCTGCACGGAGCGGCAACAATTCAGTCTTAGCAGCTTCGTGCCAAAACAAAAGAAAAGGAGCGGAGCCTATGGGACAAAAAGATATTACAGAAAAAGTATTGGAAGATTATAATGATGTTTTTGCAGATATCATAAATGGCTTATTATTTGATGGGGAGCAGGAAATTAAACCGGAAGCTCTGGAAAATACAACTGTTCATGCACAGTACAAGGCTGAAGATAACAAGGTTCACGAACTGGAGCGTGATATCGAAAAATACTGGAAAGAGGAAAAGGTAGAACTGGCAATCTGTGGGATTGAGAACCAGAGCATCGCGGAGAAGAACATGCCGTTTCGCATCATTGGATACGATGGAGCGGCATACCGCAGTCAGTTGCAGCAGGAAAGAAAAAAGATGCTGCCGGTGGTGACGATTGTATTGTATTTTGGAACGGACAGACATTGGAACAGCAGGAAAAAGATTAAAGAATTGATGGAAATCCCAAGATGTCTGGATATGTATGTAAATGATTACCAGATGCATGTTTTTGAGGTTGCATGGCTGACAGAAGAGCAGATCAGTCACTTTCACAGTGACTTTAAAGTAGTGGCAAATTTTTTTGTACAGAAAAGAAAAAACAAAGATTACGTACCGGATGATCCGACAGAGATCAGGCATGTGGATGAAGTACTGAAGCTTTTACAAGTCATGACAGGAGATAGACGTTATGAGGAAATTTTCAGGAAAAAGAAGGAAGGAGTGCACAGTATGTGTGATGTGGCAGAAAGATTAGAGCAAATGGGCATTGCCAAAGGAATGGAGATTGGCAGGAGTGAAGGAAGAACAGAGGGTAAAATCGAGGGCAAAATACTGGTATATAGGAATTTGTGCAGAGAAGGTTTTGATGAGAAAGAAGCCAGGAGACTTGCAGAGTTACCGGAAGATGTGAGTTTGGAACAGTAAGATTTTTTGCACTGAAAGTTGATGATAGAGAAATCAATGGATTCAATGATGAAATAGAATTGCTTTATTAGAAGAGCGGATCAGGAAAACCATATCCCTGATCTGCTTTTTGCATTTCCATAGAGAAGAGAAAAGATAATGTTTTGAAAATTATCTTACAGCAAAGGCTTTTTTTGGTTTTGTGTCCGGTTTCGGCTGCGGAGTGTCTGGCTTGTTGGAGTCAGTTTCTTCAGAATTTTATCAACATTGCTCTGTACCAGTTTATCATCTTTCAGAGTCTCATTCGCTTCGTCCAGGTTGTTCCATCGTTGGAACGATAGAAAGATGCACTATTGCATCTGCATCAGACATTCAAAGATTCAAGGTTTTGCTTGTGAAAAAATCCGCCAGCGGTTAAAATAAATACAAAAAAGGAACAGAGCAGACAATGGGAAAAATATTTTATATGATGGGCAAAAGTTCATCTGGAAAAGACACGATTTTTAAGGAAATATTGAAAAAAAAGGAATTAAATCTGCACCAGATCGTACTGTATACAACAAGGCCGGCAAGAGCGAATGAGACAGATGGCGTGCAGTATCATTTTGTGGATGAAAAGAGGCTTTCGGAGCTTCAGGATGTCGGGAAGGTGATTGAGCTGCGAGCATATCAGGTCGTTGGCGGAGTCTGGAAATATTTTACGGTAGACGATGAGCAGACAGATCTGGATACAAAAGATTATCTGGCAATCGGAACATTGGTTTCCTATGAAAAACTGCGGGATTATTATGGGGCAGAACGAATTGTGCCGATTTATGTCGAGGTTGAGGACGGGATGCGTCTGGCAAGGGCCTTGGATCGGGAACGCAGTCAGATAAAGCCGAATTATGATGAGATGTGTCGGCGTTTTCTGGCAGACAGTGCTGATTTTTCGGAAGAAAATCTGGAGAAGGCAGGAATAAAAAAGCGTTTTCAGAATGAAGAACTGCAGAAGTGTGTTGAGAAGATTACAGAATTTATTTTTCAGAGTAAATAATGTATAAAGCCACGACTGCGTTCATGAGCAAGTAGCGAAGCGGATTGTGAATGTCCGCTTTACTTTGCGGAGTAAGCAGTGTATAAAATCAGGATTTTATAGTACTTCCGCTATAATGAAAACATAAAATCTGGCAAGGAGGGATCTGTAAATGAAAACGTGTTGTTTAGTATGGGAAATTCCTGTAATAGAGGGAGAACATTATAATCCAATTGTGAATGTCATTTATATGCAAAAAGCAAAGAAATTTTTGAATCAACTAAATCGATATTTTCAGGATGAGAATATGGATTGGAAGTGTGTTTTGGACCGTTCAGCATGTACTTATAATGAGATTTTTTCCAGTGAAAATCAAGCAGTTATTTTTGCTCCGGAAGCCAAAACAAGACAATGGTTATATAAAAAAGAAATTCAAGATGAAAGTATTCCAAAATATTATTTGGATTTTGCAGAATATAATGAAGGAAAATTAGATAAAATAGCAATTTTCTTTGTGAACTTAAAAAATGATATGCAATAGATTTCTTTGTTGAACTTTATTGTATCATCTATTCTTCAAAAACTTATAAATGGTCATAAGAAAATAATTCAGTTATAGGGATACAGGTTTTAGAATGACGCTCTGAACTTTCCACATTAAAAGCAGGTATTCACTCTGCTTTTTTTAAAATTTCTAGTGAATTTTCTACATCTATCCACATCTGTAAATTCCCATCAGGATATAATCTTACATAATAAAACTGGTCAGTCGTTTACAGGTATCTTTTTTCAAAAAGAAATATATCGTAAAGAAAAAACTCTAGGTAAAGCCGCTTATTTATGATATAATAGAAAATCATTGGGTATACGAATGATAAAATCAGAGAGGGGTGAGCGTTATGCCTGGATTTGAAAAAATCGTAGGACATGAGCAAATTGTGACGCATCTGAAAAATGCGATGAAGCTTGGGAAGGTTTCCCATGCGTATATATTAAGTGGAGAGAAAGGCTGTGGGAAGAAACTTCTGGCAGATGTATTTGCAGAGACGCTGCAGTGTGAAAAAAAAGGAACAGAGCCTTGCCGAAGTTGCCATTCGTGTATACAGGCGGAGAGTGGGAACCACCCGGATATTATACATGTAACACATGAAAAGCCAAACAGCATCAGCGTGGATGATATAAGAGAACAGGTGGTAAATGATGTGCTGATCAAACCTTACAGTGCAGAATATAAGGTGTACATTATACCGGATGCTGAAAAAATGACAGCAGCAGCACAGAATGCATTGCTGAAAACCATAGAAGAGCCACCGGCATATGCAGTGATCCTTCTGCTGGCGAATAATGCATCGGCACTTTTGCCGACCATCTTATCAAGATGCGTTATGCTTTCCCTGAAACCAGTTGCGGATGATAAGGTAAAGCAGTATCTGATGGAGCATGTACAGGTACCGGATTATGAAGCAGATGTCTGCGTGGCATTTGCGCAGGGCAATATCGGAAAGGCCGTACAGCTTGCAACATCGGATAACTTTAATGAAATCAAAAGTTCTGCACTGCATTTGCTGAAAAATGTCTCAAATATGGAAATCAACGATATTATTGCCACGGTCAAAGCCGTATCAGAGTTTAAACTGGATATTCAGGACTATCTGGATTTCCTGGCAGTATGGTATCGGGACATCCTTTATTTTAAGGCGACCAGAGACAGCAATGGTCTTGTTTTCAAGGATGAAGTAAATGTAATTACCGACCAGATCAATAAAAGTTCCTATGAGGGTATTGAAAATATCTTAAAAGGACTTCAGACTGCCAAAACGCGTCTGAATGCAAATGTAAATTTTGATCTGACGATGGAACTTTTGTTCCTGCTTATAAAGGAGAATTTAGTATCATGATAAAAATTGTTGGTGTCCGTTTTCGTACAGCCGGAAAGATTTATTATTTTGATCCCAAAAAATTGCCGATCAAAAAGGGAGACCATGTAATCGTAGAGACTGCCAGAGGCGTTGAATATGGCAGTGTGGTAGCCAATCCAAGAGAAGTGCCGGACGATCAGGTGGTACAGCCGCTTAAAGCGGTGATGCGTATCGCGACGGCAGAAGATGATGCCAGAGTGGAACGCAACAATGCCAAAGAAAAGGATGCCATGCGGATCTGTGCAGAAAAGATCCGGAAGCACAAGCTTGATATGAAGCTGATCGATGCAGAATATACGTTTGACAATAACAAAGTGTTATTCTATTTTACAGCAGATGGAAGGATTGATTTCCGTGATCTGGTCAAAGATCTGGCATCGGTATTTAAGACACGTATCGAACTTCGGCAGATTGGTGTAAGAGATGAGACAAAGCTTCTGGGAGGCATTGGTATCTGTGGCAGACCTCTGTGCTGTCATACCTTTTTATCAGAGTTTGCACCGGTATCGATCAAAATGGCAAAAGAACAGAATCTTTCGCTTAATCCAACAAAGATTTCCGGTGTCTGCGGCAGACTGATGTGCTGCCTGAAAAATGAAGAGGAGACTTACGAATATCTGAACAGCAGACTTCCGGCAGTCGGAGATTTTGTAACAACAGAAGATGGACTGAAAGGAGAAGTCCAGAGTGTCAATGTACTGCGCCAGATGGTAAAGGTTGTTGTTGATGTGGAAGATGAAAAAGAGATCCGCGAATACGAAGTAAAGCAGCTTAAGTTTAAACCGCGCAGGAAAAAAGAAAAGAACGGTGCTTCCGGAAAGCACGAAGAACGCGAGTTGAAAAAGCTGGAAGCGATGGAGAAAAAGGAAGGAAAATCAAAATTAGATGACAATTAAGCTGTATCCGGATGAAAGACTGGATGATCTTCAAAGATGTGGATTTCAGATTATTCAGAATCCACAAAAATTTTGTTTTGGTATGGACGCAGTTCTGCTTTCCAGTTTTGCAAAAGCAAAACGTGGAGATCAGGTTCTGGATATCGGAACCGGAACCGGGATCATACCGATCCTGATGGCAGCAAAGACAAAAGCAGAGCATTTGACCGGTCTTGAGATACAGCATGAGAGTGCCGATATGGCTATGCGGAGTGTTCAGTTCAACCATCTGGAAGAGCGGATCACAATCGTACAGGGTGATATCAGGGAGGCCGGGACATATTTTGCTCCGGCTTCTTTTAATGTTGTGACAAGCAATCCACCCTATATGATCGCACAGCATGGTCTGACAAATCCGGACAGTGCTAAAATGATCGCCAGACATGAGATCTGCTGTACATTGGAAGATGTTGTTTCACAGACCGCAAAGCTTCTGAAAAACAGCGGCAGATTTTATATGGTACACCGTCCGTTCCGTCTGGCAGAGATTTTCAGCATGCTGGTTCGGTATAAACTGGAACCAAAGAGAATGCAGATGGTGCATCCATATATAGACAAAGAGCCTAATATGGTTCTGATAGAAGCAATGAAAGGCGGGAAATCAAGGATTACCTGCGAACCGCCGATTATCGTATATGAAAAGCCGGGCGTGTATACCAGGCAGATATATGACATCTACGGATATTGAAAGGTGAGGGTAACTGGAAAGGTACAAAACAGTTACCGGTGAAAATTTATGAGTGAAAATCAGGGAAAATTGTATCTGTGTGCGACTCCGATCGGAAATCTGGAAGATATGACATTGCGTGTCCTGCGCATCTTAAAAGAAGTGGATCTTATTGCAGCGGAGGATACAAGAAACAGCATCCGTCTTTTGAACCATTTCGATATCCATACACCGATGACGAGTTACCATGAGTACAATAAAATAGAAAAAGCATATGTGTTGATCGAAGAAATGCGAAAAGGAAAAAATATTGCACTGATCACGGATGCCGGCACACCGGGAATCTCGGATCCGGGAGAGGATCTGGTGCGTCTGTGCTATGAAAATGGCATAGAGGTGACTTCTCTTCCGGGAGCATGTGCCTGCGTAACTGCATTGACACTTTCAGGTCTGGCAACCAGGCGTTTCTGTTTCGAGGCATTTCTGCCGTCTGATAAAAAAGAAAAGCAGGAGATACTGGAAGAACTGAAACAGGAGACAAGAACGATCATTCTTTATGAGGCACCGCACAGACTGGTACGTACTTTAAAAGAATTGCAGGAAGCATTAGGGAACCGGCGGATGACGGTATTGCGTGAACTGACTAAAAAGCATGAAACAGCATTTACCACAACGCTTGCAGAAGCAATCGAATACTACGAAAAAGAAGCACCGCGCGGAGAATGCGTACTTGTTCTGGAAGGCAGAAGCAGACAGCAGATGAAAGAAGAAAGTCAGGCAGCTTTTAAAGAACTGGATATCGAGGAGCATATGCAAAAGTATCTTGATCAGGGAATGGATCGCAAAGAAGCGATGAAGCAGGTGGCAAAAGACCGTGGAGTCGGGAAAAGAGATGTTTACCGGGAACTGGTAGAGCGAAACAAGAATTAGAGAAAAGAAAGACAGGGAAAATAAGAGAGGAGCAGCGGTCTATGAGCAGAACGTACGACACCTTAAACGATGTTTTGGTTCGATTGTTTCACGATATTATGACACTGGAAGAGAAAGCGATCCGGACGGGAGAGTTCTGCGAGATATCAAACAATGATATGCATATCATTGAGGCGATCGGGATCAGCGAACCACGGAATATGTCAGCAATAGCAAAAACGCTTTTGGTTACGGTCGGGACACTGACGATTGCGGTCAACAACCTTGTAAAAAAAGGGTATGTCAACCGCACACGCAGTGAAAAAGACAGAAGAGTAGTATTGATATCTCTTACTGAAAAAGGAAAGCGGGCATATGAACACCATCGTCAGTTCCATGAAAAAATGATCAAGGCAACGATTCAGAATATGAATCCACAGGAAGAAGAAGTTCTTGCACAGGCACTGACAAATCTGATTGGATTTTTTGAACAGTATCAGCCATGAAGAACTTCCTGATACAACACTGGAAATGGGCACGGACCTGTTTCCAGTATTTTTTTGTGGAAATTTTTTAGGGAAAAAGAAGAGCCTTCTTTTTCGGTAGCAGCACGTTTCAGATCTTCAAAGCAGAGGTATCCGACATAATATTTCAGATAATTTGCGGGAGCTTCCAGAATAAGGTCAAAAAAGGAATCAGCAGTATCTTCACCGTTCAGTCCAAAACGGGATAAAACGTCGGCTGTCTGTGAACGGTCATAACCATAGTAATGGATCAGAATGTCCAGAAACGAAGAAATACCAAGGTTCAGAGAACGGTTCAGACGGTAAATGGCAGCAATATCGGCATTCCTGCATCCATAAGCAAAAGACTGCATTTCCACGTAAGTAGCCCAGCCTTCTACATAACCACCAAAATTCAAAAGGCTGCGTACCGGCTGGTATCCAGAGTCTGCAGAGTAAATGGTCTGATAAAGATGACCGGGATATCCTTCATGAGCCAGCGTGGAGTAAAGGTCCAGACCTTCATAGCCGACTTTTGGGTTTATGTAAATAACATTCCGGTTCCGGTTATCCAGAGGAGCGGTCAGATAAAAAGCAGGACTTAAGTAATTCTGAAGAGCGGGTTCTACATATTTGATTTCGTAGCTGACTGAAGAAAGTGCCGGAAAATCCTCAGAGATTTTTTGAGAAAGTTCCAAAAGGATCTGCTTTGGGTCAGAAGGAACGGAATCGGAGGCAAGCTGGAAAGTTTCACTTCCGGAATCCTCCAGTAATTGTGGATTGTTTCTGGCAATTTCACGCAGCGTGTGGATATCGTCCGTCAGTTGTTTCTGAATACGTTTGAAAATGGTTTCGATATCATCAAAGCATCCGGTGGTATCACGCACAAGCTGGGCGTAATAGTTTTTTCCATCCGGAAGATAACAAAGCCCCAGATCATTTTTGCTGCTGTCTTTCAGGGCAAGGATACCAGAAGCGAGTGACTGATAGGCAGGAAACACACAGTTGCGGATCAGGATGGTATTTTGCGACTGATAAAACTGCTTTTCTTTTTCGGACAGATCTTTGACCTTTTCCAGGCGGGAAGCAAATGTTGTCAGCAAAATATTATCTTCTTTTGTGTCAAGAAATGCCTGACACTGGTTTAAGATGCCGTCTGCATTTTTTGCACTCATAAACAGACCGGCGGCAGATTTGGCGCGCTCGAACTGTAAAATACTGTCATAATAGGCAGGAAGTTTGGCGAGCAGTTTCAGATAATCACGGACATCTTTTGCTGAAGAAAAAGAATATTCAGCCAGAAGGATCGGAAGCTGTGCCTGTGTGCCAAGCGAAGCCCCCAGAGGTTCTTCATAGAGAAGATAGTCTCTGCCCTGCATCTGTGTTTGAAAGTAGGATTTCAGAATATCGTAAGTTAAGCGGTTTCTGGAAGAAAGCCAGTAAGCCGGAAACGTTTCCATTTTTTTAGAATATGCATCCAGGATATCACAGGATTTGTTCAGATCTTCCTGCAGAAAACTCCCAAGCGTTACAGTATCACAGTCGATGGAAAGATTTGCCGGATCTTGCAGCGTATAATGCAGATTCAAGGTATTTTTTGTAATTTCCTCACGAAACATGGCATCAGTAAAAGCTGTAAAAGAAGCATTGGTTTTGTAATAAAAAGCAGAACAGAAGAGAAAAATAAGAGCAGTGATAAAAACAGGCAGAAGCAGAAATGTGCGTCGGTTTTTCAGAGAAAAATGCATAAGGAGGTTACCTGAAATGTTTTTAACAGTTTATTTTCCATATGTCTGAAACATGCATGCTTTACAAAAGAAACCGCCTGTGTTAGAGTGTAAAAAAATAATTAAAATGGCGGTGAAAGCATGAGTTCAAAAAATGTAGTTCTGATCGGTATGCCGGGATCAGGAAAAAGTACCGTAGGCGTTGTGCTGGCAAAAGTATTAGGTTATCAGTTTATTGATTCTGATCTGGAGATCCAGAAACAGGAAGGAAAGCGTCTGCCGGAGTTGATCGAGGAATTTGGAACGGAAGGATTTCTGGATATTGAAGGGCGTGTCAATGCTTCGATCGAAGCGGATCATTGTGTGATCGCGACCGGAGGAAGTGTGGTATACCGGGAAGAAGCCATGCGCCATCTGAAAGAAATCGGAACGGTTGTGTATCTGAAGCTGAGCTGTGAACAGTTAAAAGAGCGCCTTGGGGATCTGAGATGCCGTGGTGTGGCACTTCAGGAAGGTCAGACACTGGAAGGGCTTTATGAAGAACGTATTCCATTGTATGAGAAATATGCAGATCTTGTTGTGGATGAAACCGATATGAGCGTAGAACAGACCATGGAGCAGGTTGCATTAAAATATAAGGCGTAAAATAGATAAGTGTGCAGGTGTTACAAGAGTATTACGGATAATATTGGCGAAAATACACGATTTACAAAATCAATCTTCGTTGCTTTTTACTGAAATCTTAATTTTTGTTTACAAAAGCCAACTTTGTGGTATAATAAAAGTTATGATGTTGGGTCAACAGGCATCGTCTGTCAGAGGACAGATTTGATGATGTATGGAAAAGAGTGATTTGGTTGTGACGTAATGAAGTAAAGAAAGTCATTGCGTTTGGTTGTACCCGGCAGAAGTGATAGAATGATTACAAATACAGTATATTTAGTTTATAGAGGTGTCTATGGAACAGTATGTAATAAAAGGCGGCAACCCTCTGGTAGGGGAAGTTGAGATCGGTGGAGCAAAAAATGCGGCACTTGGTATTCTGGCAGCCGCTATTATGACAGATGAGACCGTGGTGATCGACAATCTTCCGGATGTACAGGATATCAATGTTCTGCTCGAAGCGATCAGTGTGATCGGAGCAAGAGTGGATCGGATCAGCCGACATAAAGTAGCGATCAATGGTTCTATGATCGGTCAGGTCAGTGTAGATTATGAATTTATAAAGAAAATCAGAGCGTCCTATTATCTGCTGGGAGCGCTCCTTGGAAAATACAAAAGAGCGGAAGTACCACTTCCGGGTGGCTGCAATATCGGCAGCAGACCGATCGACCTTCATTTAAAGGGATTCAAAGCACTTGGCGCAAGTGTGAGCATCCGTCATGGTTCGATCATTGCAGAAGCAGAGAAATTAAAAGGAACGCATATTTATTTAGATATGGTTTCGGTAGGTGCTACGATCAATATTATGATGGCAGCATCCATGGCTGAGGGATATACGATCATTGAAAATTCAGCGCGTGAGCCGCATGTAGTTGATGTGGCAAATTTCCTGAACAGTATGGGAGCCAATATCAAAGGCGCCGGTACCGATGTGATCCGTATCCGTGGAGTGCAGAAGCTTCACAGGACAGAGTATTCGATTATTCCGGATCAGATCGAAGCAGGAACGTTTATGTTCGCAGCAGCAGCGACCAGAGGCGATGTGATGGTGAAAAATGTGATTCCAAAGCATCTGGAAGCAACAACCGCAAAGCTTGTGGAGATTGGCTGTGAAGTGGAAGAATTTGATGATGCAGTGCGTGTGGTGGCATCCAAGCGACTTAGAAGCACCAATGTAAAGACCCTGCCGTATCCGGGATATCCGACGGATATGCAGCCACAGATCGTGGTGGCACTTGCACTTGCACAGGGAACCAGTATTGTGACAGAGAGCATTTTTGAGAACCGTTTCAAATATGTCGATGAACTGGCACGTATGGGTGCTACGATCAAGGTAGAGGGAAATTCGGCGATCATCTATGGAACAGAAGGATTTACAGGAGCCAGAGTCAGTGCACCGGATCTGCGTGCAGGAGCTGCACTTGTGATTGCCGGACTGGCATCAGAAGGCATTACGGTGGTAGATGACATTGTTTATATCCAGCGTGGTTATGAATGTTTCGAGGACAAGCTGCGCAGCCTTGGTGCTGAGATTGAGCGTGTTACCACGGAGAAAGAAATTCAGAAATTCAAACTGCGAGTAGGTTGAAAATTAAATAGCTTCTCTTATTCAGAGTGATGGAGATACATAGGATCTGTGAAGTCACGGCAACCCCTTAAAGGAAGGTGCCAACCTGAGCGAGTATTCGAACAATAAGAGGATTGAACTTATCATTGGAATAAGAGGTCCGCTTTTTGTGGACCTTTTTTCGTTCCACAGAAAATCATTCTGTGGGATTATAAAAAGAAAACATGTGGTTTTCAAATCATCAGGAACTATAAATTAGCGATGTCAGGATTGTAAAAATTTAATACAGTTCAAAGGCATCATACATTCACTTATTTATTAAAAAAAGGAGAGACAAATGGAGAAATTATTATTTACATCCGAGTCTGTAACAGAAGGACATCCGGATAAAATGTGTGACGCGATTTCTGATGCGATTCTGGACGCACTGCTTGAGCAGGATCCGATGAGCCGTGTAGCATGCGAGACAGCAACAACAACAGGTCTGGTACTGGTTATGGGTGAGATCACAACGAAAGCATACGTTGATATCCAGAAGATCGTAAGAGATACGATCCGTGAGATCGGATACACCAGAGGAAAATACGGCTTTGATGCTGACACCTGCGGTGTGATCACAGCCATTGATGAGCAGTCCGGCGATATCGCTATGGGCGTAGACAAAGCACTGGAAGCAAAAGAACATAAGATGACCGATGATCAGATCGAAGCAATCGGTGCAGGTGACCAGGGTATGATGTTTGGTTTTGCAACAAACGAAACCGAAGAATATATGCCATACCCGATCGCACTGGCACACAAACTGGCACGTCAGTTGACAAAGATCCGCAAAGATGGAACATTGTCCTATTTAAGACCGGACGGAAAAACACAGGTTACCGTAGAATACGATGAAAACGGAAAACCGGCAAGGCTGGATGCAGTCGTTCTGTCCACACAGCATGATCCGGATGTAGAACAGGAGCAGATCCACGAAGATATCAAAAAACATGTATTTGATGTGATCCTGCCACAGGAACTGGTAGATGAGAACACCAAATTCTTTGTAAATCCGACCGGACGTTTCGTGATCGGCGGACCTCACGGAGACAGCGGACTGACCGGACGTAAGATCATCGTAGATACCTATGGCGGATATGCACGTCACGGCGGCGGAGCATTCTCCGGAAAGGACTGCACAAAAGTAGACCGTTCTGCAGCTTATGCGGCACGTTACGCAGCAAAGAACATTGTAGCAGCAGGACTGGCAGACAAATGCGAGATCCAGCTCTCTTATGCGATCGGTGTGGCACAGCCGACTTCCGTTATGGTAGATACCTTCGGAACAGGCAAGCTTTCTGACGAAAAGATCACAGAGATCGTTCGTGAGAACTTTGATTTAAGACCGGCTGGTATCATCAAGATGCTGGATTTGAGACGTCCGATCTACAAACAGACGGCAGCTTACGGACACTTTGGACGCAACGACCTGGATCTTCCATGGGAGAAACTGGACAAAGTAGATGCATTGAAAAAATATCTGTAAATCCGGGACGGATATTCATTATGTGTGGAACAACGAAAATGGAAAACAGCAATCAGAAGCAATATATAAAAACCATAGAGAATATAGGGATCCTGTATGAAGATCCCCATATTCTTGTATGCCATAAACCGGCAGGTATTCCGGTGCAGAGCGCAAATGCAAGAGTAAAAGATATGGTCAGTATTCTGAAACTTTATCTGATGGAGCAGTCCGGACAGCTGGGCGAGCCTTATCTTGGAGTGGTGCACAGACTGGATCAGCCAGTGCAGGGTGTGATGGTATTTGCAAAGACAAAACAGGCGGCTGCAAATCTGAGCGAACAGATTGCGCAGCGCAAAGACAGCGGTCAGGTAGTAAAACGATATTGCGCAGTTGTGCATAAGAATCCGGCTTTGTATAAAGAAGGCAAAAGAACAGCAGAATATCTGGAACTGACTGATTATCTGCAAAGAGATCGTAAGACAAACACTTCTTATATTGTGCCGAAAGGGACAAAAGGAGCAAAAGAGAGCAGGCTTCGTTTTGCTGTTCTCGAAGAAATAGATGATCTGAGTCTGGTAGATATCGAACTGCTCACCGGCAGACATCATCAGATACGCGTACAGCTTTCCGGGGCAGGAATGCCGATTGCAGGTGATAAAAAATATACTTCACCGGAATTGGAAACGGTCGAAAAAAAAGGAAAAGAAACACCGGCGCTTTGCGCTTACAGTTTAAGTTTCTGCCATCCGAAAACCGGAAAACCGATGGATTTTTCAGTGAAGCCGGAGGGCGGTATTTTTGACCGGTTTCGAAAAGATGATGAAAAGTAGTAATTTTCGGTAAAAAAAGAATCACAGAATGAAAAAAACAGCACAGCACATACTAAATTCGACAAAATCGAAAACAGAAAGGTGCGTGCGGAAATGAACAGAAAAATCAAAAAAGCGATTGGAATCGTGGGTATTACAGGAGCAGTTTATCTGCTTCTCAAATATATACTGGTGTATATAGCC
>OGYC01001538.1_pt1 | contig 19051 bp, 14 predicted proteins | sample 1576461 | NCBI WGS metagenome assembly OGYC01 (sample SAMEA3541569, study PRJEB24748) | human gut metagenome | biome: human gut; feature: human-associated habitat; material: faeces | place: China | collected 2012 | reverse complement strand
TGCAGGTAAAGGCTTTTCGCAGGCGGAGAGATCGTGCGAAAGATAAGGTGATGCTTGAGTGTCTGTACAGTATAGTCTATATAAAAATGTTGAGGCATTCAGGTTCATCTACTCAGTTTAGTTTGGACTCATACAGCACAACCACAACGGGAACTCAACCCATTATGGATAGACAGGATACTGGCTCAATGCCAGATTGGAGCAAACTTCGCTATGGAGGTGTTCCTACGAACGGAAATGTAAATGTTTTCAGCATAGACTGTAGACCGCAGTAATAGCAAACAGGAGGAGCTGGCTCTCCCAGAGTCAGCTCCTTTCTAATAAAAGGGGGGGGGTATTTCAAATGTATAAGAAAATAATGTTTTTGATTATAACGCTTAGTATAATAATAAACGTTGGAAATTCGACTGTTGTAATGGCAAAAGAAAATATAGTTACAGAAATTGTGGATTTTCCTGTAACTATAAATTACGAAGAATATAATGTTGATGATTATAATGCTAACGATATGATGTTATGTGAATACCCAATGGTTGTGTATAAAAATATGACTTATATTCCCCTCACATACTATAATTGCATCTTGTTAGGACTAGAGGTGCAATTTGATAAAAATATCTTGTCTGTAGAAAAAAGGGATTCTGAAAAACCAACAGAATATTTGAGAGACCAATCTTCTGAAAAAAATACAAAAAATATAATAAATATGGAAGTGTCTCCATTTATTGTCAATATACAAGATAACAATTATAATGATGAAGAATATCCGGCTCTTTTTTATAAAAATATAGTTTATCTTCCTTTGACATGGAAAGTGGTTTATGATTATATGAAATGGGATTACTTTTATGGGAAAAAATATTCTGATAGTATAACGGGAATTGAATTGTATACTGATAGTTTTTATTACTATTCAGAGGGGGATGCGTTTTTTGAAATAAGAGAAGATTATAGCTTGTCGGCAAGTGCGCCCTATGCAAAAACATATTACAAAAAAGACGATATAAGAATATATTCTTATATCGACCTTTGGTATATGGCAGGGCCGGCACAAAATAATATGGATATTATAAAAGGGGAAAATAAAATTACCGTTCCAGGATATACAGGACACGGGCAGAAAAGAGGAGCTTTATTTACCGTTAATGGAGAATACATATATACAGTTCATTCGGACCACAAAAAATATGCTCCTTGTAAAATAAAAATTGATACTGGAGAAATAATTTATACAGATGGAGAAAATTAACAACCGCTTTCTATTTGATCTCTCATTATGGAGCAGGTCTTCCGTTGAACAGATACGGAAGTGGTGCATATGCAGTCGATCAACAGTTTTCACTGTATGATGCTGCATCCGATGACCAAAAGTTCAAACTGGTCACTGTAAACAACAAGCAAAGAATCGCCATGAACGGCAAAACGTCCTTGGGGTTGAACGTTTATCGCTCTGGCGATAATCCATGTACACTTTACACGCTTTTGAACAATGATAATGACTCTCAGGTCTCAATCGAAGCATGTAGCGAGGGAGTGTCTGATTGCTACTATATCTACCTGACTGCTCATGGGAAGAGTGTATACACGTTAACCGCACCGACGAATTTGACATCTACATCGGCAAGGGTTACGTGGAAGCCCTACACCGGAAGCCCTGAACAGATATGGAAGATAAAGACTTCCCATACCGCCAACACGTACTCTGGACACGGTAGATATCTTCCGTCAAGGCAAGACTCAACTGTGACACCATTTATTTGGCCTTGCTACAAAAAAACAGGGTCTCGCGGCTACAATCCATCCACTCCGCACTACGGAATAGACAGGGATTCGTATTACCAATGCTCCGATCAGAGAAATGCTCCTGGCGATCCAATTTATCCGATCTGCGCCGAAACAGTTGTCAAGGTCTATGAGAAACACGCCGACTTTGGGAACAGTGTCTGGATAAATTCGAGCAATCCCAACACGACAGCGATCACCACAGGTGCGTATATCAGACACTTGTATATGCACTTCAATTCAAAGCCACTGGTAAGTGTTGGAGATCCAGTGACCACTCGCAACGTTCCGCTACTATTGTCTCATGTGTGTCTATGCGCGGTTAGGTTTGACGGTTACCTCCAAAGGAGAAGTTTGAAACAACCTACAGTAAGCAGCCTTGAAAAAAGGGCGCAGAAAAGCCAGCCCCCGTAAGGGAGCAACTCTATTAAATTAAGAAGTGCAGGGCGTAATAAGATACCCTTGCCGTTGCAGGATAAAAACTGCTTCCTCTATCGTAACAGAACGGTGAGCCGGAGGAACATCTACTTTGTGGGAAAGCTCAGCATTGTAAGGCTCGTTCTTCTTCAAAATGTTGTAGATGGCAGTCAGCAGCATTCGTGCAATAGCGATAATAGCTTTCTTGTGACCTCTGCGCTTTTTAATAGAAAGATACCGATTGCGGATTTCCGGGTTGCGCTTGGCGCGAATCGCGCACAGAGCACATTGAACCAGCAAAGGCTTAATGTAAGCGCCTGCTCTTGAAATTCTGGTAGTCTTTTTCTTCCCGGCACTCTCATTGTTCTGCGGAGTAAGCCCAGCCCAGGAGCATAAATGCTTCGAGGAGGGAAACACGGACATATCTACACCAATTTCAGCAATCACAGAGATAGCGGAAAAGGTCTGGATACCCGGCACCGACATAACAAGACTGAGTTGAGAAGTGTATTTTTCTGCTTGCTCTGCGCAGATGTTTCCGTCAGCAGCATCGCGGATTTCCGCGTCGGTAGCTTTCATCCCTTTTGTACGAAAATTAGAAACATCCGACAGAGGCTCGTTTAGATGTTCCAGCAGGTAAGAAGTGATTTGGGTGGCAGCCTTGCCAAAGACATCTGAGAAAACATCATCCAGTTTGTAGTTGGAAACAGTAAGGCAATTCTGTGCGCGGTTCTTTTCTCCAACAATAAAGTTATTGAGCTTCCAACGGTAGCGAACCAAATCCCGAAGTTGTCGGATATCTGCCGGAGGAATAAAACTACCACTAACAAGGTCGTGCTTAAAAATGTCCGCAATCCATTTGGCATCTTTCTTGTCGGTTTTCTTGCCGCGAATAGCCTTCACATATTTTGGGTGTGCAAGGACAATTTTGCAAGATGCCTCAAGGATGTTGTAAATGGGAATCCAGTATTTGCCGGTGGACTCCATGCAGACATCTTTACAGTTGTTGGCACTAAGCCAATCTGCGCACAATCTCAAGTCCTTTGTGAAGGTGGAAAAACGCCGACTCTTGTAAGTCGTTACGCCGCACTCATTCGTGGATGCAATGCAGGCAACAAGAAACGACTTGTGAACATCCATTCCACAGCAAATCGGGTAAACAATTTTAAGCATAGCTCATCCCCTCAAAATAAAGATTGAGGGAACAGGCAGGGACTGGACACCCACTGAAAGATTGAGTAGTCTGTCTCTCCAAAGATAAGTTTACAGGGTTCTAAGCCCTACTTGTTTGTGCTTGAAAGGGGATCCGGCACACATATTTATGCGGAACGATTGAACACAATCGTATCCACTCACCTCTACGTGCTCTGTAGTGTGCCTGCTCTCTCAAGTGAATTATATCAAATTTAACCATGCTGCGTACAGTACAAACGCGTTTCGTCTCTTGTTTGTACCTTGAAGCGTAGCGGAAAGGTGGTCATATTTATGAAAATATTGATGATCATTCTGCTGTGCCTGTGCCTTTTGCTTCAGATCGGTTGTATGGGAAATCCCGACATGAAAGAATCTCATCAGAGCGGCAGAGAAGCAACACTGACAGAAAATAATATGACGGATACCGAAAGAGATTCGGAAACCACAAAAGCCGTTTCGGAAGTCGACAACAATGCTCCGATAAGCATGACGAACGGAGAGCTGATTGATTTTCTTTCGCTTTCAAGTCCGCATTGGTACAGCTATTTCATGGATGGAGACGACAAAAAATTCTATTCATTGCTTTTCTACCCTTCATCCGATAAAATGGAATGGAGTATCGGATATTATGAAAGCGAAGGGGAAAACACCTTCTCCGGCACATATACCATTGACAACGAAGAGGTCTTCCACGCCGAGCTCAGTGACGCGCTTCGGGATACCAAATTACAGCTTTCTTTCACGGTGGATGTTCTCAATACCGACACCGGAAAGAAAGAGATTTCTCTGAACATCACCGACTCAAGCCTTGATAAATACCAGAATCTTGTAAACGCACCGATCAGGTTCACCTTGGACACATCGGCGGATTATCCTCTGTCAACATCGGTCTTTACCATAAAGCAGAAAACACAATCTGAGAATATTGAAATAAGTGTGGCGGCGGATCGCCAGATGACGTTGAAGGACAATGTTCTGTATGACGGTTCGAATGAAGAATACATCAGATTCAGTCTTCTTGAAAATACGACAGCAGAGGATTATCTCAAATCCTTGTCGGATGAAAACGCGCAGTACAATGAAGTTGAAACTTTGAACGGCAAAAAGACGGAGAGCGGATTCACCTATCGCGTATATTATATGGATGTTGAGATAAGAAAGGGACAGACTGCCAGGCACTATAAGTTTTTTGTCACTGTCGATGAAACTGACATCATTTTGATAGATGCGTATCATTATAAATTCAAAGACGGATCCGGTGAAGAAGATTATCTGGAAAAATATATTCTTCCTGTGGTAGGCTCTTTTGATATCGTGAAAAACTGACACTTAGGGAGAGGTTCGAACAAACCAGACGAAATCATAAGTTAAGAAGCAAAGCGGACGTTTGTTGTGGAATCGGCTGCAAATTCTCGCGTATCTCGGTGTTTTTGCTCTTTTCTGTTGAAAGGACTCCTGCAAATGTGGACACACTCTTTTCGGAAAGAGAATAGACCTGTTTGATAACCCGACTTCAGAGTATGAAAATGGCGATGGAATCGGCATTCTCATTTACAATTCGGGAGGGTTATCGAACAATTCTAATGAACAGCACAATCAAGAAAGGTGGACTACACCGAGCAGAAGAAACTTGCCGCCGCGGTCAACAAGATCGGCGCGAACATCAATAGCTCCCACCTGATCCTCCTTCTGCGATAATGTGCCTAATGATATGATGAGGTGTAATTACGCTGTAACCGTCAAAGCTGAGGGCGGCTGGACAGACATGGGACAATAGTGGTGGGAAGTTGCGAAACTTCCCACCACTATAACGCGTTCAGTGGTGTACAACAAATGACGAGCAATGAACGTAAGCGCTCAATAACGAGTTACACAGTCCTCTACAAATTCAGACTATCTAAAAATTCTCGGGCGACCTCATCCACATCCCGTCCGAGAACATCGACCTGATAGGTCAACTCCGCCATTTGTTCCGTTGGAATCTTCCCGGAAAGCCGGTTCAGAATGCCCTCCAGTTCCGGATACTGTTCCAGTACATCCTCACGGACAAAAAAGGCACCATTGTAATCTGGGAAAAAGCCCTTGTCATCCTCAAGGATTTTCAACCCCACCTTGCGGTTCAGGCCATCCGTTGCATAGACCACAGAAACATCAAAGCTGCCGTTTTCAATGGCAGCATACTTCAGCCCCATGTCCACAGGCTTGGCCTCTTTGAAATGCAGCCCATAAGCCTCTGTGAAGGGACCGTATTTCATACTGCCTTCCAGTGTAAAAAACTCCTGTTCTGCGCCGAAGGTTAGTTGCCCTGCGATCGGAATCAGGTCACTGATGCAGTTCAGGCCGTATTCTTCCGCCAGAGCCTGCGGTACACCGATGGCATAGGTGTTATCGAAACCCAGTTGATCCAACAGCGTCATACCATAGTCCTGTCGGGAAACCTGATTGACATACTCATAGATAGACATTCCCGCCGGTACATCGTCTACATCCTGCCCGAAGAAGGTGGTCAGCAGGGTACCATCATAGGAGATCATAAGGTCGCAGGTGTGATTGCTACCGACCATGGCTTTGAAATTATTCACCTGAGACATCTGGTCACCGATGTTGACTGAGAGGCCTGTTTGCTCCTCCACCAGCATTTTGACCATGTGGTGCATAAGCTGTGTTTCAGAATAGTCCCCATCATAAAGAGAGAGATCACCGGCGGAAGTCCTTCCGTAAGGCAGCAGAAGCAGAAAGCACACCAGCAAACCAGCCACAGGGATCCACATTTTTCGAGAACCGCCTCGGCTGCGGCGAGCCTGCCGCTCCAACCACCCCAAAAGTGAATCCGCCAGAACTGCAATGATCATCAGGCAGCCGGTGCCTGTAAGAATCAGGCGCATATCCTGAATGCGGATACCGCGATTGATGATGCCGCCAAGGCCTCCGCCACCCACAAAAGCCGCGAATACCGCAGTGCCGATGGCATTGACAACAGCGATGCGAACACCTGTGAACACGGTCGGGATCGCCAATGGGAACTCGACCATCAGGATGCGGTATGGTTTGCTCATGCCCATGCCGCGAGCGGCTTCCTTTACACCGGGATCGACCTGCTGCAGTCCCAGGCAGGTATTGCGGACGATGGGCAGAAGAGAGTAAAGTGTGATGCCTATGATCACGGTGATTTTTCCAGCTCCGAGAAAGACCATAATGATGCCAAGCATGGCCAGTGAAGGTATGGTCTGAAGCAAATCAACGACCCGCAGAATTACAGGGCGAGTTTTCGAGGAGACATAGGCCCAGATGCCAAGAGAGACTCCGACAAGAATAGACAGCAGACTGGCGGCAAGGACAATAAAGAGGTGTTCCAGCACAAGGTTCCAGCTCATCAGTTCCCCTCCTTTCGAAGCCCCTTCGGTGTCACTCTTTTCTGCAGAAGGTCTACAAAAGCTCCAATTACGACAGCCAACAGCGCAGACGGGATCGCACCAAGCAGGATCAGCGTATTGTTATTGGACGATGTTCCCTGATAGACAAAGCCTCCCAACCCACCAAGCCCGATCATTGCCGCAAGCACCGCCCAGGATACCGTGTAGATAGCAGACATGCGAAGCCCTGCGATAATGCTTGGCATTGCCAAAGGAAGCTCAACTCGCAGCAGGGACTGAAGTTGAGACATGCCGCAGCCTTTGGCGGCCTCCAGATATTTTTGCTCCACACCCAAAAGACCGGTGTAGGTGTTTTTCAGCACCGGAAACATGGCGTAGATGGACAGCGCAATGATGACAGTCATTGGCACCATACCCAGCCAGAGAAATAACACGCCGATAAATACGAGCCCGGGGATCGTCTGTAAAACAGAGATGACAGGCAGCACGATACCGGATATCCGGGGCGTTCGGGAAAGGGCAACGCCAAGCAACAGGCCCAGAAAAAATCCGACGGTCACGCAAATCAGGACATAGCCAGTATGAACCAGGATGGCATGCCCCAACATGGCACCGTATGTATCAAAGAGAGCTCTCATTTCTCATCACCCCACAGTGTCTCCGCAACGGCGCGGGCCACACTGGTTTTGGTGACGATGCCGGCTACAGTATCGTCCTCGTTGAGAACGATCACATAGGAGGCGCCGGATTCCAGCAGATAGTCAAAGGACTCCTTTGCGTCATCTCCGACTCGGACCGTCCGTGCAGTCTGGCGGACGATGGGATCGATGGTCTTTAATTCCTTACCCCATGCACGGATATCACCAATGGAAACTGTTCCAGCATAACGATTGCATTCGTCCACCACCAGCAGGGTGTCCACGCTGTGGCGTGCCATCCGCTCGGCACATTCCAGAATACCGCGATCCCGTTGGACGGACTGCACATTGGTGCGCATGAATTGTTCCACCTTAGAAGGCGGCTGCGTACCAGAAGCATGCTTGCCCAAGAAGTTTCGGACTCTTTCGGTGGCGGGGTTTTCCAGCATCTCCTCAGGAGAGGCCATCTGCACAACTTCTCCGCCATCCATGAAGATGATGATATCGGCCAGCTTCAGTGCCTCATCCATGTCATGGGTGACAAAAATGATGGTCTTGCCAAGACGCTGCTGCAGGTTTTTCACCTCGTCCTGAAGAGCCTCTCGCGTTTGCGGATCCAATGCACCAAAGGGTTCGTCCATCAGTACAATAGGCGGAGAGGCCGCCAAAGCCCGTAGGACGCCAATGCGCTGCTGTTGACCGCCGGAAAGCTCGGAGGGATACTTTTCAGCATAGTCCTCCATATGAACCAGCTTCAGCATCTCCTGCACGATCTTAGCACAGCGGGTCTTGTCGTATTTGAGGAGTTTTGGGACAACGGAAATATTCTGGGCTACGGTCATATTTGGGAACAGGCCAATCTGTTGAATCACATAACCGATATGTCGGCGCAACTCCACCTTGTCCTGCAAGCGGATGTCCTTCCCATTGATGGAGATGATGCCGGAGTCCGGTTCCAAGAGTCGGTTGATGAGTTTCATGGTGGTGGTCTTACCACACCCGGATGGGCCAATCAGTATCACGAACTGTCCATCCGGAATCGTGAAATTCAAATCTTTCAGGATGATGGCTTTTCCATAGCTTTTGGTGACATGCTCAAATTGAATCATAGGGCCTCCTTTCGGGGTGGCTGCGCAACTTCGCAAATCTTGAATATCCACCTTCTAATCTGAAAATGAGTATGAATATATAATTTTATATTATCGTATTTTCGGATAAAAGTAAAGTTAGGTTCCTATCAAGAGGATGCTTTTCCCTGTGGCTTTCTTATTTTCCGGCAACGCCACAGTAAAAGCTATAGACAAGCTTCCGTTGTTCAAACAGGGGGGCACAACCTAAAATCCACACCCGGTGTTGGCAAGGGATTCTTCGCTGATTGCCGCTCCAGTCTGACCTCGGCCCCTTTGCGCTGAGCTTTGGCCGGCGCCTTAGAGCAGCGCTCAAGTACCTCTCTTGGTTTGACCGTGATCAGATAACTTGTAAGAAATACTGTTTTACCTCCTGGCGGTGTCTGTGATCGATGCGTACAACAGAAGTGTTCGGCCAGAGCACTGCCATTGTCATTGCTTTCCTCCACCCAGACGCGGCCGCCGTGGAGCCGCGCAATCTCCCACACCAGCGGAAGGCCGAGCCCCGCTCCGCCAAGCTCGCGGCTGAGTGACTTGTCCACGCGGAAGAAGGGCTGGAAGATACTCTGCCAGAACTCCTGTGGGATGCCGCAGCCAGTATCCGTTACATGGATGACCGCCTGTCCGTCCCGCTGCTGAACAACTACCTTCACCATACCGCCGGGACGGTTGTATTTGACGCCATTCTCCACCAGATTGAAAAACATACGGCAAAGCAGCATATCGCTGCCGACAACGGTAACATCCTCCCCCTCACGCGAGAGTAAAATCCCGTTGCGCTCGGCCCGCGGGGCGAGGTCGGCAAAGACCTCATCGATCATGGGTGAAAGTAGAATGACATCGTCGCGCGGAACGGACTGAAGATCGCTCATGTCCAGCAGCGCATGCGTGAGCCGGCTGAGCCGCTGGACTTCGTCCTGCAGGGTGGCGAGGAACGCTGCGCTTTCCGGCAGAATATCCGGATGTTCATCGGAGAAAAGCTCCAGTTGTGTTTGCAGCAGCGTCAGCGGCGTGCGCAGTTCATGGGCGGCGTTGCCGACGAACTGCCGCTGGGCGTCAAAGCCACGGCTTAGGCGCTCCAGCATTTCATTGAGTGCGTGGGTGAGGGAGCGAAGCTCCGGCAGGGTCTCTTCGTCGAGCCGGATCTCGGAAAGGTTGCTTGTCTCCACCTGTTCGGCCTGTTGCGCAAAACGGCACAGCGGACGCAACGCATGACCGCTGACGAAATAACATCGTCTGATGGTATTGCCGCCGAAATGCTCTGATTAAGTGCTGTGAGGGTAATCTCTGTGAATAGATGAAGCCAGATATGCTCGCTTTTGAACAATGCCACACAGAGGGAAAAACAAGCGATTTTCAACCCTTAGATGTGCAAAAGCAGGCGGCACTCAACCGAAGTTGAGCGCCGCCTGCTTTACTGCCAACCCCTGTCCGGCATCTGCCGGACAGGAGTTGCGCCTGATGAAAACGCTCAAACGACGCAAACAATATATTGTGTTTTTATATTGACATTAAACACAATATACGGTATGATTATTGTGTTACACATTCTCGCTTAGGAGGAGGGAGGCATCACCATGCGCATTGGCGGATTACAGAAACTGACGCTGCTGGACTACCCCGGCAAGGTCGCCTGTACGGTGTTCCTATCCGGCTGTAATCTGCGCTGTCCCTATTGCCATAATCCGGGCCTGGTGCTGCCGGAGCAAAGCGAAGGGTCGGAAATACCGGAAGCGGAGGTACTTTCCTTTCTGGAACGGCGGAAAGGAAAGCTGGACGGTGTCTGCATCACCGGCGGGGAACCGACGCTCCAGCCGGAGCTGCCGGAGTTTCTCGAAAAGCTTCGCCGTCTTGGCTATGCCGTCAAGCTGGACACCAACGGCACGAATCCGGAGATGCTGGCTTCTCTCTTACAGGCAGGTTCCTTAGATTATGTGGCAATGGACATTAAAAACAGTCCGGCGCGCTACGCCCAGACCTGCGGAGGCATCGATATGCTGCCGCAAGTGAAAAAAAGCGCCGCACTGCTGATGCGCGGAACCGTGGAATATGAATTCCGCACCACTGTCTGCGCCCCCCTGCACACGCTGGAGGACATGGAGGAGATCGGCCGCTGGCTGAAGGGCGCGAGGCGCTATTTCCTCCAGCCGTTTGCGGACTCGGGCGCGCTGGTCGGCGGCGGCGTGAGCCCCCTGAGCGAGGACGAGATCAAGGCGCTGCGGGACAGCGTTTTGCCATACATACCGAACACACAGATCCGCGGACAATAGAGAACAGGAGGAGACAAGCATGTACCAGGTCATCAAACGGGACGGAAGAAGGGTGGATTTTGACCTTGCCAGGATCGCCAATGCCATCACCAAGGCGTTTGACGCGGCGAAGATCCCCTACAACACAGCTATCATCGACCTGCTTGCCCTGCAGGTAACGGCGGACTATGCCGGCAAGGTCAGGAACAACGAGATCGGCGTGGAGGACATTCAGGACAGCGTGGAGGCGGTGCTGCAGCGCGCCGGGTATGCCGCCGTAGCGAAGTCCTATATCCTCTACCGGAAGAACCGGGAGAAGCTGCGGGAGATGCGCTCCACCGTGCTGGACTATAAAAAGCTGGTGGACGACTACCTGCGGGTGTCGGACTGGCGGGTCAAGGAAAACTCCACCGTCACCTACTCTGTGGGCGGGCTGATCCTGTCCAACTCCGGCGCTATCACCGCCAACTACTGGCTCAGCGAGATCTACGACGAGGAGATCGCCGATGCCCACCGCAGCGCGGATCTCCATCTGCACGACCTGTCCATGCTCACCGGCTACTGCGCCGGCTGGAGCCTCAAGCAGCTCATTCAGGAGGGGCTTGGCGACGTGACGGGCAAGATCACCAGCGCCCCGGCCAAGCACCTTGCGGCACTTTGCAACCAGATGGTGAATTTCCTCGGCATCATGCAGAACGAGTGGGCGGGGGCGCAGGCCTTCTCCAGCTTCGACACCTATCTCGCGCCCTTCGTGCGCACGGACAAGCTCAGCTACAACGAGGTCAAGCACTGCATCGAGAGCTTCGTCTTTGGCGTCAATACGCCAAGCCGCTGGGGAACGCAGGCCCCGTTTTCCAACATCACGCTGGATTGGACGGTGCCCGCCGACCTTGCCGATCAGCCCTGTATCGTGGGCGGCAAGCCCATGGACTTCACCTACGGCGACTGTCAGGCGGAGATGGACCTCATCAACAAGGCGTTTATCGAGGTGATGATCGAGGGCGATGCCAACGGCCGCGGCTTCCAGTACCCCATCCCCACCTATTCCATCACGAAGGATTTCAACTGGTCCGAGACGGAGAACAACCGCCTGCTCTTTGAGATGACCGCCAAATACGGTACGCCCTATTTCTCCAACTATATCAACTCCGACATGGAACCCGGCGACGTGCGCAGCATGTGCTGCCGCCTGCGGCTGGATCTGCGGGAGCTGCGCAAGAAAAGCGGCGGCTTCTTCGGCAGCGGCGAGTCCACCGGCTCTGTGGGCGTCGTGACCATCAATCTGCCCCGCATCGCATACCTTGCCAGGGACGAGACGGATTTCTTCGCCCGACTGGATCGTATGATGGACATTGCCGCCCGCAGCCTGAAGATCAAGCGCACAACGGTAGAAAAGCTTTTGGAAGAAGGGTTGTATCCCTATACCAAACGCTATCTCGGCGGCTTTGATAACCATTTCTCCACCATCGGCCTTGTGGGCATGAATGAAGCGGGGCTGAACGCCAACTGGCTCCGCAAGGATCTGACCCACGAGGAAACGCAGAATTTTGCCGTGAGGGTGCTCAAGCATATGCGTGAGCGGCTGAGCGACTATCAGGAACTGTACGGCGACCTCTATAACTTGGAGGCAACCCCGGCGGAATCCACCGCCTACCGCCTGGCCAAGCACGACAAGGCGCGCTATCCCGATATCATCACCGCACACGAGGGAGGGACGCCTTACTACACCAATTCCAGCCATCTGCCCGTTGGCTACACCGAGGATGTGTTTGCGGCGCTGGATGTGCAGGATAAGCTTCAGACCCTCTATACCAGCGGCACGGTGTTCCATACCTTCCTTGGTGAAAAGCTGCCCAGCTGGCAGTCTGCCGCCGCGCTGGTGCGCAAGATCGCGGAGAACTATGAGCTGCCCTATTACACGCTGTCACCGACCTATTCCATCTGCACGGAGCACGGCTACCTGAAGGGCGAACAGAAGACCTGCCCGATCTGTGGGAAGACCACGGAGGTCTACAGCCGCATCACCGGCTACTACCGCCCGGTACAGAACTGGAACGACGGCAAGAGTCAGGAATTTCTGGACAGGAAGACCTATCAGGTGGGCGGTGCGCAGGAAGATTGCCCGAAGCGGCGGGAGGACAAGGCGGCCGGAAAGCCGGCCGGGGGATATTATCTCTACACCACCGCAACCTGCCCGAACTGCCATATCATCAAGCCCATTCTGGAAAAAGCGGGGATTCCCTTTGTGGAGCGGGACGCAGAGCAGTATCTTCAGGAAGCGACCGCACTTGGCCTGACGCACGCCCCATCCTTGGTCGTACAGGCCAATCCTCCCATTATCTACGCAGGCGTGGCAAGGATTAAGGAATTTCTGGAGCAAGCGTGATATGCCCGCTTTCTCCGACGCGTGTATACGATGACAAAGGAGATGAGAGAAATGACAGGAGCAACACAAAAAAGACTTTGCGTCAGAGGCTTTGCGTGGCGGCGGACGGTTGGCCTGCTGCTGACGACGCTCCTGCTGCTGTCGGCGCTGTGCGCCTGCAGTGGGAGAGAACACGTGGAGGATGGCGACGGTCTGAACGATCCGGGATCGACGGAGACCGACGGTCAGGAGATGAAAAGCCTGACCGAGCCGACGCTGTCGCTGACGCTCACCGTTCCCGCTGCATGGGACGATATTGCAGAGCTCTCCGCCTGCGACAAGGGGACTGCCTATCTGGGGTATGGAATCATGCTGTTCCATCTGTCGGAAAAGAACGCGCTTGCGGCGTATCCCGACGGGGGAATGGGCAACGTATGGTGGCTGGTCGCTATGAGCTGGGATAATTTCAAGGAATGGAGGGGCTATGACGCACTGCCTGTCCCCGAGATTCTCGGCATCGCCGAGTATGTCCTCGGAGCCGATGATGAGTATGTGTATCTGCTGGTGCTGCCGTCCGATGTGCAGTGGCTGGAAAACGATCCTGTCAGCAAGGCACAGTATGAACAGCTTCGCGCCGACTCTCAGGAGGTGCTGGAGCGCTTCCTGAATGATAACGGGATCGTGCTGAACGAGAAATGCCCGGACTCAAGGGTATTTTCTGCTGAAAAAATGTTACAAGAAGATGCTGCTCGGGATTACATTTCGTATCTGTCCGGAAGTATTGATCTGGCGAGCGCTAAGAAAGGAAACCTGCCGCACTGTGAGTTCCCAGGAATGTCAGCGCTGACAGCTGCGCTGCCGTTGGAGGATGCGGAAAGAGAAGCCGTTCTCAAATGGGCAAATACTGAGAAGGTCGATTCTACGACACGCATCGATTACTATGCCGCGATCGCGGTGCGGCAGCACTATCTTGTGCTGGAACAATTTGGGGATAACGCATGGGAAAATGTGAGCTATACCTTTGAGAAGATTGACTCCGTTGATGGGGCGCTTGGATATCGTATTATTGAAACAGGGGAAAGCATAGGCGCGGCAGAATATGATAAAATCCTTCGCGAATACTGGGACGATGTGGCGAAAAAGGAAGGCGTCGACTATTATGACATCTTCTTGCCCGAGGCTGAACCCCCGGAAAAAATGGCTGATAGGCGAGTTGACCTCATTGCAAAATACAGCGAGGGCATTCCCGTTGAACTCACGACAATATCGGATGCACAAGCCTGCCGGGTAAATCTATCCTTTAATGGGAAAAAGACATCTGCTCAGGGCTTCGGAGATTTTCATTTCATTATCGACAATCGCACCGGCGAGTGGAAGGCCTATGAAGGGTTGACCTGGGCGGAGCCGTATCCCGGGTTTCCCATCGGCGATTGAGGCGGAGCGCTACGCGGCGGCCTGAGCTGGATGAGACATACAGGGATTGCTCGCTGGAAAGCATTGTCTGCCCTTGTCAACCGATGGTATCTTTTGCAAGTATAAATGGTATTAAGTCCTTGTTTTTTACGGAAAACAATCCTTCGATGTTTTACGGACAGGAGAAAGCAGTAGTGGAAATGATACCCTTTCATTTTGCTGCCTTTCCGCATGCCAAAGGCAAAGAACAGGAAGGCTACTGCATACAGATGGTTTGATGGGCAATTCATATGAGTCTTTGTAGAGGACGCCGGACTGGACGAAACGGCACAGAAGATCGTATTCACAAGAGAGAATCTGAGCCGCAGCCAGGACAAGCCCTGCTATCAGCGACCGCTTTTTTGCCGAAAACCATGGCCGCACAGCGCTGTACAGTTGCCTGCTGTCGTTGCTTCGAGCAAAGGGTGAATCGAGAGGTTCGGGACTGCTGTTTGGACACGGTGAGTTTACACTTTGCTCTGTCCGGCGGAATCAGCACCGTCGGTTGCTACCTGAATTACTTGGAAACAGAGACGGTGATCTTCCTGCCTGTGTTCAGCATCGAGCAGGAAGGCGCGGGCGTCGCGGCCCCGCTGGGCTGCGTGATCTGTTTGCAACTTGGTGATGTTGCTGTTTTTTCACTCTGTGCGCAGTACTTTCTGAACGTGCGAGGTGGGGGTGGTATCACTACCCTCGGAGCGTTTCACACGGTTCGGAAACCCTGCGTGGCCGGGTATTAGAACGGCGCACTTTGCCGTTTTCTGAGGTCGGGTGGTCATCATTGATTCCAGTGGCGCAAAAGCAGAAACAGCATCTCACGGCAAACAGCTCCGGTCCCCTTTCGTGAAAGGGACCGGAGCTGCTTTTTGCGTCACTTCATGGAGCGTGCCAGGAACGTGGCGATCTGCGCTCTCGTGCAGGTGGAGTTGGGGTCGAAGCGGCCACCGCCGATGCCGGTGGTGATGCCGCTTTCCACGGCCCAGGCCACGGCCTGCGCGTAGTAGCTGTTGGCGGGGACGTCGTTAAAGTTCGCCGCACCGCCTGCCGCGGGCTGACCCATGGTGCGCCACAGCATCGTGACCATCTGGGCGCGGGTGATGGTGGCGCCGGGGTTCGTGCCGTCGGAAATGCCCTTGTCCTTGGACCACAGCTGCGCCTTTTCGTACCAGTTGGCGCCGCCGGAGAGATCCGCGTCGTTCTGCCGGGCCAGAATCGTCCACATCTGGGCGCGGGTGGCGGTGGCGTCGGGCGCGTAGCGCGTGGCGCTTATGCCGTTCACCAGCTCACGGGCGCTGACGAAGTCGATCTCGCCCTTGGCCCAATGGGTTTGGGTGTCGATGAAGCCCTTGGCATTATCCACGATTTTCACCGTTGCACTGCCGTCCACGGTGAGCCGGATGCCGTTCTCGGTGGGAACGGAAGCCTTCAAAATCTCCTCCGTGCCGTCCGCGTGGACGAGGACCGCCACGGTGCCGGGTTTCACGTTGGAAACGGGAATTTCCACCTCGGTCTTGCCGGCGTTCTGGGGCAGCTCGACCTTGACGGTGGGCGCGGCGTTGGAATTGCGGGAAGCCTCCACCTCCACGGGAGCCTCGACCGGCTCGCCGTTCTTCTTGGCGTTCTCGACCGCCTTGGCGCTGACCTTGGCGTTCATCTCGGTCTTGCCGTTCTTGTCGGTCTTGATCGTGCCCGTGCTGCCGTCGGCGGCCTTATTTTCGGTGACGGAGCTGCCGTCCTTGCGGGTCTCGGTCTTGGAAACGGAGCCGTCCTTGGCGGTGGTGGTCTGGGTCACGGAGCCGTCTTTGCGGGTCTCCGTTTTGGTGGTGGAGCCGTCCGGATTGTTCTTCGTCTCCGTCTTGATGATGGGGTTGCTGTCGTAGCTGCCGGAACTGCTCGAGGAAGAGCCGCCGCTGCTGGAAGAGCCACCGGTATTGCCGCCGCCGGGTTGAGAGGGCGTGGAACCGCCGCCGGTTTTCTCGGTAATGGTAATGGTAATGGTGTTGCTAACGGCATCCTTAAAGGTCGCGTCACCCTTCTTGACAGCTGTGACCTCCACCGTTCCCGCCTTTTCGGCGGTCAGCACATCGCCATCAAATCTGGCTGCGCCGCTGCCGCCGTCGAGCACTTTGTACTCCACTGCACCGGAGCCGGAGCCGCCGGCGACCCTAAAAGTCAGCGTTTCGTCAACGGTAAGGATGGTTTTGTCGTACACCAGCTTCAGCGGCGTCTGATCCTGCTTCCCGGTCGTGCCGCTGGTAATCTCATACTCCACAAATGCGGTCTGGCCGCCCACGGTGATGCTTGCCTTGTACTTGCCGACATCGGTGGGGACTTTATTCTCCATTTTTACATAACTGCTACCGTCGAATTTATAATAGGTGATGACGATGGTCTCCGGAAACGCAGACTGCCAATTTTCCGATCTCTCAACCGTTGCAGGCTTTTCCGTGCCGTTATAGGTCAAGTCTTCGGTGGGTACTGTGATGATCACAGAACTGTTGTTGACATCGCAGACACCCCCGCCTGTGCAGGTGGCGGTGATGGTTGCTTTGTCGGCCGTGTATGTCCACTTGTGCTCGTGCGTGGTCGTGCCGCCGCTTTTCCTCTTCAGCACCAGCTTATGGTTAGCCTTGTCAGTCTCGTCGTACTTGACCTCATAATCAGTGTCGTCGCTGAAAAATTTGCCGCTGCAATCCGTACTCACGCCGGTGGCAAAGACGCCGTTGTCGACTGTCTTGGTCACGCCGATGTTTGCGCCATCGTTCAGCGCGCCGGCAATGGTGATGTAGGCGCCCCCAGCCAGATACACATTGCTGGCAGCACCGTTCTCTGTGATCGTGTTCCTCGTGACGGTCGGCGTGTTGGACACGGTGAAGGTGCCGCCGTTCACAAACACACCGTTGCCGGTGTTGCCGCTGATGGTGCCGTCGTTCATGTTGAACTTGCCGGATGACACAGATACGCCGCCGCCGTTGGTTGCCGTGTTGCCCGTGACACTCGTTGCCTCGCCGTTCATGGTGAAGGTGCCGCCGCTGACATACACGCCGCCGCCGTAGGTGGTGTCCTCCTTTTTGGTGTTCGTCGCCGTGTTGCCGGTGATGGTGCCGTCGTTCATGTTGAAGATGCCGCTCTTGCTGACATACACGCCGCCGCCGTTGCCTTGGTCCGCCGTGTTGCCGGACGCCGTGTTGCTGCTGACGCTGGCGTCGCCGTTCATTTCGAACTTGCCGCTTTCCACATACACGCCGCCGCCGTTTTTCGCCGTGTTGCCCGTGACGCTGGCGCTGTCGTTCATTTCGAACTTGCCGCTGTTCACACTCCCGTCGGTGACTTTCACATACACACCGCCGCCGTTTTTCGCCGTGTTGCCATCGCTGGGATCCGTGCCGCCGATGGTGCCGCCGCTCATGGTGAAGGTGGCGGTCTGGTACACACCCACGCCGCCGCCATTGCCTTGGTTCGCCGTATTTCTGGTGATCTTGCCGCCGCTCATTTCGAAATTGGCGGAATTGTACACACCCACGCCGCCGTCAGTGGAGGTCGCCGTATTGCCGCTGATGGTGCCGCCGCTCATGGTGAAGGTGCCGTCCACCACATACACGCCGCCGGAAATGCCGTTTTCGCCGTTCGCTCTGTTGTTGGTGACGCTGGCGTTGCCGTCCATGGTGAAGGTGCCGCCGCTGACATACACGCCGCCGCCCTTGGTCGCCGTGTTGTTGGTGATGGTGCCGCCGTACATGTTGAATTTGCTGTTCCCGCCGCTGACATACACGCCGCCGCCTCGCTGCGTCGCCGTGTCGCCGGTGATCGCCTTGTTGCCGGTGATGGTGCCGCCATACATATTAAAGATGCCGCCGTTTTCCACTTTCACGCCGCTGCCGGAGCCGTCGCCATAACTGGCGCGCGTGACCTTGCCGGTACCTTGGCAATTCGTCAGGGTCAGTTCACCAGTGCTTTCAATCAGGAACACGGGCTTATTCTTAGCCTTGCTTTGAAGGGTCTTGCCGTTCAGGCAGATGGTGACCTTCTTCTGAATCACAATGGGCTTGTCGATCGTAACCTCGCCCTGCAGATAATAGGCGCCTGCCGGCAAAAGCCAACCGCGGCTATCCGTTGACGCTGGATTTCCGTCAATCGACTCTTTCTCGGCAATACACAACGAATCGTAGGAATCGCTTTTCAGCCTCTTATCAAAGGTGATCTCGGTGATTTCCTTATGGTCGCCGATGTCGGTATGCTCGGCGCCGCAGAGGCAGTGCTTGTGCGGCTCCGCATCCGCCGCCAGCGCCGTGGCTGGCAGCAGCGTCAGGCACAGGGCCAGCGCCATCAAACAGCTTAAAATTCGTTTTTTCATAGGGGGTCCTCCTTCATTTCATGCTCCGCCCGAATCGTTCTCCCGCGGGCAGAGGGGTTTCCCGTAGGGGGTCTCCCCTACGGGTCCGGGGGCGCCCCC
>OGYC01001536.1_pt1 | contig 19078 bp, 20 predicted proteins | sample 1576461 | NCBI WGS metagenome assembly OGYC01 (sample SAMEA3541569, study PRJEB24748) | human gut metagenome | biome: human gut; feature: human-associated habitat; material: faeces | place: China | collected 2012 | reverse complement strand
CTACTTTGCCTGTGCCCTGGGTGACAGGGCATGCAGGAACGGCCGGCGGAGCCGGGCGCTGATTCTTTCCATCAAACAGCCTCCCGGCAGGATGGAAAAGCTGGGGCCGCCGGAGGCATCCCGGTGATCGAATCAGAATCTCCCTACTTGTCATTTGCTCCGGTTTCGTGTAAAATAGAACAAATATTGCAATTTGAAAGATCTCCGCCCTGGAGATCGGGAGGACTATCATGCAGTGGATCGAACTGACCATCAAAACGGCTCCGGCGGCCATTGACCTTGTCTGCGACCGGCTGACCGTGCTGGGCTTTGACAGCTTCATCATCGACGATCAGGAGCAGTTTCATGAATTTCTGGAGCAGAACCGTCAGTACTGGGACTATGTAGACGAGGATCTGGAAAAGCAGATGCAGGGACTTTCGCAGATCCGGCTGTATCTGGAGCAGAACGCTTCCGTGCCGGAAACGGTCGAAAGTCTGAAAAGCCAGCTGGCCGCGCTGCGCGCGCAGTACCCGACCGTGGACTTCGGCTCTCTCGACGTGCAGCTGGCAAACGTCAAGGACGAGGACTGGGAAAACAACTGGAAGCGGTACTATCAGCCGCTGCCCATCGGCGAACGGCTGCTGGTCGTTCCGGAGTGGCTGCACCCGGAAAACCCGGAAAACCGCGTCGAGGTCCTGCTCGACCCCGGCATGATCTTCGGCACCGGCGCGCACGCGTCCACGCAGATGTGTATGCGCGAGCTGGAACGGGCCATTCAGGGCGGCGAGCGCGTGCTCGATCTCGGCAGCGGCAGCGGCATTTTGTCCATCACTGCCGTCCTGCTCGGCGCGGCCCACGCCACGGGCGTGGACATTGACCCCAAGGCCGAGGACATTGCCCGGGAAAACGCCGCCATCAACCAGATCTTCTCCGACCGCTTTACCGCCGTCACCGGCGACGTGATCGGAGACAGGGCCATGATGGAATCGCTCAGGGGACATTACGATGTGGTGCTGGCCAATATCGTGGCCGACGTCATCATTCCCCTGAGCCGCGTCGTGCCGGAATTTTTGCAGGAGGACAGCGTGTTCATCTGCTCCGGAATTCTTAACACGCGCCTTGCGGAGGTTCTGGCCGCGTTGGAACAAAACGGGCTTCAGATCATCTCCACCGAACAGCAGGAGGACTGGTGCCGCGTGACCGCCGCGCTGCCGGAAGCGTGACGGGAGGAAGGAGAACCCCATGCGTATTTTTTCCTACCGCAACAAGCGGACGCTGCGGCGCATTGCGCTGATCGCGCTGCTGGCCGTCGTTCTGCTCGGCCTGCTCATTCTCGCGCGCATCAGCTATCTGGGCCGCTACGTCGTGTATTCGCCAAACGGCGTGTATTTTGACAAAACGCAGAAGCTCCAGCGCACCCCGCAGACGCCGGAAGCGCCCGCCGACGCAGAGGACTATCCATTTGAAACGATTCTGTCCGCCGCTGCCGAGGAAACGGACGTCGACCCGAACGCGGTGCAGCTGCAAGGCTTTTATATCTCCACGACCATGCTGGCAAACAGCGTGGACGAGGTGCGGCAGGCGCTGGCCGACGCCGACGGCTATAACGCCGTGCTCATCGACGTCAAAAGCCCGCTCGGCAATTTCTATTATTCGACCGACATCGCCGACGCCCAGACGGCAGACGCGGACATCGCCGCCTGCGACGCGCTCATAAAGGAGCTGACCGAAACGCCGGACCTGATCGTGATCGCCCGCGTGCCCGCGTTCTCCGACCCGAATTTTGTCGCCAAGCACTATTCTTCCGCCCTGACGACGACCTCCGGCGATCTGTGGATGGACGAGCGGCGCTGCTACTGGCTGCGGCCCGACTCGCTCGACGCGCGCAGTTATCTGGCTGCCATCGCGCTGGAGCTTGACGCACGCGGGTTTGACGAGGTGCTGTTCGATAACTTCACCGTACCGGACGACAGCTCCATTGCATGGGACGCCGAGGCTATCACGCAGGTCGCCGCATTGGAGGACTGCGCGGAGACGCTGGGCGCGAATCTGACCGGCAGCTCCATCCGCCTCGCGCTGGGCACGACGGTCCCGTCCGTCGCGCAGTATGCCAGCCGCGTGTATATCACGACAGAAAAGGCCAACGACGTAATGACCATGACCGAGGCCATGGGCGAGGTGCTGCCGGATCCGGCCACGCAGCTCGTTTTCGTCACGACCTCCCACGATACCCGGTTCGACGCCGCAGGCGTCATCCGGCCGCTGATGGGCGATGACAGCGGAGACTGAAACCGCCGCAGAATAAAGAGGAACATCCATGATCGATCTATCTGTAAAGGACCTGGTCAAGAGCTTCGACGCCGACACGAATCTGCTTGACGGCGTGAGCTTTGACATTCAGGCAGGCGAGCGTGTGGGCCTGCTCGGGCGAAACGGCGCGGGCAAGACGACGCTCTTCAAAATACTGACCGGAGAGCTGGACTACAACACCGGCGAGGTGCGCTTCGCGCCGGGCCGGAAGGTCGGCCTTATCTCCCAGATCCCACATTACCCGGCGGGCTATACGGTAGAGGACGTGCTGCGCACGGCGTTCCGGGAGCTTGCGAATATCCAGAGCAAAATGCGCCGTCTGGAAGAGCAGATGGCCGCGCAGCCGGACAAGGCGCTGCTTGCCGAATACGACGCGCTTTCCACGCGCTTTCAGACCGGCGGCGGCTATGAGACGGATATGCAGACCGACAAGATCTGCAACGGTCTCGGCATCCCCGCCGCGCAGCGGCAGCAGGACTTTGACAGCCTTTCCGGCGGCGAAAAGACGCGCGTGAATCTGGCGCGGCTGCTGCTGGAAAAGACGGATATCCTGCTGCTCGACGAGCCGACGAACCATCTGGATATGCACGCGGTCGAATGGCTCGAGGGCTATATTGAAAAATTCAGGGGAACCGTCCTGACCATCTCCCACGACCGGTATTTTCTTGACCGCGTCGTGACCCGCATCATCGAGCTGCACGATGGGAAGGCGGAATTTTATTCCGGCAACTATTCGTTCTACGTGCAGGAAAAGCAGGCGCGTTTCGACCTGCAATTGAAGCAGTATGAAAAGGAGCAGGCCAAGCTCGGCCAGCTCGGCTTCACGCTCGAGCGCATGAAGGGCTGGGGCATCAACAACCGCACGCTCTACCGCCGCGCCATGTCCATCCAGCACCGCATGGAGCGCATTGAAAAGACCGACCGGCCCACGCAGGAGAAGACCCTGCGGGCGCGCTTCGCCCAGCGGGACTTTTTCGGCGACGAGGTTTTGTCCGTCAAGGGGCTCGGCAAGGCGTATGACGGCAGGACGCTGTTTTCGGACGTCGAATTGCAGGTCGCGGGCGGCGAACGCATTGCGCTGCTGGGCGACAACGGGACCGGCAAGTCCACGTTTTTAAAGCTCCTGCTCGGCGAGGAGGCTGGTGCGGGCCGCGTGAAGTTCGGCCCCACGGTCAAGTGGGCCTACCTGCCGCAGATCATTCACTTCGCCCACCCCGAACGGACGCTGCTGGACACGATGCTCTATGAAAAAAACTGCACCGTGCAGACCGCGCGCGACCGGCTGGGCGCGTATCTGTTCGAGGGCGAGGACGTGTTCAAGACCGTTTCGAGCCTGTCCGGCGGCGAACAGAGCCGTCTGCGGCTGTGTATGCTGATGGATGAGAAGATCAACCTGCTCGTCCTCGACGAGCCGACGAACCACCTGGACATCGACTCGCGCGAATGGCTTGAGGACGCGCTGGAGGACTATGAGGGAACGCTGATCTTCGTGTCCCACGACCGCTATTTCGTGAACAAATTCGCCACGCGGATCTGGGAGCTGGAAAACGGGCATATCCGGGACTTCCCGTGCGGATATGAAAAATACCGTTCCATCAAGGAAAAGGAGGCCATCGCGGCTCCCGCGCCGGAAAAGCCCAAAAAGGAGCGCAAGGAAAAACCGAAGACCTCCGGCAGTAAGATGCTGGAAAAGCAAGTCCGTGCGCTGGAACGTGAGATTGAAAAGCAAGAGCAGCTTTCCGCTCAGCTGGATACGCAGATTGAAGCCGCCGCATCCGATTATCAGGAACTGGCGCGGCTGATGGCAGAAAAGCAGTCCTGCGACGATGCGCTTACCGGCCTGATGGACGAGTGGGAGCGGCTTTCGTCTGATTTGGAGGGTGCAACATGATTCCGGTTTGGGTGATCGCGCTGCTTACAGTGCTCGGCGCGGTATGTCTGGCGCTGCCGCTGCATATCGGCATGACGGGCGTCTGTCTGCTGCTGCTTGCGGCGGTGCTGCTGGCACTGCGGCTCTTGAAGAAAAAGAACGCGCCGAAGCATTGGAGCCGTCTTCTGACCGGCCTGACCGCCGCAGGTATGGCGGTGATTTTCGGTGCGATGGGGTATATTGCCGTGCAGGGACGAGACAGTGTGATGACAAAGGAGCAGACGCCTGAGTTTGTCGTCGTGCTCGGCGCGCAGGTACAGGGCGACGAGCCGTCGCTGACGCTAAAAAAGCGGCTGGATAAAACGCTCGAATTCATGCAGGAGCACCCGGACAGGACCGTGATCGTCTCCGGCGGCCAGGGGCCGGACGAGGCGTATACGGAAGCGTCTGTCATGGCCCGGTACCTGATCGAGCACGGCGCGGACGCGTCCCGGATCATCGAGGAGGACAAGGCCTCCAACACACGGGAAAATCTGCTGTTTTCGGCGAAGCTTGCCGAGGCGGCGGGGCTTGATACGTCGCGCGTGCTGATCGTTACGAGCGATTTTCATATGTGCCGCGCCAAGTATATCGCGCGGACGCTCTCCATGGAGCCATACGGCCAAGCAAGCGATACCTGGCCGTGGATCTTGAAGGTCAATTACACGCTGCGCGAGGTCTTCGCCTTTGCCAAGGCGTTCTGGCAGGCAGCGCACGGATGCGTTTGACCGTACAGAAACAGGAAAGGAGCAGATATCATGACCGATAAGGATCTCAGACGGCTCAGCCGTGCGGAGCTGCTGGACATTCTCTATGAGCAGCGGAAGCGCTATGAGGACAGTCTGGCAGAGAATCAGGCGCTGCGGCAGCAGCTGGAGGACCGGACGCTGCGCATTGCGTCCGCCGGCTCTATTGCCGAAGCGGCCATTCAGGTAAACGGCGTATTCGAGGCTACACAGGCCGCCGCTGACCAGTATCTTGCCTCCGTCAAAGCTGCGACAGCCGAGATGGTGCAGAAGACGGACGAGGCGCAGCGGCAGCGCGAGGCGATCATGCAGGATGCAAAACAGCAGGCTGATAAGATCGTACAGGACGCACAGGCACAGGCAGACAGGATTCTGGCTGAGGCCGGTGCGCAGGTTGATGCGCGCTGGGCAGAATTCCAGAAAAACGCCGACGCGCTCATCCATGCGCACGACGAACTGCGGAGCCTCATCCAGAACCGCCATGCGGACGTTTGACTTTTCCCGCTTTGGTGGTAGAATAACAGCAAACGACACAAAAAGGAGTGTTTTTTATGAGCGGATGCAGCGGCAACTGTTCCAGCTGCGGAGAAAGCTGCTCTGACCGCAAGCCGGAGAGCCTGCTGGCAGAGCCGAACAAGAAATCAAATGTCAAAAAGGTCATTGCGGTCGTCTCCGGCAAAGGCGGCGTCGGCAAATCGACCGTCACATCGATGCTGGCTGTCGCCATGCAGAAGCTGGGCTATAAAACGGCCATTCTCGACGCGGACGTCACCGGCCCGTCCATCCCCAGAGCCTTCGGTCTGCATGAGCAGATCGTGGGCAGCGACGACGGTATGCTCCCCGCCGAGACGCCCGAGGGCGTCAAGGTCATGTCCATCAATCTGCTGCTGCCGAACGAGACAGACCCCGTCATCTGGCGCGGCCCGGTCATCGGCGGCGCGGTCAAGCAGTTCTGGACGGACGTCTGCTGGGGCGATGTGGATTATATGTTCGTCGATCTGCCGCCCGGAACGGGCGACGTGATGCTGACGGTGTTCCAGTCGCTGCCGGTCGACGGCGTGGTGATCGTCACAAGCCCGCAGAGCCTCGTGTCCATGATCGTCTCCAAGGCCGTCAACATGGCGCGGATGATGAACGTTCCGGTCTACGGCTTTGTCGAGAACTACAGCTATTTCCAGTGTCCGGACTGCGGCAAACGCGTCGAGATCTTCGGCAAAAGCAGGCTGGACGAGCTGGCGCTGCAATTCTCGCTCCCGGTCCTCGCGCGCCTGCCGATCAATCCGGACATCGCCTCCCTGTTTGACGAAGGCAAAATGGCGCAGGCCGACGTCAGCGCCATCCTGCCCGCCGCCGAGCTGATGGCAAAGGCATAACCCGGATTTTTGAAAATGGAACGGGAGGAACCGCAGAATGCTGCGATTCCTCCCGTTATTTTGATCCATATCCGCCTCGCGTACAGGCGCAGGGCGCTCAGATGTTCTTCAGATGCCGCACGTCGAGGACAGCTGGGTCGTACTGCTCCAGATACGTCAGCGTATCCGCCGGTGTGGGGCAGAGAGCGTAAATGTTCAGGCAGGCGGAGCGAATGAAGCGCTGCTCCACGGCGGACAGGACAAATTCCTGCAGTTTATCATAGAAGCCGTTCGTGTTGAGAATGGCGATGGCCGGGTTATGGCGGCCAAGCTGCTTGAGCGTCAGCACCTCGAAAAACTCCTCGAGCGTTCCGAAGCCGCCGGGGGCCATGACGAACGCGTCTGCATGGGCGATCATGGCGGCCTTGCGCCCGGCCATGGTGTCCGTCAGGATAAACTCGGTGCAGCGGTCAAACAGAATGCCGTCTACATTTAAAAAGTTCGGCGCGATGCCGGTGATTTTTCCGCCCGCGTCCGCAGCGCCGCGTGCTGCAGCGCCCATAACGCCCTGCGCGCCGCCTCCGTAGACGAGCGTGTGGCCGTTTTTTGCCAGCAGGCGGCCGAATTCCTCCGCCGCGTCAAAATATGCGCGGTCAAGCGCAGGGCTTGACGCGCCGTAAAGACAAATGTTCATGTCCGTTCCTCCGTTTTTTGCAGCTGCGCGATCTGCTGCCCGATCTGGCAGACGTCCCGATAGGCGCAGACTTCAAAATCGCAGTCCGCCTCGCCGTCCTCTACCAGGACCATCCGCGAAGCGTCGATCGTGCGGCAGTAGCCGCTCAGGATCTGTTCCATGCCAACACCTCCATGCGCATTTAATTTTTTATTCTACACGGTTTTTCGGGAGAAATCCAGTGCTTTTAGAAAAAATCGTCGAAAACACTTAACTAAACATTTTTTTATCGATATCTATTGCAGTTTCTTAACGGCTATGCTAGAATTACAAAATCGAGTACATTCTGTACATAATATATAGAGCATTTTCTGTATTGTTCTGGAAAATATGATGCGGCGCTGGCTTGGAAAAAGCAGCGCCGCAGGGTGTACATGAAGGAGGTGATGGAAATGGCGATGCAGGAGCTCGCACAGATCGCCGCAGCGGAGGAACAGGCCCGCGCGATCTGCGAGCAGGCACGTGCGGAAGCCGCCGAGCTGGCCGTACAGGCCGAAAAGGATGGCACAGCCCGTCTGAACGCCGTGATATCCGGCGCGCAGGAGCGTATGCGCGAGGCGAAGCGGCAGGCCGGAAAGCAGGCAGCGGCATTTGAAACGGATTTGAACAGCAAAACAGCCGCGCAGTGCCGGGCACTGGAGCAGGCGGCAGCCAGCCGGTCCGGCGCAGCGGCGGCAATGATCGTAGAGAGGATCTGGGACAGCGAATGGCAATCTTAAAAATGAAAAAAATTCGGCTGTGCGGCATCGCGGAGGAACAGGATCAGCTCATTCGTGAGCTGCAGCTGCTCGGAAGCGTCGAGATCGGCTCGCCCGAGGCGCTGACCGAAGCGCAGCAGACGCAGCTGTTCCGCACAGCAGACGGCGCAGGCGCGGACGCGCTGAGCCAGACATCCGCCGCACTCGCCTCCGCGCTGGAACCGCTCAAGCACTATGAAACGAAAAAGGGCGGAATGTTCTCCGCCCGGCCGGAAAAGACGCTCGGCGAGCTGTTTGACGACAACGCGTACCGCGCGGCTGTGCAGACGGCGCAGGAGGCGCTGGACACGCAGGACGCACGCAGCCGCAATCAGGCGGAAAAGAGCCGCCTCACGGCGCTGCGCGAGAGCTTCGTGCCGTGGCGGACGCTCGATCTGCCGCTGGAAACAGGCGGGACGCAGCACGCGCGTGTGCTGCTCGGCACCGTCTCGGCACAGACGGCGCTTGACGCGCTGCGCGAGACCGTTTACGGAGCCGCAGGCGAAGCGCAGGTCGAACGCATCAGCGCCGACCTGCAGAGCCAGTATCTGCTGGTGATCGTCCACAAGGGCGCGTATGACGCCGCAGCGTCCGCGCTGCGCGAATTCGGCTTTACGACGGCCAGCTTCGACGGCGCGTCGGGCACGGCGGAAGAGAACATCCGCCTGACGGACGAAAAGCTCGCCGCCTGCGAGCAGGAGGACAAGCGTCTGACGGACAAGCTTACAGCGCTTGCGGGTGACGTGCCCGCCATCCGGCTGGCAGCCGATCGCTGCACGCAGGAGATCTCGAAGGCGCAGGCCGCAGACCGGCTGGCACACTCAGAACGGACCTTCTGTCTGGACGGCTGGGTGCCGTGTGAGGACGTACCGAAGCTTGAGGCGCTGCTGGAGAAATTCTGCTGCGCATGGGAGCTGGAGGACCCGTCGCCGGAGGAATATCCGGACGTGCCGGTCAAGCTCAAGAACAACAGGCTGACATGGCCACTCAACATGGTCACGGAGATGTATTCCCTCCCCGCCTATGACGGCGTGGACCCGAACCCGCTCATGGCGCCGTTTTTCATTCTGTTCTACGGCATCATGATGGCGGACATGGGCTATGGACTGCTGATGATCCTGGCTTCCATCATCATCACGAAAAAGTCCCGGCCCAAGGGCACGAGCGGACAGATGTTCGGCCTCATGTTCTCCTGCGGCATCAGCACATTTATCATGGGCGCGCTGACGGGCGGCTTCTTCGGCGATTTCCTGCCGCAGTTGGCGGGGATCATCAACCCCAATACGACGTTCAAGGCGCTCCCCTCGCTCTTCACCCCGCTTGACGACACGATCACGATCCTCATCGACGCCATGGCGCTCGGCTTTGTCCAGATCGTGACCGGCATGGCCATCAGCTTCGTTGAAAAGCTCAAGAAGGGCGAGATCATGGACGCCATCTGGGAAGAGCTGACCTGGTGGGTCGTGTTCGCAGGCATCGCGTGCATGGCGCTTGGCGTGACAAACATCGTTTTGTACGTCGGCATCGGCATGGTCGTGGTCGGCTCCGGCTGGAGCGCGAAGGGCTTCGGCAAGGTCACGGCGATCTTCGGCTCGGTCTACAACCATGTGACGGGCTACTTCGGCGATATTCTTTCGTATTCCAGACTGATGACCCTGATGCTGGCAGGCTCTGTCATCGCCTCGGTCTTCAATACGCTCGGCGCGATCCCGGGGAACGTGGTGATCTTCCTGATCGTGTCGATGCTCGGCAACGGACTCAACTTCGCGCTGAACCTGCTGAGCTGCTACGTCCACGATCTGCGTCTGCAGTGTCTGGAATACTTCGGCAAATTCTATAAGGACGGCGGCAGGCCGTTCAAACCTCTGGCAATCAATACAAAATACGTGGATATTCAATCTTAAGGAGGAACTCTATCATGCAAGCATTTTTTGACGCTTTCGGCGGTCTGGCTCTGGCGCTTCTGGGCGCGGGTCTTGCGGCGGCGCTGTGCGCCATCGGTTCGGCAAAGGGCACCGGCATGACCGGTGAGGCCGGCGCGGGTCTTCTGTGCGAGGATCCGGCAAAGTTCGGCAAGGTCCTGATCCTGCAGGTCATCCCCGGCACGCAGGGTCTGTACGGCCTCGTCGTCTGGTTCTTCGCCATCTTCCGCATGGGCCTGCTGTCCGGCGCTCTGCCCGAACTGAGCATCACGCAGGGCCTGCAGTACTTTGTCGCCTGCCTTCCTATGGCGCTCGGCGGCATGATCTCCGCGATCGCACAGGGTCGCGTGGCCTGCGCGTCCATCAATCTGCTGGCCAAGAAGCCCGACCACTGGTCCAAGGGCATGGTGCTGTGCGTCACGGTCGAGTTCTACGCGATCCTTTCCCTGCTGGCCTCCATGCTGATGATCATCAATATCAGCAAGTAACCCCGCAGAAGAGGGTGAAGCAATGAACGGAATTGAAAAAATTTCCGCGCGCATCCTTGCCGACGCTGAGACCGAGGCCGCCGCGATCCGCGCGCAGGCCGGGGAAAAGGCAGCGCAGCTCCGCGCGGACTATGACCGCAGGATCGAGCTTGAGCAGCAGCGGCTGACGGCGGAAGCACAGGCCGAGGCCGATAAGCAGCTCGAACGCGATCAGGGCGCGGCCCGGATGGCCGCGCGGCGGCAGCTGCTCGAAACGAAGCAGGCGCTCGTCGACGCCGCCTTCCGGCAGGCGGAGCAGCAGCTTCTCTCGCTCCCCACGGCGGAGTATACGAAGCTCTGCGCGCAGCTTGCCGCACGGGCAAGCGCGTCCGGCAGCGAGGAGCTGATCTTCTGCGCAGAGGACCGCGAACGGGTCGGACAGGCCGTCGTGGAGCAGGCGAACGCGCTGCTCCAGAAGGCCGGGAAGGCAGCAAAGCTGACGCTTTCCGCCGAAACGCGGCCGATGCGCGGCGGCGTGGTGCTGAAGGACGGGCTGGTCGAGACGAACTGCTCGATCGGCACAATGATAAGCGGCCTGCGGCCCGCGCTTTCCGGCAAGGTTGCGGCCTGCCTGTTTGGCTGAGGCCGGGAGGCTGATGTGACGGAACAAAAAAAGAAAGTAAAAGCGTGCAAGGACACGGAGTATCTGTTTATTTCGGCGTATCTGCGCGCAAAGGAGCCGCAGCTGCTCAACGCGGAGAAGGCCGGGCGGATGCTCGGCTCCTCCGTGCAGGAGGCGGCGCGGATCCTGGAGAGCTGCGGCTATGCCGATGTGCTGGCTGTCGGGCTTGACAAGGCGCTGAGCGACCGGCGCGCCGCCGTGTTTTCCGAGGTGGAGGCGCTTGCGCCGAAGGACGGCGTCGTGGCGCTGTTTCGTATGCGCTATGACTATCACAACGCCAAGACGATCGTCAAGGCCGAGGCCGTCGGGATAGACCCGGCTCCCCTGCTCTCCGGCGCTGGCCGCGCAGACGCGCAGGCGCTCAAAACTGCCTATGAAACCGGCGAGTCCGGAAGCGTCCCGCAGGCCGTTCTGACCGCAATGCAGGCCGCGCGCGACGCGCTTTCGAGAAGCGCCGACCCGCAGCTGGCCGATCTGATCCTCGACCGCGCATATTTTGCCGAGTATCACGAAACCGCCGCGCAGGTCGGAAGCGCGTTCCTGATGGGCTATGCGCAGCTGCAGGCGGACAGCGCGAATCTGCGCGCCGCCGTGCGTGCACGGCGTATGCACAAGGACGCTGCGTTTTTAAAGAGCGTCCTCGTTCCCGGCGGGAGCGTTCCGGCGGAGGAGATCTGCCAGGCGCTTGCGCAGGACGAGCCGTTTGCGCCGCTGTTTGCGAACACTGCGCTCTTCGCCGCCGCGCAGGCGGGCGACGAGTCGCAGTCTGGCTCTCTGACTGCGTTTGAACGGCTGTGCGACAACACGCTCACAGCGTATTTCGCCAAGGCAAAGTCGGTCGTATTCGGGGAGCAGGTCGTCATCGCCTATCTCTGTGCGCTGGAAAATGAAATTTCAGCGGCCCGCATGATCATAAGCGGCCTGCAGGCGGGGCTGCCCGCCGACACGATCCGCGCACGGCTGCGGGATCTGTATCAATGAGCGAGGTGAGCGGTATGTATAAAATCGCAGTTCTGGGCGAACGCGAGAGCGTCATGGGCTTTGCGGCTCTGGGCCTCGCCGTGTTCCCCGTGAATTCCGCCGAGGAAGCGGCGGAGGTCTTCCACCGCCTCACAAGGCAGTCCGACGCATACGCGATCATCTATGTGACCGAGACGTATGCCGAGGCGCTGCACGCGCAGATCGAAAAATACGCGTCCAGCGTTACCCCGGCGGTCATTCTGATCCCCGGCGCGGGCGGCTGCAAAGGGCTCGGCATGAACGCGCTGAACGCCGCTGTCGAACGCGCGGTCGGCTCGAATATTCTTTAAACAGCATCCTTGAATATAGAAAGGATTCGATGAAATGTCAGGTAGAATTGTAAAGGTATCCGGCCCGCTTGTCGTTGCCGAGGGGATGGAAGACGCCAACATGGCAGACGTCGTCCGCGTCGGCAAGCAGCAGCTGATCGGTGAGATCCTGAATATGACGGGCGGCTCGGCCTCCATTCAGGTCTATGAGGAAACGAGCGGCCTCGGCCCCGGCGCCGAGGTCACGACGACCGGTATGCCCCTCTCCGTCGAGCTCGGTCCGGGCATGCTCGAAAATATTTACGACGGTATCCAGCGCCCCTTGACCGAGATCCGCGACCGCTGCGGGGAAACCATCGCCCGCGGCGTGCAGGTTCCGGCGCTGAACCGCGAAAAGAAGTGGGCCTTCACACCCACGGTCAAAAAGGGCGACAAGCTCTCCGGCGGCGACGTGATCGGCACCGTGCAGGAGACGAGCGCCGTTCTGCACAGGATCATGGTGCCACCCAAAATGGCGGGCACCGTCAAAGAGATCAAATCCGGCGAATTTACCGTCGAGCAGACGGTCTGCGTGCTGGAAACGGAAAAGGGCGAAGAGAATTTAAGTCTCATGCAGAAGTGGCCCGTGCGTGTGGCCCGTCCGTATGACCGGAAGTTTACCCCCTCTCAGCCCCTTATGACCGGCCAGCGCATCATCGACACCATGTTCCCGCTGGCAAAGGGCGGCACAGCCGCCGTTCCCGGCCCGTTCGGCTCGGGCAAGACCGTTGTGCAGCACCAGCTGGCCAAGTGGTCGGACGTGGACATCGTCGTTTATATCGGCTGCGGCGAGCGCGGCAACGAGATGACTGACGTTCTGATGGAGTTCCCGGAGCTGCACGACCCCAACACCGGCGAACCCCTGATGAAGCGCACAGTCCTGATTGCAAACACCTCCGATATGCCGGTCGCGGCGCGTGAAGCGTCCATCTACACCGGCATCACCATCGCGGAGTATTTCCGCGACATGGGCTATGACGTGGCCGTTATCGCCGACTCCACCTCCCGCTGGGCCGAGGCCCTGCGTGAAATGTCGGGCCGTCTGGAAGAGATGCCCGGCGAAGAGGGCTACCCCGCATATCTGGCCTCCCGCCTCGCGCAGTTCTACGAGCGCGCAGGCTGCGTCGAGTGCCTCGGCGCGGACGAGCGGCGCGGCTCTCTGACCGCCATCGGCGCTGTCTCCCCTCCGGGCGGCGATATTTCCGAGCCTGTCTCGCAGGCGACGATGCGCATCGTCAAGGTCTTCTGGGGTCTGGACGCTTCGCTGGCCTACGCGCGCCATTTCCCGGCCATCAACTGGCTGACGAGCTATTCGCTGTACCTTGACACGCTCAAGGGCTGGTGCGACGAGAATCTGGGACGCAGCTTCATGCAGAACAGGGGCCGCGCCATGGCGCTGCTGCAAAAGGAAGCAGAGCTGCAGGAAATCGTCAAGCTGGTCGGCCAGGATGCGCTGTCCCCGGCGGACAACCTGACGCTGGAATCCGCGAAGATGATCCGCGAGGACTTCTTGCAGCAGAACGCGTTCCTGGAGAACGACCAGTATTCGTCGTTTGACCGGCAGGCACGGCTGCTGGACCTGATCCTCCGCTACAAGGATCTCTGCGACGCGGCCATCGAGCGCGGCGCGGATATCTGGAAGCTCTATGCCATCGCGGCCCGTGCCGCCATCGGCCGCGCGAAGACCGTTCCGGCGGACACGTATCAGGACGTTTACGCGAAGATCGTATCCGATATGGAGCAGCAGATCGAAGAAGTTGCAAAGGAGGCTGAGGCTGAATGATCCGCGAATACCGTACCATCCGTGAGGTCTCCGGGCCTCTGATGATCGTCAAAAACGTCGAGGGCGTCACCTACGACGAGCTGGCCGAGCTGGAGCTGCCGAACGGCGAGGTCCGGCACTGCAAGGTTCTGGAGTGCAGCGGCGATACCGCCGTCGTGCAGCTGTTTGAAAACTCCGCCGGCATCAACCTGAAGGACAGCAAGATCCGCTTTCTGGGCCATCCGCTGGAGTTGGCCGTGTCCGAGGATATGCTTGGCCGCGTCTTCGACGGCATGGGCCACCCGAAGGACGGCGGGCCGGAGGTTCTGGCCGCCGAAATGAAGGACATCAACGGTCTTCCGATGAACCCTGCCGCGCGTGACTATCCGAACGAATTTATCCAGACCGGCATTTCCACGATCGACGGCCTGAACACGCTTGTCCGCGGCCAGAAGCTGCCGATCTTCTCCGGCTCCGGTCTTCCCCACGCGCAGCTTGCCGCGCAGATCGCGCGTCAGGCGAAGGTTCTGGGCGACGACGCGTCGAACTTCGCTGTCGTCTTCGCCGCCATCGGTATTACGTTTGAGGAATCGGAGTTCTTCATTCAGGAATTCCGCCGCACGGGTGCCATCGACCGCACCGTCGTTTTCTCGAACCTTGCCAACGACCCGGCGGTCGAGCGTATCGCAACACCGCGTATGGCGCTGACTGCCGCGGAATATCTGGCGTTCGAATGCGGGATGCACGTGCTGGTCATCATGACCGACATCACGAACTACGCCGAGGCGCTGCGTGAGGTCTCCGCCGCACGCAAGGAAGTCCCCGGCCGCCGCGGCTATCCCGGCTACCTCTATACCGACCTTGCGACGCTCTATGAACGCGCGGGCCGCCGGATCGGCAAGAAGGGCTCCATCACCCTCATCCCGATCCTGACCATGCCGGAGGACGACAAGACCCACCCCATCCCCGACCTGACCGGCTATATCACCGAGGGCCAGATCATCCTGAGCCGTGATCTGTACCGCAAGGGTGTCATTCCCCCCGTGGACGTGCTGCCGAGCCTGTCTCGACTGAAGGACAAGGGAATCGGCCCCGGCAAGACGCGCGAGGATCACGCGGGCACCATGAACCAGCTCTTTGCGGCGTATTCCGCCGGCAAGGACGCAAAGGAGCTTGCAACGATCCTTGGCGAAAGCGCCCTCTCCCCCACTGACCGGCTGTACGCGAAGTTTGCCGAGGAATTTGAGCAGCGCTACGTCAGTCAGGGCTACGAAGAAAACCGTTCCATTGAGGAAACGCTGAACATCGGCTGGGAGCTGCTGTCCATCCTGCCCGAAACGGAGCTCAAGCGCATCAAGCCGGAGTTCATCGAAAAATACCTGCCCAAAAAGCAGGCGTAAGGCGGTGTTCGCATGGCCAGTAAAACGATCAATCCGACCCGGATGGAGCTTACGCGGCTCAAGGGCCGCCTGCGCACGGCCGTGCGCGGCCACCGGCTGCTCAAGGACAAGCGCGACGAGCTGATGCGCCAGTTCTTCCTGATCGTGCGGGAAAACAAGGAGCTGCGCGCCAAGGTCGAGCAGGGCATTGCGGAGGCCAACCGCGCCATGACCGTCGCGTCGAGCGTGATGTCCCCCGAAATGCTCCAGCAGGCGCTTTTGTACCCGAAGCAGTCGGCGACGTTGGACATGACGTTCCAGAACATCATGTCCGTCTCCGTCCCGGTCTACGAGTTCCACACCAAAAACGAGGACGCCGCGTCCATTTACCCCTACGGCTTCGCGCAGACGTCCGGCGAGCTGGACGATGCGCTGGGCGCGCTGGCCTCCGTATTTCAGGATATGCTTGCGCTGGCGCAGGCCGAAAAGAAGACGCAGCTGCTCGCCTCCGAGATCGAGAAGACCCGCCGCCGCGTCAATGCGCTGGAATATGTCATGATCCCGGAAATGGAGAAAAACATCAAGTATATCTCCATGAAGCTCGAGGAAAACGACCGCGCTACCAAGGTCCGCCTGATGAAGGTCAAGGACATGGTGCTCAAGGACGCGCACGAATTCGAAGATTAAAACCGGAACGCCGTCCCCTGTCACAACGGGGGACGGCGTAAAATTTTGCTGAAAACGGACGGAACGCGCACGCACCGAAGGCTGTCTCACCGGACAGCCTTTTCTCTGCGGGCCAGATGGGCGTGGTAGAGCAGGCACAGCAGGACCTGCACGACGGTCGAGCAGGGCGTTGCGAGGCCGATGTAGAACAGGCGCACATTCAGCAGGCGGGACATGGCGAACGACACGGGGATGCGGACGCCGAACGCGCCCAGAATGCCCTGCGCCATGACAAAGACGGTCTTGCCGAGGCCGGAGAAATAGCCCGCAAAGCAGAACAGGAACGAGGTCAGCAGACAGTCGATGGCGTAGGCTTTGAGATAAGTGACATTGTCCGATGAACAGGAGCTACTTTAATGGATGCTGCGGAAAAAGTCAAGCCCGCCCTGCCATTGGCAGGGCGGGCAGTTTCGTTTGGGGAAGGTAAATTACTTGGCTTCCTCGGCAACATAAGCGGAGGGGGCAGCGGGAACGCCGCGCTTCCACTCGATCAGGTTCACAACATAGAACGTGATGACAGAAACAAGGCTGCCGAAGACGACCGGCATCATGAACCACAGCGTGCCGCCGTTGGACAGAAGCTGCCAGACGGCGAAGGCGATGGTGCCGGTGAAGATGGAGATCATGCCGGAGTTCTTCGTTGCTTTCGGAACGGCAAGGCCGAGGCCGTAGGCCGCAAACGGACCTGCGCAGCGGATGCCGAATGCGAAGGTGTTCATGGCGACGAGGGAAACGCCGAACATGGAGATACCCATGGCGACGAGCGCCGCGACGACGTTGCAGGCACGGGTATAGAAGATGGTCTGCTTGTCGTTCAGCTTCTTCTTTCCGCCGAAGCCGGGATAGATGTCGTTGATGATCATCGTGGACATGCACAGCAGGTTGGAGTCTGCCGAGGACATGGTCGCGCAGATGATAGCGGCGGAAATAAGACCAGTGACGATGCCGGGCGCATAAGTACCGGTGACAATCATCATGGCGTTGGAGCCGTTCTCGGCAAGGCCGGGCAGCTGATCCTTCAGCGCGAAAGCGGCAAGGCCGAGGAGAGTCGGGAAGACTGCCATAGCAGCCATGAGAATGGCGCAGAGGAAGGAGGCGCGCACCGCAGTCTTCTCGTCCTTGCAGGTCTCGAAGCGGGAGACCATCTCGGGGCCGCAGAGGAAGGTGCAGAAGTAGTTGAAGAAGTAGCCGATGATGGAGGCCCAGCCGATCTGGGTCATGTTCAGCTTTTCTCCGGGCAGAGCAGCAGAGATCGCAGCCCAGCCGCCGGCATGCTTCAGGACGATCGGCGTTGCAATGGCAAGACCGACGAGAATGATGCCGAACTGGATAAGGTCGGAAACCTGATCCGCGATCATGCCGCCGAAGGTCGTGTAGAAGATGGTGACGAAGCCGGCCAGCAGCAGGCAGACGTTCAGAGGGATCGTCGGGATCAGCGCGTTGATAACAGCACCGGAAGCACCGATTTGAGAGGAGGTCAGGCAGAACAGCGACAGAACGCTGAGAACTGCCGTGAAGTTGCTGGAGAGTTTGCCGAAGCGGCGGCCAACGACCTCGGGGATCGTGATCGCCATGGTCTTGCGGATCTTGGGTGCGAAGTAGGCCAGCGGGATCATGGCAAGAGATGCGGCCAGGACGTACCAGATCGCGCTGACGCCCCATGCGCCGAACGCTTTCTGAGCAAGGCCGGTGGTGCTGCCGCCGCCGATGTTGTTGGCAGACAGCGAGAACGCAACCATGAACAGGCCCATTCTGCGGCCGGCAACGAGATAGTCCGCGCTGCCCTTGATGTTGATCTTGCCGACGACGTAGCCGACAACCATCATGCCGACCATGTACGCAAGAACGATTACCAATGCGCCAGTTTGGATTTCCATAGAGTTCCTCCTTGCTTTCTCTTTCTTGAACGACTTATTCACAGTTCGTTCATATTGCGTATTTTATCCGACAATGCCGTACTTTGTAAATTGACAATTCGCACAAGGAAAAACGCCTGTTTTCTGGCAATATAGACAAGGTACGAAAAATGCTCAAAAAGTTTTGATATCTTCTTGAATCTGGATATTTGGATTCTCCCGCGCTGCGTCGCGGAAGACGCCGAGCAGCTTTTCCGCATATGGCCCGAGCGCGTCATACAGGCAGCCGGTATGCTCCAACAGGAGCGTGCACGGCGGCAGTTCCGTCAGCACGTCGTACAGCGCGTCGAGATTGCGCCCGTAAAACGCGGGCAGCGCGAACACGCGCGCAAAGCAGTCGTGCGCGGCTGCGCGGGAGGTCAGCTCCCGGCAGTCGATGCGGTATGTCAGTTCCATATGACGGTGCCTCCGTCCACGGTCAGCTCCGTAAACGACGCGTAGTGATCGGATGTGTAAAAGTACAGTCCGTCGTTCGAGAAGATCAGGCGCTCGGCCCCGCGCGAGTCCGCGCCGAGCGTGTTGATATCGCATTCGGTATAGGTTCTTCCTGTTTCCTCCGGCAGAAGCCCCTCGCGGTTGCCGAAGCGGTCGCCGCCGATGGACTTGCCGGGGGCCACGTCGCTGACGTAGTGATAGCGGCTGTCCCAGCCCAGCTCCTTGGCCTCGGACTTGGTGATGAAGTTCTCCGGCAATTCGCCGTAATCATCGAGGTAATCCGCAATGGCCTGTGGGTCGATGAGCGCTGCAGGCTCCGTGGGGATGGGCGTGGGTACCGGCGTTGCGGTTGCAGCAGCCCACGTGGAGCGGGTTCTGGCCTCCGCGGGGGTAATACCGCCCGTCCATGTGCCCGCCACGGTCAGGAAGATCAGCAGCGCGGCGGCCAGTATGCCCAGCAGCTTCTGCGGCTGGTGAAATCGTGGATGCTTCATGGAACCGTTTCCTTTCTATTGTCGCCGTTCAGCGAAGCACAAGCTCCACCGGGCAATGGTCGGAGCCGAAAATTTCCGGATGGATGCACGCGCTTTCCAGCCGGGGCTGCAAGGCGTTCGACACGATAAAGTAATCAATGCGCCAGCCCGCGTTCTTCTCCCGCGCATGGAACATATAGGACCACCAGCTGTAGGCTC
>OGYC01001535.1_pt1 | contig 19081 bp, 14 predicted proteins | sample 1576461 | NCBI WGS metagenome assembly OGYC01 (sample SAMEA3541569, study PRJEB24748) | human gut metagenome | biome: human gut; feature: human-associated habitat; material: faeces | place: China | collected 2012 | reverse complement strand
CGAGGCTCAGACTTGTACCTGATCCCTTTGGTTGTCTCCCTCTTTCATATTGACAGGTGTACCCACTCGAATAGCGAAACCGAGAAGTGCTATCCGACAAAAAGAACTATCGGTAGCTTGCTATCGTGGTCTAAGCTGAATGATATTTTAGAAGTACATCAAATAATAAACATTTTCTACAATCTGAAGCTCCCGGATAAAACCGGATGCTTCATTTATATATTCTCTCTTATAAACTCATAAATCAAACGGTATACATTTTCCCTCTGTACTTCCTGCAGTATACTGTGACGCATTCCGTCAAATATTTCAAGTCTGACATCAAAGCCGTTTTCGATAAGAAGACCGGCTTTTTCTTTTGCATAAGCGCCTTTATCGCCCACCATATCCTGTGTTCCGCTCATTAAAAGAAAGGGCGGTTTCGGTGAAACATTCTTAAGATAATCCTTGCACTGTACTTCGCTTGCAAGCTGTAAAAAGCTCCTGTAGAAGCGACAACTGTACATTTTGTTGGTATACGGGAGAGTTTCGTAATATAAAGCACGCTCAAGGTCGGATGTCACCCAGGATACCGTGCATTTTTCCGGAAAAGGCTCCGCAACCTTTCCGAACAGCTTCAGGAATACATCCATACTCGGAGCATCTGCGCCTTTTTCGGAAATTTCCGCTTCTATGTCCGACAAAAGCGCTTTCGTATCATGTATATACGGACAGCCCGTAAGTATAACTCCGCTGTAAAGCGAGCTATCGCAGTGGCAAATAACATATTGAGCCATCTGTGCACCAAGGCTGTGACCGAGCAGAAACAGCGGTGTGTCACTTTCCGAGTGAACGTATAACGAAAAATCACCGCATTCCTTTGCCGCAGTCTGAACGATATTGTCTATATCCGCAGGCAGTGCCGTTCTTCCGTGTTCACGGTATTCGCAAAGATATACCGAAACTCCTTTGGCTGTAATATATTCTGCGAACTGCTCATAGTATTCCGACATTTCGCCAAGCCCGTGAATTATCTGTATTTTCGCCTTTTCGTTATCGGAAAGCCATTTCTTGCAGTGCATTCCCTTGTATTCAAATTCCTGTGTAGTCATAAAATTCTCCGTAAAAACAAAGCAGGCATTTTCAGCCTGCTTTTGTTTGCTATTCCTGTTATTCTTCCATAGGCCCTTCAAGATGAACCTGACCGTTCTCACGCAGATGGAACTGCTTGACCATCTTCTGAAGCTCTTTCGCCTGAGCGGCTGTAAGTGCGCTTGCACTTGCACTTTCCTCAGCTGTGGCGGCATTGTTCTGAACAACCGCTGAAATCTGGCTTACGCTTGAAAGCACCTGGTCAACCATAGATGCCTGCTGTGCTGAGCCGTCCGAGATTTCGTTGATAAGTGCGTTTGCATTGCTGAAACGCTCCATAACGCTTTCAATAGTCTGTGCGGTTGAATCTGCGATAGCCGTACCGTTTGAAACAGCCTCTATCGTACTGCCGATAAGTTCGCTTGTTGTCTGTGCGGCTTCTGCGGACTTGCTCGCAAGGTTTCTGACCTCGTCTGCAACAACGGCGAATCCCTTGCCGGCTTCACCTGCTCTTGCTGCCTCTACAGCGGCATTAAGGGCAAGTATATTTGTCTGGAATGCGATGTTGTCGATCGTATTGATGATCTTTTCGATCTCGACTGATTTTTCGTCAATGATCTTCATGGCGGCAAGCATCTTCTGCATTTCTGCATTGCCTTCCTTAAGGTCAGTGGTCGCAGTATCTGAAATTTCACTTACGTTCTTTGCGTTTTCGGCGTTCTTGTTTACTTTGCCTGAAATATCCTGCACATAGTCTGACAACTCACGGATAGAGGCTTCCTGCTCACTTGTGCCCTGTGCAAGCGCCTGCGAACCGCTTGATACCTGCTCGGAGGCATCGTATAGCATAGTTCCTGCCTTCTGTATTCTTGAAAACGAGTCATTAAGATTTACAAGTATCTGCTCAAATGCCGACTTTATGGGAGTAAATTCGCCCTTGTAATCATAGTTAATGGTAAAGCTGATGTTGCCGTATGACATCTGAGTCAGCAGATATGTAAGCTCATCGACCATTTTCTTCAGATACCACTTTGTAGTATTGAGCGAACCTGCGAGTTTTCCTATATCGCTGTCGTTTATCTTTACGTCAAATTCAGCGGAAAGAATGCCTTCCGAGAAGTTGTTAAGCTCGTGAACTATCTTCTTGATAGGTTTCAGTATAGCTTTTCTGAAATATACGGTAAGCACTATAAATGCCGCAGTAACGATAAGCGAAATGCCCTCGATAATCAGTGACAGCATTATCGAAGAATGATAAACAGGGTCGTCGTGACCTGCCATTGTCAGAATGTTGACAGTACATACGGCAATTGTAGCCAGCATCATTATACAGCATACAACGCTTAAAAATGTTATTACAACTACCTGGCTCTGCACTTTATTTTTTAGCCAGCCTTTATTTTTTTTCATAAGAAACACCTCTTGAACTTACATTTTGATAATCTGATTTTATCATAAATGCTGTAATAAGTCAAGAAGTAAAGCGGTGTGTTTGGTGGAATACACCAAAAAACTGTTAATAAATGTACAAGTTGCACGAAAGCCGCCATGATATAATCATAGCGGCTCAAACTGTCGAAAACCGATTATTATTAAAGCCACACAGTGAAATATATCACCAACACCACCTGAAACACCTTCCTTGCCGACAATGAGTTAATATTTTCGTGAGTGTATCTGTGCAACTGCACTGACATTGACCTTTCAAAAAAACGCACTATCCTTCGAAAATCACCACCTCACTCACTTCTTTCCAAAGTACTGTTTGTTTCGCATCCGCACTGTCACCCTCGCTTTTCGTAGGGGAGGAGCTCGCTCCTCCCGAAATATTGTAGTGCTTATCATAAACAATTTGTAAGGAATTTAAGCTTTGGGTTACGGTTGATAGTTGACAGATTATAAACTCGGTGAATGGTCAGAAGTTAGTGCAACGGGAGGGGCAAGCCTCCTCCCCTACGAAAAGAGAAGATGATAGCAAATGTAATAAATAGCAGTGCAAATAAAAATAATGCGGCTGTCCGATAAAAAGAACTATCGGTAGCCTTACTATCATAGTCTAAGCTGAATGATATAACAGAAGTACATCAAACTAAAGATTTTTTCTAAAAGCTGAGCCGCCATGATATACTCATAGCGGCTCAAACTGTTTTGTTTGTTAAACCTTTGCGGTAAACAAACGTCTGCAATATTTGTTGTCCAGTCCGTGATACAGGAGCAGACCGAGAACTCCGCAGGAGATGACCTCACCTGCACATACCGTCAGCGCCGAGAACCATAATGCGTCCGGCACACCGTAAGCATAGGTCAGTACAAGCGGTACTATAACAGTATTGGCAATTATGGGCGGAAGGGGGTACAGTATCCTGTGATGCTTTCTCAGAAGATATGTGCCTACCGCTCCTATGAGTGTGGCAAGGCTTCCGAAGATAACATCCCATATTACAGCACCGGTCAGTATGTTTGAGATGACACAGCCTACAACCAGTCCCGGAATTGCCGCCGGAGTAAACACCGGCAGGATCGTGAGCGCCTCGGAAAGACGCACCTGAATTACGCCGTTTGTAAGCCCCAGCAGGCTGACAATATAGGTCAGCACTACATAGATTGCGGCGATAACGGCTCCCTGTGTGATAAACAGGACTTTTTTGTTTCGCATATTGAATTGTCCTTTCGTAGTTTTGATTTATCCGTCTTTTGACGGAAAGTGAGGATATTGCGAACTCACAAAGAATGATTTTAGCACAGTTAAAGTGCTTTGTCAAGCTTATTTTAGCGTTTCTTCCACCGCCGCTGCAAATTCTCTTATGCCATCGGGTACGTTTTGAAATATTAGGCGGAACACGGATATATACGGCTTCATATTATCTGTATCCGTTTCTCACACTTCTTATCGCATAGCTATCCCGAAAGGGCAAATCGGTTTAATCTGTATTTTACTGCCTTATATAAATACCCTGATCCTCAATATAATCCTCAAGCTCCTGCTTCATATCCCATATAGCCTCCTCTTTGTCGGCTGATTGTCTGTAGTCGCCTTTATCATCGGACTGTACGGGAGCTTTTTTCTTTTCGTCTGTCATATTTATCATATCCTTTCGGCGTGTTTTCTGCTATTTACATTTTATCACGATCTGCAGCACAGTTCAATATGCTGTGGCACAAAACGTCAGTGATAACGGAAGTTGACATATTCTTTTAAATGAGTATAATATTTATGAACGAAGAAAGGAAGTTTAACTTGAGCGTAGATATAAAAGAAAAGAAGAAATCCGGAACGGTCCTTATGACAGAGGGCTCTATCTGGAAGAAGCTGCTTATATTTTCCGTGCCGCTGATACTGGGCAATCTCCTGCAGCAGTTATACAGCACGGTCGACTCTATAATAGTAGGAAACTGCGTGGGCAAGGAGGCTCTGGCGGCGGTAGGCTCAACCGGCTCTATCGTCAGTCTGCTGATAGCGTTCAGCCAGGGCGCATCGGTCGGCGCAGGCGTTATTATATCGCAGTATATGGGTGCAAAGCGTAAGGACGATGTGAAAAGGGCGGTACATACGGCAATGGCGATCGCAGTTATAATCGGTCTTGTGCTGACAGTTGCGGGCGTATTTATGAGCAGACTGTTCCTTGTTTGGATGCAGACGCCGGATAATATCCTTGACGGCGCATCGCTCTATTTGCAGATATACTGCGGCGGATTGCTGTTCAACGTGCTTTATAATATGTGTGCGGGAATATTCAATGCGGCTGGAAATTCAAAAAGACCGCTGTTATATCTCGGTGCGGCGTCAGTTGTCAATATAGCACTCGACCTTATACTGATACAAGGCTTCGGTATGGGCGTAGAGGGTGCGGCTATAGCGACCGATGCGAGCCAACTTGTTTCCTGCGTTATGGCTATAATCTATATGGTAAGGGTAAATGCGGATTATAAGCTGTTTATCCGTCAGATTAAGGTGCACAGGGATATGGCGATAAGGATAATAAAGATAGGTCTGCCTACAGGCATTCAGAATATGGTAATCTCCTTTTCAAATGTGCTTGTGCAGGCAAGCGTCAACAGCTTCGGCTCGGATGCGGTAGCAGGCTTCGGCGCATATCTTAAGGTGGACGGCTTCAACATCCTGCCGGTGCTTAGTATAAGTATGGCGGTGACAACCTTTGTCGGTCAGAACTACGGTGCGAATAAGCCCGAACGTGTTAAAAAGGGTATGTGGACAGCACTCGGTATGGGCGTTGTTTACACTGTCATAACAGGCATCCTGCTGCTTGTGTTTGCCGACCCGATTTTAAGGCTTTTCACAAACGATGACGCAGTAGCCGCCTGCGGCGAAACCGCAATGAAATACTTCTGCCCGTTCTACTTCCTGCTTGCGATAATGAATGTGCTTGCAGGGGCTGTAAGAGGCACGGGTAAGAGCATTCCGCCGATGCTGATATTACTGTTCGCAATGTGCATTTTCAGAATATTCTGGATATGGCTCGTAGTGCCGCTTTTCCCGACTATTGACGGTGTTTATCTGTTGTATCCTGTTTCGTGGGTAATAGGTGTTGTGCTTATGGCACTGTATACCTGGAAGGGCAAATGGATGCCGAAAATCGAGTAAATATCCGACTTGAAATGAATACGGAATAACGCAGATATGCTTAAAACGGCACTGCGTTATTTTTTGCGAAAATGCACAAAATGCTATTGACGAAAACGATTACATATGCTATGATAGCGATAATGTATATTGCGGTTTGCGTAAAAAGTCAACAACTGCAAGACGGAGGAGAACATGGAGAATAAGTATAAATTCAGGGATAGCTCGCTGTCGTTTGACGAGCGAGTAAAGGACCTTTTATCAAGGCTGACAATCAAGGAAAAGGCAGGGCTTATGTCAAGTCATATGGCGGCTGTACCTCGCCTTGATATAGGCGAGTGGTATGTCGGTGCGGAGGTTGCAAGGGGATATGTTTCGAGAAACCCCGATGAGCCGACGACCGTATTCCCCCAGCCCATCGGGCTTTCTGGAACGTTTGACACGGAGCTTATGGAAAAGGCAGGACTTGCGGCAGGCAAGGAAGCACGGGTGCTGAACAAACGCCACCCGAACGGCCATCTGATGCTGTGGGGGCCTACCGTTGACCTGTGCAGAAATCCGCTCTGGGGCAGAAATGAGGAGGGCTACGGAGAGGACCCGTTCCTGACCGGAGAAATGTCGGCGGCGTACACAAAAGGGCTTGCAAACAGGCACGGGGAGTACCTTCAGGCTATCCCGACGCTGAAGCATTTCTGCGCTAACAATACCGAAAACGAGCGTGGAACAGCCTCGGCCGATGTCGATATGAGGACGCTCAACGAGTATTACTATGCGGCATTTGAACGCCCGATAACCTGCGGCGGAGCATATTCTGTAATGGCGGCATATAACGAGCTTTCGGGGGTCCCGGCGGTTATAAATCCGGATATACAGAAAGTCCTCAAAGACAGATGGGGACTGGGATTCGTGGTAACTGACGGCGGAGATTTCTCGCAGAATGTAACGTTCCACGAATACAGCGAATCCCACGCAGAAACGATAGCCCTTGCGATTAAGAACGGTACGGACGTTATGACCGACTGTGAGGACGTGGTCGAGGCGGCGGTGTTTGAGGCATTGAACAGCGGACTTGTGTCGGAAAAGGATATAGACAAAGCGCTGTATAACAGCCTGCTTGCAAGGTTCAGACTTGGTGAATTTGACGAAAAACATCCATTCTCAGATGTGTGCGAGATGATGATTGACAATGAGGAGCATAAGTGCCTCAATCGCAGAGCAGCACTGGAACAGATGGTATTACTACGCAGTAGCGACATACTGCCGATTTATGATGAATGTAGCGTGGCTGTGGTCGGAATGAACGGCAACTGCAATCTTATGGATTGGTATACAGGTTATTCGTCATACAATACAACAATATTTGATGGAATAAAAGAAAGATACGGAAAATCAGAATATGATAATGCCTGCGATCATATAGTAATAAAATCAAAGCTGACCGGAAAATATCTCGGCGTTGCAGATGATGATACGGTGAGTGCGATTTACGAAAAGGACGATCCGAGAGCGCTTTTTGAAAAGGCGGAATACGGTCACGATGAAACAACGTACCGTTCGCTTTACAACAACAAATACATAACCGAAAACACCTGTAAGTGCGACAGCGAAAGCACTTACCGCTGGTATTCGCAGGAAATAATGAAACCGCAGAAACACGGGGATGAGGTACTGTACCGCACCTATTTCGGAAAGGCACTGGGCATCGATGAAAATGGAAAGCTGACGCTTGTAAGGCAGTACGGGTTGACCGATGATAAGCTGTTTTGCGAGGAGGTCATATCGGACGGTATCAAGCGTGCCGCAGAGCTTGCACAAAAAGCCGATGCGGTCATAGTCTGCGTAGGAAACGATCCGATGATAGTAGCCCGTGAAATGTACGACCGTAAGACGCTGTCACTGCCTGCACACGATTCTGCACTTGCCAAAGCGGTTTACAGTGCCAACAACAAATGCGTAATGGCGGTGGTGTCAAGCTATCCGTTCTCGATATGCGAGGAGCAGGAATATATGCCTGCTATAATCTACACCACTCACGCAGGTCCGGAGCTTGGAAACGCTTTCGCAGATGTGATAAGCGGCAGATATTCTCCTGCCGGCAGACTTGCGCAGACGTGGTATAAAAGCGAATATGAGCTTGCACCGATAGAATGCTACAATATTATCGAAAACGATATGACATATCTTTACTACAGGGGAAAACCGCTCTATCCGTTCGGATACGGGCTTAGCTACGCAAGGTTTGAATATTCGGACTTTGACGTAAGGGAAAACGGAGATGTTATAAGCATTTCGCTTGATGTCACAAATGTTTCCGAAACGGACAGTGACGAGGTAGTGCAGATATATTTCCGTATGGAGAATCCATCGGTAAAACGTCCGCTAAGACAGCTTATAGCTTTTGCCCGTGAGCATATTGAGGGTGGCAGTAAAAGGCATTTTGAATTTGATATAAAAAAGTCGGAACTGAGATTCTACGATGTCAGCCGTGAACGTTTTGCTGTAGAGCAGGGAAGATATACCTTTATGGCAGGTGCGTCAAGCGAGGATATAAGGCTTACAAAAACGATCGACGTAAGCGGTGAAATAATACCTCCGAGAGAGCTTTGCAAGGGCATCAAGGCGAAAAATTACGACGGCAAATACGGGGCGAAAATGAAATACAGCAAAAAGCTCGAGCAACACTATATGCTCGGCGGCGGACTTATCTACAACAACTGTGTACTCGGTGAAGCAGACAGTATAGAGATAGTGTGCGGAAGCCGTGTCAATACGGGCAAAATAACCGTGCGTTACGGAGGAAAGACATTATGCGAGGCTGAGGTAAAGCCAACGGTAGATGTTACCGAATTTGAAACGGTGACGGCACAGTTTGACAAGGCAGTGCTTGCCGAAATCGACAGGGAGAAGCCTGCTGTGTTTGAACTGTGGATGCCGGAACAGATATATATTCTCAGCTTCAGGACTTATTGATATTTTCAATCTGAAGTGATGCTAAAGGACGGTGACGGCGGTTTTATCTGCCTTAGCCGTCCGTTTTTTATGGTACGGGGTATTACTGTGCTGTATGATAGGGTTGGGTGTCCGGCGGCATCAGGACGGTGAAAATATATTGTTGACAATGCGGAGAATATATGATAATATATTATTAGATTTCTAACAGTTTAAATGCGAATTTAAAATATTTCCGGAGGTACTAATGGAAAATTCACTTCATCACTTGCTTATGACAAACCACACCGCTTTTCGCAAGCGGATTTTTTCTGCTCTGAAAAACGAGGGGTTGACTTCGGGACAGCCGAAGGTACTTGAATATCTTGCGGAGCATGACGGAGCGATGCAGAAGGATATTGCCGCCGCCTGCAGAATTGAGCCTGCAACGATGACTTCATTGCTTTGCGGCATGGAGAAAAAGGGTCTGATAACACGGTCAGCGCCTGACAGACGCTCGCTCAGCGTATATCTCACAGAGAAGGGAAGAATGCTCATTCCGCTTATCAAAGAGGAATTTTCAAGGATAGAGGACAGGGCTACCTGCGGATTTTCCGATGAAGAGCGTGAACTGCTTATTTCGCTGATGTCAAGGATGCGTGAAAATCTTGGCTGAATCAAAGAACGAAGGAAAGACGAAAATGTCAAAGAAAGAAACCGCTAAAAGATATGTTTTATTTATAATAAGCCTGTTTTTCTCCGCACTGGGAGTGGCTTTTACAAAGCACGGGGAGCTTGGCGTGTCGCCGATTTCGTCCGTTGCAAATGTGCTGAGCTGTACAAAGGGGGCTTTCTCGCTCGGAGTATGGCTTATAATCTGGAACTGCGTGTTGATACTCGGTCAGATAATTATACTCAGAAAGAAGTTTCGGCTGATACAGCTTTTGCAGATCCCGCTGTCGTTCCTGTTCGGATATTTTACCGATTTCGGCTTGTGGCTGGTCGGGTTTATTCCTGCGGAAAGCTACATAATGCGTCTTGTGATGGTGATTGTCGGAATAGTGATACTGGGCTTCGGCGTATCGCTGTCGGTTTCGGCAAATGTTATAATGAACTCGGGAGAGGCTTTTGTAAAGGCAATAGCAGATACGGCGAACAAGAATTTCGGTAATGTAAAGATAGCTTTTGATGTAAGCTGTGTGGTGCTTGCGCTGATTCTGTCGCTGTTGCTGTTTGATTTCACGATAGTGGGAACAAGGGAGGGTACTGTTATTTCGGCGCTTTGCACCGGTCTTGCGGTGAAGCTGTTCCAAAGGCTGACTAATGAGCCGGTGAACAGACTGGTGAGTGATTGACGTATTGTAATATTGTATAAAAGTACAGACGTGGGCGATGGATTATTGTCTTTTTGTAATGGTTGTGGGGATGGAGAGGTTTGGTGCAACTGAGGCAATCCCTCCGGTAGTCGCCCGAATTCTTTCGGGCGACAGCACCTCACCTTTGACAAGAGAGGCAAGTGTGGTAGTGCGGAGCGAGGGATAGTGCGAAAAAGGCGGTCACGGTGGGTGTTGTCGCCACAGTTAAACATTCTTGCATTACTCTTAACGAGTGCAGAAAATTGAATATAAAGAATCCGCTGTTTACTTAAATGGCGGATTTATGTGTATGGTGAGTTTGTAGGGGAGTGGGCTTGCCCCTCCCGTTGAATCGAAGTTTTTGATTTTCTGAGTGTTGTTAATCTGTCAAGTATCAAGGGTAAAACGCAATTTCTTATTTACATTGAATTTCTTTGAAACGTTTTCTATAATTGCAATGATGTTTCGGGAGGGGCGAGCCCCTCCCCTACGAAGTGTCCGATGTGATATTTCAAATGCAAAACCATACAAGCACACTGATGATTGCAGTACGAAAAGCGAGTGGGATAGTGCGGTTTTGGGCAAGGGTAGCTAATGACAAGAATATAAAAAAGCGGTCACAGCATATCACTGTAACCGCTTTTATTGATTATTGCTTTGTGTAACTCCCGCCGTTTTGCCGTCCTTTAAAGATATGTAGCGTTATTAAGGGCGGAATTTGAGGCGGCACATTGCCGCATTCCCGCCGTTTTGCCGTCCTTTAAAGATATGTAGCGTTATTAAAGGCGGAACTTGGAGCGGCACATTGCCGCTTAGCCTTCGTATTCGGAGAATTTGGGAGCGTTGGCTATTACGTCGGCTTCAAGAGCCTGCGGTAATTGCTCGTAGTGGTCAAACTGAGCAGTGAAATGACCTAAGCCTCTGGTTATCTGGCGGATAACAGTCGCAAGGTCGGTTATCTCGGACTGGGGCATCTGAGCGTCAAGCTCGGTCATACCCTGTTCTTCCTCGCTGGGATTCATACCGAGAACAGTACCTCTGCGCTTGTTGATGACCGTCATTATATCGCCTGTGCTTGCATCGTCAAGAATTACCTTTACAAGACAGATAGGCTCAAGCAGACAGGGCTGTGCTTGTGCAAGACCCTGCTTGTATGCAATATGAGCCGCCATTTTGAACGCTTGCTCGGAGCTGTCTACAGGGTGGTATGAGCCGTCAAGCAGAGTAGCCTTTAAATTAACGACAGGATAGCCTGCCAGTACACCGTGTGCTGTCGATTCTACAAGACCCTTTTCAACGGCAGGGAAATAGTTCTTAGGAACGCTTCCGCCGAAAACCTTTTCCTCAAATACAAGAGCATCGCTGTCGCAAGGCTCGAATTCAATCTTTACATGGCCGTACTGACCGTGACCGCCCGACTGCTTCTTGTGCTTGCCTTCAGCCTGTACTTTTTTGCGGATAGATTCACGGTAGGCAATTATCGGGTCGGAAACTATTACATCCACACCGAATTTTGCCTTCATCTTTGAAATTGCGGCATCAAGGTGCTGTTCGCCAAGACCGCCTAATATACGCTGATGCGTTTCGTGGTTGTGGTCGTAGCTTAATGTCTTGTCTTCCTCAACCATACGCTTTATCGCATTGCTTATCTTGCCCTCGTCATTCTTATCCTTTGCGGAGATAGCCTTGAAGAAGCAGGGAACGGGGTATTTTTCTGCGGCGAATACCGTTTCATCGCCTGATGCAGTAAGCGTATCGCCCGTGTTTGCGCTGAGCTTTGTTGCGGCTACTATGTCGCCTGCGTAGGCTTCTATCATATCCTCTGTTTTCTTGCCCTGCATACTAAGAAGCTTACCGGGCTTTTCAAGATTGCCTGTTGTGCGGTTAACTACTTCTGTTCCTGCGGCAAGAGTACCGTTGACTATCTTTATATAGCTAAGCTTACCAACAAAGGGGTCGGCTACTGTCTTGAACACCTTTGCTTCAAGAGTGTCACGGCTCGCATACTGTACTTTTGAGCCGTCCTCGCAAAGCTCGCCGTCTGTTTCATCGGGGCTTGGGAGCATATATATAATGGTGTTGAGCATCATATCAATGCCTGCGAGAGTGTCGCCCGAACAGCATACAACAGGTGTGATGTAACCCTTATGTATACCATCGTGAAGACCCTTTACTATCTCTGCCTCGGTGAAGTCCTCGCCCTCGTTTTCAAAGTAGCGCATCATAAGCTCTTCGTCCGTTTCGGCTACAGCCTCAGCCATTGCGGCACGCAGACCTTTCAGACGGTTTTCCGACGCAGGCATGGGTACTTCGGTAGGTACGCCGTTGTCATAAGTATATGCCTTCATTTCAAGCAGGTTTATGTAGCTTTCAACGGTGCCGTACTTATCAAAGGGAACTACTATGGGGCATATGGACGGGCCGAACTGCGTCTTAAGCTCCTCAAGGCACTTGTAGAAGTTGCTGTTTTCTTCTTCCATACGGGTGACAACGAACATTGTCGCCTTGCCGTGCTTTATCGCCTCTCTGTAAGCCTTTATGGTGCCGACCTGAACGCCGTCCTTTGCGGGAAGCGCTATTACAACGCTTTCTGCGGCGCTGATTCCTTCGTAAAGTCCTGCGGCAAAATCAAACTGACCGGGAGTATCGAGAATATTTATTTTAACGTCTTTCCACTGGCAGTAAGCAAGCGAAGTACCGAGTGAGATCTTTCTCTTTATCTCTTCGGGATCATAGTCGCAGACGCTGTTGCCGTCCGATACTTTGCCCATTCTCTCAATCTCGCCGCACTTGTAGAGCAGGCCTTCCGCTACGGATGTTTTACCGCTGCCGCCGTGTCCTGCGAGGGCTATGTTTCGTATGTTTTTGCAAGTGTAAGTTTTCATGGTTTTATCCTTTTATCCTTTCATCAAAAATTCGGATAAATACATTATATACGGATTTTGGAAAAAATACAAGGGATTTTTCGTGAAAAATGAAATACGGGTGTAGAAATGTCATCGTGAAAATTGTGCAGTTTGTACAACTATATGCTTCCGACCGATATTAAAACGTGTCGGGTCGGGAAAAAATGCTTTAAACTGTTGACAAATGCGGAGATGTATGCTATTATACAACTGTACCAACATAGATAGTACAGTTAAGAAGAAAGGCGGAAAATAATGTTTTCTTTAAGATTGCAGGGCGGCATTCCTTTGTCCGAACAGCTTGAGGCGAGAATAGCGGAGCTGATAATCGGCGGTGAAATGGCTGAAAACGAAAAGCTGCCTGCTGTGCGTGAGGTTGCAAAGGCGCTTACTATCAATCCGAACACGGTGCAGAAAACCTACAGACAGCTTGAACAGAGAGGGCTTATATATTCGCTTCCCGGAAAGGGCAGTTATGTGGCTGAGCGGTCGCAATATTCCTCTGCGGTGCTTGAAAAGGCAACGGCGGAGTTTTGCAAGGCTGTTGAGGACGGCGTAAAATCCGGTCTTACCGGTGAGATGATGAAGGCGGCTGTTGACGCTGTTATAAACAAGGAGGGAAAAGTATGATAAATGTTGAAAAAGTGACGAAGAAATTTGATGATTTTACTGCACTTGACGAGATGACACTTAACGTCAAAAGCGGAAGCGCCTACGGTCTGCTCGGCTCAAACGGTGCGGGAAAATCCACGCTGCTGCGTATCCTTGCCGGAATATACAGGCAGGACAGCGGAGATGTGACTGTTGACGGCGAGAAGATATACGATAATGTAAGCGTAAAGCAGAGAGTGTTCTATGTGAGCGATGATGTTGAGCAGTATGCGAACATGACACCGGAGGATATGAGAAAAATGTACGAGATATTCTATCCGACATTTTCAAATGATAAGTTCGCAAGGCTTATGAAAGCGATAGATCTGCCGCAGAACAAGCGTATGTCAACATTTTCAAAGGGTATGAAACGGCAGGCGGCGGTCGTGTGCGGACTTGCGGCATCGACAGATATACTTCTGCTGGACGAGGCTTTTGACGGACTTGACCCTACTATGAGAATAAATGTCAGAAAAATGCTCTTTGAAGCTATGGCGGAGAATAACAGCACGGTCATAATTTCATCGCACAATCTGACCGAGATAGAGGAGCTTTGCGACAGCGTGGGTCTTGTTCATAAGGGCAAGGTCGTATTCGACCGTGAACTTGACAGCATAAAAGGCAGTATCCATAAGATACAGGTGGCATTTGACGGCGCAAGGACAGCCGCTGATTTCCCTGAACTTGAAATCCTGTCAGAAAACACGATAGGCAGTGTACAGAGCTTTATTGTAAACGGCGACAGCGATGAGATCTGCCGTGTGATGCGAGAAAAGGGTGCGAAGTTCTGCGATGTGATACCGCTCACGCTTAACGAGATATTTATTTATGAGATGGAGGGACAGGGATATGACAGCTCAAAACTTGACAAGTAAGAAAAGCTATTTCGGGAGCTACATCAGATACAGAATCTTTAAAAACAAGAATCTGCTTATTCTGTCGTTTGTGTTCAGTGCAATGTATATACTTCTGTTTACGGGATGTATGATATTTTGCACCGGATTTGTCAATGATTTTATAAACAGCGGAGCCATCACTGAGGAAGGCGTATCAAAAACCATGGGCACAGTGGATGTTGTTATGACAACGGGCAAAATTATCCTGGCAATATCGGCTGTGGTGCTTTTCATACTGACAATTGTGGTATCAAACGTAATGTTCAGCTACAACCTGAAAAAATGTGACGGGGATATGTATCTGCCGCTTCCGCTTACTACTACGCAGAGATTTTTTGCCGACCTTATCTCAGGCTCTGTGATATGCGTCCTTCCGTTGCTGCTGACCGGTATTGTGAGCACGGCGATGGCGGCTCTGAGCGGAGTTACGCTCACAAGCAAGATAGATGAAATGCTTGATAAAAGCGGCAGTATCCTTAATATACAAGAGCTTCACGCAGCTACAAACAAGATGCTGTTTAAGGATATTGTCGGCGTGGCAGGCTATATGCTGATTGCATCGGTGATCGTTCTGCTGCTGGTGTACGCTTTTTGCGTTATGGTGAACGCCTGTGCGGGAAGAACGGCGGACAGCGTTATATATTCGTTGCTCGGTATGATAGTTGTTGCTTTGTTCATGGCGGCAGATATAAGCATTGTTATGGGCAGAGTCACAAGCTATCTTACAAATGAAGAAATGTTCTCGCTCGCTATGCTGGCAGCGCCGCTCGGTACTGTTTTCTCGTTTGTGGGGTCTTTTGTTGCGGGCAATTCATATGATGTGTATGATGTTGACGGCGTTTTGGACCGGCACGATGTATTCACTGTATTCAGCCTGCGGAATATGATGGTGATTGCGCTGATATTCGTTATCTATCTCGGACTTGCGTATCTTGCAACGAGGCTGAGAAAGGCTGAAAAGACCGGTTCTCCGTTTGTGTTCGAGCTGCCGTATCATATAATAACGATGGGTCTTGTCATGAGTGCGATTGCGTGGATAACAGGCGTTACCGGTCTGAATTCGTATAATACGACATCGTTTGTAACGAGCATTGTGATAAGTGTTATTCTTTATTTCTTTGCGGAGCTGACGCACGGAAGAAAATTCAGGAAGATGTGGCAGTCGCTTATAAGATATGTATGTGCAGTTATAGGCTCGCTTGCAATGTGCTTTGTGCTGAGGTCGTACGATGTGTTCGGAGTTGAGCACTATGTACCGCCCACGTTTTTCATCGACAGCGTAGGTATTTCTTCGTCAAAGGTGTACAACGAGTTTTGTAATATAAGCTTCGGAGAAAGCAATATAGTTGAATTTGACGATGAAGAATCAATAAAGGCGATAACTGATTATCATTCGTTCATAATAAATAACGGTTACGGATATGCCGGAGGAAACGGAATTATTATTGACGCATCCGACGGAGAAGCGGATTGTACGGATAATTCTTCTGTCAGTCTTAGATATAAGCTGAAGGACGGAAGCCATATGACAAGGACGTACCGTGTTACTGTTTGCAACGATAACAGTGCGGAGTATGCGAAAAAGCTGTACGATATGCAGTGTGTGCTGTCGGAAAGCGACAGCTTTCAGAAGATTTTCGATTATGTGAAAAAAACCGAGCATGATATTTTGATCCATCGCAATGACGGCGAGCTGTACGGAAGAACGCTGAAAAGCGAGCTGAACGGGAAAATGCTCACGGCAATGAAAAACGATATGAAGGCCGGCAGAAATAACGGCAGGCTGGTGGCAACGGTTGATTTTGTGAAGACAGGAACACCGTTTTCAGACGGCAGTATAAATATACGGGAGAACTGTACGGAAACTCTCGCAATACTGGAAAATTACGATAATTCGTCATCCAACAAGGAAAAAATAACAAATGAACTCAGACAGAGAAAGCGTGAATATGAAGCGGAGAAGGCAAGCTCTGAATATGGGGACGATTTTTATGAGTATTCTACAGCGGAGAATTTCGCTATTTATACCATAATGAAAATGACACGAACGAGCCGTATATATTATTATACGGGAGGAGTGCAGGCGATATGTGACGATATTATCCATGTGGACTGTGACGGCAATGACAGCGAAGCGGTAAAGGAATTGGAAAAGCTATGCAGAATGTATGACTTTTATACGGACGGCACACTTTGCGACAAGAGCTTGATACTTTCATCCGCATCAACATATACTTTCGGCAGTGCAATCTATTATATACCGGATGAAAATAAAATCCGTGCGGAGGAACTTATAAAAACAATAATAGAGGAGCATTATACAAGCGAACCGAGTACGTCTGACGGCTGAAAAATGTAAAAATACCTTTTGGGACATCCTGTGCATACTGCACGGGATGTCTCAGTCTGTCGAAAAACCTCTCGCTTATTTAAAAATGGGGTCGCAGGGGCGTAGCCCCCGACAGGGTCTAGGGGCGGTAGCCCCAGTAATATAGCCCCTTCCCACGGGGAAGGGGTTTGGGGTTAGGGATAGAGAATTTGCTCCATTTTTATAAAAATGGACTTTTTCTACAAGCTGGGGCATCCTGTGCATACTGCACGGGATGTCTTGCTGTTGCTTTGAAATATGAACGCCGAATTAGCAAATATAAGGAAATAATTAAATTTAGCTAATTAACCTAAATTATCGTGTGCAAATTGTGCTATTTGTACAAAACGGTTTAGCTAAATTACTGCAATTTGTTTATTGACTGTAAGACTGCGGATTTGTTATAATATTATATGTAACAATTCGCAAAAACCCACTTGCGTGTGGGAAATTTACAGGAGGATCATAAATGAAAAAGTATACTAAGGCAATTGCCGGTGCAATGGCACTCGTATCTGCCGTTACTGCTTTCTCAGGCTGTTCCGGCAGCGGCACACCTGCCGCAAGCGGAGCAACAAGCAGTTCGACCGCTTCAACAACAGGCGAGACACAGAAGCAGATGTCGGAGAATGAAGGCGTACAGAGCGCTGTAGGCAATGTATCTGCAGCTGAGAACTATAAGGACATCAAGGTTGACACAAAGATCAAGTGGATGGCCTGGTGGGATATTCAGGAGGCATCTCCCGCAGTAGAGGTATTCAAGAAGCTCTACGGCACACCTGCAAACAAGCCTAAGGGCTCTGAGTCGGTCGACGATGCAAATGTATTTGTAAACATAAGAGTTTCATATGCAGAAAGATATACAAGCCTCGCAAAGCAGATACAGTCTGACGATTCGCCCGACTGCTTCCCCTTTGAAATATGCAACTACCCGTACAGCGTATACCAGAACCTTTTCCAGTCGCTTGACGGTATAATCGACTTTACAACAGATGACTGGGCTGACTATAAGGAGGCTATCGACAAGTTCAACTGGGGCGGAAAGAATTACTGCCCGATCATGAGCCTTGCTCCTACAAGCTACCTCTGGTACAGAAAGAGCGTTGTAGAAGAAGCTGGTCTTGACGACCCTTGGGAGCTTTATGAAAAGGGCGAGTGGACATGGTCAACATTCATGGAAATGGCGAGAAAGTTCTCCGATCCCGAAAACGGCAAGTATGTTCTTGACGGCTACAACCCCGAGAACAACTTTGTCTGCACAACAGGCACACCTCTTGTAAGCCTTGAGGGCGGTAAGCTGGTAAGTCATATGAATGACGCAAACATTGAAAAGTGCCTCGATATGCTTCGTTCATTCGATAACACACAGGAACAGCTCCGTTACCCCAGAGATACCGAGAACAGCTGGAACCCCAGCTATAATGAATGGGCAGACGGCAATACGCTCTTCTTCGAGGACGGTTCATGGAGATATGAAGAAACATGGAGAAAGTTCAAGAAGAAAAACAAGTGGGAAGATGATGAAGTCAACTTTGTTCCGTTCCCCCAGATGGACGGTGCAGATAAGTATTATCAGAGCATGAAGCAGGATTCTATAATGCTCGTTGCCGGCGCTAAGAACATTGACGGCTATAAGGCTTGGATCTATTCCAACTTAGTAGCTTCAAACGATCCGGAAATCGCCAAGGCAGGCAGAGAGCAGTCAAAGGAAGAATACGACTGGTCAGATACACTGCTTGACAGACTTGATACAATGAAGGATCCCAAGACATTCGCAGGAGTGTTTGATTTCAAGAACGGTATCGGTCAGGATATTGCAAGTACAGAAAACCAGGATAACCCCGTAGAACAGCTCACAAAGGGCCCCTACATGACAGGTGAATCCTATACTTCGTTCCGTGCTCAGTACCAGGGTCAGATAGACGCTCGTCTCGCAGAACTGAACAAGACGGTTGAATAATAATCATAAAACTGCTGCGGCGGCTCTTTTCTAAGAGCCGCCGTGTTTTTTTGAAGGTATTGCGGTAGGTGCGTTTGTCGATGACAAAAAGTCGGGAAGGTATCTTAACGCACCGTTCTTTACAAGGCTTACTCTAAGGCAGGCGGTAGAGAAGGCGGAGAGTGAGTTTGACAGTCCGTATGATAAGTAAAAAATCGGGACGCATCGTGTGGTGCGTCCCGCTCAGATTGTAGAAGAAGTCTGTTATTTATTGTGCTTCAGTTATATCTTTTAGTATTCACCTATGATAGCAAGCTACCGATAGTGCTATTTGTCGGATAGCACTTCTCGGGTTCGCTATTCGAATCAATGCACTTGTCAATAT
>OGYC01001532.1_pt1 | contig 19124 bp, 15 predicted proteins | sample 1576461 | NCBI WGS metagenome assembly OGYC01 (sample SAMEA3541569, study PRJEB24748) | human gut metagenome | biome: human gut; feature: human-associated habitat; material: faeces | place: China | collected 2012 | reverse complement strand
TTCAGAACCGTCTGCACCTTGGAATACTGCCGGTACTGGCGGTAGCAGTTCTTCAACAGCAACCGGGCACCTTCTTCCGGGACATATCTCGGCAGAGTGAGCCAGCGGTCAAGACCGTAGTTTGCCAGCTTGACAGCGTCCTTTTTATCGGTCTTGACACGCCTTAACTCGTTGTTCCCGTAGCCATGCACCAGCTTCGCATTGACGACGGAAACATATAGCCCTGCGTCGTGAAGCAGCTTTGCCACCGGCGCGTGGTAATTTCCTGTGGCCTCCATGACCACGCGAGTCTCACCGTTCAGGCTTTTGAGCCGCCTTGCCAGTGCGCTCAGTTCACTATCGGTGTGATGGACTTCAAAGGGCGAGATGACGACCTCTCCGAAGGGGCGCATGACGGCAACCGTGCTTCTGCCTTTGGAAATGTCGATGCCAACAGAGTTCATTTACATTCCTCCAATCTGCGAATCGCAACCGGAATCCATCTTTTTCTCATTGCCGATTCAATCTATTGGGTGACGCGAACTCTATGGCTCAACCTGCTCAAATCGAACGCTGCAATAAGGGGATGGCTGACAGTCTCTGTATCGGACATGGAAGCCCAAGGAGGTATTGGTCAGCCAGTTGCTCCCCTTATTGTAGCTTAGGCATGAGATGGAAAGAAAGCCGGACTGGCTGCCCGGCTTTCCTGTCCAAATTTATTGTAATAGGAGGAATGTCCTGTGGAGCTGGCAAAGGCACTGGACGTGCGGCCCGGCGTGACCGCGATCATCGGCGGCGGCGGAAAGACGACGCTCATGGAATGCCTCGCGGAAGAACTGTCTGCGCAGGCCCGCGTGATCGTGTGTACGACGACGCATATCTATCCCGAACAGAATATGCCGTGCCTCGTTTCGACGTCTGAGGCGGAGATAGCGGCAGAATTGGTGCGCACGCACTGCGTCTGTGTGGGTTCTGCTTCAGAAAGTGGGAAATTCTCTGCGCCGGAACTGACGTTCCGCACGCTCTGCGCACTAGCCGACTATGTCATCGTCGAGGCCGACGGCTCCAAGCGCCTGCCGCTCAAGGCCCATGCCCCGCACGAGCCGGTCATCCCGCCGGAGGCGAACCAGACCATTCTGGTCGTGGGCGCATCCGGCTTCGGCAGACCGATGCGCGAAAGCGTCCACCGCGCACCGATCGCCGCGCAGGCGCTCGGCGTAAGCGAGGAGACGGTCGTAACGCCGGAGCTTTGGGCGAAATTTTTGAATCTGGAAGCGCTGCATACGCGCGTTCTGGTCAATCAGGCCGAGAACGAGCCGGAGCGGCAGACAGCAGGAGCGCTGGCCGCCGGACTTTCCTGCCCGGTGTGCATGGCGGCATTACAAAAGGGGTGGATCGAATGCTTGTGCTGATCCGAGGTGCGGGCGATCTGGCGACGGGCATTGCGCTCAGGCTTTTCCGGTCGCATCTGTGCGTCGTGATGACAGACCTGCCGCAGCCGACGGCCATTCGCCGGACGGTCTGCTTTTCACAGGCGATCTTATACGGAAGCTATCAGGTGGAGGACGTGACGGCAGAGCTTGCCGCAAGCATGGAAGACGTGCGCTGCATTCTGGCAGAGGGCTGCATCCCGGTTCTGGCCGATCCGAAGGCAGAGTGCCGCGCGTGGCTGAAGCCGGACGTGGTGGTCGACGCGATCCTTGCCAAGAAAAACCTCGGCACGCAGATCACGGACGCGCCGCTGGTCATCGGCGTCGGCCCCGGCTTCTGCGCCGGGCGGGACTGCCACGCGGTCATTGAAACGATGCGCGGGCACACGCTGGGCCGCGTGATCCGCGAGGGCGAACCCATCCCGAACACGAATATTCCCGGCCTCATCGGCGGCTTTACCGGTGAGCGTGTGCTGCGCGCCCCGGACGACGGCATGTTCCATCAGCTGCTGGATATCGGTACAATGGTGCAGGCAGGCGATGTCGCGGGCGAGGTAAACGGCAAGCCGATGATCTGCACGATCTCCGGCGTCATCCGCGGGATGCTGGCCGACGGAACGCCCGTGTTCAAGGGCATGAAGTCCGGCGACGTTGACCCGCGCGGGGAAATTTCCTACTGTCAGACCGCCTCGGACAAGGCTATCGCCATCGGCGGCGGCGTTTTGCAGGCAATTCTGGAATACACAGGCGTTCTGAACGCCGCGACGGGGAAAAATGCACTGGGGGTATAACCATGAAGGACGAGATCAAGCTGACAAAGCTTGCAAAATGCGCCGGGTGCGGTGCGAAGGTCGGCGCGGGCATTCTCGCGCAGCTGCTGGGCGATATCCGTGTGCGGCAGGACGAAAATCTGCTCGTCGGATTCGACAAGAGCGACGATGCGTCGGTCTATAAGGTGTCGGACGAGCTTGCGCTCGTGCAGACGGTCGATTTCTTCCCACCCATCGCGGACGACCCGTATACCTTCGGCCAGATCGCAGCGACGAATGCGCTGTCCGACGTCTACGCCATGGGCGGTGAGCCGAAGCTCTGCCTCAACATCATGGCCGTGCCGGAGTCCATGCCGAAGGAAGCCGTGCATGACATTCTGCGCGGCGGCTATGACAAGGTCTATGAGGCGGGCGCGCTTATCACCGGCGGCCACTCGATCTATGACGACGAGCCGAAATACGGGCTGGCCGTGACCGGCTTTGTCCACCCGGACAAAGTCCTCACGAACTCCGGCGCGAAGCCCGGCGACGTGCTGTTTCTTACAAAGCCGCTCGGCATCGGCATTCTCACGACGGCGGAAAAGGCTGATCTTCTGTCCGAGGACGGCAAGGCGCTGGCCATCCGCCTGATGACGACGCTCAATAAGTCCGCCCGCGACGTGATGGTGCAGTACCGCGTCCACGCCTGCACGGACGTGACCGGTTTCTCCTTCCTCGGCCACGCGTCCGAGATGGCGACTGGCAGCGATGTGCAGCTGGAAATCGACACGGCCGCAATTGACCTGATCAGCGAAGCGCTGGACTTTGCACGCATGGGTATCCTGCCTGCCGGTATGTACCGCAACCGCACATTTGCCGAGCCGATGGTCGACGCGGGAGACACGGAGCTTGCCGTGCAGGACGTGCTCTACGACCCGCAGACGGCGGGCGGCCTGCTTATCGCCTGCGACCCGGAGGACGCGGATGCGCTGTTTGCCGCCCTGAAACCGGCAGTCCCCAGCGCGCAGCGCGTCGGCACGGTGCAGCCCTACACGGGCGGCGCAAGAATCTATCTGAAATGAGGCTGTTTGAATGAACCGCTATATTCTGATCCCCGAGGACACCATCCGCGTCCTGCCGCCGGAGGACGGCGCGGAGGCGGCAATTGAAATTTTCTGCTCCCGCACGGTCATTTATTTTGAAATTGCGCAGATGCGGGACGTGTGCCTGATGCACAACGTACTGACGAAATGCGGGCGCGCCGATGCGCTCTGCTTCACGGCGGCGGATCGCCTGCTTGAGCGGGAGCAGATGGTGCTCGTCCCCACGGACCGGGCCGATTATGCGGCGTTTCTGGCCGGACTCCGGACATATGCACCGAGAACGCTGGATTTTTCCAAAGAGGCAGATTATATCCCGGAGTCCTGCGACCACAACGGCCATCATCACGGATAAAAACGAAAAAAGCCGCACATCCTGAAAGAAAAAGAGGAGGTGCAGCATGAAAAAACGCGACAGAAAAGACCGTCCGGATCTCGTTCCGGAGATCTTTGCCCAGCAGCCCAGTCTTACCGATCCGCAGGGCAGCTGGACCGGCCTTCCGATGAACGAGCTTGACGTCCCGGTCCAGGACGCGGACGATCTGTAACCGGCCAAAACCGCCCTCCGTCATGTGCTGCATGACAGAGGGCGGTAATTTTTCAAGCGTTTATTCCGGCTTTTTGCTGTCGATGGTGTCCTCGGTCAGCGCGCCGACATCCTCCATCTTGACCTTTTTGGGCAGCGTCAGAGACAGGATCATGGAAATCACGAACACGCCCGCGACGGGGTTGCCTGCGAAAATGTCGCTCACGATCTTCGGCATACCGGAGAAGAATTCCGGGACCTGCGTGACGCCGATGCCGATGGCAAAGCTCGTCGCGGCGATGATGGTGTTGCGCTGGTCAAAGCCGCATTCGCCGAGCATCGTGACGCCGGAGACGATGATCGCGCCGAACATCATGACCGTGCAGCCGCCGAGCACGCAGTCGGGAAGCGTGGAGAAGAACGCGCCCACGGGCGGGAACAGACCGGCCAGGATCAGCGTCAGAGCGCCGAACATGATGGTGAAGCGGTTGACGACCTTCGTCATGGCGACAAGGCCGACGTTCTGGCTGAAGGACGTGATGGGCGGGCAGCCGAACACGCCGCCGGAGACGGCGGAGATAAAGCCGTCGCAGGCAAGAGAGCCGGAGACTTCCTTCTCCGCGATCTCGCGGCCAAGACCGCCGGTGCAGACAGCGGAGGTATCGCCGATGGTTTCCGCGGCGGAGACGAGGAAGACCAGCGTGACGGAAATGATCGCGCCGAGGTCAAACTTCGGTGTGAATGCGAACAGCTTCGGCAGAGCGATGATGCCAAGCTCCTGCACGGTGCTCTTCATGGACGCAAAATCGACCATGCCGAACAGCAGCGAAACGATATAGCCCACGATCAGGCCGAACAGCACGTACAGCTGCTTCCAGAAGCCCTTGGCGAGCGAATTGTAGACGAGGCAGGCCGCGAGCGTAATGGTCGCGACGAGCAGGTTCTGCCATGCGCCGGTCGGATAGACGGAGGAGCTTGCAAAGGACGAAATGCCCGTGGAGAGCAGGCTGAAGCCGATGGTCGTCACAACGCAGGCCGAGACGATGGGGCTGACGAAGCGCCGCCAGTATTTTGCGGTCAGACCGAGAAGTCCCTCAATGCAGCCGCCCACGATCACCGCGCCGATCATCAGGCCGTAATCCCTGGAGGCCAGCGTCATCATGGCGGACAGGAACGTGAAGCTCAGGCCCATCACGACGGGCAGACGCGAACCGATGCGCCAGACGGGGTAGAGCTGGATGAGCGTGCCGATACCGGCGATGAGCATGGCGGCCTGAATGAGCAGCGCCGTGTCGATGGCGGTGAACGCCTCGCCGTTATACACGGCGACGCCGGCGATCAGCATGACGGGCGTGACGTTTGCCACGAACATGGCCAGCACGTGCTGCAGGCCGAAGGGGATGGCTTTGCCGACCGGAACTCTGCCGTCGAGCTTATAGATGTTGTCGACGGACGCCGGTGCGCGGGATCTCTGGTCTTTCATTTGGAATAATCTCCTTTTATTTGATGGCCGGAGCCGCATAACGCGGTGGCAGGCGGCGGGACCGAAAAGGGAAAAGTGCCCCGTGCCAACCGTTATTCTGGCCTCTGTATCAAGTATACGTGTTTAGAATCCGTTAAACGATACAAATTTTATGTTTGCCAAACAAAAAATAAGTTGTAACTTTGCGAAGTCTGCTGTTTTTTCGGGATTGGGGAACGGGGAGCGCCGCACCCCGCGCGGCAGATTGCAATTCCGCACAGGATATGCTAAGATGGGTCAAAAAAAGGCGGGCGCTGTGTGTCCCGGCCGAAAGGAGAAACGCATGCGAATTATCGGGATCGTGCCGGGCGCAAAGCTGTTCGGCTCGGAGGATCTGTACGCGGATCAATATTTATTTGTAAACGGCTATCCGAAGCGGATTCTTGCAAACGGCGGCACGCCCGTCGGGATCCTCAGCAGCGACGGCTATGCGGCGGAGGACAGCCTTTCGCTCTGCGACGCGTTTGTGTTCTGCGGCGGGGCGCGGTTCTATCCGTACCATTTTCAGGTCATGGAGTACGCTGCGAAATCCGGCAAGCCCGTGCTCGGCATCTGCCTCGGGATGCAGATGATGAACACCTATTTCCTCGTTGCCGAAGAGGCCGAACGCCGCGGCTGGGACGGGCCGCTGCTCGCGCTGTTCGAGCAGATGAAAAAAGAGCGCTATATGTTCACCGAACCCGTGGACGGCCACTGGGACGGCCATATCACGCGGGACAATGTCAACCGCTTCAAGCATCCCATCCATGTAACGCCCGGCAGCCGCCTCGAACGTCTGACAGGGAAGCAGACGATCCTGGGCGCGTCGATGCACAATTACCGCATCACGCACCCAGCCCGGTCGCTGACCGTCGCGGGCCGGACGGACGACGGCACCATCGAGGCGCTGGAATACGGTGAGCAGATGCTCGGCGTCCAGTTCCACCCCGAAGCCGACGACCAGAACGACGAACTGTTCCGCGCCATTCTGTGATCCGCACAAATGTGCCTGCGCAGTCTGGGTGGTATAATAAATGACGGTTAGAAGCATCTAACCGACGATGAAAAAGGAGGAAACCAAGATGTTGTATTCGGAAAAGGTAAAGGGATTCACAGCGGCGCATCCATGTGAGGAGCTGACCGCCGGCGGCGCACGATATCGCTAGGGTGTATCTGAAAACTCATGATGTGACCGGCAGCGAGGGATTTTTGCGTTGCGCAAGACATTTTTTCGCAGGAATACTGACGTATTTCAAGGAAAAATGACGCGGCGCACCGCAAAAAGGCCCGCTGTCCGGGTGCGTTGGGAGTTTTCAGATACACCCTATATTCTGGACGGAAAAGCGGACGGCAAAACGCTCGTGTTCCTGAACGGCGGGATGAATACGCTCGAAATGTGGATGGACTATGTGGATGGTCTTTCGGACATCTGCCGGGTGCTTCTGTTCGATTATCCGCAGGAGCTGCGTACCAATCAGGTCCTTGTCACGGGAATGCACGCGTTTCTTCAAAAGCTCGGAATGGAAGCCCCGATCTTTGTCGGCGCAAGCGACGGCGGCATGGTCGCGTAGATCTATGTGCAGAAGTACCCCGGAGAAACGGGAGGACTGATCCTCATTTCCACCGGCGGCATGGATGCAAATACGCTGAAAGGCCTGAAGCGGCAGTATTTCCTCGCGCCGCTCATGCTGTGGTATATGAAGCACTGCAATTACGAAAAGCTCAAGCCGGCGCTCATCAGGGCGGGGATGCGCCAGATCCGCAATGAAAGCGCGGCGGGAGAACGCCTGTGATAAAAGACCGCCCGCACGCCGGGCGGGGCATCCGGAGCTGCCTTTTATAAGAAATGTGAAATTCTCACTACACCCGCTATTGAAATTTTGCAAAAAATGTGATATCGTTTAAGAACAAAGCTGAAAATATCTGCAGTTCTGCCCATGCGCGGGCAGAACCTTCTGAAAGCCGCGTTTTCTGAAACGGAAAGCTCCGCCCGCAGGAAAGGGGAGCGGAAGCGGCAGGGAAAGGAACCAAAAGAGTGAAAGAAGCAGTGCCAAAGAACAACGATACCGTGGAGATCGACCTCATCAAGCTCTTCATGGCCTATCTGCATAAATGGTGGCTGATTCTGCTGTGCGCGCTGGTCGTCGGCGGGGGAGCGCTTCTGTATACTATGAAGTTCATCACGCCTCTTTATCAGGCCAGCATCACCATCTACGTCAACAACGTCCGCAGCGGCGAACGCATCGACTACATCTCCGGCAGCAATCTGCAGGCGTCGCAGCAGCTCGTCAGCACCTACGCCAACATCATCCAGAGCGACACCGTCCTCTCCAAGGTCATCGAAGAGGCCGGCGTGAACTACTCGCCCGCACAGATGCGCAGTCTTCTGAGCACGAAGCAGGTCGGCGGGACCGAGCTTTTCAACGTCTACGTCACCCACTCCGACCCAAAAATGGCGGCCTATCTCGTCAACACCGTCGCAAGCGTGGCTCCCGCCGAGATCGAAACGTTTGTCGAAGGCAGATCTACCAAGATCATCGACTACGCCAAGGTGCCCGCCAGCCCCTGCTCGCCGAGCTACAGCCGCAATACGGTCGTCGGCGCGCTGATCGGCGGCGTGCTTGCCGTGATTTACGTGACGCTGCGCTGCCTGCTGGATGTGCGCATCAAGGAAGAGGAGGATCTTGCCTCCCTGTTCGATTACCCCGTGCTGGGCCAGATCCCGCACTTTGACCAGCCGGCCTCCGGCAAAAAGAATGCCTATGCCGAACCCTACACCTCGGCTGGCGGAAGGGGGAAGTGACTGATGGCGAAAAAAGGCAAACGCGTCGGACCCGGCGGCAGCACCGCCTCCTCCATGGCAGCCGAACGCCGCCACATTCTCACCCCCAACAGCAATTTCTTCGTCCGCGAGGCGTATAAGACCCTCCGCACGAACACCATGTTTGCCCTTGCCGAGCACGAGGGCTGCAAGATCGTGCTGGTAACGTCCTCTCTGCAGGGCGAGGGCAAGAGCATCACCGCCCTGAATCTCGCCATCTCCTTCACCGAGGCGGAAAACCGCGTCCTACTGATGGACTGCGATCTGCGCCGCCCGAAGCTTGCGCGCCTGCTGCGCAAAAGCTCCCGCGTGGGCCTGAGCAATCTCCTGCTCGACCCGTCGCTGCTGAACGAGGTCGTGATCCCCAGCGGGATCGAACGTCTGGACGTGATCCTCTCCGGCGATATCCCGCCCAACCCCTCCGAGCTGCTCGGCTCGTCGCGCATGAGCACACTTCTGACATATCTGCGCAAGCACTACGATTACATCATTTTCGATACCCCCCCGATCAACATGGTCACGGATTCCGTTGTCCTGGCCCCCAAGAGCGACGGCGTGCTCTTCGTTGTCCGCGCCGGCCAGTCCGAGCGCGGCGCAGTCGCCCACGCGGTCGAACAGCTGGAATACGCGCAGGCAAAGCTCCTCGGCTTCGTCCTCGACGACGTCAGCGGAAGCAGCGGGGGCTATGGCTACAATAAATATAAGCGTTATGGCCGCTATGGCTACGGCCGTTATGGCTATGGCTACGGCTATGGCTACAGCAGCCGCCAGCAGCCGCCGGACGGCGCACCGTCGGAGGACAGCACGCCGTGATCGATCTGCACACGCACATCCTCCCCGGCATGGACGACGGGGCGAAGGACGTCAAAACGAGCCTCGCCCTGCTCCGCATGGAGTCGGCGCAGGGCGTCGGCACCGTTGTCCTCACGCCGCATTTCTACCGCGACCGCGAAGAGCCGCAGCATTTCCTGACCCGCCGCGCATCGGCGGCGCAGACGCTTGCTGCGGCCATCAAAGCCCTTCCCGAGCCGGAGCAGAACGCCCTTCCGCGTCTCGCGCTCGGCGCGGAGATCGCGTGGGTGCCGCATCTGGCCGACTGGCCCGAGCTGCCGGAGCTTTGCCTCGGCACGAGCGCCTATTTTCTTCTGGAGCTTCCGTTCTATCCGTGGACAGATCAGCTGATCAACCAGCTCTACGAGCTTCCCGGCCGCACGGGCCTGACCCCCGTTCTGGCCCATATCGAGCGGTATCTGAGATCGCAGAAGCCGCAGTACCTCGAAGCCGTGCTCGATCTCGGCTTCCCCGTACAGGTCAGCGCAGAACCCCTGCTCCACCTGACGCAGCGCGGCCCCGTCCTCAGGCTCCTGCGCACCCACCGCGCCCAGCTCGTCGCCTCCGACGCGCACGACCCGACCACCCGTCCCCCAAACCTCGGCGAAGCCTTCCAGCTCCTCCACCGCAAGCTCGGCGAAGAGAAATCCAATTATATCGAATTCCGCACCAGCGAACTCCTCACCCCACGCATTTCTCTGTAGGGGCGGACGCCTCTGTCCGCCCGGCAGAATGCACCGTTTTCACGGAAATCTCCGGCAAATCCGCAGCTTCCCAGCGGGCCGACAGAGTCGTCGGCCCCTACAAAGCCCACCCCAAGGCGTCCCCCGCACCCCACCCCCGTACACTCACCGGAAACGGTTCCAAATTTCCGGTCTGTATAAATATAGGAATAAAAAATACATAGGAGGAGAAGTATGAAACGAATTACAAGCAGTCTGTTAGCGCTGCTGCTGGCCCTGTCCATGTTGATCGGCATGGTTCCCGCGGCCTACGCAGCTCCGGCAGACACGATCGAGTCGATCGACTCGACCGAAACAGTAGATTCGCCTGAAACGGAAGACGTTTCGGACGAATCGAAGGAAGTCGCGGTACACGCGGCTGGAGAAACAGCTGAAACGGAGTATGCTGCTTTTTCAGGCAGCACCTATTGGACTACTCTGCAAGAAGCGATTAACGAGGGCCCCTATAACATCTATTTGGCAAAAGATGTTACGGAGACGGTTACCATTCCGGCAGGGAAGACCGTTAACGTGAGCCTGTATGGCCATCAGCTTCATGGCAGCATTACCAACAATGGTAACTTGACAATCGACACATACAAGCAGTATCATTCCCACCCTGATATTGGCGGCGGTGATGCTACGATTACGAACGAAGGCACTTTGAAACTGGCTTGTGATGGTGCAACCGGCTTTGTTGTAAACAACAGTGGTGCACTGAATATTACTGGCGGCGCTACATACAAGGTTTCCAACATTACGAATACCAGTAGCGGCGTGATCGAAATCACCAGCGGTACCTTCGATGCAGCGCCGGATTCCAGCTGGCTGCGTGCAGGATATAAGGCCACGCTGAAAAGCGGGACATATAGCGTTTCTGCAATGACAAATACCGAAGCCGCAGGGGCTGGATTTGTTGCATATGGCGGCACGGCACCTGCTCATTATTATACAACTCTTCAAGATGCAATTACAGACAATTCGTCTACCGTAAATGTGATTGCTGATGTTGAAGAAGACTGCGTAAAGACGAACGGCGATATCATTCTGTTTTTCGTGAGTCCCAGCAAGTTTACTGGTAGCCTGAAGGCTTCTGGTGACATTAAAATAACGAATGGCCCGGCCGTGCTGAACAATGTTGAGTGTAATTCTTTCACTGCGAAAAAGGGCAGCTGGAAGAATACAACCGACATCACGATCAAGGATGGCAAGGTTAACAATATTACTGTAGAGGAATCCTCGACCAATTATGGCGTGACCGTTGCTATTACCGGCGGCACCTACACTGGCACTGTCAGCGAAACAACTGAGGATACCCTCACCATCTCCGGTGGTAAGTTCACTGCTGATGTGACGAATTACCTCGCTAAGGGCGCTACCTATGACGCTGAAACCGGTGTTGTAACCCCAGGCACCACCGACGTAGCCAAGGTCGGTGAAACCCCCTACGCTACGCTTGGCGCGGCGTTCAATGCTCTTAGCAGCACCGACTACACCCTGACGCTCCTTGATGAGAGCGCATGGGACACCGCCACCCCCGTCTACTGGGAAGCTGGCACGCAGAGCGGCTACGTCGCAAAGCTGACCGACGCTCTGACGGCGGCCTACAAGGCGAACGCGGCCAAGATCAAGATCGTCTGCCGTCCGGGTGCGGACGTCGGCACCATGACGCACGGCCATGTTGCTGACGACATCACCATCTACGGCAACAACGCCTATATTTCCGGCGGCGAGTGCGAACTTGAGGTTGATACCTACAAGTTCAGCCGCGAGACCGGCGCACAGGATACCACCAATGGCGTATATCTCGACAAGGATATCGTCATCAACGCTTACGAGCTGGATAACCTCGGCGTTTGGGGTGAGCGGCACACCGCGCACACGGTCAATGTGGATCTGACCGATTGCGACGGCAAGGCAATCGAGGGCAAAGAGAATGTCCAGCGCGTCTACATCAGCGGCACGAGCGGCGTGAACAACATCACTCTGACCGGCTGCGACTTTATGACGAATAACACCTCCGTCTACTCCAACGCGGACGGCGCGATTTCGATCAACAATTGCTCCTTCACTGGCAGCACGGTCCCCGTGAACTTCAACCACAAGGCAGGCGGCAGTCAGACCCTGAATGTAGAGGGCTGCTCGTTCACGAGCTGCGGCGATAACGGCGACTGGAAACAGTTCGCAGCACCCGTCCGCTTCGTCAACAGCGGCAGCGGCACGCAGAGCGCCACGGTTGATACCTGCACGTTCGCGGGCACCGTTGGCAGCAACGGCGATATCCTCATCGGCGATGGCCGTACCGGCCAGGAGTCCAATGATGTCACCCTGACGGTCACGAACACCACCGCCACCGTCCAGGCACAGAAGCCGGGCTATTATGATGGTACTGCGACGGACGAGACCAAGGGCGCAAAGCAGCCAGTCACGTCCGGCGAAACGCTCAACACGTCTGTTGAAAAAATGCTCCCGACGGCACTCACCGCCTACGTCACCGTTAACGGCGGCACGGAGCAGTACGCAACTCTGGATGAAGCCATTGCAGCGGCAGAACCGGAAAACGGCGTAATTACCTACACCGTGACCGGCAAGGTCAATGCGAATGGAGAAAGCTGGATTCAGGTTGCAAAGGCTGGTCTGACTGGCCTGACCGAAGTGAAGTTCGTCGGCGCAGACGCGAATGCAGAAATCTGCATCACGAACTCCACTGCTGTTCTTGCTGACCAGAGCTACGACATTGATGTCAGCTTCAAGGATCTGACCCTGTCTCACCCGAACGGCGCATGGGTCAGTGATCTTGGCCACGCAACGAACTATTTTACAACTGTTCTGCGCAATACTGATGCAGCGAATAACACCGTTTCCTACACGAACTGCACCTTCCCGAACGGCGCGTGCAACAATCAGTATGGCAAGACAGTGTACGCTAACTGCAAGTTCACGAATGCGACCAGCGGTAAATACAACCTCTGGAACTACGGCGGCAACACTGAGATCAAGAACAGCACCTTCACCGGCACCCGCGGCATCAAGGCGTATTCCGAGGGCACGGATGGCGGCGATATCTCGATCAGCGGCATCACCTTCGACGATCTGAACGAAAAGGCTGCAATCGTTGCCTCCAAGCCGGTTGGCATTGTCCTCGACAATGTTGCGGTCACTGGCGATTCCTCGAAGGGTCTCTTCACAAGAGATATTTCCGGCAATGACGAGCTTACGATCTCGGCAACCGGCACTGGCATCAGCGGTACATTTGATATTACCAGCGATGCAACCGGAGCCAATGCCAAGGACGAACTCAATATCTCCGCCGGTACCTTCAACAGCGAAGTCTCCAGCGACTATTGCGCGGACGGCTTCGAAGTGAAGGCTAACGAAAACGGCACGTACGGCGTTGTTCAGAGCACTCAGACCACCAAGGGCACCCGCGAGAACCCCTACACGCTCGATGACCTCAGCACCATGACCCGTGCGGATTACATCGCAGCACAGGAAAGACTGGGCGGCACGATGTACGTCACCGTTGGCGATTACAGCTACGAAACGAACGGTACGCTTGGCAACGGCACGGCGGACAATTCCGACAGGGATTCCACCAAGATGAATTATTATGGTGCTCCCGGTGCAAAGGAAGGCCAGTATTCTGACGCCGCAGTCGGCAAGAACATTGTCTTTGTCGGCAGCTCTATCACCAGCAACGTGACCGGCTACAAAGATATCGACAATATCGGCACAAGCCTCCTGCTGGCTGTTCCGGCCTATACGAACGTGACGTTCAAGGGTATTACCTTCAACAACGTCATGAGCTTCAACTACCAGCTCTATACCTCCCCGTGGAGCCAGCTGGGTGAGCTGAAGTTTGACCAGTGCACCTTCAACGGCATCATCGTCGGCGCGATTGCCGCGCAGACCCTGACGTTCGATCAGTGCGTGTTCACCGATTACACGAACACTGTTTCCGCGAACAGCTCCAACCCCACCTGGATTCGTCCGGCCTACGGCAACTGGACCAAGGGCGACAACGAAGGCCAGGGCAACAACTTCAAGTCCCTGACGGCCATCAACTTCACCGGCAACACCGTCGTCAGCACCCGCCCCGTGAAGTTTGAGCGCATCGCCCAGTGGGAGATGCCCACCACCGTCACCGTCACCGGCAACAGCTTTGATATCAGAGATACCGGTGAGAAGAAGAACGTCGGCCTGTACTTCGGCGCAAACGCCAAGTTCAACCTCATTGCGCAAGACAACACCAAGTCCGACAACACCGCAGCCCTCTATACGGCAGCTTACAAAGCACCGAATGAAAAGGATTACGTCGGCCTCCCCGCCGGTTCGACCGTCAAGGATTCGACTGGCAAGGACGTTGAGCTTGAAGCTCTCGAGTGGAAGTCCGATAATAAACTGACCCTCAAGACCACTGAGGAAGTGGCCAGCGTCACGAACGCAAAGGGCACAGTCGTCAACTTTGCTTCCCTCTCCGACGCCATCGCGGCAGCCAACGACGGCGACACCGTCACCCTCCTCAAGAGCTGCAACGGCAACGGCATTAAGATCGAGACTAAAAACTTTGCAACGAAGGGTCTGACCGTTGACTTTGGTGGCAATACCTATTCCGTTGGCGGCGTTCTCGTCGGCAGCACCGGCACCGGCACGAATGCGTTCCAGCTGCTTCAGGGCGGCAAGGTCACCTTCCAGAACGGCACGATCGCAGGCGTGACCAAGGGCACCAAGCCCGCCGAGGATACCCCCGACTGGCACGGCGCACCCGCAATGGTCATTCAGAACTACTGCGACCTGACGCTGAAGAGCATGACCATCACCGGCGGCGACGAAACCGTCTACACCATGTCCAACAACCACGGTGACATCGTGATCGAAGACACCACGATCACCGCTGGCGGCGCAAAGGGCTACGGCTACGGCCCGTTCGCCTTCGACGTCTGCGGCTACAGCAGCTATACCGGCGTTTCCGTCACCGTTAGAGGCAATAGCATCATCAACGGCGACATCGAAGTCTCCCGCAGCAACGCAAACGATGTCAAACTGACGCTGGAAAGCGGCAAGATCAACGGCAAACTGAAGATCGACGAATCCATCAAGCCCGGCGATGCGACTACCATCACCAAGTCCGACGTCGTCACCCTCGACGCCCCCAGCGGCTACAAGTGGGACAACGGCACGCTGACGAAGATCACCTACGTCGCGGAAGTCAACGGCAAGCAGTATGACTCCCTCCAGGCAGCCATCACCGAAGCCGCGGACAACGACACCGTCACCCTCCTCGCCGACACGACGGAAGATGTTGTAATCAACAAAGACATCACCCTCGACCTCGGCGGCAAGACGCTGACGAACACCAACGCCGGCAAGGCCACCATTTCCGTGACCGGCGGCACCGTCACAGTCAAGAACGGCAACGTAGTCGGCGGCACCAGCTACTACAACATCGAGGTCACCAAGGACAGCAACGCCAACCTGACCCTCGAAGGCGTCACGGCAACCGCTGGCAACACCGGTTCGTCCATGATTGACAACTATGGTACGTTGACGATCACCAGCGGCACCTACACCGGCGGTCTGAACGTGGTCAAGAGCGAGGAAGGCTCCAAGCTGACTATCACCGGCGGTACGTTCACGCTGGAGTATGCGACGAATGGATACACAGGAGTTGTCTTTGCGTACGGTGATACCACCATCAGCGGCGGCGAGTTTATCCAGAATTTGACCACCACAGGACGGTGGAACCACCCGACGGTCATCCTGACTGGTGTTGTGGAGGGCTATACCGCTATCACGCGGGTTACCGGCGGCCACTTCGTCAACAAGATGTCTGGGGAGAGCATTTTCCGCGGTGTCGGCAAGGGCACCTCCGATAACTTCGAGGTCTCCGGCGGCACGTTCAACAAGAGCATTTCCGATGGATTCTGCGCTGACGGTTTCATCCCCACCAAGAACGCGGATGGCACCTACGGCGTCAAGGAAGGCAAGTATGTTGCTAAGATTGGCAGCACGGGTTATGAAAAACTTGCGGATGCAATTAAGGCAGCAACATCAAGCAGTAAGATTGTGAAACTTGTTGCAAATGTGACTGAAAGCATCGAAATCGCAAGCAACAAAACGCGCACCCTCGACCTGAACGGCTTCAAACTTACGAACGCCGAAGGTACGCATACCATCGTCAACAATGGTACGCTGACCATTAAGGACAGCAGCACTGCCCAGACCGGTACGGTTGATAACGTGACGCATGGACGCGGTGCGCTTGTGAACAACGGCACGGTGATTCTGTCCGGCGGTACGTTTGAGCGCTCTGCGGAAAAGGGCAAGTTCGAGCCGTACGGCAACGGCGGCAATAGCTGGTACACCATTGCCAACTATGGCACGATGACCATCAATGAAGGAACCACCGTTAAAAACGCTGGCGGTTATTCCAGCAATATTCGCAATGGTGGCCAGGATAGCATAGCCAATCTGACAATTAACGGCGGCACGTTTGACGGCGGCGTCAATACCGTCAAGAACGACGCTAACGGCGTACTTGAAATCAAGGGCGGCGAGCTCAAGAATACTGCGCAGTATGTCATCATGAACTGGAACCAGGCGACTATCAGCGGCGGTACCTTTGAAACTGCAGAAACCGCCGGGGCAGTCCTCTTCTCCAGCGCATACGGAACTGACGGCACAGCCTGTGGCGAACTGACCATCACCGGCGGTACCTTCAAGGCTGCTGGCAGCAAGCTGATTGACGATGCTTATGATCCGGACAATCATGGCACAGTAAAGATCAGCGGCGGTTCTTTCAACCGCGCAGTAGATCCGAAGCACTGCGACACCGGCTTCATCCCCACGCAGAACGAAGACGGCACCTATGGCGTCAAGGAAGGCACCTACGTTGCCGAAACCGGCGGTGTGTACTACGAATCCCTCCAGGCAGCCATCGACGCGGCTCCTCGGAAAGGGACTGTTAAACTGCTTGCAGATACCCGCGAGAATGTCACTATCAATACACCCTACTTAACACTCGATCTGAACGGCCACACGCTCAACGGCGGTACCGAAAAGGGCAAGCCTGCTCTGACTGTGACGGCAAGAGTTACTGTCAAGGATGGCAGCGAAGCCCAGACCGGTACCATCATGCGTGAAGACACCGCAGAGAATTCTGGTGTTTCGTCCCATTATGTTATCGACATTCAGGGCGACGGCTGGCTGACCTTCGAAAGCGGCAACGTTAAGAATGGCAGCGGCGTTGTTGGCGTCAAGGGCGCATCTCTGGTGCGCGTCGGCGATGACAGCGTTGCAAAATACCCCGGCCTGAACATTAAGGGCGGCACGTTCACCCAGGACAACTTCATTGTTATCAAGGTTGACCGCGGTAGCCTCTTCCTGAATGGCGGCACGCTGAATTCCGCGAATTCTTATGCCATCGAAGACTGGCACAGAGCCACGATCAAAGGTGGTACGGTCAACGGCACTGTTGCAGCTTGGACATACAGCGGCGGCTTCAACTCCGACCTTACTATTTCCGGCGGCACCATTAACGGCGACGTAACTTCCGTCAACTATGGCAATGCCGAGGGTAAAACTGCAAAGGTTTCGATCACCGGCGGCACCATCAACGGCAACCTGGATACCCGCAGCTACAACCCGGCAACGAACGAACTGACCAGTATCGACGATGCGACAAAGGCCACCATCGAAGTCACCGGCGGTACGTTTAATAACGACCCGACCAAGTACGTTGTCGAAAATTCGAAGGTCACGAATAACGGCGACGGCACGTTCGGCGTAGAAAAGGCCTATCTCGCCAAGATTGGCGATAAGTCCTACTACACCATGGACGAAGCTTTCCATGCGGTTACAGAAGGACAGACAATCGTTCTGCTTCGTGACTACACCACGGCCAGCTCGCAGAACTCCGGCTCCAAGAGCTTCACGTTCGACCTGAACGGTTTCACCTGGACCTACACCAGCACCGATGTGAACTGCGCGGCGTTTGAGATCAACTACCCCGATGTCACCCTGACCGTCAAGAACGGCAAGGTTGTCAGCAACTCCATGCTCGGCCTGATTCCGTCGGCCATGGGCGGAACGATCACCTATGACAATGCTGGCCTCGTGTTTGAGGGGATTGACGCGACCGCAAACGGTCACAGCGGCATTGAGACGAACGGCAATAACACGAACGACTCCGTCACCCTCAAGAATTCCACGCTCAACGTCCCCAACGGCTTCGGCATTTACTTCCCGTCGAGCGGCACGCTGACGATTGAGAATTCTAAGATCAACGCCAAGACCATGGGCGTTCAGGTCTGCGCAGGCAGCCTGAAGATCTCCGGCGCAGACACTGCCATCACGGTCACCGGCGACGCAGTTCCCAAGACCGAAAACGACGGCGCAATCCAAGACGGCGCAGCCATCTCCATTGTCAACCGCACCGGCTATAAGGGTCTCGGCACCATCACGGTCACCGGCGGTACCTTCACCGCCAAGACCGGCAACGCCGCGATCAAGGCCTATAACTATGCGGACAAGACCGAGAGCAGCTTCAACGAGTCTGACAAGGTCGAAGTCAGTGGCGGCACGTTCTCTGCGGAAGTCCCCGCAGACCTCTGCGCAGTAGGCTACGAGCCGACCAAAATGGATACGGGTATGTACACTGTCCAGGAGGTAAGCGGCAACGCATACTATGTGGACGACAGCGGTAAGCCTGTTTACGGCGATTTTGCGGCTCTGGTCGCTTCGACTAACGCGGCTACAAAGGGCAAGACCATCACGCTGTTGAAGAATGTCAAGATCGAAGACAATCTGGTTCTTTTCGGCAACCGCACCGTCGATCTTAACGGCAATGTGCTTGAGATCACCGAGATTTTCATCGGCCTCTACGGTAAGGTCATCGACAGCTCCGACGGCAACGGCCTGCTCAAGATCGCAGCGGATAACGTGACGCTTCAGTCCGATAATGGCCTGCTTCCGATCTATGATTCTGCTAAGGGTGGTTATAGACTGTTCAGCTTCACGATGAAGCAACAAGTGACAAAGCCTAGTGACACTACTGTCAAATTCAAGTTTGGGCCTATTTTCGAGAACAAAGAGGCATATAAGCTTTTGCTGACAGGAAATAATCACAATATTAAGGTTACGGTTACACTCAAATGGATAAGCGGTGATGGCCGGACTGGCGAACAGACATTCACTTTCCCGCAAAATTTGATTAACGGCATTGGCGCGGCTGAAGGCGGTAGCGGATTCGTTATCAACCTGACGGGATTTGACTCTGATATAACTGGTAGCGTTAGCAATGTTACTGCGCAGTGGGCGATCAGCTCGGGTACTGGAGCAAGTGTCAGCGGAACGCCGAGTGTCATCTATGAGTAAAATAAGGAAAAAGGAGGAAGCAAAACGGCAATGAAAAACGAATAAAAGAGCCGAAAATTGAATATTATAAGAGAATTATGCATTTAACTG